>VFSW01005981.1_pt1 | contig 17943 bp, 14 predicted proteins | sample 5358111 | NCBI WGS metagenome assembly VFSW01 (sample SAMN11554181, study PRJNA540505) | mine drainage metagenome | isolation source: sediment from site ElyBrook_90M | place: USA: Ely Copper Mine, Vershire, VT | collected 2017
ACTGGTTGAATTTGTTGGTGACCTATCCAGACGGATGTCGGGCGAATTGCACCTATTGTGGCCTGGCGCGTCATCGCGAAGAAAACCGCGATTACGCGGACCGCAACTTCATTCGCGTGGACTGGCCGACCGCCCGTTACGCTGATGTGATTGAGCGTGTGAAACAAGGACTTGACAAAGGCCAGTTTCAGCGCATGTGCATCTCGATGATTACCCATCCCGATTCCGATGCTGACAGCTTCACGCTGCTGGAACAATGGGTGCAAGCGATTCCCGAGGTGCCGGTATCCATTCTGTCGAACCCGACCACCATGGAAAGAGCCGACTTGCAACGCATGAAAGATCTTGGCGCAGACATCTTTACCGTGGCACTGGATGCTGTGACACCGGAAATTTTTGAGCGTACCCGTGGCAAAACCGTGGACAGTCCGCACCGCTTCGAAAAATACTGGCAAGCCATTGAATGGGCGGCTGAAATTTTTGGTCCGGAAAAGTTCGGCGCGCACCTGATTTGCGGCATGGGCGAGAGCGAACGCGAAATCCTCGATGTGTGCCAAAAGATTAAGGACATGGGCGGCCACAACCACATGTTTGCATTTTTCCCAGAGCAGGGATCGATGATGGAAGATTGGCCGGCCTGTGACCGCGGGCAGTGGCGGCGCGTGCAGTTGGCGCGTTTCATCATCGATTATGCGGGCGGCAATGTGCGCGATATGCTGTTCGATGCCGAAGGGCGTGTGATTGATTTTGGTTTGCCTGAAGAAGAACTGACACGCTTGATTGATTCTGGAAAGCCGTTTCAGACCTCGGGCTGTCCTGGTAAAGACGACGAAGAAATATCGGCCTGCAACCGACCGTTTGGCGATTCGACACCTTCAGATATTTTCTCCTTTCCCTTTGCCTTGGCGCGTCAGGATGTGGACGTGGTCAGGCGCCAGATGGCGGGAGAAGAGGTAGGGGCTGGCCTGCTTGAAGATTAGGCTGGTTTGTAGCAAAATTGCAACACAATCCTCGTCGGCGCATGATTGGGTCTATGTAGGCTTGTTTTGCGCATGACCGAGGATGTACCATAGCGCCACAGGCGGGTGCTTGTGGGAAAACAAAATTTTGATTGGAGAGACGACACAATGAAATTCAACAAACTGATGACGGCGATGGCGCTGGCTGGCATGGCTTGCTCAGGCGCTGCACTGGCCACCGATGGCATGTTCTCTTCCGGCTATGGCATGACTGCCAACGGCATGGGCGGCGCGGCTACGGCGATGACAGAAGACACGTTTGGCGGTGCAAACAACCCGGCCAGCATGGTTTTCGTAGGCAATCGTCTGGATTTGGGCGCCAGTTTGTTCAGCCCACACCGTTCGGCCACGATGTATGCTAATGACCCATATGCTGCATATGGCTATCCGAATAACGTGTCTGAAAGCAGCGACGCCAATTATTTCGTCGTGCCTGAGATCGGTTACAACCACATGATGAGCGACAAACTGTCGTTGGGCGTCAGCGTGTATGGCAACGGCGGCATGAACACCGATTATGCCCCGAACAACGCGTTTGGGCCGGGTACCAACATGATGGGTGGTAGCGGCAACCTGGGCGTCAACCTGGTACAGTTGATCGTTGCACCAACCTTGGCGATCAAAATCAACGACAACAATGCCGTCGGTATTTTGCCCTTGCTCGGCTATCAGATGTTCTCGGCTCAGGGCTTGCAGGGATTTGAAAGCTCTTCCAGTGCGCCCACGTTGATGACCAATAATGGTACGGATACGGCCACGGGTGCTGGTGTGCGCGTGGGCTATCTGGGCAAGATTACGCCTGATTTGAGCTTTGGTGCAGCTTACGCCACCAAGATCACCATGAGCAAGTTCAGCAAATATGCCGGTTTGTTCGCCAACCAGGGAGAGCTGGACATGACTGCCAACTACTCTGTCGGCGTTGCTTATAAAGTCATCCCGGCATTGACCGTTGCGCTGGATTATCAGGACATCCTGTACAGCGGCGTGAATGCCATTGGCGACGCCCCCACTGCAGGTCCTTTTGGAGCCAGCGGTGGTGGTGGCTTTGGTTGGTCCGACATCAGCGTATGGAAACTGGGCGCCGAATACAAGTACAACGATTCCTGGGCTCTGCGTGCCGGTTGGAACCATTGCGACAGCCCCATCAGCTCGGCTGACGTTACCATTAACGTGATTGCTCCTGGCGTGATCACCGACCATCTGACCCTGGGCGCCAGCTATTACACCCAGTCGGGCGGTGAATGGACTTTTGCATATACCCATGCATTTTCCAACTCGGTCTCCGGAGCCGACATGAATGGGCTTGGAACGGACACCATCCGCATGTATCAAGATACGGCTGGTATCGCTTACGCCTGGAAGATGTAAGCAACACCTTGCACCAAATCAAAAACCGGGAGCGTGTCTCCCGGTTTTTTTTTGAGATGCGTTGCAGCCCTGCGTTGCAAGGTGCGCGCATGTTAAACTGCGATTGATCAGAACAGGAAATCGGACATGGCCGACACTGCCCAAGCCAAAGTATTGGTTGTTGACGCCGATGACGGATTGCGCCACTTGCTGCAGCAATACCTGAGCAGCAATGGTTTCGTTGTCATGTTGGCCGAAAATGCCGTTGCCATGGACGCCCAGCTGGCCGAAACCGAGCCGGATGTGATCATTCTGGATTTAATGATGCCGGGTGAAGATGGCTTGTCTATCGCGCGGCGGCTCAAAGTGTCCTGTCCTGTGCCCATCATCATGCTTTCGGCGCGTGGCGAGGATATCGACCGCATAGTCGGCCTTGAAGTCGGCGCGGACGATTACCTTGCCAAGCCGTTTAACCCGCGCGAGTTGCTGGCACGCATTCGGGCCATATTGCGACGCAATCAAGAGATGCAGGCGCGACGCAATCAAGAGATGCAGGCGCGACGCAATCAAGAGATGGAATCGCGACGCATAGACGGCAGTGCAGGCGTGTCCGACAACCGTCGCATCCGTTTTGGCGAATTCGAGCTCGATCTGGACGCACAGTCGCTTTCCAAAGCCGGCGAACAGATCAGCCTGACCTCGGCCGAATTCAGCATTTTGCAGGTGTTTACCAGTCATCCCAATCGCGTTTTGTCGCGCGATCAGCTCATGGACATGCTGAAAGGTTATGAGCGCGACCCGTTCGATCGCAGCATCGACGTTCGGGTGACCCGCCTCAGGCGCAAGATTGAAACCGATCCGGCAGAACCGGAATACATTCGTACGGTTTGGGGGCAGGGTTACCTGTTTGCTCCGAAGGGTACGCATTCGTGAACTGGTGGCCCAGTTCTATGTTTGGTCGTACTGCGGCCACGTTGGGCATTGCCTTTTTGTTGCTGCAAACCGTCGCCCTGGCGGTGGTATTTTATGTCACGCTGACCCCAATGGCGGAACGTTCCGCAGACGATCTGGCCGCATTGATCGTGCTTTCCGCGCAAACCTGGGTCGAACTGCCGCCGGAAACTCGCCCCGCCTTCGAACAGGAACTGGCCACGCACCATCAACTGCGCATCAGCAATATCGAACAGCAGAGCGATGACGAAGCGATGCAGTTTTTCGACAGCCGCAACATCGAGCAGGCGCTGTCGCGTCGAACCGGGCAGGACATTCGCCTGCAAGAGGGACAGGATGGCTGGGTGTGGGTCAAGCTGCAAATGGGCGGCCACCTGATACACGTCGGCTTTGAAGAGCGGCATTATTATGTGCGAGCCTTGATGACCGCTGTCGGGCTCATCAGCCTGGCAGCCTTGCTGACCTGGGTGACCTCGCTGGTACTGGTGCGCCGCATTTCGAAGCGACTGGAACAATTGAGCCTGGCGGCCGTTGAAGTGGGGCAAGGTCAGGTGCCAGCACCGCTGCCGGAAGATGGTGCCAGCGAGCTGGCGCGATTGGGCATGGCATTCAACCGCATGGCCAATGAAGTGCAGGCCTTGCTGGCCAATCGCACCACTTTGCTGGCCGGCATCTCGCATGACCTGCGCACGCCGATTGCGCGCATGCGGCTGGCCTTGGCCATGCTGCCGGTAGATACCGACAGCCAGTTGATCCAGCAGATCGAGCACGATCTGGAACAGATGAATCACCTGATCGGCAGCTTTCTCGATATGGCGCGTGGCATGGGCAGCGAAAGCCCACAAGCCGTGAATCTGGCTGCAGTGTTGGAACAACTGGCCGAGGACGCGCGGCGCGGCGGCGGTCAGGTGTTCTGCGAAATCACCGAACCCTGTCAGGCCAGCGTGGCCTTGCATGCCCTGCAACGCATCGTCATGAACCTGATCGAAAATGCCTTGCGCTACGGTCATGCAGACAATCAGCCCAGCGAGGTGACGCTGCTTTGCCTGCAACATGAGGGGCGGGTGCTGATTCAGGTGCTCGATCGCGGCCCCGGGATACCGCCCAAGCAAATGGAAGCGGTATTTCGGCCCTTTTACCGACTGGAGCAGTCGCGCAATCAGGCGACGGGCGGAACTGGCTTGGGGCTTGCCATCGCACGCCAGTTGGCCATGGTCAACAACTGGCAGCTCACGCTGGCGGCACGCGATGGCGGAGGCTTGGTCGCCACATTGCAGCTTTGAGCAGCGCATGAGACATTCCCCCGGCTGCCCAATTCCAGCGCGATACGGTAGAATGCGCGATCACCGTTTAAATCAACTCGATACCTTACGATGCTGACCTTTCAGGAAATTGTCTTGAGCTTGCAACAATTCTGGGGCAAGCAGGGCTGCGTGCTGCTGCAACCGTATGACGTGGAAATGGGTGCGGGCACGTTTCATACCGCCACCTTTTTGCGTGCGCTGGGCCCTGAGCCGTGGCGTGCTGCTTTCGTGCAGCCTTCGCGCCGTCCCAAGGACGGGCGTTATGGCGAAAACCCCAATCGCTTGCAACATTACTACCAGTTTCAGGTGGTGTTAAAGCCCAGTCCGGACAACATCCAGGAACTGTATCTGGACAGCCTGCGCAGCCTGGGCATAGATCCTACGCAACACGATGTCCGATTTGTGGAAGACGACTGGGAATCGCCCTCGCTGGGTGCCTGGGGCTTGGGTTGGGAAGTCTGGCTCAACGGCATGGAAGTGACACAATTCACCTATTTTCAGGAAGTGGGCGGCTTGCCGTGCAAGCCTGTTCTGGGCGAGATCACTTATGGTCTGGAACGCTTGGCAATGTATCTGCAAGGGGTGGAAAATATTTATGACCTGGTGTGGACGCCAGGCGTCACTTATGGCGATGTTTACCACCAGAACGAAGTCGAGCAGTCGCGCTATAATTTCGAGCTTGCCGACGTGGCCTGGTTGCTGAACCAGTTCAGCGATTTTGAACGCGAGGCAGGCCGTCTGATGGATGCAGGCCTCGCCTTGCCGGGGTTTGAGATGGTGATGAAATGTTCGCACACCTTTAACGTGCTGGATGCGCGCGGGGCAATTTCGGTCACCGAACGCGCGGCCTATATTGCCCGTGTACGCACCCTGGCACGCAAGGTGGCACGGGCTTATTACGATGCGCGCGAAGCGCTGGGATTTCCGATGCTGAAACAGCCGACCGCAGGCAATATGGATTCAATATCGGCAGGAGGAGCTTGACCATGCAAGCCAGCCTGTTGATTGAAGTCTTGAGCGAAGAACTGCCACCCAAATCACTGCCAAAGCTGGCAGCTGCATTTTCTGGGCATCTGTTTGGCGCGCTGGTTGCGCAGGCTTATGCCGATGCGGATGCAGCGGTAAAAACCTATGCCACACCGCGTCGTCTGGCGATCCACATCGCGCAGGTGCGCGCTGTGCAGCCGGAGCGACTGATTGAACGCAAGGGGCCTGCCGTGGCCGCCGGCCTCAAGAACGGACAGCCCACCCCAGCTTTGAGCGGCTTCGCCCGTTCGTGTGGGGTGGCGATCGAAGCCTTGGAAACCTTGCACGATGGTCGGCAGGAATGTTATGTCTACCGCAGCACCGAAGCCGGCGCACCGCTGTCGGCACAGCTGCCCGGCATGGTCAGTGATGCCCTGGCCAAATTGCCTGCCGCCAAGCGCATGCGCTGGGGCAGCGGCGATGTCGAATTCGTGCGCCCACTGCATGGTTTGCTGATGTTGCATGGCAGTCAGCTGATTTCAGGCCAGGTGATGGGTTTGCACAGTACGGCGACCACGCTGGGTCACCGTTTCCTCTCGCATGGCCGCTTGCAAATCACCGATGCCGATGCTTATGCCGATATCCTGTTGCAGCAGGGCTGGGTGGTGGCTGAATTTGAAGAACGGCGCGAGCGTATTCGTACACAATTGTTGGCAGCAGCGCGTGAAGCGCAGGTGCTGTGGGACGAGGCGCTGCTCGACGAGGTGACCGCGCTGGTGGAGTTTCCTGTGGTGTATCGCGGTGAATTCAGTGCGGATTTTCTGGCCGTGCCGCAAGAATGCCTGATCCTGTCGATGAAACAGCACCAGAAATATTTTCCCCTGGTCGATCAGCAGGGTGTCCTGTTGCCGGGTTTCCTGGTGGTATCCAATCTGCAGGCCGCCAATCCCGGTCACATCATCCACGGCAACGAGCGCGTGTTGCGTGCGCGCTTGTCGGATGCGCGTTTCTTTTTTGAGCAGGATCGCAAACAGCGCCTCGATGCGCGGGTACCGAAGCTGGCACAGGTCGTCTACCACAACCGTCTCGGCAGTCAGCTCGAACGGGTGGAGCGCATGGTTGGCTGTGCGAGTGCCATTGCTCACGCGCTGGCAGCGGATTCGGCCTTGGCCGCACGCGCGGCATACCTGGCCAAGGCCGATTTGCTGACCGACATGGTGGGCGAATTTCCTGAGTTGCAAGGCCAAATGGGGCGCTATTATGCGCAGTTCGACGATGAGTCGCCAGAAGTGGCGGATGCCATCGCCGCGCATTATTTGCCGCGCTTCGCCGGGGATGCATTGCCCGAGGGCAAGATTTCCATTGCGCTGGCACTGGCGGACAAGCTCGATAGCTTGGTCGGGCTGTTTGGCATCGGCCAGGCACCCACGGGCGACAAGGATCCTTTTGGCTTGCGTCGCGCAGCGCTCGGCGTGTTGCGCATCGTCCTGGAAACGCCGCTGCCGGTTTCCTTGAGCTGGCTGATCGACTGCGCGCACCGCGCCTTTCCGGCTGCGTTGCTGGATGCGAAAACCGCAACGCAGGTGCAGTCTTTCATGCTCGACCGTCTGCGCAACGTGCTCAAGGAGCGGGACTACGAAGCGCATGAAATTGAAGCCGTACTGGCGTGTCAGTCGGATCAGCCATGCGATGTGCTGGCGCGTATCGAAGCCTTGCGAATTTTCCTTCAGATGCCGGAAGCGCAGGCGCTTGCCGCTGCCAACAAACGCGTCGTCAACCTGCTGAAAAAGGCCGAAACTGCCCTGCCTGCAGTCGATACCGGCCTGTTTGGCGAAGATGCCGAGCGACAATTGCATGCCGCGGTCTGCGCCTTGCAACCGGTGGTCAGCGCGCATGTGGCGGCGCTGGAATACACCGCGGCGCTCACGGTGCTTGCGGGCGTGCGCAATGCGGTAGATGCATTTTTTGACCGTGTCATGGTCATGGCGGAAGACCCGGCCGTGCGCGCTAACCGCCTTGCTTTGCTGGCGGCACTCAGTGGTTTGTTGAACCAGGTGGCGGATATCAGCCTGTTACCCGGCTAAGCAGCTTCAGCGGCGGTTGGCACTGAAGCTGCAAACAGCCGCTATACGCGTTGCACCTGCTGTACCTCGATCAGCTCCCCTTGTTGCGTGATCAGCGCGCAGCGTGTGATTTTGTCAGGATAGCAGCGTTGCAGCGCATCCTGATAATCAAGCAACTGTTCGCGGTAACTTGCAAAAAAAGCTTCGATGTTGCCGGTTTTATAATCGAGGATCCAGACTTCCTGTTCGAATTCCACCACGCGATCAATGCGGCCGATGCGGCCATCTTGTCGAATGTAACTGAGTTCGTTGTGTGCTCGGCGATAGTGTTCCGGGTTAAAAAAATGCTGCAAGGCCGGGGCATGCAATATGGTCTGGCAGATCTGCCAAGCAGCTTGCCAGTCGGGATGCGCGTGAAAGCGCTGTCGCAAGTGCTCGTCCGTTTCGCCAGTGGTGGTGGCGAGTTCCAGCAGTTGGTGTACCAGCGTGCCGAAATCGCTACCGGCGTCCGCCGCTTAGCGCCCCTGGCCGATGCGAGGGACCGGGTGGGGGCCGGATGGTTGAGCAGCGTAGGGAATTTTAGTTTGCGGAATTTTGCGGGGCGTGTCTGTCGTGGGGTATGCGGCACTGCGCATGTCATCCCCCAGCCAGGATTGGTTCGCCGTCAAATCGGCCAGTGCAGCGAGAATACTCTGGTGCCAGTTTTCCGCACCTTTGTCGCTGCTGGCGGAAACCATCAGCACTTGCCGTGCCCGCGTCATGGCCACGTATTGCTGGTTGAGCGACTCGGTTTCGGCCTGCTGCTGGTCGCGCGCAAGCGCATCGGTCTGCCAGCGCGCCAGCAGCTCCTGGGTTGCCAATACCGAGAAATGCTGCGGACGTGCCGCTTCCGCGGGCCATTCGCACAACACCTGGTAGTGTTGTCCGGGTGGCTTTTGTCCGCCGCTGTCGAGCAGCCAGACGATGGGTGATTCCAGTCCTTTTGCGCCGTGCACGGTGTGGATGCGCACCCGGTCTTCGTGCTGCTGCGGCTCGCCTTCATCCGGTTGTTCGTCACGGTGTTGTTGCAGGCGTGCCAGTTCGTCCAGGAAACGCGGCAGGCTGGGATAACGTCCGCCAGACAGGGTGAGTGACAGTTCCAAAAAAGCATCCAGATTGGCATGCACCGCTTGAGCCAATAGGGTCGGTACGCTGGCCGCGTAGCGTGCGTGCAGTTGGGCTTCGTGCAGAATGTGGTCGAGCAGGTCGTGCACGGGCAGTTGTATGGCCAAGGCGCGCCATCGGGCAAGCTGCGCTGCTGCAGCAGTGAGCACAGCATTTACGGGCGGCATGTGGACAAGACTGTACCACCAGTTGGGTTGGGACAGGGCGAGCTGGTTGAGACGCAATTGTTGCAAGTCATGGTCGGTGGCACCGAAGATCGGCGAGCGCAACGCGCGCGCCCGCGCGAGCTTGTCTTCCGGGTCGATCAGGCTGCGCAGCTGCGCGATCAGATCGCCGATTTCCATGCCATCGAGCAGCCCGCCGCCAAGGTCGCTGGCATAGGGAATTTGCGCGGCTTTGAGGGTTTCCTGGTAGATCGCCAGATGGGTGCGTTTGCGCACCAGCAGCATGATGTCGCTGTATCGGGCGGGGCGCGGTTGGCCGGTTTCCGCGTCTTCGATGTGCCAGTGACCCACCATGGCGTGTATGCCCTGTACCAGTTGTGCGGCTTCGCGTTCGTGCGCGAGCTTGCCCGGGTTCTGCGTTGGCGGTGTGTCGAGCGGGTTGCGACAGGGGGTGCGCATGACGCTGGCGGCAGCTTCGACGGGTGCTAACGGCAGCACTTCCACGCGGCCTGGCCGGGTCGTGTTGTGCGCTTCGTGCTCAAAATACAGGCTGTGATTCAGTCGCGCAAAACAGGCGTTCAGAGCATGGATGACAGGTGACGCGCTGCGTCGGGTGCAGTGTTGGGTCAGGTAATGAGCACCTTGCTCCCGCAGACGGTCGCGCACGCGCTGGAACAGCCCGGCCTGGGCGCCACGAAAGCGGTAGATCGATTGCTTTGGGTCGCCCACCACAAACAGCCCGGCCGGATGGCCGGCTTGTGTGCTGGCTTCCAGCCATGTGCTCAGAATTCGCCATTGCAAGGGGTTGGTGTCCTGAAATTCGTCCAGCAGAATGTGGCGGTAGCGGGCATCGAGTTTGTGCAGCAGGTAATCCGCATCCTCACTGCTTGACAACAGTCGGTCGGCTTGCCATTCGATATCGTTGAAATCAAGCACGCGATCCTGTTGCTTGACTTGCTGGTAGTGCTGCAACAAAGCATGACCGAGACGGAATACGCGTTGGTTAAAGCGCCAGGCGCGCTGATCGATGCTGTCCTGCCACAATACCAGCAGTGCCTCGCTCACTTGCATGTGCGTGGCATACAGTGCTTGTGATACGGCAGTGGTGCCGGCTTTGAAGGTGGCGTTGATGGTTTTGTTCTTGTTGAGGATCAGCCCCCATAGCCGTTCGATTTGCGTTTGGCTGTCGATGCCCCCGTCATCCAGGATCTGCAGGATGTGCTCGGCCGTTGTTTGGCGCGCCGAACTGCTCTGCGCAAGCAGTGTGGCATAGTGGCGCAGCGTGCTCTTGAGCCCCGGTTGGGCCGCCAGCGTCAGCGCTTGTTACGGGTCGGCTTTGCATTGCGCGCGCAGTTGTTCGGCCGCCCAGGCGGCCGGGTCGACTTGTCCTTCGGTGTAGGCCCACCAGTCGCTGCGTTGTTGCAGAAAGTTGTCCAGCAACTGGCGCGTGCTGCTCAGGCCGACTTCTGCAAACAGGCTTTGCATGTCCTGAGCCAGTGCAGATGCCGGTTGTTGCTGCAAGTGCTCGATCAAGCGCGCCCATGCGCTGGCGCGCAGCGCGCCGGTCTGTTCGGTCAGGCTGTAGCCTGTCCAGCCGGCGTGCAGCGGTGCCCGCCGGATCAGCTCGAAAAACCAGGCATGAAACGTCAGCAGTTTGAGGCCTGGTTGCGCAGTCTGCATGGTTTCGAACAGCGTGCGCGCGCGCGGCAGCAGGTGCTCCAGTTCGGAGTCGGGTACCGCGCGCTCGCGCAGAAAGTCGCGCAGGGCGCTGTCTTCAGCGGTGGCGCAGAAGCGCAAATTATCGTTGAGCCGGCTGCGCATTTCCCCGGCTGCCTTGTGGGTGAAGGTAATGGCGAGAATGCTGGATGGGTCGGCGCCATCCAGCAGCAGGCGCACGATGCGCGAGACCAGCAGCCAGGTTTTGCCACTGCCGGCGCAGGCTTCCACGATCACCGAATGAGCGGGGTTTAAAGCTGCCGCATTGAATTGCGCCGCATCCACGACACGCTGCCCCGACGCTCGTTAGCGAATAACCACCTTGGTCGGGCCATCGATGGCCTCAATGGCGGATTTGGCACTTTCTCCGCCGATCACGGCGCGGATACCGGGCAGGTAGCGGTTGAGGCACTCCAGTGAAAACACCACCAGGGTCTGCACCATTTTTGGCGTCAGCTCGCCATCGGCGATGTCGATGCTGTTTTTGAAATTGAATTCGCCGTCGTTGAGGTCGATTTCAAAATTGCCCAGCGGCAAGCCGAAATTGGCGCGGGTGAGGAATTCCGCCAAAACTGTGATGCGATCCTGCGGCACGGGCAAATCCTGCGGGCGGGTGTACACGAACAGCCGATGGGCGGCTTCGTGGCTGTGCAGATACAGGTTGAGTTTGCCGGAGGCGCTGTCTACCGGCAGGTTAATCACCGGCATGCCCTGCACGCGAATGGCGGGCAAGCCCATGGCTTTCAAACAGTGCTCTGCGGGATCGGTCAAGTTCAGCTTATTCATTTACGAATCCTTTCGGTCGATCTGGTTGGCTATACGAATAAAGTCAGCCACGCTGAGCGTTTCTGCGCGCCGCTTGGGGTCGATGTGCAATGCGGCAAAGTCATCTTCGATCAACAATGCGGACAGACTGTTGCGCAGCGTTTTGCGGCGCTGCGAAAATGCGTTGGCGACCACTTGTTCCAGGCGTGCTGCGCGGCAAACATTCAAGGCTTCGGCGGGACGTGGCCGCATGCGCACCACGGCCGAGTTGACTTTGGGCGGCGGGTCAAACGATTCCGGCGGCACATCGAACAGCTGTTCCATGTCGAAGCGGTATTGCAGCATGACTGTGAGTCTGCCATACGCCGCACTGTCGACATCGGCAGTCATGCGGTCCACCACTTCTTTTTGCAGCATGACGTGGATGTCGCGGATGTGGGGCGAAAACTCGGCAAGTCGAAACAGCAGCGGTGTGGAAATGTTGTAGGGCAGGTTGCCGATCACGCGCAAATTGTCACCCAGGCTGGCAAAATCGAAATCCAGTGCATCGGCAGCATGGATGCCCAGACGCTCGGGCGTATGGCGCCGTGTGAGCCGCGCGACGATGTCGCGGTCGAGTTCGATGACATGAAAAAAAGGCAGATGATCCAGCAAAGGCAGCGTGAGCGCGCCCAGACCTGGGCCGATTTCTACCAGATTATCGCCGGCTTGCGGGCGTATGGCGCGCACAATCGATTGAATGATGTCCGCATCGCGCAGGAAATGCTGGCCAAAGCGTTTGCGTGCGATGTGTCCGGTGACGGTGGGGTTAGCCATGGTGCGTTACCATTTCCTGTGCCAGTGCAATGGCAGCCTGCAAACTGCCCATCTCTGCGCGCCCGGTGCCTGCCAGATCAAGTGCCGTACCGTGATCGACCGAGGTGCGCACGATGGGCAGGCCGAGTGTGACATTGACGCCATGCCCGAAGCTGGCGTATTTGAGTACAGGCAAGCCCTGGTCGTGGTACATGGCCAGCACACAGTCGGCTTGGCTCAGATAATGCGGTTGAAACAGGGTGTCTGCCGGCAGCGGGCCAATCAGGTGCATGCCCTGCGCGCGCAGCCGTTCGAGCACCGGGGTGATGATGCGTATTTCTTCGTCACCCAGGTGGCCGGATTCACCGGCATGCGGGTTGATCCCGGCGACCAGGATACGCGGTTGAGCGATGTGGAATTGCGTTTGCAGAGCGCGGTACAGGGTGTGCAAGGTATGTGTCAGGCTGTCCGGGGTGATGGCCTCCGCCACAGCGCGCAGCGGCAAATGGGTTGTGGCGAGCGCGACACGCATGCCGCCACCCACCAGCATCATCACCACGGGTGGCGAGCGGGTAATGTCTGCCAGATATTCGGTGTGACCAGTGAACGTTATGCCGGCCTCATTGATGGTTGCCTTGTGAATCGGCGCGGTGACCAGCGCGCTGAATTCGCCCGACTGGCAGCCTGCCACGGCGCGATCGAGCAGGCCAAGCACGAAACGCGCATTGGTGGCATTGAGCTGGCCGGTTTGCGTGGCTGCGGCTTGCGGGCAGTGCAGTATGCTGAGCTCGCCTGCAGTATGCGTTATGGGCTTCTGGCCGAAGTCATGCAATGTCAGGGGTAATTTCAATTGTGCGGCGCGTTGCTGCAGCGTGGCCCGGTCGGCCAGCACGACCACCGCCTCGCTGCGTGCCTGTTGCGCCCATTGCACACAGAGATCGGGGCCAATGCCGGCGGGTTCGCCGGAGGTCAGTGCAATGGGCTTCAATTGATGGTGCGGTACTCGACGTATGCCCGATCCCGCATCTCGCGTACCCATTCTGTCTGGGCTTCTTCGACTTTGCGCGCCTGGATGGCCTGCCGTGCCAGCATGCGGCGGTGTTCGTCGGTGACATCCTTTTGCTTGCGCTCCAGCACCTGGATCAGGTGATAACCGAATTGGGACTTGATGGGCTGGCTGATTTCGCCCGGCTTGAGCGCATCCATGGCATGCTCGAATTCCGGCACGGTTTCGCCTGGCGAGAGCCAGCCCAGATCGCCACCTTTGGCAGCGCTGCTGTCGTCGGAATATTTTTTCGCCATGTCCTCAAATGTGGCACTGCCGTTCAGGATTTTTTCGCGAATTTCGTTCAGCCGTTTCTGTGCGACATCGTCAGTGATCACTTCATTGGTTTTGATCAGGATATGGCGTGCGTGGGTTTGACTGATGATGGAGGTCTGATCTGCGGCACGCACTTCCAGCAGCTTGAGGATATGAAAACCCTCGTTGCTGCGCAGTACGCCGCTGGTTTCACCCGGTTTGAGCGATCGCACCAGATCCAGGAACTGGGGCGGTATCTGTCCCGCCGAGCGCCAGCCGAGATCACCGCCTTCGAGTGCGTTGGGTGCGTTGGAGTACAACGTGGAAATCTGCGCGAAATCAGCGCCGCTCTGCAGCTTTTTGAGCGCTTCATCGGCTTTGGCTTGTGCGGCGGCAATTTGCGCGCTGCTGGCGTTGTCGGGAATGTCGACCGTGATGTGGGCGAGGTGGTATTCCTTGTCTGCGCCCTGTTTGGCCTGTGCGGACAGGAAGGCGTCGACTTCAGCTTCGGTCACGCTGACTTTGTTGTCCACTTCGCGCTGGCGCAAGCGTGTCAGGATGATTTCATTGCGTATGTCGTCGCGGAATTTGTTGAAATCCACGCCGTCATGAGCCAGCGCCTGGCGAAATTGCGGCATACTCATCTGGTTCTGCTCGGCAATTTTGTCAATGGCACGATCCAGCATGGGCGCATCGACGCGGATACCGGTCTGCTCTGCAAATTGCAGCTGGATGCGGTCGTCGATCATGCGGTCGAGCAGCTGCTTTTGCAGGATGTCGCGTGGCGGCATGGGGATTTTTCGGCTTTCGATCTGCTGTACCGCGCGTGCATAGCGCTCATCCAGTTCGTTGCGAGTGATGACATCGTTGTTGACCACCGCCACAATGTCGTCCAGTACGACGGGTGAGCCCGTAGCGGCTGGGGTAGCCGTAGACGGGGCGGTTGTGTTAACCGCAGGCGGTACGGCAGCCGCATCGGCAGCCAGCAGCGGGTTGGAGATCAGGCAGATCAGCGCGAGTAGCGCTGCGCGCAGCTTATTGTGGAGTGATTTCATTGCTGTTGGTGTATCCCGGTATACTAAGTTTAAGCGCATCCAATGGATTGGAACCCAAATTGCCGAGGCCGTTCAATTCCAATTGGAAGAAGAACGACGTGCTGTTGGTGTTGGCCGCGGTGGCGATGGTTTGCAGCATGGAGCGTATCGCCCAGCAACCGCCATTGTATTCGACTCCGACCAAACCTTGGACGATTTGTTTGTCGAGCAAGGAGTAATCATAACGCATCAGGCCATACCAGCGGCGAGAAATCGGCCATTGTGAAGAAATATCGAGCTGGTTGATCTGGCCGTTGAGCGTGCGGTAACTGAAATTGAACACTTTGCCCGGCGCGGGCTGGTAACTTAATACCAGGCTTTCGTCATCGGTCTGGCCCAGCTGGGTGTTGTAGCTGACGGCGGCTTCCGCACGCCATTGTTGCGTGAGCTGGCCACCGATGTCGCCCAGAATGTCGCTGGACGCGATATTGCTGGGCGCCTCTCCCGGCAGGGTGACCAGCTGCGGAGAAAAATACAAGCGTTGTCCGACTGCAAAACGCAGGCGCTCAAGGCCGGTGGTTTCGTCCACCAGGCGTGAGGTGACCGCCATGGTCAGCTGGTTGGCATCGTTGATGCGGTCGTAGCCGACATAGCGGTTTTCGGTAAACAGGGTGGCATAGTTGATCGGGTCGAGTTCGGCCGTGTCGAACACCGGCAGCAGGCTCTGATCCTGGTAGGGGATATACACATAGAACAGGCGCGGCTCCAGCGTCTGCTGATATTTCGTGCCCAAAAAGTTGATGTCGCGGTCAAAATACATGCCGCTGTCCACGCTGAAGATGGGCAGGCTGCGCGTGTAATGCGACTGCGGGTCGGTGTTGTTGATGCCCAGTTGGTAATCGGTGTAACTCACACCCACTTTCGGGGTAATGAAACCGAACGGGGTCGTCATGGGCAAACTCAAACTGGGATTGAGCACCAGGCGAGTGCCATTGACCAGGGTGGGATGCACAAAGCTGGTCAAGTCGCTGAAGATGTTCAGGTTAAGTCCGTTGGAAAAACTTTTGTTACCCAGCCAGGCCAACTCTGGAAGGCGTGCGTAAGGCGGGATGATGGGTGCGTTTGGATCCTGCAAAGTCTGGAATTGCTGCACGCGGCCGATGGCCTGCCACCAACTGCCTTGCCAGACCAGCGCCGCTTCCTGATCCAGCGTGACCAGCGAGGTGACGCTGAGCTGATTGGACAGGTCGCGGAAAAAATTGTCGTCCGAAACTGCCTGGTATACGAAATGGCCAGACACATTTGGCGTAAAGCTCTGGTCGTGTTGGGCAAACAGATCCCAGCGCGTGGTACCTGTCAGCTGATCCGGCAGGATTTCGCCATCCAGGCTGCCATGAAAAGTGGGATTCAGGTAACGAAATTCGCCGCCCAGTTCGGTGCCCCGTTTGCTGATCAGCGTGGGTTCCAGGGTGGCGTCGTAATTGGGGGCGATGTTCCAGTACCAGGGCAGCGAAATCATGGCACCGCTGTTGCCGGTGGTGCCCATCACCGGGCTTAAAAAGCCACTTTTGCGCGCATCGTTGAGCGGAAAATTGATCCAGGGCGTATACAGAATGGGTGTGTTCAGGAATTCGATTTCCGCGCCGTGTGCTGTGCCGACCTGGTTCAAGGTGTCGAGTTGCAAATCCTTCACATGCAGGTACCAGTCATTGTCGCCGACTGGGCAAGTGGTGTAGGTGGCGTTTTTCAGCCGATATTGGTCTTGACCCTCGAATTGCAGTGCAGCGGCATCTCCGCGCGCTTGGCCGACCAGGTGTTTGTCCGGGTCGGCGGGCTTGACCGGTGCCGGATTGAGGTAAGTAAATTGCGGCTGATCCATTTGCCCGGTTTGTTGCCGCATGAACATGCTCAGGCTGGGGCCAGTCAGGGTCAGACCCTGTTCGACAATGCAGACATTGCCGTTGGCTGTGACCTGATCGTTTGCCAGGGTGTAATGCAGGTGGTCAGCATCAATCACCGCGATGCCGCGGCGCAATTCCACTTCGCCTTGCGCATCCAGGGATTGGTTTTCCACGCCGCTCACCGCGTTGGCGCGCACGAACACCGGTGGATTCGGGTTGGTCTTGTCCGGAAAACTCAGCGTGCTGGAGTTTTGTAACGCCGGCGTGTCATCGCCGAAAGCCAGGCCGCTCAGCAGCAGCAGCGGTAGAGTCAGCAAGGCGGGTGGACGGCGTTTTGGCATTGTGCGGGCGGCGGCGATATGGTGCTAGAATGAACAGCGATTTGACATGACGGTGTTTGGCGATTTATGCAGCGTGAACAATTGATTCAATCCTGGTTATTGAAGATTTATCCGGAGCTTGCTCCGCGTCTGACACCTGTGGCGGGCGACGCCAGCTTCCGGCGTTATTTTCGCCTGAACCTGGCCAATGGCGACCATTATATCGTGATGGATGCGCCACCGCAGCATGAAGATTGCAGACCCTTTGTGCAAGTCGCGCAATTGCTGGCACAAACCGGCGTACAGGTGCCCGAAATCTTGCATGCCGACCTCGATCAGGGCATGCTGGTGTTGTCCGATTTCGGCGACACCACCTATCTGGCCGCGATCACACCCGACAACGCGCATGCATTGTACATGGCAGCCCTCGGTGCGCTGGTGCATTTTCAGCACGGCAAGTGCGCCGGCATTCTGCCGGAATATGACCGCAGCCTGCTCATGCGCGAATTGCGCCTGTTCGATGAATGGTATGTGGCGCGTCATTTGGGGCATGCACCGGACGCGGCCGAGACAGCCGTTCTGCAAGGCGTGTACGCGGCCTTGCTGGACAATGTCCTGGCGCAACCGCAAGTTCTGGTACACCGCGACTACCACAGCCGCAACCTCATGCTGACCGATGCGGGGCCTGGCATCCTTGATTTTCAGGATGCGGTGTGCGGACCCATTACCTACGATCTGGTCTCGCTGTTGCGCGATGCCTATATTGACTGGGAAGAAGCACAGGTACTGGATTGGGCGATTCGCTACTGGGAAAAAGCACGCCGTGCCGGCTTGCCGGTGCGCAGCGACTTTGCCGAGTTCTACCGCGATTTCGAATGGATGGGCATGCAGCGCCATTTAAAAGTGCTGGGCATCTTCGCTCGCCTCAATTACCGCGACGGCAAATCCGGCTATCTGCAGGATCTGCCGCGCGTGCTGGCCTATGTGCACCAGGTGGCCCAGCGTTATCGTGATTTTGCGCCGCTCGTGGCATTGCTGGACCGTTGGCACAACGTGGCACAGACAGACGGGTTGACGTTCTAACCCGATCTTTTCGTGCGCCGTGCCAAGGCGCTGTTTTTCAGTGGGTGCGAA
>VFSW01005982.1_pt1 | contig 17942 bp, 7 predicted proteins | sample 5358111 | NCBI WGS metagenome assembly VFSW01 (sample SAMN11554181, study PRJNA540505) | mine drainage metagenome | isolation source: sediment from site ElyBrook_90M | place: USA: Ely Copper Mine, Vershire, VT | collected 2017
ATATGATCTGCTACATCCCCCCCCCGGATGGCAAACCATCGCCGGCCCGCCGCCGGGGCCCGGGGGAGCGCACCCGCCTCGGGTGCGTCCAACGGGGGCCCTCGCCGGTTGGTCCCATGTGTCGGGCCTCACTGAGTGGTGGCGTGATATGAGAGGGAGGGTGTGGTTGGCGGGGTGCCAACCACTGCACACGAGGGCGTGTGCGCTCCCGTCCATCTGAATCGTTCGTGCTTCGCCTTGACAGTTGCCTGATGTTTTTAAGCGCGGGCCCGAAAAAAAAGGAAAAAAGAACTCGCCAAATGACGGCAAATGTTCTTAACTATTCGGCCTGTGAGCCGAAAGGACAAACACAACCTGTATTACTTGTTCCCCGGCATGGGGCGGGGAGCGCGCAAGCGATTTGTGCGCAACATGCTCGTTGCGGTGTTCGTCGGATTGCTCTTGTCCGGCGGCATCGCCGTCGTGGCTTATCTCATGTCGCGTTGAGTCCTCTCCATGTCCATTCTCTCGGTTTCCGGCGTGACAGTTCGACGGGGGAATTTTGTTATTGTCAACAAAGTTTCGTGGAAGGTGGAACCTGGAGAGCATTGGGTGATTCTTGGCGCCAATGGATCGGGGAAAACTTCGCTGCTCAGCGCCCTTGCCGGTTATCTCACCCCCACTTCAGGGCGGATTGAGTTGCTGTCAGCCACCTACGGCGCCACGGACTGGCGGGAATTGCGAAAACGCATTGGTGTGGTCAGCTCATCCGTGCGCCAGATGATTGGCGAAGCGGAGCCGGCGCTGGAAACCGTTGTCAGCGGCAAATATGCCATGATTGGTTTTTGGGGCAAAATCAAAACCGCCGACCGCCGGCGCGCCTTGCGTGTGCTTGGGCAGATCGAATGCGCGAAGCTGGCGGCCCGGCCCTGGTTATTTCTCTCGCAAGGCGAAAGGCAGCGCATCCTGATTGGCCGGGCGTTGATGGGCGATCCTCCCCTGCTGATTCTCGATGAGCCTTGCGCCGGGCTTGATCCCGCGGCGCGCGAGCATTTTTTGCAGTTTCTGCAACGCCTTGGCGCGCGCGAAAAGGGACCCACATTAGTGTTGGTCACGCATCATGTGGAGGAAATCATGCCGGTTTTTACGCACGCGTTGATTCTCCATGGCGGCCGCGCGCTGGCCTGCGGGCCGCGAGACGAGGCGCTGAGCTCTGCGAATCTCTCCAAAGCCTTTGGCGCTCCCATTCGTTTGCGACGAAGAAACGGCCGCTATAGCATGAAACTATCCGGCAGCAGCTTTCGGCTTATGTGAGAGAAATGCAGATTTGCCGTCATTCCTTTCGCCTGCTTTCCGCCGACTTTTACCATTGTTATCGCGCCGGAGAATTGGAGCAAACGGGCGATTTCATCCGCTGGGCGGGCTTCTATGAGGCGAAACAGGAGCGTGAAACGTCCCAGCTTTGTCAACTATCCCCAAGCCTGACCAGCCGTCCATCGGCATTGGCGGATTCAAGGCAGGCGTGGATGATTTTTTGCGTTTTCAGCGCGATTTCGGGCCATTCATTATTGAGATTGCCCGAACGGACCTGCTCGGCAAAGTTGCGGAAAAGATTTGTTTCCTGGGCGGATGGATGGCTGTTGCTGTACTCGTTGACCTTCCACCAGCGACTGTTTGCCTCCATATTGAAGTCGCAGCCGCGAGCGTCGAGCACCGGGTTTCGCGTTTCAAACGCCAGGTCACTCCCAAAGTATGGCAGAACGAAGTCCGGCATGGAAAGGTATCCGAGGGTGCCGCTGATGTTCGCCGATTGCTTAAGCACCGTAATGAAGGAGCAATAGAAGTCGCTCGAAACGCCGTTCTCAAAGAAAATTTCCCCGGAGAACTCCGTGGGCACCGAGGCTTGGTGTTGCACTGGATTGGTTTTAGATAGGATTCGCGCGCTCACCTTTTGCGGCAGTTTCCAGCGGACAGCCCAGAGCGCGAAACGGATGCAATACCAGCCCAAATCACCCAGGCAACCGAGCGGTTCGAGTCCGCTTTGGACGCGGATATTGGTGGTGAAGAATTCGTCCGGCGCATTGAAATTAAACACGGTGCTGATTCTTCGGATGCGCCCGACAGTTATTCCGTCATCCAACACTTCGCGGGCAACTTCAAGGCGCTTACTGTGCATGAACATGACACCATCCATGAACTGGACGCCGTTGCCGCGGCAGGCGGCGGTCATTTCGGCGAGGTCGGACGGGTTGATGGCGCACGGCTTCTCGCAAACCACATGTTTGCGCGCTTGCGCGGCGCGCAGAACCCATTCCTTGCGTATTCCGGTGGGCAGCGGGATGTAAAGTCCCTGAATATCCTTGGAGTCAATCAACTCCTCGTAACTTCCGAGAGCTTTTGGCGCCGTCGCAAATGGGGCTTCGGACTGGCATTGGGCGATGAATTGCCGGCTGCGCTCTTGGCTGCGGCTTGCCACCGCCGCGACAACGCCGTTCCCGGTGTTGCGAATGGCTTTCCAGTTTTTCCGCGCGATCTGGGCGGTTCCCAGAATGCCCCATCGAAACATTGGTGTGTCCATAGTATCTATTTTCACGGATGCCGCAGTTGAAGTTTGTATGTCCCATTCTCCGGACTTGCACGAAGAAATGCATCCAGAAATCAATGTTAAACTTGCGCGAAACAACTCGGACATGCATATTCACCGGCCTAAACTATGAGCAAGACGCCGATTCATGTGGCTGTGACCGGAGCGGGAGGCGCCATTGGCTATTCGATTTTGTTCCGCCTTGCTTCCGGAGAAGTGTTTGGGGCCGATCAGCCGCTCATTCTGCATCTGGTGGATGTGGAGGCCGTGCTGCCCGTTCTAAAAGGCGTGACGCTGGAATTGGAAGATTGCGCCTCGCCGGTCCTCCAACAAATCATCCCGACCGCCGATCTCGCCGAGGGCTTCCGCGACGTGAATTGGGCTTTGCTCATTGGAAGCGTCTCGCGCAAGCCCGGCATGGAGCGCAAGGACCTGCTGGCTATCAATGGCAAAATTTTTACCGAACAGGGAAAAGCGTTGGAGAAAAACGCCGCCCAGGATGTGCGCATCCTGGTGGTTGGAAATCCATGCAATACCAATTGCCTGATCGCCATGCACAGCGCCCGCGCCATTCCGCAAGAGCGATGGCTCGCGATGACCCGGCTGGACGAAAATCGCGCCAAAGCCCAGTTGGCCGGAAAAGCCGGCGCGCCGGTCACCGCCGTATCCAACGTCGCCATCTGGGGCAATCACAGTCCCACGATGTTTCCGGATTTCTACAACGCCAGAATCAACGGCCGACCCGCCGCAAGCGTCATTGCCGATGAAAACTGGCTGAAGGGCGATTTTGTGAGCACTGTGGCCCAACGCGGCACCGCGGTGTTGAACGCCCGCAAAGCCGGCAGCGCCGCCAGCGCCGCCAATGCCGCCATTGACAGTGTTAAATCAGTCGTTTTTCCAACGGCCAAAGATGACTGGCACAGTCTCTGTGTTTGTTCCGATGGCAGTTATGGAATCGAGAAAGGCTTGATCTGCTCCTTCCCGATTCGCAGCGACGGAAAGAAACTTTCCATAGTGCCCAATCTCACTCAAAATGAATTTAGCCGCGGCAAAATCCAGGCCAGCGTCGACGAGCTGAAAGCCGAGCAAGACATGGCGGCGCAACTGGGGCTTCTGGGGAATTAGGAACGAAGAATCACGAATCGTAGCTTGGCGGGCGGCAGTTTGCATAATTAACGCGGCTCGCATCGCTTTTTATTGACGCTCAGCTTTGCTGTATCCAGGTGTGAGTGAAAACCAAGAATTTCGGCTCGGCATTCTGGGATCGGGCAAAGGTTCCAATTGCGCCGCAATTGCCGACGCTTGCGCGGCCGGCGAGATCGCGGCGGGAATTGCGGTGGTCATCAGCGACGTCCAAGACGCGGGCATCCTTCAACGGGCGCGCGAGCGCGGCCTGCCCGCAAGGTTCATCGATCCTGGAAAGTTCCGCACCAAACTTGATGACGACGCGGAAGCCGCATACATCGGCGCCTTGGAGGAGGCCCATGTTGACCTCGTGGTGCTAGCCGGTTTCATGCGCATCCTCAAAGGACAATTCCTCCGCGCCTTTTCGCAGCGCGTGATCAATATCCATCCTGCGCTCTTGCCGTCCTTTCCCGGTTTGGAAGCTTGGAAACAGGCATTGGAGTACGGCGTGAAATATACCGGAGTGACCGTCCATTTTGTGGACCAAGGGGTCGATACCGGGCCGATCATCGCGCAGGAAACAGTGCCGGTGATGCCTGGTGATACGCCCGCGATTCTCCACGCCCGCATCCAGGCAACCGAACAGAAGTTCTACCCTGCCGTGATTGCAGACCTGGTGCGCCGGCGAAAAAAATGACCCGTTGCCACTCCATGTTTCCCACTGCGACTTCTTTTGTTGGAACAGCGTGTGGCGGCTGTGGAATTCCTTCACGAGATCCTCCTGGTTCAGTTGCCGGGCGCGCAGAATTGCTTTATTTTCCCAGATCATCGCCTGGGAAACAAAACACACATCTCGACGACAAAAGATAATTCCGGCGCATGGGCTGATCTTCCGTGATCTTCCTGCGCCGCTCAAGGCGGCAATCGTTACGACTTCCAAAACGGCCGTGAACGAGCGTCTCTCTTCGCGTTCAGGCAACGGGAAAATGCGCGCATCAAGGAACTCGTTCCCCTGCCCGCCTTTTGGTCAAAATCATCGGCCCCACCCAGCGCGTGTTGTATTTTGCCATCCATTGGTCATCGAGGCCGGAGGGGCGCTCCTGATGCCCGTAGGCCTGGTCATCCATGCCGTGAAATGGGAGCGGCTCAACCCGCCAACCTTGGCCGACGTGAAAATCCGCGTCTTTGTCCCAGCCGACGGCGTGAAAGAAAAAGTCGCGCACAAATCCAGCGGGCTTGGCAGGCAGTTGACCGGCCTGGAAGGAAAGCGCCACTTCATCACCGCCATTCATCAGGACGAGCGCGTTGTCACTTTTTTGGACGAGTTCATCCACAGGGCCGTACCGCGTACACCAGCCGGAGGGTGTGCGCCGCCAGGGCGGTTCGGACTGAACTTGGTCATAATCCGGCGTCAATGGCAACCACGAGGGCGGCGCGATGAATTTGCTGAATCCCCGCCAGCGCAGGTCCGCGTGAACGGGAATTAATGTCATTTGGCGATCCTGATCGACCGCGACGTTCTCGCAAAGAGAGGCGGAATCCCAGTAAATCTCAAAGGCCGTTGTCAGCCGCAGGCGCCGCGCGCCCGGCGGAAGTTTGTTCTCCAGGTCCACCAGGATGGTTTTAGTCTTGCCGGCGGGCGCTCCGACATCGGTGTCCAATTTCTTCCACGTCCCATCCGGCAACTCCGCCTCAAGCGTTGGAAATGGAAATGGGAGATTCGCATCCAGCGACGCCGCGACGTTCGCCATGCCGCCGCCGAAACGCAGCCAGCCTGCAAGGACGAGAACCAGGGGACGGCCCGGCGGCAACGCGCCAAAATCCATTGTGACGGAGAACGGTTCGGCCAGCCCGCGCAATTGCGGCTCGCGCAAACGGACCGGGGAAACCATTTGGCCGTCCGTGCGCGCCAGGGCTGCGGTCACGTCCAGCCCATCACTGCGAAAGGCGTGTTTGAGCGCGGCCACCGGGCGCAGAGCGCGCAATTCATGCGGCGGAAAGGGCTTGCCCGGATGCAGTTTGCTTGTCGGAAAAACCAGCGTTCCCGCTGGATGATCCACCACCACCAACCGCGCCTCGTCCAGGTAAAGCACTTCTCGCAGCTCTTCTGTCACTCTGATTTCATACGCGCCGTTGGTGGGCGGGAATTGTTGTTCGCCGCCCAGCGCCAGGAACTCCTCCGGATCAGCGTCGAGATAACGCGATTTGCCGAGGGGCAAGCCGAGCGGGGCGGCGCCGAGGATGTCAGTCACAAATTTAAATCGCCGTCCATCCCAGGCGTAAAGATAAGGGCATGACCCGCTGGGCAGTGTGAGTTCGTCGAGAGTCAATTGGTTGGTAGGGACCGTTACATCCACCAGCGTACTGGATAAGTCGAACCAACGGGTCTTGAGCGCGTCCAATTTGTCATGTTTGCCCACGCCGATTTCCAAGGGAAGTTGTTGCAATGTCCGCAAGGTACGCCAATTGCCGGCGGCCAATTCGACATGCACACCCAGCGCGCTGGCGTGGGAGCGGTTGCCGGCCAGCCGAAGTTTCAGTTGCCGGTTGGCGTTGCCGCCGTCGTTCCGCAAAAACCGCAAGCCGCCCGGGGTGCTGGCGATCAAATCGGTGTCGCCATCGCCGTCGAAATCCGCCGCCACAAGACCGTCCACCGGGCCGATTTTGTCCAGGCCCAGATCGGCGGTGACATCGGCCATCCCGGCGCGGCCCAAGTTGCGCCAGACACGCAGGCCGTCGCCCCAGGCGATCACATCGAGCCAGCCGTCGTTGTCATAATCCACCAGCACGATTCCTTTAACCGTGAAACCGTGCAACGACAAGGTCAACGGTTCGGCAATTCCGCCAAATACAATTCCGATGGCGCGCTCGCCGGCCACGACCATATCCGTGCGCAGATCATTGTTGAGATCGCCAAAAGCAATGACACTGCCGGCGGGCCAGTCAGCCGGTGCGTTGGCCGCAACAAAAGAACCGGCCCGTTGCTTGGGAAAGAATGCGGGCGGACGATCCGCGCGCGTGACGAACACTCCTGGCAGGTCTTCGTTATTCCAATCCTCCACGGCAACGCGCCGCGCGCCCGGAAACGTCGCGGGCAGGCCCGATGCGGCTGTGTGCTCCTGAAAGTAAAAGCTGCCCAGATTCTGAAAGACGGCCAACCCGCCGCCGTCCGGTTTTATTGTCAGGAGGTCAAGTTTGCCCGTAAAATCCAGGTCCGCCAGCGCGCCGTCTCGCGCCTTGAGATTTTTCAGACCCGACGCCGCCGTGAAATCACGGGCTTGTCCGTTGGTGGCGAATTTGAAGACTTGCGAAGCCTCCTCCCCAAGCGCGATCACATCCTCAAAGCGGTCGTTATTCAAATCACCCACAAGGCAGCGGCGATAGGACGCGCCGGGTTTCGCGGGCAGGAGCGGGCCGTGCGGTTCGAAATGGCCGTTGACGTTTTCCAGGAGGCGAAAGCCCTTTTCGCCTTCCATCACAAAGAGGCTGTCGCGTCCATCGTGGTTATAATCAAGCACCGCCATCGGCCCGCGATAATCAGATGGCCGGTTGAATGCGGCGGCTGTGGCATCCGTGAAACGCACCGGGACGCCTTGACGTTCCGGCTGTTCAAGAACGAACGCGACGCGTGGCTGGGTGTATTTGCAGCGTTCGAAGGCGCCGGGACCACTCGCGCCGCCGGTATGTTTGACAAGACTTTCCTGGTGCTTCTGCATTTCACGCGCCGCATCCTCCGGGCGCCCGGCGCGCCGGTAAAGCATGGCAAGCTGATAATGGACGGACGGATGCTCCGGCTCGAAGTGCCGGACCGTTTCAAACTCGTTGATTGCGTCGTCGGTATTTCCCAGGCGCGCCTGGGCAAGCCCCAATTGGAAATGCAGCGCCGTCACCGCGTCGTCAATATGCTCGGATTGCTGGAATGCCTGGACCGCCGGCGCAGCCTGATCGGCGCGCAAATAAGCGCAACCCATCAGGTAATAGGCCGCCGCGCTGTTGTGGTCCAAATCAAGAGCCTGCCGGCATTCTTCCACCACGTTTGAAACGTCCCCGGCCAGCAGATATGCGTTGGCCAGATTTAATCGCGCGTCAAGATCCTCCGGCGCAAGCTTCACCACTTGCAGGTAGGCGGCCGCGGCGTTCGTGGCGTCGCCCTGCTCCAGATAGCCGTTCCCGCGCGTCATCAAACGCATGGGGGCATCCCGTCTTTGGCTCGAGCGAAACAGGATGACGGCCAGAGCCGCCATTCCAAGCCCGAGGCCGATCCAAATCAAACGCTTTGGCATAGGGCGGATGGAATCATTGGCTGCGGCACGTCGCCGTCATTTTCACAATGGCAGACGGCCTCCCCTACTAAACCGGCAATGGGACTCCAGGGAAAGCGCAAATTTTGAGCGGCGGGCCGCCGTTAGACGGATTTCCCCCGCTTTGCAATGCTGTCAAAACACCGGCGGCAGGTGGGGTAAGACCTCATATTTACGCGGCACTTATACAGCCTACCTTATCAGGGTGTCGCCAATAAGGTGCTTCGCCGGGATTGATCAGTGCCTGTGTGGGAACTGAAAAAGGCGTCCAGATGCCCGCAGTCGAAAAGACGAGCCGGCAGACCCGCGGAAGAGATGAAGTCGCGCGCGCAAGGAAATGCCAATGGCAGCCAGAGCCACGAATAAAATGCAGAATTTGCAAGGGCGGTTTCAAAATTGGATGGCCGGAAATGCGCGGTCGCGTCCGGAGGACACCGAACCGCCGCTGCGGGCCGAGTTGTTTAGCGCCGAACAATTGGGCCGCCATGCCAAAGCTTTGGCAGCCGATCATCAAGTAGTCACGCGGAAGGGTTCCAACCAATTGCTGGCTCGTTTGGGCAAAAACGATGACGTCTTGAGATGCTTCAATCGCGCCACGCTCGCCGTCCATCAGAACCGCCGGATCACGCCCGCCGCCGAATGGCTTCTGGATAACTTTTATTTGATTGAAGACCAGATTCAATTGGCCAGGAGGCATTTGCCGCGCGGTTACAGCCGCGAGTTGCCGCGTCTCTTGAATGGGCCGGCGGCGGGCTTGCCGCGTGTGTATCACATTGTGCTCGAATTGATCTCGCATGTGGACGCGCAGATCGATGCGGGATCGCTTAGCGGCTTTGTAGCCGCCTACCAGACTGTCCAGCCGCTCAAATTGGGCGAGTTGTGGGCCATCCCCATCATGTTGCGCCTGGGCTTGATTGAAAACCTTCAGCGCATCACGACCCGGCTGACGCTGGGCCGGGACGCCCGCGATCTGGCGGACGTCTGGGTGGACCGTTTGCAAAGCATGGCGGAGACGAAGCCCTCGCGCCTGGTGGTGGTGGTCGCGGACATGGAGAAGGCCAATCTTGTCCTTTCCAGTTCGTTCGTCGCCGAATTCTGCCAGCGTTTGTCGCGGCACACGCCGGTGCTGCACCTGGCGCGGCATTGGCTGGAACAGCGGCTTCTCGAACAGGGCGTGTCCATCGAACAGCTTGTTCAATTGGAAAGCCAGAACCAGGCGGCCGACCAGGTTTCCGTCAGCCACAGCATAGCCAGCCTTCGTTTCCTGAGCGCCATGGACTGGAAGGAGTTTGTGGAGGACCTGAGCCTTGTCGAGAAGATTTTGCGCTCCGATCCCGCCGGGGTGTATCGCCAGATGAATTTTGCCACCAGGGATCGCTATCGCCACGCCGTCGAGTTGCTGGCCCGCCACAGCCGGATTTCCGAACAGGAGGCGGCCCAACGCGCCGTCCAGATGGCCGCGGACAGCGCGCGCCAAAAAGGGCCGGCCGACCGGGCGGCACATGTCGGCTTCTATCTAATTGACAAAGGCGAAAGAATGCTGGCGCGCGCCCTGAACGTGCGATGGCCGTGGGAAAGCGTCGGGGAACGGAGCATTCATCGTTTTCCGCTGGCGTTTTATGCGGGCGGCATTGCGACGCTCACAGCGCTGGCTTTGTTTGGATTCATCATGGCGGCGCGCGCGCTGGGTCTTCATCAATGGAAACTCATTTTCTTCGCCGTTGTTTTTCTCCTCTGCGCCAGCCAACTGGCCGTGGCCATCATAAACTGGCTTTCGACGCTTCTGCTCAAACCGCGCCTGCTTCCGCGCCTGGATTTTTCCAGCGGCATCGCGCCGGATTGCCGGACGATGGTGGTCGTTCCCACAATGCTGACCAGCGTGGAAGGGGTTGATCGCCTGATCGAAACCTTGGAAATCCATTATCTGGCCAACCGGGATCGGCGGCTTCACTTTGCCCTGCTGACAGATTTCCGCGACGCGGCGCGGGAAACACAGCCCGAAGACGAGATATTGCTGCAACGCGCCCGCTCCGGCGTCGAGTTGCTCAACCAGAAATACCCCTCCGAACACGGCGCGTTTTTCTTGTTCCATCGGCCGCGCCGGTGGAATGCCGGGGAAGGATTGTGGATGGGTTACGAACGCAAACGCGGAAAGCTCGCCGAGTTTAATTCCCTGCTGCGCGGCAATTCCCGGGAATCCTTTTCAGAAATTGTGGGCAAGACCGCCATCTTGCCCGCCATTAAATATGTTCTCACGCTGGACACCGATACCCTGCTGCCGCGCGACGCGGCCCGCCAGCTTGTGGGAACGATGGCCCACCCCTTGAATCGTCGGGTGTTCGACGACGCGCGCGGGGTCGTCGGGGCGGGTTACCGCCTTTTTGAAACGCGCGTCGGGGTGAGTCTTCCCAGCGCCAGGCGCTCCTGGTTCGTCCGCCTTTTCGCCGGCGAGGCCGGAATTGATCCCTACACGCGGGCCATATCCGACGTGTATCAGGACGTTTTCCGGGAGGGTTCGTTCGTGGGAAAGGGAATTTACGATGTGGACGCCTTTCAGCGCGCCATGAACGGGCGATTCCCGGAGAACACCATTCTCAGCCACGACTTGCTGGAATCCTGCTACGCGCGCTCGGCCCTGGTGAGCGACGTGGAGTTTTACGAGGAATATCCATGGCGCTACAATGTGGACGTCAGCCGGCGCCACCGTTGGATTCGGGGCGATTGGCAGATAACGCAGTGGCTTCTGCCGCGCGTCCCCGGCGCCGACGCCCGCCGGGTCGTCAACCCGCTTTCGGCGCTGTCCCAGTGGAAAATACTTGACAACCTCCGGCGCAGCCTCGTGCCCATCGCCCTGGCGTGCCTGATCCTGGGGAATTGGCTGTTCCTTCCGCAACTGGGCGCGCTTGGAGCGCTGCTGGTCTTTTCGATCATCGCGCTGCCCGGTTTTTTGTCGGCATTACAGAATCTGGCCGCAAAGCCGTCGGATTTGCCGTGGAGCATGCATTTGCGGATCGTGGCGGCGTTTTGCGGGCGGCAGCTTGGACAAATCTTTTTGACACTGGCTTTTCTTCCCTATGACGGATTCGTGAGCCTGGACGCGATTCTAAGGACGTTGCTGCGTTTGCTCGTGACGCGCAAGCGGCTTCTCGAATGGAGGACGACCAGCGAATCGGAGCGAACCAGCCGCGCCGATCTTCCGGCGTTTTATGCCACGATGTGGATCGAGCCGGTGGTCGCGCTGGCGGCGGGCGCTTTCATGGCCTTTATGCAGCCGGCCCCGCTGCCGTGGGCCGCGCCGTTGCTGGCGCTCTGGCTGGCCGGCCCGTGGATTGCCTGGCGCATCAGCCGGCCCATTGAATCCCTTCCGCCGGATTTGACGCAGGAGCAATTGAACTTTCTCAGGCGCGCCGCCCGCAAGACCTGGCATTTTTTTGAAACCTTTGTCACCGTGCGCGACAACTGGCTGCCCCCGGACAATTTTCAGGAAATTCCATCGCCCACGATTGCCTCCCGGACTTCGCCCACAAACATGGGCCTTGCGCTTCTCGCCAACCTTGCCGCGCGGGATTTCGGCTACCTCTCGGTCGGAGGACTCATCCAACGCACGCAGGACACGCTCGCCACGATACAACGATTGGAGCGATACCGCGGACATTTCTACAATTGGTATGACACCCGCACACTCCAGCCCCTCCTGCCGCACTATATTTCGAGTGTTGACAGTGGCAATCTTGCCGGACATTTGTTGACCCTCGGCTCCGGTCTGAGGGAGCAGGCCGACGAAAAGATTTTCACCCCCCAGATTTTTGCCGGCCTGCGCGACACCTTGAAAGTCCTCAGGAATTTGGCGCGCGAAAACGCGGAATTGGCCAAGCTTGACCGGGACCTCGAGAAAGCCCCGTTCAATGCGCGCGCGGCGTTCGACTTGTTGGAAAAGACGATGGCCCAGGCAGCCCAAATTGCAGCCTCCCTCCAGAACGAAACCGAGGATGTCAAAGGATGGGCCGCCGCTCTCGCACACGGTTGCCAGGGGCATTTGGACGATCTGCGGTCCCTTGCGCCCTGGCTGTCTTTGCCAATTCCAAACAGCGGAAGCGACCGCCAGCCATCCGCCGCGCCCGCGCCGGCCGGCATTGAAAACGAGCTCGCCCAACTGGAACGCGCGGCGACCCTGCGCGAGACCGCCGATTTTGAGCAATTGCTCGTTCCTTTGATCGAAGTGGCGCTGCAAGATCTTTCCAAAGAACCGGGCCAATCCCGCGAACCGGAACAAAAATATCTCACGGAACTCGGCCGCCGTCTTCGCGAGGCAAGCGATCATGCGCGCCGGCGTCTGCTGGCATTGGAGAATCTCTCCAGGCAAGCCGACGAACTGGCCGCGATGGATTTTACATTTCTGTTCGATCCTCCGCGCGATTTGTTTTCCATCGGCTACAACGTCGACGAACGCCGTTGCGACGCCAGTTTTTATGATTTACTGGCCTCCGAGGCGCGCCTGGGCAGCTATGTGGCCATCGCCCTTGGCCAGGTCCCGCTGGAGCATTGGTTCTCGATGGGCCGTCTCCTCATCGCCTCGCCCGGACAGCCGACGCTGGTCTCGTGGAGCGGCTCGATGTTCGAGTATTTGATGCCGCTGCTGGTGATGCCCAACTATGAGAATACATTGCTCGACCACACCTGCAAATCCGCGGTGCAACAACAAATTGACTATGGCCGGTTGCGCGGCGTGCCGTGGGGCGTTTCCGAATCGGGCTACAACCTGACGGACGTTCACCTCAATTACCAATACCAGGCATTCGGCGTGCCGGGGCTTGGCTTGAAACGGGGATTGGCCGAAGACCTCGTCATCGCTCCCTACGCGACCGTGATGGCCTTGATGGTCGCGCCGCGCCAGGCTTGTCAAAACCTCGAACGCCTGGCCGGCGACGGCCGCGAAGGGGCCTTCGGTTTTTATGAAGCTGTCGACTATACGCCTTCTCGATTGCCGCGGGACGAAACCAGCGTCACCATCCGCTCCTTCATGGCGCATCATCAGGGGATGAGTTTGCTGGCCCTGGACAATGTGTTGCGCGGATACCCGATGCAGCGGCGCTTCCTGGCGTGCCCGGTTTTAAAGGCCGCCGATTTGCTCTTGCACGAACGTGTGCCCAAGACCGCCGCCAATGTGCTTTCGGAAGACTTGAAACTGGAGGACTCGCGCGCGTTCGGCGGAAGCAGCGACGCCGTGACGCGTGTTTTCACCAATCCCACCACGCCCTCTCCCGAGGTCCATCTTTTGTCCAATGGGCGTTATCATGTCGTCATCAGCAGCGCCGGCGGCGGTTACAGCCGCTGGCGTGATCTGGGCGTCACGCGCTGGCGCGAGGATTCCACGCGCGATTGCTGGGGAACGTTCATTTACCTGCGCGATGTGGCCAGCGGCGATTTCTGGTCCGCGGCCCATCAACCCACTTCCTGCGCGGCGAAGGGCTACGAAGCCATCTTCTCCCAGTCGCGCGCCGAGTTTCGACAACGCCACGCGGACCTAGAAATCCACACCGAAATGAGCGTCTCGCCGGAGGATGATGTCGAGCTGCGCCGCATTACAATCACCAACCGTTCGCCCGTGGCGCGCGTGATCGAACTTACCACTTATGCCGAAGTGATGATTGCCGCTCAAGCGGCCGACGCGGCGCATCCGGCTTTCAGCAATCTTTTCGTGCAAACAGAGTTCGTTCCGAAATCATCCGCCCTTCTCTGCACGCGGCGCGCCCGTTCCGCGCAGGAAAAACCGCCGTGGCTGATGCACGTCCTTGTCGGCCACGGCGTCGAGCAGGGGGAAATCTCCTGCGAAACAGACCGCTCCAAATTCGTCGGGCGGGGCGGCACGCTGGCACATCCCGCCGCGATGCAAACCGTTTCGCCCTTGTCCAACACCGTCGGTTCCGTTCTCGACCCAATCATTTCGCTGCGGCGCACGGTCTCATTGCGGGCCAATGAAACTGCCGTCGTGGACGTGGTCGTTGGCATGACGGAGACCCGCGAGGCGGCAATGGGATACGCCGAAAAATATCAGAGTTTGCGCATGGCCGACCGCGCCTTCGATCTGGCATGGACCCACAGCCAGGTCACCCTGCGCCAACTCGACGCCACCGAGGCGGACGCCCAACTTTACGGCCGCCTGGCCGGCGCCTTGATTTATGCGGACCCCGCCCGCCGGGCCAACGCCGCCGTGTTGTTAAACAACCGCCGCGGCCAAAGCAGCCTTTGGAGTTACGGCATTTCGGGCGACTCCCCCATCGTCTTGCTCCGCGTCAGCGACTGCGAGAAAATCGAGATCGTCCGAAAATTGATCCAGGCGCACTCCTACTGGCGCATGAAAGGGCTGCCAGTGGAACTGGTCATTTTGAACGAGGACGTTTCGGTCTATCGCCAGTCCTTGCAAGACCAGATCACCGGCATGATTGCCTCCGGCATCGAGGCGCAAATGCTTGACAAGCCCGGCGGCGTCTTCGTCCGGCGCCTGGAACAAATTCCCGCCGATGACCGCCTGCTGCTTCAATCGGCCGCGCGCCTTGTCCTGGCCGCTGCGAAGGGCACACTTGCCGAGCAAGTGGAACATCGAAGTGTTTTGCCCGTTTCGATCCCGGCCCTGACTCCCACGCGCTCCAAATTTGCCGAACCCTCCACGCCGCTTCCACAACGCGAGTTGATTTTCCGCAATGGTTTGGGCGGCTTTACGCGCGACGGCCACGAATATGTCATCACGCTTGCGCCCGGACAGATGACGCCCGCGCCGTGGGTCAATGTTCTGGCCAATCCCAATTTCGGAACGGTTGTTACCGAGACTGGCGCCGGTTACTCATGGTCGGAAAACTCCCATGAATTCCGGTTGACGCCCTGGAGCGACGATCCGGTCCAGGACACCCCCGGCGAGGCCCTTTACATTCGTGACGAGCATACCGGGCAATTTTGGTCCCCCACCCCGCTGCCCGCGCGCGGCGTGACGTCTCATGTCATTCGCCATGGCTTCGGCTACACCGTGTTCGAGCACGCCGAAAACGGGATTGTCTCCGAATTGTGGGTTTATGTGGCAATGGACGCGCCGGTAAAACTCATGGTCCTGACGTTGCGCAATGTTTCGGGCCGGCCGCGCCGCCTGTCAATAACCGGTTACTGGGAATGGGTGTTGGGCGACTTGCGCCAGAAAAGCCTGTTGCATGTGCAAACCGAAGTGGATCCGGTCACCGGCGCGTTGCTGGCGCGCAATTATTACAACACCGAATTCGCCGATCGCATCGCGTTCGTTGACGTAAACGATTCGGCGCGCGCTTTCACCGGAGATCGCAAGGAGTTTATCGGCAGGAACGGCAGCCTGGCGCACCCGGCCGCGCTCAAGCGTGTGCGCCTCGGCGGCAAAGTCGGCGCCGGCTTGGATCCGTGCGGCGCGCTTCAAGTCGTTTTCAATTTGCCGGACGGGGGCGAGCGGGAGACGAGCTTTCGACTCGGGGCGGGCCGCAACTTGATCGAGGTGCAGAATCTGGTCCGGCGCTTTCGCCGGGGAGACGCCAGCCGTCTGGCGCTCGACGGGGTGTGGGCCTACTGGAATCGCACTCTTGGGACGGTCAACGTCGATACGCCCGATCCCGCCGTGAACGTAATGGCCAATGGCTGGCTGTTATATCAGACCATAAGTTGCCGGCTTTGGGGCCGCACCGGGTTTTACCAATCCGGAGGCGCGTTCGGGTTTCGCGATCAATTGCAGGATTCCATGGCGCTCGTCCATGCCGACCCGGGGCTTACCCGCGAGCAATTGCTCCGCGCCGCCTCGCGCCAATTCCGCGAGGGCGACGTGCAGCATTGGTGGCATCCGCCGTCCGGTCGCGGTGTGCGAACGCACTTTTCCGATGATTACCTCTGGCTGCCTTATGTGACCTGCCGCTACGTTTCCTGCGTGGCGGACACGGGTGTGCTCGACGAAATGATTCCATTTCTGCAAGGCCGCCCGGTCGCTGCGGAGGAGGAGGCTTATTATGATTTGCCGATTCGTTCCGTGGACTCGGCCACGCTTTACCAACATTGTGTGCGCGCGATCGAACACGGGCTGCGCTTTGGCGAGCACGGCCTGCCCTTGATCGGTTGCGGCGATTGGAACGACGGCATGAATCTGGTCGGAGAACACGGGCGCGGTGAAAGTGTCTGGCTGGCGTTCTTTCTCTACGATGTTCTCACCCAGTTCGCCCAAGTGGCGCGCGCGCATCAAGACCCCGTCTTTGCCGAACGCTGCCTGGCCCAGGCGCAGCAACTCCAAAGGAACATCGAGATTCATGCCTGGGACGGCCAATGGTATCGCCGCGCTTACTTTGACAACGGAGAACCGCTCGGCTCCCGGACCAATCCGGAGTGCCAGATCGATTCCCTGCCCCAAAGTTGGTCGGTCATCAGCGGCGCCGGCGATCCGTCCCGCTCGCGCCAGGCCATGCACTCGGTCGAGGAACGCCTTGTCCACCGCGATGCCGGGCTGATCCAGTTGTTCGATCCGCCCTTTGACAAATCCGCGCTTGATCCAGGCTACATCAAGGGGTACATCCCCGGCGTGCGCGAAAACGGCGGCCAATACACGCACGGCGCCATTTGGACGGTCATGGCTTGCGCGCTCATGGGCGAGACGGAACGGGCGTGGGAGCTTTTCGCGCTGCTCAATCCCGTCCATCACGGCGATACGCCCAGTCAAATCGCCACCTACCGGGTCGAGCCTTATGTCGTCGCCGCGGACATTTACGCGGTGGCGCCGCACATCGGGCGCGGCGGATGGACGTGGTACACCGGATCGTCCGGATGGATGTACCGGCTGCTCATCGAAACCCTCCTGGGCGTGAACCTGGCCGGCGCTAAATTGCAGTTGACACCTCGTCTCCCCGGGAATTGGACCGCCTGCAAAGTCCATTACCGCTATCGCCAAACCCTTTATCACATCACCATCACCCGGCTTGCCGCCGAATGGGCCGGCCCGTATCAACTCACCCTGGACGGCAAAGAACTTCCCGCGGACACCATTCCTTTGGTGGACGATCGCCGCGAGCATTTCGTCGAGTGTCACGTCTGGACTCCGCCGCAAGCCGTCGAGCGCCAAGCCGTCTTGGCCGCGTCGACGGAATAACGCCGGGCCGCCGAAAAAGCGCGGCAGTTCACAGGGGAAAATCCCAAAACGGCGAATTGCGCAATTTTTCATCTACAATTATGGGCGGCCTGCGGTTACTGTGGCTTTCGATTAATGGCGCGATCAACCACAACCGGCGAAGAAAGTCCTTACGCCGTCCTGCATAATCGCAATTTCCTGCTCTATTTGGTGGGTCGGCTGGCCGCGTTTTTTGGGTTTCAAATGTTGACGGTTGCGGTGGGGTGGGAGCTTTACGAGCGAACCCATTCCGCGCTGGACCTGGGATTTGTCGGCTTGACGCAATTTCTGCCGATGCTGGTGATGACGCTGCCCGCCGGACACATCGCGGACACGCGGCAGCGCAAGGGGATCATCATCGCAATGGAAGGACTCCTGGCGGCGGCTTCGCTGGGGTTGATGCTTATTTCGGGGGCCGGCGCGCCGGTGTTTTGCGTTTATTTGTGCCTGCTGGCGTCGGGAGGTGGGCGGACGTTTCTTGGTTCCGCAAGCGCGTCGTTCCTGCCGCAACTAGTGTCGCGCGAGGAATTTCCACGGGCGGTAAACTGGTCCACGAGCGTCTTTCAATTCTCGGCCGTGACCGGTCCTGCGTTCAGCGGGGCGATCATCGCCCTGACGCACAGCGCGGCGGCGGTCTATGGCGTGAACATGGTTTTCCAGCTGCTATGTTTGACAACGATGCTGTTCGTTCGCGCGCGGCACCGACCGGTGATCAAGGAGGAGTTTTCCTTGCCGGCGTTGCTGGGCGGATTCGATTTCGTGTTCGGCAATCCGATCATTCTGGGCGCCATCACGC
>VFSW01005983.1_pt1 | contig 17940 bp, 16 predicted proteins | sample 5358111 | NCBI WGS metagenome assembly VFSW01 (sample SAMN11554181, study PRJNA540505) | mine drainage metagenome | isolation source: sediment from site ElyBrook_90M | place: USA: Ely Copper Mine, Vershire, VT | collected 2017
CATCCCGAACGTGTTCGATCTCGGCTTTCGCGAGTTGCACCTCGGTCAACACATCGATCGGATGCTCTGCCGAGGTCGTTGACGCAAAGCGCGCCCGTGCATCGGACGACAGCGCGCGCAGCTCCCGACACAGCCCGTCGAGGAAAGCGGAGAGAGCGACGTTCGGCGGCAGACGCTCGAGCAGGCGCCGGGCGATGTCGACCGAAAGTTCGCTCGCCCGCGTCACGATCGCTTGTTTGGCTGCGCTTTGTTCCCGGGCATTGGCCGCTGCGGCGGCGAGGCGCTGCTTGGCGATCTCGTCCGACGATTGCGCCAGCAGACTGGCCGTCTCCGCCGCCGCAACCTGGTGCGCCTCCGCGATCAACCGTTCGCGCTCTGCGCCGATTTCGGCCAGCGCCCTGTCGGCATCGGTCCGGGCGTCGGCGGCCTGTTGACGCGCGGCAAGCGCCTCGGCCAAGACCTTGTTCGCCGCCGCTTGCCGCTTGACGACAATGTCCGTGACCGGCCGAAAGAAGAACCGGGCGAGAATCCAGATGAGCACGAGGACATTGACGGTCTGGAACGCCAGCGTCCACCAATCGATATGCATGGCCTCAACGGATGAAGGGGTTGGCAAACAGCAGCAGCAGCGCGACCACCAGACAATAGATCGCCATCGTCTCGATCATCGCGAGACCGACAAACAGCGTCCGCGAGATGGTGCCGGCGGCCTCCGGCTGGCGGGCGATGGCATCCATCGCCGCCGCGACCGCGCGTCCCTCGCCGAGCGCGGGCCCAATGGCGCCGAACGACACCGTTACCGCAGCCGCGACGATGCTGATAATCTCGATATAGTTCATGATATCTCCTTTTGCCTGTTGCCGCCGGCCGATCCTTCGCTGACGGCACTGCCGATGAAGACCATGGCAAGCACTGTGAAAATATAGGCCTGGACCGTTCCGGTGAGCAGGTCGAGCGCCATCAGCGGAATCGGCACCAGCAGACCCGCGAGCGAAAGCACGATGGCGATGAGAAAAACACCGCTCATGACGTTGCCGAACAAACGCACGATCAGAGAAAACGTGCGGGTGAACGTCTCGATTACGTTGAGCGGGATCATGATGATCGTCGGGTCGGCAAAGGTCTTCAGATAGCCGCCGACGCCGCGGGCGCGAACGCCGAAATAGATAATGGCGAAGAACACGATCAGGCCAAGCGCGGCGTCGGTTTCGAGGTGAGCCGTTGGCGGATCGATGCCCGGAATCAACGACGACCAATTTGCCGCCAGGATGAAGAGAAACAGCGTCCCGATCACGGGAACGTACGGCCGTGGCGTCACCCGCATCGTGCTTCTAATCTGATCCTCGATGGTGCCGACGATCAGCTCGAGCACGGCCTGATAGCGGGATGGCGCGAGCGTCAGAGAACGGGTGGCAAGAAAGCCCGCGAGCGCCAGAGCCGCCATGAGACCCCAGGTCACGACGACGGGCTCGGTGATCGGAACCGGTCCGACCATGAACAATGTTTTGGTGGCGAGGGGCGATCCGATCATCGCCGGGCTCCAAGTCGAATAACGGTCGACCGCGCCGCCATGATGCCGGCAGTAGCGGCAAGCAGCGGCAGCGCACCGAACTGACTGGCGACAACGGCCAGCAAGCCGGCAACGAGTGCGAAACGAACGAGTTGACCGAGCGATGCAAGCAGAAGCGATCCGCCGACGGCAAACATCTGCACGTTCCATCGCAGTGTCATGAAGTGGAAGGCGCCGATGAGCGCGCCGACGGCGAGCCACGCGCTTGCGCCGAGGACGTGCAAAAGCAAGTCGTGCGCCGTGAAATACGAATTTGTCATTGCCTATGCATCCATCGCCAGGCGGACCAATACCCAATGGCCACGCCCACCAGCAGTAATGGCGCAGTCCAGAAAATGCCGGTGCCGAGCTTGTGGTCGAGCCATCGCCCGATGAACAATCCGATCAGTGTCGGCGTGACAATGATCCAGCCAAGGACGCCGATCTGGCCGACGAACCGCGCCGCCGACGGTTCACCTTCCTTCGACCAGCGTTGGCGTCGCGTCCTGACCGCATCGGCCAAGCCGTCCGGCGCCTTCGGCTCGGGCTCGGCGGTCCCCCGATTCACGATCCGTCTCCGAATATGCTCGGCCGTTGTGGCCGCATGTAGCGGACGATCTGCCTGATGGCCTTCATCTGCAGCTGCAGACTTTCGCTGCGCGCCGTCCGCTCGGCCTCGGCGGCTTCCAGGAATTTTGCTAAAACCACCTGCTCGAGCTGACCGAGATCTTCGCCCGGCACCGCCTGGCGCGTCGCGACCGCCACTTCATTTCCCCCGGTCACGGACAGGACGCCGCGGCGGACGGCACAGAACCATTGCCGATCGTCCGCGCGATGCCAGCTTACGACCGATACGGTCAATGCGGTGAGCAAATCGGCGTGGCCCTGAAGAATGCCGAAGTTGCCGCTCTCATCTTCGGCACGCACCGCGACGACATCCGGATCGTCGATGACGACATCTGTCGGCGTCGTGATCAGTAATCTCATGACTGTCCTGACGCGCGGTTCGAGGAATCTTCCCTGTCTCGGGCCTCGTCGATCGCGCCGACCATGTAGAGCGAGCTCTCCTGCCACTTGTCGCTCACACCATCGAGGATCGCCCGGCACCCTTTGAGCGTCTCGGCCAACGGCACCGACCGGCCGGGTTTGCCGGTAAAGGCCTCAGTGACCGCAAAGGGCTGAGTGAGAAAGCGCTGCAGCCGCCGCGCGCGCGCGACGATGAGGCGATCGCGGGCGCTCAGTTCCTCGACGCCGAGAAGCGAAATGATGTCTTGGAGTTCCTTGTAATGCGCAATCGTCTCGCGCACTTGTTCGGCGATGCGGTAATGCTCCTCGCCGACAACCGTCGGATCGAGCAGAATCGATGACGACGTCAACGGATCGACGGCAGGATACATGCCCTCGGCGGCCATCGATCGAGACAGCACGATTGCACTGTCGAGGTGGCTTGATATTGCGGTCACCGCCGGATCGGTAAAATCGTCCGCCGGCACATAAACGGCCTCGATCGCCGTGACCGAAACACCCGCGACCGAGGCGATCCGCTCATGCAGTGCAGCGACTTCGGTGCCGAGGGTCGGCTGATAGCCGACGCGTGACGGCAAGCGGCCGAGCAGACCCGAAACTTCGCTGCCTGCCTGGACGAAGCGAAACACGTTATCCATCAGCAACAAAACGTTTTGCCGCTTCTGGTCGCGGAAATATTCCGCGATCGTGAGTGCAGTAAACCCGACGCGCCAGCGTGCGCCGGGCGGTTCATTCATTTGGCCGTATACCAGCACGCTGCGATCGAGCACGCCGGATCGCCGCATTTCGCTCAGCAGTTCGTGGCCTTCCCGGGACCGCTCGCCGATGCCGGCAAAGACCGAGATGCCTTGGTAGCTTTCGACCATCGCATGGATCAGCTCCATGATCACGACGGTCTTGCCGACGCCGGCGCCGCCGAACATGGCGGCCTTGCCGCCCTGAGCCAGCGGAGCGAGCAAATCGATGACCTTGATGCCAGTCTCGAATATGGCCGTAGCCGGCGTCCGGTCTTGCAGAGGCGGGGCGGAGCGATGGATCGGCGCATGCGGCAAATCGGCCGGCAGCGGCGGGCCGTTGTCGCGGACATGGCCGCTAACGTCGAGCAGACGACCGAGAACGGCATCACCGACAGGAATGGTGATCGGACCTCCGGTCGCGCGCACCGCAACTCCGCGCTTAAGGCCGGCAGTCGCCTGAAGCGCGACACCGCGGATAGTGCTGGCGTCGAGATGCGCCTGAACTTCAACGATGAGGGTTTCGGGCTGGTCCCACTTGACGACCAAAGCCTCGTCGATTTGCGGCAGTTTGGCGCCTGCAAAGACGACATCGACCACCGCTCCGCGCACGGCCAAAACCTTTCCGCTAAGCGGCATAGGCTGCGTCATCGTGACGACCATTGATGTTCTTAACTACCGTTTGCCGTGATACTGGTGACCCAGCACTACGGCGCCAGCTCATACCTTTCTCCAACGCTGTGTTGAACCTGATTGCGATGCGATCGCTTTGACTTAGAACAATAATCGCGCCGCACCCGTGGAAAGTGCGGTGCGGCACATTGCCCAATTGCGCTCTCTTAAACTGGAGCAAGCACCTTAGTCTTCCACGACCGCAACGGAGCTAACGGAATGAACGACTCGCCTGCGTACACGCCACCGAAAGTCTGGACATGGAATAAGGCAAGTGGCGGCCGGTTTGCGGGCATCAATCGCCCGATCGCGGGACCGACGCATGACAAGGAGCTGCCGGTCGGACGCCATCCGCTGCAGCTCTATTCGCTGGCTACGCCGAACGGCGTCAAGGTCACGGTCATGCTGGAAGAACTGCTGGCGCTTGGCCACGGCGGCGCGGAGTACGACGCCTGGCCGATCCGGATCTTGGAAGGCGATCAATTCGGCAGCGGATTCGTCGCTATCAATCCAAACTCCAAAATCCCGGCGCTGATGGACCGCAGCGGACCAAAGCCGATCCGGGTGTTCGAGTCGGGGGCGATTTTGCTCTACCTCGCCGAGAAGTTCGGCGCGTTGCTGCCGAACGACACGGCGACTCGCGCCGAATGCCTGTCATGGCTGTTCTGGCAGATGGGCAGTGCGCCTTACCTCGGCGGCGGGTTTGGCCACTTCTACGCCTACGCACCGATGAAGATCGAGTACGCCATCGATCGTTTTGCCATGGAGGTTAAGCGTCAGCTCGATGTTCTCGACCGGCGGCTGGCGCAAACCGAGTATCTCGCCGGGTCCGCCTATACCATCGCCGACATCGCCGTCTGGCCCTGGTACGGCGGGCTAGCCAAGGGCCTGCTCTACGGTGCGGGCGAATTCCTGCAAGTCGAGGAATACGCCAATGTCCAGCGCTGGACCGACGCGATCGGCAAGCGCCCAGCCGTGCGGCGCGGGCGGAAGGTCAACTGCACCTGGGGCGAACCTTCAAATCAGTTGCACGAACGCCACGACGCCAGCGATTTCGAAACCAAGACCCAAGACAAGATCGGGGATAGCAAAACGCCGGCCGGCGCATGACCGATCGCGATGCGCAGCGTGATCCCGATCCTCGCGGCGCAAGCCGCTGCCGTCGTCCCGGCGCGGGCAACCGGACGTCAGGAAATCGTCCGTGCTGCCGGTTCAATCTGAAGGCGGAGGCTGTCGTGTGAGCTTCCACTTTGCTTTCTTGGGCGGCCGTTAAACCTCTTCAATTTTGCTTCTTCCGCCGCCAGCAGGCGAATAAGCCTGCGCCGCTGTTTCCAGAATCTCTCAATCGCCAACTGGCGTCGGTATCGCTCGATTTTGAGTTCCGCAATACGTCGGTCCGTCATGGTGCGCCTGGATTGGGTCGGCTCCACATCCCGGAGGAAGCCCGCAAGCGTACTGCCCGCTAGCTGAACGTTTGATGTCCGCCGCATTAAGTTTCGTTCACGAAGTCGGCACAGCGCCGACATCGCCAATCACCCTTGCGGTTATTCAGTAAGAAAAAGCGGTCAAGGGTGGTTCGGCGCGGATTTCCACCCGGCCGCGATGTGAAAAGATCGCCGAGGATCAAAATGCAAAAACCGAATGCGCGCTCGCTAAAGCTTCGCGCACAGAAGCAGACAGTGCCGGCGCGCGTATTGCCCGGCGTACTTTTGGGGTGCATTGCCGAATTTGCATGGCGCGGACGTCATTTTTTAGACAATTTGTCTGGGGTTGGAGCACTCCTCAATATACATTCGGAGCGTGGCCCTCGCTTGCCGAACAATGGCGCCATGAGGGGAGAGTCATGCTGGGGTATACGCGACGGCATCTGTTGGCGGCATTGGCCGTTACCGCGTGTATTGCAGGTATCGTCTGGCTCGCACTGGCGATTTTTATTCCGGCACCACCGTCGAAGATCGCGATAGCTGGATCTTTCAAAGGCGGTCACTACGAGTCACTTGCCCTTCGCTATCGGGCCATCCTCGCGCGGGCCCACGTGACGGCAGACGTGCGCACGACCGACGGAGCCATGGAGAACCTCAGGCTTCTGAACGATCGCAATTCCGGAATTCAAATCGCCTTCGTGCAGGGCGGGGTCGCCAACGGCGATCAGGCGCCCGACCTGCTGTCGTTGGGGCGCATCGACTATCAGGTTTTCTGGCTGTTTTATCCCGCCGGTGAAACATTGCGCGATCTGACCGAGCTCAGAGGCAAGCGTATCGCAGTGGGGCCGCTGGGCAGTGGGACGCGAATCGTATCGCAGAAGATTCTCGAAGTCAGCGGTGTCACGTCCGAAAATACGACACTGGTGAATCTCACTCCGCAGCGCGCGGCCGAAGCGCTGAGCGACGGATCGATCGATGCGGTGTTTCTCAACTTTTCACCCGATTCGCCGATTCTCGACGGGCTGCTGAAGAACCCAAAATTCCGTCCCATGAGCTTTTCGGACGCCGAGGCTCTGACCCGCATTTTTCCCTTCCTGGTCCGGTTGGTGATGCCGCGGGGCGTGGTCGATTACCAGAACAAGGTGCCGGCCGGCGACGTGATCCTGATCGCGACCACCAACGCCGTGCTGGTGCGCAAGGAAATTCATCCGGCAATCATCGACCTTCTGGCCCAGACGATTATGGAGGTGCACGGTTCGCCGGGAATTTTTCAGCGGATCGGTGAATTTCCGACGCAAGCCGATCCCGAATATCCGATGGCGGAGGAAGCTCGGGATTTTTACAGAAACGGCCCGTCGCTGCTTAACCGCTACCTGCCGTTCTGGATCACCAACTACGTGAAGCGGGGTATTGCACTACTGGTCGCGGTCATAGCGATTATCATTCCGATGTTCAGCTATGGGCCGAACCTTTATCGTTGGCTGGTGCAATATCGCATGCGCGCCCTGTACCGCCGCCTCAGGGCGATCGAAGCGAGCTTGCAAACCGCCGCGACCGCGCCGGAGATCGCGAAGCTCGAAGGCGAGATCGAGAGCCTCGACCGCGCGATCCATGGTCTCGGCGTGCCGATGAAACACTCGGACCTATACTTCACACTAAAATCCCACCTCAATCTCGTGCGCATCCGCGTCGGCTCGCGCCACACCGAATTGCGCGGCAAAAGGACCGCCGCCAGCCTGGTGCGTTAGGCGCCAGTGGCCAAACCGCCGTATCAGAATTTCTCCGGAACGAATTTTCGCCCGGTCAATGACACCTGGTCGTCGTATTTGGTCCGAGTGGATCGTTTTGGCAATTTGACCTTGGGCCGCGATACTTTCTTATAAGGAATGAGTTCGAGGATCTGGGCAATGCAATTCAGGCGTGCCCGCCTTTTGTCGTCCGACCTCACAATATACCAAGGCGCATAGTCGACGTCGGTGGCCTTCAACATGGCGTCGCGCGCCCGCGAGTAATCGTACCAGCGCTCGTACGAATCCAAATCCATCGGACTTAGTTTCCACTGGCGAAGCGGATCGTTGATGCGCGCGTGAAAACGCCTCTCCTGCTCTTCCTGACCGACTTCGAGCCAAAATTTGATCAGGATGATCCCGGCATCGGTGATGTACTTTTCGACCTCGGGGCAGATTTTCAGGAAATGCGCGACCTCCGCCTTGCCGGCAAATCCCATCACGCTCTCGACGCCGGCGCGGTTGTACCAGCTCCTGTCGAAAATGATGATCTCACCGGCAGCGGGGAAATGCGCGACGTAGCGCTGGACGAACATCTGCGTCTTTTCGCGATCGGATGGCGCCGGCAGCGCCACGACCCTGAACACGCGCGGGCTCACTCTTTCGGTTATGGCCTTGATCGTGCCGCCCTTGCCGGCAGCGTCGCGGCCTTCGAATACAATAATGATGCGCGCGCTGCTCGCCTTGACCCAGTCCTGCACGCGGCAGAGCTCGACCTGAAGCTTGCGGAGCTCCTTTTCGTAGAGCTTACCCTTCATCTTGCCGTTGCCGTTGGTGTCGGTTTTCGCCATGGCCGCCTAGCTCCCAAAAATGACACGGCGGAATCTGCTCATCGCGAAAGCGAAATAGACCGAGCCGATGATGAGCATGGCGAGCAGCGGCCGCCACACCAGCGTGATGTCGGCGCCGCGGAACAAAACCGCCTGGCCGAACGACACGAAATGCGGCGTCGGGCTGATGATCTTCATCACGTACTGCAGCCAGATCGGCATGCTCTCCATCGGGGTGCTGCTGCCCGAAAGGAGCTGCGTGACCATCAACACCGGCATCGCCAGCAGGCCGAACTGGCCCATCGTCGTTGCAATCGTGCCAAGGAGAATGCCGAGCGCCGCAACAACGAGAGCGTAAAGGGCGGCGCCGAGAAGAAACAGAAAGATCGACCCTGCAATCGGCGCGCCGATCCACCAATGGACCACGAATTGCAGCGACAGCATCGCCGCCACGAGAATGACCAGGCCGTTGGCGAACATCTTCGCCAGCATGATCTCGGCGGGCACGACCGGCATGACCAGGAGATGCTCGACCGTCCCCTGCTCGCGCTCGCGAATGAGCGCGGCGCCGGTCAAAATCACGGTGAGCAGCGTGATCTGATTGATGACCTGGGTCATCGCCGAAAACCACGCGGTTTTCAGGTTCGGATTAAAGCGGGGGCGCACAACCAGATTGATCGGGTCGGCGGGGACGCCGCCGCGCTGCGTGATGAAGTTCTGCACCTCGTTGAATATCGCACTTTTGAGATAGCTCGCACCGTTGCCGGCCTGAGCGACGACGGTGGCATCGACGTTGATCTGAACCGAGGTTTTGCGCTGGGCGAGAATATCGGACTGAAAAGTCGGTGGGATCTCGACAACAAGCAGCAAATCGCCCGCATCCATTTTCGGGTCGATTTCGGATGCCTTGATCCGCACCGCCGGCTGGAAGGTCGGTCGCACCAGCGCGGCGGCAATTTCCCGCGACAATTCGGAATCGTCTTCGTCGACGATACCGACGGAGAGGTTGGTGGCCTCGGTGACGGCGCCGGTCGCGACAGTGTTCACGGAAATGCTGAACGCGTAGGCGACCAGGATCAGCATTGTGGGGTCAGCGCGGATGCTGCGCAATTCCTTGACCACCAGACGCAAAATATTGACGATGTGACCGCCGAGCGTCATTTTTTTTGCCTCGGCCAGTTTCACGGGCGGCGCCGTCGGCGCAGGTGCGCCGGGCAATTGTGTGCTTGGCGAAGACATGGTCACGTCTCCTGTTTGCGCAGCAATAGGAGCGACAGCGCAAGGAACGCGAGTTCGATGACGAGAATGGCAACCACATTGCGCCACAGATCGAGCATACCGAGCCCCTTGGCGAAAACCCCGACCGTTATCGGCTGATACCAGGCCGATGGGAAACTGAGGCCAAGAATCTTGGCGGTGCCCGAGAGCGACGATACCGGTGCGAACAGGCCGGAGAAGTTTACCGCGGGCACAATGGAGAGAATTGCGGTAGCGAAAACCGCCGCGACCTGAGTACGGGTAAACGAGGAGATCAGCTGGCCGAATCCGGTCGTCGCCACGACGTAGATCACGGTGCCGATCAACAGCGTCAAAAACGGGCCCTTGAGCGGCACCTGGAACAGGAAGATCGCCATCAGGAACAGAAACACGAAATTCACCAGGGCAACCGCGATGTATGGTAGCTGCTTGCCGATCAAGAACTCGAATCGCGTAATCGGGGTCGAGCGAAAATTGGCGATGGACCCGGTCTCCTTTTCGCGCACCACCGCGATCGCCGACATGATGGCCGGGATCAGGCACAGCATCAGCATAAAGACGCTGGGCACCATGGCGTTGACGCTGAGAAAGGCCTGGTTGTAGCGAAAGCGGGTCCCGATATCGCCGTCAGTCCATCCGCTCGGACTCCCGGCACGCCGGGCTTGGCGCTGCAGCTCTTCGCCTTCTTTGCGCACGACACCGTTGACATAATTTCTTGCGGTTTCACCGCGAAACGTCATGGCGCCGTCAATCGAGCCGTCGACTTCGGGCCGGCTGCCATTGAGCAAATCGCGGCCGAATCCACTCGGTATCTCGACGACGATATGGGTATTGCCGCTGCGCAAGCGCCGCTCTGCTTCGGCCGCAGAGCTGATCGGAGACTGCATCGAGAAGTACCGCGAGCCGGAAAAGCCGTCGAGCAGCTGGCGGCTTTGCGGCGTTTCGTCCTGATCGAATGCCGCCGTTTGCAGGTTCTCGATATCGAAGGAGATGCCATAGCCGAACGCAAGCATCAAAATGATCGGACCAAACACGGCAAAGACGAGCCGGATCGGATCGCGCAACAGCTCGACCGTTTCACGCCGCGCATAGGCCCACAGGCGCGCCGGATCGAACCGCTTCGGCACCCGTGCGGGCGCCGCCTCCACCGCTGCGGCAATGGTATCCGGCGCCTCGACTTTCTTCGATCGATCGATCCCGGCAGCATCCGCCAGGTAGCCGACGAAGGTGTCCTCGAGCGAGTCACTGCCGCGCTCCCTGACGAGGTCGAGCGGAGCACCAACCGCAAGCACCTTGCCCGCGTGCATCAGCGAGATGCGGTCGCAGCGCTCCGCCTCGTTCATAAAATGCGTCGACAGAAAGATCGTGACGCCGTCGTCGCGCGAGAGATCGATCAATGTCCGCCAGAACGCGTCGCGCGCGATCGGATCGACGCCGGAAGTCGGTTCGTCGAGAATGAGGATGGCGGGTTCGTGCAGTACCGCCACCGCAAGCTGCAACCGCTGTTTGATGCCGAGCGGAAGACTTTCGGGTTTCGAGTTGGCGACGGTGTCCAGATCGTAGCGCTGGAGCAGATCCTTGATGCGACCTTCGGTCTTGTTCGGCGGCAAGTGATAGAGCTGCGCGTGAAGCAGAAGATTCTGCCGAACCGTCAGTTCGCCGTACAGCGAGAACGCTTGCGTCATGTAGCCGACGTTGCGGCGCATCTCCATGTCGTTGGAGCCCATGGGGCTGCCAAACAGCTTCGCCCAGCCTTCGGTCGCCGGCAGAAAACCCGTCAGCATCTTCATTGTCGTCGACTTGCCGCAACCGTTCGATCCGAGGAAGCCGAAAATTTCGCCGCGGCCGATGCGAAAGCTGACGTGATCGACGGCGACGAAGGCGCCGAACCGCCGCGTCAGTCCTTCGGCCTCGATCGCGGGCACCTCGTCGGCCGAAACCGCGCGCGGGCGCACCACGACCTTCTGATGCAGCGCGCGCTTTTCTTCCGGCATCAGCGCGATGAATGCCGCGTCCAGCGTCGGCTCGCCGGCCTTGTCGAGGAGCTGCTGCAGCGTGCCGTCGGCAATGATCTTGCCGTCGTCCATCGCCAATAGCCAGTCGAAGCGCTGGGCTTCATCCATATAGGCAGTCGCTACCAGCACGCTCATCAGCGGCCGTCGCGCCCGGATGGTGTTGATCAGATCCCAGAACTGGCCGCGCGACAGCGGATCGACGCCCGTCGTCGGCTCGTCGAGGATCAGCAAATCGGGATCGTTGATGAGCGCGCAGCAAAGACTGAGCTTCTGCTTCATGCCGCCGGAGAGTTTGCCGGCCGGGCGGTCTTCGAACGGGTCAAGCGCAGTCGCAGTCAGAAGTTCGGTGATGCGGGCGCGCCGCTCCGCCGCCCCCTGCCCGAACAATCGGCCGAAAAAGTCGATGTTCTCGAAAACGCTGAGCGTCGGATAGAGGTTGCGGCCGAGGCCTTGCGGCATGTAGGCGATGCGGCCGCGAATGCTCTTGAGATGGCCGCGGTCGGCGACGCTCTTATCGAATACCAGAACCTCTCCGGTCTGAATCGTGCGCACACCCGATATCAGCGCCAGCATTGTAGACTTGCCGACGCCGTCCGGCCCAATAATGCCCACCATCACACGCTCGGGAATGTCGACAGTGACGTTGTCAAGCGCGACGGTCGCACCATAACAGTGCGACACCTTCTCGAGCCGCGTGACCGACGCCCGCGTCATTTAGGGCAGCCTGACCTGCAGGTCTGCGGGCCATGTCGTTGCGGGGTTGGTACGCACGATGCCGAGACCGCGCACGCCGGTCTTCACCCGCCGCGAATACGTTTTCAGGACTTCGGCATCGATTTTGAGCTTGATGCGAAACATGAGCTTTTCGCGCTCTTCCTTGGTTTCGACAGTCTTCGGCGTGAACTGCGCGTCGGCGGCGACGAAGCTTACCGAGGCTGGAACGACGTATTGCGGAACCGGATCAAGAATCATGCGGGCTTCATCGCCGATTCCGAGCTTGCCGGCGTCGGCCGCCGGCAGAAAGATGGTCATGTAGACGTCGTGCAGGTCGAGGATGGTGAAAACCTTCCCGCCGGCCGCGACCACCTCGCCGTTGCGTGCGAGCTGGTATTGCACGCGCCCCGTTCGCGGCGAGACCAGAATGAGGTCGTGCAGGATGGCCTCAATGCGTTCGACTTCGGCTTGTGCGCTCTTGATGGCGGCGTCGGCCTGATCGCGCTGCGCCGTTGCTCCCTGCACGCTCGCTTGGGCGCTCTCATAGTTGCGTTTACGCTGATCGAACGTCTGCTGGGTGATGATCTGTTTGCCGACAAGTTCGACGCCGCGCTCGTAGTCCGATTTCGCCGCCGCCAAAACGGCGTTCTTCTGATCGATCTGCGAGGCCGCTTCGACCAGCGACTGTTTGGCGCGTTCGACGTTCGATTGGGCCGCACGAAGCTGCGCCTCGTATTCCGGCGACGACACCCGGCCGAGCACTTGCCCAGCCTTGACTTCGCTGCCTTCCTCTACGGTGATATCAACCAGCCGGCCCGGATATTTCGCCGCGACGTCGACCTGTGTTGCTTCAATACGGCCATTGGTCTTTACGATGCCCTCCGGCATCGTTTTGCCGAGCACGCGGTCCAGCAGACTGCGAATTTTCGATTTCGCCTGCGCAGTGGGAGCCAACAACCCTCCAACAGAGGGATGCTGATGGGGAACCGGCAGCGGCACGCTCACGGCGGCGAACACGGTCACCAGCAGGGCGCCTGCGAGAAAGCGAATAAACATTGCAAGTGTCCTTTCCGAGGTCGTGAGTAGACGATTATGCGACCTTCAACAGTTTACGACGACACAAAGAGGTGCATCAAATCTTTCATTGACCGCCGCGACGAACGTCCAGTCGATCTTTATCAAAACTAACCCTTCAAATCTTCGAAGCTCGGCGCAGTCAACGCCCCCGTTGCGCCCGCACCGAGTTGCGCGGCAAATGGACCACCGCCAGCCTGGTGCGTTGACGACCATAGCGCGGCACGTGTCGCGTCATTCGCAACCGAGTGAAGCCGTCGCCCGCGCCGCAATATCAGACTAGCGGGCCGACAGCGCTTACTCGATGACTTCGTCCGCCGTTGCCAGCAGCGTGTTCGGAACGGTGAGGTTCATCGCCTTGGCGGTTTTCATGTTGATCACGAGCAGATAGCGCGTCGGCAGCTCGAACGGCAGGTCGGCGGGCTTGGCACCCTGGAAAATACGCACAGCGAGCGCGGCGGCGCGATCGAACGATTCGTGCGGGTCCGCACCGTATGACATCAGGCCGCCGTCGCGAGCCATGAAATCCTGTTCATAGATTGCCGGCAGCCGGTGCTCGAGCGCGTAATCGAACACGCGTTTGCGATTGAGGAGCGTGAGCGAGTCGGTGACCATCAGAATGGCGTCCGGAGGCTCGCGGTTCATTGCGTCGAAGGCCTCGTTGAAATCGTCGGGCGCCCGCACGCCGAGCGCCTGCACCGTGACGCCGATCTCGTCTGCGGCCTTGGCCGATGCATCATAACGCTGCGACATGCCGAGGTCGTCCTTGTTCCACAGCATGGCGACCCGGCGCAGCTCAGGCGACATCGCCTTCAGGATCCCAAGGCGTTTGGTGGAAAGCGCCGCGGCGTCGTCGGATATTCCGGTGACGTTGCCGCCCGGCCGCGCCAGGCTCGCGACCAGCCCGGTCCTGACCGGATCGCCGGAGCCGGTCGCGATCACCGTTGCGACGCCCGATGCCTTGGCGGCTGCCGCTGCCGGGTAGCCCACCGTCACGACCACGTCGACATTGGCGGCTTTCAATTCCTGCATCAGATTTGGCGCCTGGCTGACCTTGCCCGCCGTGCCGCGAGCCTCGTATGCGAGGTTTTGTCCGAGCGTGTAGCCGCGCCGCGTCAGCCCGGCGATGAGGATCGCTCCCAGGCCGGCCGTGGTCGGGAGCGGCGGGCCGACGGAGAGCGTACCGAGGCGATAAATCTTGGCGGTTTCGGCGATAGCCGCACGTGGCGCGGCGATTGCCATGCCGCCGACAAAGGCGATGAACTCACGCCGTCTCATCGACGCCTCCCGTTGAGCACGCCACTTTCGGCCTCAACCATATCACATCCTGACACCGCAATCCGGGCCCGGAACGCAGTGATGCGCCGGACCAATGTGAAGTCAGCCGTCGACGCTGGCGGCGTGGTTCGGCGTAGAATAAAAGCAACAAAGATGGCTCGCTTGACGGTGGCCCGGTCGTGAGATTGCTGATCCGCTTGTTGCGGCGTTTGCTCATCGTGGCGCTGGGCATCGTTTGCGTATGGTTGATTGTCTTTGTCTTCAGGTTGACCGACAGCAGGCTGCCGACGGTTCTGGCTTTGGCCCTCACTTACGGCATCGCGGCGTATCTCATCCTGCCGCGCGCGGTCCGGATGAGCCTCAAACTGCTGCAGCGCAAACGGGTGCCGCGCTTCACAATTACCGGCGACGGGTTGCCCGGTGATCCCGTCAATGTTGTGCTGATCGGGACACTGCAACAGCTTCATGCCGCCTTTGCGACCGCCGGCTGGTCCGAGGCCGACCGGTTGGGAGTGGCAAGTTCGTGGCGCATGGTCCGGGCCTTCTTACTCAATTCGCCTTATCCCACCGCGCCGTTCAGCACCCTTTATCTGTACGGACGCGGCCAGGACGTCGGCTTCCAGAAGGCAATCGATAACAGCCCGCGAAAGCGCCATCACATTCGCTTTTGGGCTCTGAGTCTCGCGCGCGCCGAGGATGCACTGGGCGGCGCCGACTTCTGGCTGAACACCGACCGACCGCCGGACAGCGAGCATGTTCTTTGGGTCGGCGCCGGCACCAAAGACACCGGCTTTTCCCTGACCCGGCTCACATTTCAGATCACCCACGCCACCGATTCCGACACCAATGCCGAACGGGACTACATCATCGCCGAGTTGCAGAACCATCGAGCCATCGGGACCGTGAGTTCAGTTCGAGCCGGCCAACATCTGCCCGCCGAACGCGTCAACCACTACATAACCGACGGCGAAGTCACGGTGGCGAGCTTGCTGGCGGTCCCGCAGTAGCCGCGAGTATCATCGGATCAAAAATGCACTTCGCGGCGGTCGACCCGACCCGCACCAACACGCCGGTGTCTGGGTTTGGGCGCATTTTTCAATTTACATGACAAATTTCAATGATACGACGAATCAGAAAGCGACCTACGCCGCGAACGGAGCAACCGTTTCCGCCTAACGCTTCCTTTTAGGCAATCGCCGGAGCCAGCTTCCGCGAACTTGGCACTCTCCGTATCCAAGCCAAGGCGCCAATGAACAGGAGGCCCCCGCCAAATAATGCGATTGTCGGCGGCAGCGGAGTCGAGGGCGGTGGGTCAGCCGCCGAGATGCGGCCCTGCGAAAGCGTCCCACCAAAGCCACTTTGCGTCAGGTCATAGCTCGTTCCTGACGTATCGAGCGTATCAAACGTGAACCGGTGCGTTACGTCAGTGCCGTCGAAACTCAAGCCGCTGAAAACACCATTGTGAAAGCTGACCTCAGCGGAGGTATCCTGTGCCAATGAGAAGGTCAGGCCGTCGACAGTCATCGACAGTTCGGTAAGGCTATAGGTGCGGTTGCCATGGGTGTTGATCGGGCCGTTCAATTCGAACGTGCCGGAGCCACCGGTGTCAGCAGCATAAGGCCAACTCGCGGTGAACGTGAGCGTGTAATCGATTGTCGACGCATATGCCGGCGTCCATGCGTGCGTCGCGACGAGCCCGGCCAGGACCGCAAACCACAGACGATACATCCACCATCCCTCTTAAACGCTCTCACGACCCCATTTTGCCTTTTCGCAATTGCAGCACGTGGAAGTCAACAGACTTGACCGTATAGCTAAAATCGAAATTTCTCTTATTGCGCATGGCAGTAGTGCTATCTTACCGCGCTTGGCGTGCGGGCCTTGCGCGCGAAAGGGCCCGGCGTGGCGCTGATCAACGTGAACATGATTTCTCGCTCGGCGACGCCACCCGTTAGGTCAATCCCTGTCCGCGTCACTTGCCCGCGGGATAGCAGTGATTGATCCGCACCAGCGCCGATTGTTTTTGGCCCGGAACGCCATCACTGCGCAGCCGCGAAGATGCGCTCGCCGCAGCCGACGGCCCGCTGACGACCCGTTACAGGCGCTGCCTTCAGAAACGCTGAGACAGGCCTGCATAAACCTGGACTACCGGCGTTGCACTGGTGAGGCCAAAGTTTGCGCCGACGTCGATTTGTACGTTTGGCAGGAAAACCCACGCTACCGCAGTATCAAAGCTCACAAGCGTGGCCCTCGCAGTAGGGTCAGCGCAGTAGCCCGACCATAATTCGACGTAAGCCGTGACATTCTTGATCACCTCTCGGCTCAAATTCACGTCGAAGACGTAGTTCCCATGGTAGCCGTTATCGAGATTATCCTTGAGGACATCGACCTCGGGTACAAACAAGAGCGTGAAACTGTTGGGCAAGCTGAGCGAAAGCGGCCCAATCAGGCCGCCTTCCACCGCGCCATCGCCAATCCCAATCGGCGCCGATGGAGCTTTTACATAGGGTATTATCGCAGCAGCGGTATCGCCGCCGTCGTTGCCCCACAGATTGACTTTCGAGCGGAGATAAGTGTCACCGATACCCCAAAGCGTGGCCGACGGTCCGCCGGCTGAAGTGTAGGTGCGTTCTCCCGCCAACGGCACATTGACCTCGACATCGGCATTGTTGGTGACCCCGACCTTGAAGGTCGGGTTCGGCACGAGCAGCAAGTCCGAACGCGTCGTTCCGCTGACTTGGTGGGTAAAGTTGGCCAAATCGGTTTCATATTGGAAATGGCCGGCGTCAACCGTGTACGGCAGGTTCGACTTGGTCGGCCGATCGGTGCTGAAACTGCGCATCTGGTCAGCAGGGACGGGATTGAACAACCAATATTGATTTTTGTCGGGTTTCGCTTTGCTTACTTTCCGCGCCTTTGTGACGATGGGTTGGTCATTGACTGCGGTTCGGTCGGCAGACTCAGCGATCGCGGCGCCCGATACGCCGTCGACCAGGCATAAGACAATCGCCGGCAGTATGAACAAAATAAACCGCATGCCGCCCCCGTCAGGCCGCGGACATCGAGGCGGCGCTGCCGTTCACCGAAAGGTCGGCAAAGGCGAGGCTGACATGGCCGCCGATGACACGGCTCGAAGACAAACTGTCTTCAATCGATGTCCCATCTTCAGTCGATGTCGGCTGTCGCTCACCTGACGGCGCAGTGACCGAATGAGTGGAAAGTAAATATCAAAAAAGCAGAAAATAAATAGTCTGCTGAGGCGGCTGGCACCGTTTTTCACGGATTTGTTGCGCCGGGCAATGGCCCGTCGCTTGGCAGGCTTTTTGGATTCCGTGCCACGTTCGCGCCGGTCGATTTGTCTAAGAGTCTGACTCGAAACGGTCCATTTGATTTCAAGCCCTTGCGAGCCTTCGGGTGAGAGTGCGGATGTGAGCGATGAGCACCCAAGCGACGGCGCTGGCGATTGTGGTTTCGAAGTCCTTGGCGAGCCGGCGGCATCGGCTGAGCCAGGCGAAGGTCCGCTCGACCACCCATCGGCGTGGGAGCACTTCGAAGCCGGCGGTTTCATCGGAATGCTTGATGATCTGTCGGGTGAGGAACTGGCGCGGTGCCGGACCGTGCGGCTGGGCCCGTTTCCAGT
>VFSW01005984.1_pt1 | contig 17939 bp, 13 predicted proteins | sample 5358111 | NCBI WGS metagenome assembly VFSW01 (sample SAMN11554181, study PRJNA540505) | mine drainage metagenome | isolation source: sediment from site ElyBrook_90M | place: USA: Ely Copper Mine, Vershire, VT | collected 2017
CTATATAACAAGCAAATAATTGACTTTGTTTGATCGGCATTCAGTATATCTTTCACTATGTGATTCTGAAAACAAGCTGTGACGGGAGTTTGGGATCCTTCGCATCAGCAGCGCTGCCTGATGACACAAACAATCATATGTTGCTTCGATGGAAAACTTGCTGATGCAGGGACCGGGAATCGATTTTTGATGTAACTTACACCCCCGGTAAAAGGATATTCCGGCAGCACACGCCATTTGGTCCTCTTACTCCCGGCGGACAAAACCGACGAATGATATTTTACGATTATTCATAAATTCAGAGACCCGATGAAGTTAATTGCAGATTTCTACAGCCGATTGAAAAAACTTTTAAAAGGAACATCTTTTCCTAAGCTGACTTTCATAATTCTCGGAATAGCGTCAACCATCTGGTTTCTGATACGGGTAATCCCAAAACCGCAACGGGCGGCTTATCCCTGTATGCGTGCAGCAGCTCCGGTTATGTCAGGATTTGTAATTTATCTGCTTACGCTGTTCGGTACAATTACTGCCTTTAGAAAAACAAGGATATATTTCCTGAAAACAAACTATAAATTTGGCATCCTGTTCCTTGCAGTAACAATCACCGGTGCAGTTTCTCTACTGACACTTCAAAGTGATAATGCCTATTCAAAAAATAGTGCAGAATGGGTCATTAAGCCAAACCAGCCCCTTGGAATAGCAAAGGGAATATTTCCCGGAAGGGTCGTATGGGTCCACGATCCGGGTGTTGCAAAATGGGACGGGAAAACGGGCAACTGGTGGGATGAGAATGTAACCTCCCAAACGGAAGCCGATAAGATGCTGGGCGAGGCTATTACCTCACTCACCGGAGAGAAAAAGGCCGGTAAAGCATGGGCTGAACTTTTTGAATCATTCAATCTTAAGCTTAAGAGAAAGTCAGTATCCTATACGCCTGATCAGAAAATAGCTATAAAGATCAATACGAACAATACTTATGGTCATCAGAATTCTGATGAGATAAACGCCACGCCACAACTGGTCCTCTCTTTGCTGAAAAGCCTTATCAATGAAGGCGGCATCCCCGGGAAAAACATTACAGTTTTTGATGCAAGCCGCTTTATAACAGATAATATCTACAATAAGTGCCATGCTGTCTTCCCTGATGTTATTTTTGTCGATAATGTGGGAGGGGACGGACGGGTTAAAGCATCGTATGTTGATAATGCAATACCATATTCAGTTGATAATGGCAAACTGGCTACCGGGCTTGCCACCTGCGCTGTTGAGGCCGACTATCTCATAAATATGGCTTTGCTGAAAGGCCATGTCGGACAGGGAGTTACTTTATGCGCAAAAAATTATTATGGTGTTACAAGTATCTATAACGACTGGAGGAAAAACGCTCACAACAATTTTAATCCTGACAGGGATGGGAATCCGCAGTACCTGACCTTTGTTGATTTCCTTTCACATAAGGATCTTGGAAACAAGACTATGTTGTTTTTAATTGATGGCATTTACGGTGCCAGACTTGTAAACGGGGTACCTGCTCCCAAATGGCGGATGGCTCCTTTTAATAATGACTGGGCCTGCAGTCTGCTGGCATCACAGGATCCTGTGGCAATTGACGCGGTAGGTCTTGATTTTCTCCGCTCCGAATGGCCTGATCTGCAGGATATCTCCTTTAGCGACCAGTACCTTATTGAGGCAGCCCTTGCCGATAACCCTCCTTCAAATACCAGGTACGACCCCCAGCGTAACAACTCAGTGCCAGCCAGTCTTGGAGTTATGGAACACTGGAATAATAAGGAAGAAAAAAAGTACAGCAGGAATCTGGGAAAAGCCGTGGGGATTGAATTAGTTCAGAAAACCTTAACAGCCGGTCAGAATTGACCCGCTCTTGTTAGTAATGTAGACCCAAGTGAACCAGGATTCATCCGCAATTTGTAGATGAACATCAGGTAATTGAGTTACGAGGTCCTGAATTTTCTGTGGTCTTCGCTGCATAATTTTTTTATAAGTCTCCGGCCTGACATGATCGATGTCGGGAGCCCTCCTCCGGGCTCGACCCACTGACCGCACATATAGAAATTCTTCAGACCGGGCAATGACTGTGACATGGGGTGCATCAATACGCCGGCATTTGATGGAGTGATGAGCCAGCCTTCAAAACTGCCCTTCCAGTTCCCTGTGTATCTTTCGAAGGTGAGCGGGGTAGCGACATCGATTACCTCTACCTGGGCGGATATACCCGGAAATCGCTGATCAAGAAGAGCAATGACTGTCTGGCCTACCTGCTCTTTTTTCTTAAGGTAAACTGCCCTGTCAGACGCGAGGTTCTTCCAGTATCCGTAGTCTGACCCCAGCATCAGCGTAATAGCCGTGCAGCCATCAGGAGCCATTGTCTTATCGTGGTTATACACGTGAACAGACAGCTTTTCCCGTATCTTATCTCCGATCTCTACCGGCTCCCTGAGCCTGAAAGTAAATCCTGAAACAGTCATGGGCAATTCCGGGAATGTCCTCTTAACACCCAGTGAAACGAAGATAAGGCCGGGGAAGACAGGCCACTTTTCATATTGTTCACGTATTTTATCATCGGCATACCTGCCTTCAAGCATATTGAACAGGGTTGCATGTCCGTCGGCAGCTGAAATTACCCTGCCCGACCTCATCTCCGTACCGTCTTCAAGCTGAACGCCTGCTGCTGTGTCATTTTCCGTAATTATCCTGCTTATCCTGCTGTTATAACTTATTTTACCACCCAGCTCCTTATACCGGTTCTCCAGTGCCTGTGACATTGGCATGGAACCTCCAATAGGATAACCGGCATTTTTTTTATGAAGATAGGCGAATGTGAAGAGTAAGAAGAGCATGGAGAATTCAGGCACCCACATCTCCCTGAATGCTTCCCTGAGCAGAGGATCTTTGAACCTTTCAGAAAAATTATTGCATGTAATGTTCATCCATTCCTTCATCTTCCTGCCATGATAAATAAAGGTGATTGCAATATTCATCACTTTCCTGATACGTTTTATAATGGTATCATGTTTTGAGGGCATATCGAAAGGCAGGCACATCCTTATACCTCTGATGAAATCCCTTATGGGCTTTTCATCGGATGGCGATATTTCAAGAAGGGATTTTTCAAGGCGATCAATATCTGTATAAAGAACAAGAGTGCGCCCTGAGGAATCTTCTAACCTCATATACTCCTCCATATCTATAAACTCCCTGTTCCGGGCAATGTCGGTCTCTTCCCACATATCATGAAGGCCGCTTGAAGGTGATGATCCTACAAGCCAGTGAATACAGCCATCAAATGTAAATCCCCTTCGGTTCCAGGAAGTGCAGAGTCCTCCCGGCTGACCGTGCATCTCGAAAATATGGGTGTCATAACCATTTAACCGGGCATATATCCCTGCAGCAAGTCCCGCAAAACCTGCTCCTATTATGGTTATTGAATTGTCATTGGAAATAGTTTTCATTTCGGAGGGTTTATTCATGAAATTCAAATTTAGGAAATTCCTTCCATGCAACTAAGCCTGATCGTGAAAAAATCGAAAGAATTAATCTCCGGCGGATAATCACTTTGGACTGCGACATTGTCTTCCCGCAAAAAATGTAACAGCATCATTTTGAATATCATAATAAATAGAGTAAATTGGAATACAAAAAATTATTTCTGCAACTACAAATAACATTCATCTATGAACGAAAGACTGTTTGCAGTCGGCGATATACATGGCTGTTATGATCCTCTGAGGGAATTGATCGACGATAAAATCAGGATTACCAGGAATGACAGGGTCATATTTCTCGGCGATTATATTGACCGGGGATCTGAAAGCAAAGAGGTTGTTGATTTTATTATTGATCTGAAGAATAATGGTTTCGATATTGTGACACTTATCGGCAATCATGAATCGATGCTGCTTAATGCATTCCATGATGAGCGTCATTTACCTAACTGGCTGATGAACGGAGGGGGTGAAACCCTTAGCAGTTTTGGTATTTCATCACCGGCAGAGCTCCTGCCTCATTATGTAAGTTTTTTTAACAGTCTGCAATTTTTTTATTCCCTGGAGCAGTTCCTATTTGTTCATGCAGGATTCAATGATGACTTGACCGATCCTTTTGAAGACAGGTACCAGATGATATGGTCGAGAGGGGAGGTGTATACCAATCCCATCTTCAATGGAAAAATAATTATTCACGGCCATACGCCGGTCGCCCTGTCATATTGCCGGAGGATGATTAATTCAGGCAGCAGAGTATTGAATATTGACACGGGATGCGTCTATGGTGAAGGGGACGGTTATGGACATCTGACTGCAGTTGAGTTACATGGAATGAAAATTTATTCGGTATAGCTCACTTCAGGACACATCCGGTGATGTCCATAGCCTGATCAATATCTTATTTCTTCATCATCCTCAGCGATCTGCGGCGCATTCTCTTAATATTCCTTGTATAAATTATAAAGTACATAACCGGGATAACCACCAGTGTGAGGAATGTTGCAAAGCTCAGACCAAAAATGATTGTCCACGACAGGGGACCGAAGAACATCACATTATCTCCTCCAAAATGAATCTGGGGATTTAAATGAGAAAGAAGTGTCTTAAAGTTAAGATTCATTCCTATGGCAAGAGGAATAAGTCCCAGAATAGTTGCCGTTGCAGTAAGTATAACAGGAGTGATACGGGTCTTGCCACCTTCTATAATCGCCTGTCTGGTCTTGTAGCCTCGCTTTTTTAACACATCCGTAAATTCAACCAGAAGTATCCCATTACGGACAACAATACCTGCAAGGGCCACAATCCCCATACCTGTCATGATTATTGAGATTGTCATTCCGAATAGCATATATCCCAGGAGCACTCCGATTAAGCTGAAAAGTACTTCTGATATAATAATCAGCGCTTTCGACATTGAATTAAACTGGGTAATAAGTATGAACATGATGAGGAATAATGAAAGGATCATGGCTTTAAAAAGGAATGCCATTGATTCTTTCTGATCCTCCTGTTCACCCGTGATGCTGATATCTACTTTGGAAGGTTTTGAAAACTGGGGAATTACCTTACGCAGCCTGGCGTTAATCTGGTTTGCATTATATCCTCCCAGGACATTTGAGGAAAGGGTTATTACACGTTTCAGATTAAGCCGGTTAATCTGTCCGAAGCTGTTTACATAATCAAGCCTGGCGACAACGGATAAAGGGATCTGCCTAAGGGTACCAGAGTTCATATCCCTGTATGTAATGGTAAGATTAAGAAGTTGCTCAATATCCTTTCTTTCATTTTCATTAAAACGGAGCATGATCGGATACTGGTCTTCACCTTCCCTGAACTTTGAGATCTCCTTCCCCAGGTGACCTGTTCTGATTGCATCGCCAACGGTCGCTGCTGAAATACCTTCCATATTGGCACGTTCCCGGTCAAGGTTTATCATCATCTCAGGTTTGGTGGTGGCAAAATCAGATTTTAGCTCCTCAATACCGCCGATCTGGAGTGAGTCGACAAATCTTTTAAAATCGTCGGAGGTCTTAGCGAGCTCCATTAGATTGTCTCCTGATATTTCAATACTGATGGGTTTACCGGTTGGTGGTCCCATTTTTATTTTATCCACGACTATCTCAGCTCCGGGAATATCATTCAACGCCTCACGAATTCGATTCATATATACACCTGTCCGTTCTCCATGCCGGTACTTGAACTCAACAAAATTGACTGCTATTTTGGCCAGGTTTGACGATTTGCTGGAATTATCGAAAGAATTGTCTGAGGCAAGGAAGGCTACATTGGTGACTACTGATTCAACAATCGGATTCTTTTCGCCCAGAACACCCATTATCCTCTGCTCGGCAATCCGGGCAACCGAATCCGTAACAGCTAATTCAGTACCGATAGGCAGCTTGATAAAAGTATTTATGGTATTTGGTTCATTATCAGGAAAGAATACCACCTTGGGTTTTACAATATTGTCTAATGCAATTGTAAATACAAAAAGACCGATCATGCTCCAGAGTACGAACCAGGGTCTCTTTCCCTTCAGGACCCATGCCAGGGTATTCTCGTAACGTTTCATCATTGCGGGGATGAAATGGGACTGGAATTTACGCAGGACCTTATAACCGTATAAATTATGAGCCAGGAAGGAGATTGCTATGAACATCAGAAAATTTGCAACTCCGGGCAGTTTCAGCAGATAGAAGGGCAGGCCTGCAAGCACGATGATTGCCGTGATCCTGTAAAGTTTTTTCAGTGGAACAGGACGGTCCTCTTCGTCATGCTTCATAAAATCAACAGCGAAAACCGGATTGAATATATATGCAACGATAAGTGAAGCGAACAGAGTAATGATGAGAGTCACAGGAATGAACACCATGAAGCTTCCCACGACCCCCGGCCAGAATGCTAGAGGGAAGAAGGGAGCAAGGGTAGTAAGGGTACCCGAGAGGATCGGCACAAATACCTCGCCGGCTGCAGCCTTGGCTGAATGGGTTATATCCATTTTTGTCTTCCTGTGAATCCGGTGGGTATTTTCGATCACAACTATGGCATCGTCAACAACAATCCCAAGGGCGAAGATAAATGCGAACATAACAAGCATGTTCATTGTAAATCCTATCCAGGGAAGTACGATATACGCGATTGCCATCGATAAGGGGACGGAAAAGCCAACGAAGATAGCGTTTACCAGCCCCATGAAGAACATGAGCACTATTGTCACAAGGATAAAACCAATAATAATTGTATTGTTAAGATCATCTACCGTATTCCTTGTAAAGCGTGACTGATCGCCTGTAACCTGAACTATGAGATTGGAAGGGAGCTTGGTTTTCTGCATATCTGCGATGATCGCTTTGATCTTATCCGAGGCAGCCAGAAGATTCTGGCCGCTTTTCTTTATAACATTAAGGGTTACAACGTTTTTACCATCATATCTGGCATAGTTTTCAGGCTGATGGAACCCATCGCGGACCACGGCAATATCCCTGAGTTTTACCAGAGCGCCGCTGGCAGTGTTAATAACAATATTTCTTATTTCATCAATATCTTTTACCTCCCCGACAACTCTTATAGAACGGCTCATCCCCTGGAGATCTATATTGCCTCCGGAAACAGTCATATTATTCAGGCTGACAGCTTGTTCCACATCTCTGAATGTCAGACTGGCAGCTTTCATTTTGTACATATCCATGTCAATCTGGATTTCCCTGTCGAGAGCTCCGCCGATCTCCACCCTTGTGATCTCTTTAAGACTTTCGATACGGTCCTGCATCTCATCCGCGTATTTCTTAAGACGGTCAAGGGGGATATCTCCTGACAGATTAATATATTGAATGGGAATCTCCGAGAGATCGATCTCCATCACCGAGGGCTCAACGAAAGAGGGATCGTTGGGCAGATCTTTTTTAGTTTTATCGACAGCATCTTTTACCCGCTGCTTGGCTTCTGTTATCGCGATTCCCGTATTAAACTCAACGATTATTGCAGAAAAATCCTGTACCGACCTGGAGGTTATCTTCTTAACCCCATTGATTGATTTGAGATTCTTTTCAAGCGGACGGGTTACCAGGTTTTCCATGTCCGTGGGAGAAGTACCCGGGTAGATCGTGTTTATATTGATCATGGGAATAATGATCTCGGGAATCTGCTCCTTCGGTATTGTATAATAACTGATTATACCAAAAACAGCGATTATGAATACCAGGACATAAACGCTTATTTTATTGTCTATTGCCCAACTGGTAGCGAAGAATTCTTTATAGTTTTTTTCCATTGAATCATCATTTTATTTTCTTATCAGCTCATTGTCAGATCAGAATAATCCTTAAAATCTGACATATTCACCTTCCACCAGTTCCTGGTAGCCAACTGATATAACCTTGTCGCCGGTTTTTAGGCCCCCAACAATTTCGGCAATCCCGTTATAGGAGATCCCGATTGTTACCGGCTGTTTGAACGCAGCATTGAAGTTATCCTTAGGACGAACGACATAAACGTAGCTGCCTGTCAGGTCCTTCTGAATCACGTTCATCGGAACCAGTATTGAATTATCGTTGTGGTAGTCATTTATCCGGATAATAGCGATCATATTCGCTTTTAAATCAGGAGATTCCTTGTTTATATCAGATTCAATATAAAAGGTTCTGTTAACAGGATTGATATACGAGCTGACAAAGGAGGCTTCCGATTCGACCTCTTTATTGATATCAGGGAACAATATAAGCAGCTTGTCCCCCTTCTTTACCTTCCCGGAGTAAGCCTCTGAAACCTCGGCTGTTGCCTTAAGGTTTTTCAGTTCCAATACCCTGTATGCAGCCAGACGCGGATCAGGAGTAACTACCCCGCCAACTTTGATATTGCACTCTTCAATTGTACCTTCTATCGGGGATTTGATCTTGAATTTATCAATCTGCTGGTTTAAGGAGGCAATCTGCTGTTCAAGCTGTTCCTTGGTGGTCTTTGCCTGGAGGTATTGAACTTCACTTCCTATTTTCTGATCCCAGAGGCGTTTCTGTTTATCAAACATGTCAAGTGCAAATTTATACTGGGTTTCCATTGCATCAAGCTGGCTGCGATACTGCTTATCATCAATCTGTGCCAGAACCTGACCCTTCGTGACATGCTGGCCAACGTCTGCATACTTGGCAGAAATAGTTCCCGGAGATTCTGCAAAGACAGCTGCATTATGATCGCCATCAAGTTTACCCTGGACTCGTATATAATGGTCGAAGGGAGCGTACTTAACTTCCGTTACTGCAATTACCTTAAAGTCCTTTGGATTCGGGGCGTCTGTCCTGGTGGCGTTTATTTGATCTTCCAGGGTCTTTATCTTATCGCTTAGTTCGGTTTGTTGCTGTTTTAATTTTGTGAGTTCAGCCTGCTTGTCGGCACTGCATGAAAATATTATCAGCAGACTTACAAGGCTTACTAAAATTAAATTGGTGGCTTTCATAACAGTTCTTTATTATTGTTCAGATTAATTGAATTATATTATTTAAAATTAGTTGCTTTCCAGAATCCGGTCAAGTTTTGCCTTGGCGTTCAGCAAGGAAAGTATGGAGTTATAATAATTCGATTCAGCGGTCAGGTACTGATTCTGATTTTGAGTAAGCTCAAAACTTGAGGATACCCCTTCGCGGAATTTAACCACTGTCTTTTCATAAACAATTTTACCAAGAGCCATGCTTTCCTTGTTGGTGACGAAGTTGTTGAAGGCAGTGTGATAATTGCTCCTGGCTGTCTCAAACTCCATCGTTAATCCCTGTTCCGCGTCATCTTTTGCAAGACGCGATTTTTCGAGTGTGAACTTAGCCTGACGTACCCTTGCATTACGCATACCACTTGTCACTATGGGTACGCTTAAGGTGGCCCCTATCACATCTTTTACTGCAAAATTAAAAGCGGGCTGGTTGGTTTGTTCCTCGTGCCTGTAAAAAGCAGAAACGACAGGGAGATATTTTGACTTTTCAAGTTTTAACATCAAAAAGGATATATTTTCCTGGGCGCTGACCAACTGATAATCCACGCTGTTTTTTATATTGTACTCGGGTGAAACCAGGTATTTGATATTTCCCTGCTCGATAATACCGTGAAGGCTGTCAGTCAGTTCCACCGACCTGTCAAACCCTAAACCCAGCTGGTATTTCAAAAGCTTCACAGATATCTCTTTCTGAGCCTCCATGGATGCTATAAGAGTCTGAATATTTGATTTGTTTATTTTAATCTGGTCTACATCAGTCTCTTCATTCAAACCTTGCTGGTTCATTTTAACCATCTCATTATAAGTTTGTTCTACTGATTTAAGACTTTCTTTCAACAATCTGATATTTTCAGAAAGAACTAAAATAAGGTAATAGGTGCCCGCTACTGATTCTTTTGTCTGGCCCTCTGTTTTTACAAGGGTTTTCTCGGTTATCTGCTTGAATACTTTTGTAGCCTGCAGACCTACCAGATACTCGCCGCTGAAGATAAGCTGGGAAAGAGTAAAATCTATTGTCGTATTATTTTTGACACCCAGGGGAAAATAAGGCGAATCTTTGTAGGCGCTTACCAGATCAGATTTGTTCAGGGGTCCTGAAGGTAATGAATTTACATCCAGATAGGGTCCGAAACTGATTTCCGGAACCACAAACTGGTGCAGGTAATTGGCCGCGACACTTAATTGGGGGAGCCCCGTGGCCAGGTTCTCCCAGACTTTTTTATCCGCGCTGCTGACATCTATTTTTGCCGACTGGACCGAACGGTTATTCTGAAGTGCAAAGGCCTGAGCTTCAGTGACAGAGAGTTTGATAGAATCTTTATTATCCTGGCCGGTAGCATCTATAATTATTCCCAGGATTACAATAGTCAAGAAATACTTACGCATCAGATTCATCATTTAATATTTTTAATTTCTAATTCTTTTATCTTTTTTTCCAAAACCTCTATTCCTTTTTCCGTTGCAATTCCTCTGACATGATATGTCAGAATCTCCAGAAACAGCTTTATTGAAGTAAATTCCTCGATCGTAAACATGTCATTCTGGTGTATGTTCTCAACTCTCGAGAGATATAGTTTTGCGATTATCTCCTCATTAAGCTCCTGCCGGTATAACCCTTCCTTCTTACCCTTTTTCAGGTTTAAGATTATGTAACTGTAAATTCCTTCCCTTCTTGTTTTTACAGTTTTCTCATAATGGTGGGGATAATACTTTTTCAGGTCATGCTCGGTGGCCGGGTTCTGATCTTTCATTAATTTATTCATGAAGATTGAAATCTCAAACAGCTCCTCAATTGCATTATCGCTGACCTTAAAACATTTACATATCTCTTCCTGCCTGAGAGAAATTTCATTATCAACAAATTTCCCTACAAGGTCATCCTTATCAGTTACATATTGGTAAAGAGTTTTTTTGGAAATGCCCAGCTCAGCGGCCACATCATCCATTGATATACTCTTAATGCCGTATTTCATATACATTTCCCGCGCCTTCAGGAGTATTGTCTTCAGCTCTTCGTTCATGGCGCAAATATAATTAAAATACTTAAAAAACTATTATTGCATAAATTGTTTCCTGAGTTTATTAAAATAATTATTAACTGGCTGCCCCTTCCCCGATACCAGCTGTCAAAAACAGTGGGGCAGGTGGTTTTTGACAACAGGGATCACCTCGGATCAATATTAAAATAGGCATAACCTGAGGCAACGGCAAGCCCAAACCAGGTTGTGCCTGAATCACTTAGTGTTTCACAAATTCCCGGAAATATGAGCAAACCTGTCACAAGTGAAGCAAGTCCTGTAACCGTCCAGATAATCAGATAACTCCACACGGCAATATTAATTAATGGCGGTTGCCCCTGTTCAAAATGGCTGAAGATTGCAGGGTCCGAACCGGGCACGGTGACCGTCATCTTCGACACTACAAGTGCTGAAACGAGGCCTCCGACCGTAGTCATTACATAGATCATCCCGGGATTTAAAACTACCTTGTCGCAGTCAGGATCATTTGCACATTCAATCACCTCCTTAATAATATAAGCAGCTATACCGCTGTAAAGGATAAGAAGTATATAGGCAATTATACCTCCGATAATGAGTCTGTATTTCATTGTTTCAGGGCTGTTTTATATTTAACTTTTTATGATGTTCGTTTATCTGTACAAGGGGAGGATCATGAATCCGGAATGTTCTGCAAAGAGCCCGGCTGTCAGATCGCCATCCCTGAATTTGAGCGTTTGTTCTCCTATTCTGAGCGGTTTTCCGTTATTCCCGGCATTTTTAAAGTAATGGATCAGCCATTCCTGGAATGCGGTTGCTTCCGGGCGGGTCCGGAAAATCATTGAATATACTTTGCCGGAAGGGGCCGATAACTTCAGAACATCCCTTTTTCCCGGCAGGCCATCAGTTCCTATGCAATAAAAATCAGGCACATAGTCATCAGATATAAAAAGGGGGATTGTCTTCGTTACTGTACCACTATAGTATTTTATCCTGTCATCCCATTCCGGAAAAGTCCTTCTCCCTTTAAGGACATTCCTGAAGAGATAATCCATCTTCAGAATGGCATAGATTGTATCTTTTAGCTTCTCCATGCCAGGGACAGTGACGTCATAATATTTTATGCGGAACCTTTCGGGGTCGTTATATTTTCCTGAGCTGTCTTTCAATCCCGTGATCACCGTAAGAATTTCCGGGAATTTATCGAACTGTACCGATACATCCGCAATAATATTCCCGGTAAGGTCTATTTCCCTTATTCCTTCCTCCTCCATCTCAATTTCATTATAGTTCAGCCTTCCGTTGAGCCTCAGGTATCTGTATTTTAATGACTGCTCCTCCTTGCTGCTGACCAGTGATTTTCCACCGGAAGAAATTTCTCCCCCGCTCTCATTTTTATCTGACAGAAGTGTCCCCGATGCAGCAAGCTCAAGGGTCCTGCTGAAGCTGATATCTGCAATATCTACTGATCCGTATTCAGTAGTGTACATGTTCCATCCGGTAAACCTGACCGGCGAACCTTCCGGAATATTTAAGGTGATCTTCAGATATTCAATTCTGTCGGCTGAGGAGAGGTTCAGCCTTGAGGAACTGATGTCTTTCCGGTAGTCGCGGATCTTACTGACTGAGAAAATGAGACGCAGATCCTTGCTGACGAAGTCTTCAGAAACAGGCGTTGCTTCTTCATTCAGATATTTAAAGCTCATAGCTTCCATGAACTTGTCATTATCCGGATATCGTGAATTCAGTATCTTGATATACTGAGACTGTGCATCAGCACTCAGATCCCAGAGGGTTTTGCCTGCATTTTCAGGACTGGCACCTGACAACCTGTATCCGAACAGGTCAATGCCGGCAAGCGAATTATTGACGCCCGGAGCATCAACCGATTTATAGCGCTTCAGAGTTGAACATGTCACCGATATGGCAATTAATGGTATTGTCAGGGTGATAATTAATCCTCGTTTCATAATATCAGGATTTATTTGAAAATGATCCCCTTCCTCAGGGTATCCCTGCATTCCAGCTGGGGAACCTGGTCGTATTTGTTATATTTGAGAGAGTTTTTGACCCTGGTATAGAGATCTGCTCTGGAAATATTCCCCTGGCTATCCCTGACATGCTTGCAGAAATAGTAGCTGAAGGCGCCGTTATAATAGCCGTCTATCATTGCGTCGGCCGAGGTCTGGTTGTCCTTGCAGCCGGCCCAGAGGATGTGGTTCAGAATGATCTGCCTGTCAGTTCTGAACGACTTTACGGGTTTAAGGTTATCCTCATCGCCCAGATATCTGCATTCTATATCGACGGGCGGATTGAGATACCTGTTATTAATTATATTGCATTGATCTGTACCTGCCGGCTTAAGGGTTAAATCTCTTGTTCCGGTACCGGAATGGCAGCTGTCAAGCAAGATCTCCATTGTCACACCCTTTTTCAGCCGGGTCAGGATTTCCCTGAGCATATCATCGGTTATAAAGCCATCATCCCAGTTCATATCATAAGGGCATATCAGTTCATCCATATGGTCGGCAAGCTCATCCCCGTCCCTGTCGCGGATCTGCGATCCGTGTCCGGAGAAATGGAAGATCAGTTTGTCTCCCTCCACAGCTGAACTGACCATTTTATCAAGCCGCGAAAGAATATTGCTTTTGGTTGCACGGCTATCGGTCAGGACTCTGATCTCACTGTTCGTGAAACCGAAATAGGTTTTAAGGATGCTTCTGACATTGGTTACATCATTTATGCATCCCTGAAGATCATTAATACCCTGGTAATCGTTAATACCTACGAGTAAGGCCTGTTTTTTCATTAGACATAATATTTGGTTAATAATTCACAGACATTGTATTAGTTTAAGGATAAGTATTTATCTATAAATCGGTCGCTTTTATGACTTTTTTGCATCTTCCGTGATTTTCAATAATGAATTCATATGCAGCAGCAGCTTTTTTAAAAATCCTGCTTTTATAGTGCAGCTCATCATACCAGTCATTCCTGTCTGCCAGATCCCTGCAGTCGACGTGGTAGATATTTTTAAAATCCGGATCAGTGGCTATTGAGATAAAAACCTGATTGAATTCATAGATAAAGGCAATGATAAGAGCTCTCTGCAGTTCTCTGTCGAATATACCTCTCAGCTTCAGGGGCATTTCCAGCCAGCAGCCATTACCAACCATTTTGTTAACAATGCTCCTGACAGGAACCAATATGGGCCACCGTGGTCTGATACCCGGTATTGCATAGTCGTAACCCTGGGTGATGGTAATCAGGTTTTTCTGTGTGCTTTCCCTGGCGTATATCTGACGAAAGAGAAGAAGGTACTGTGCCTTTATGGCCCACAGGATAGCGTAAAACTCCTTGGTGATATGATTCTGGGCTTTCATGATCATCTCTTTCTGAAATTGAGTGAGAGTGTCATCGGAAATGAGTGATGGATCGCCATATTTTGGCTGGTTGTAATCCTTGCTCACCATAATTGCGAGCCGGCTGTTCCCCAAAAGATCGTTTCCTCCGCCGCTTATCAGGAAATATCCCGGTTTGTATAATGAAAGTGCGGGAACGTACTGACTTTCATATACAATATTGGTAAGCCAGTCGCCACCATATGCATCACTATAAATGATATATTTCCTGTTTTTGGATAACCAGTCAATAATATCCGTGACAAGAACCGGAAACTGGAACCATGAATCACCTTCAGCATAGATTATTGTATAGTTTTCCCCTGCCTCAAGTTTTTTTATTCTGGCCTTGAACCTCTTGATTCTTTTTGCAGAGCTTATTCTGTTGAGTGTGCCAATCATTCCATTATTGGCATTTGAGATCCTGGTAAGTTGCGTCTCGGAAAGGTCATAGATTTTTCTTACACATTCCCTGACCTCACCAAAGCTTAATCCATGATTTATCAGATCATTAAGTTTCTGATCGCTGAAATGAAGCGGATGATGCAATAGTTCATTAATAAGCTGATTTTTGTTCATGACTTGTTCAGGTTTGTCTGTAATTGTCTGAACTGTTTTCAATTCTCCTTTTAAGAAAACCGGTAACCCGATAGCTCTGACCTTGATCTCCGGCCTTGTTTCAGACCGGAAAAGGCAGTCATGTCTTTATAAATAAAAAGAATCCGAAATGCTGTTTAATTTCATTTCAGGCAGCTTCAACAAGATAAATCAGTTTAGTATTTCCACATAATTTCTTCCCGCAACCGGGAGGATCAATAAACCTCTTTTATTAGACAGATATAATTGCTATATCAAATTTACGAGATTTACCAGATACGAGTCAAGTAAATTCCGGGATTTTTAAGGAAATAATTCTGTTACCGGCACATATTAATGCCGGAAGCCTCATAATACTGATTCATTAATAAGGTAATTCAGGTATCTCTTTTCATTCAGGCCTGTTCAGATGATCAGGCTTAAAAGAGCAATCCTTAACAGGCTGTTTTTATTATTTTGCAGGATATTTAAACCGTATTGCCAGAATCCTCGCGTGTTCTTCCCCTTCCCTGTTCCCGCTGTAAAAGCCTATTAGTGTTTTTGGTGAGAAGAACCAGACATCGCCCTCCCGGGAGGCATGGCGAAGCTCTTTGCCATCAGGCGTCTCCCCTGCAACGATATCACCTGTGCCTCTTAGTATATAATAGATTTCCTCTTCGTCATCATGCCGGTGGGGGATATTTGTACCCTCTGCAGCGAAGTCCATAATAAAAAGACTTGTCACCTGGCAGGCTGATGCGAGCCTGTCCCTGGTACTTTCAGTTGTCCCCATCAGCAACTGGAACTTTGTTGTAGGCCCGTGGGAACCAAGCACCTGGAATGGAACCTCATCCGTATTAGCCGTCATAATCTGTTTTGCCGGTTTTACCGTATTATCAGGTGTAATTTTGAACCCCATGATAAATATTGACAGTTTACTCTCACGTGGATTTGAAAATCCGAATCTTGTTCCTGCCGGTATATAGAAAAAATCGTTTTTACTCAAAGGAAGATTTCTCCCCGGGCTATTAAACATACCTGTTCCCTCTTTTACGAATATAATCGTTTCCTCTCCTGTATACCTGACATCTTTACTATGTCCTGCAGGATCCAGGGTCAGTGTTCCGAACCGGGTCGACCCTTTAATAATACCCGAACTGTCGTCTCCGGCGCCAAATGCAGGACAATAGTGAGCGGAGGGTGTCGAAAACTCCATTTTTATTTCAGGAATGGCAGATAGTGACCTCTCCAGATACTGGGCATTTACACTTCCGGAGAAGAGTACAGGAATCAGGGCTACGATCCGGATTCCGTGATTTATTTTGTGAGCAACTGCCTGAATATAATTGTGGTCAATCATGTGAGTTTCATTTAATTTGAACCGCCCTGATTTGCATATACTCCGTCATCATTGATATGCCACCATGGACCGCCGGTCTGATGGTAATCGCCTATTAATCCTTTTTCACGGGCCTCCAGCATGGTCATCTTCCTGTCGAATTCAGGAGTAGGTTTAAATAACCCGGGATCATACGAAAGGTACCCGGGTTCACGGAGATATTTTTCGGCCACCTCATCGTTAAATTCTATGCCGAGACCGGGGCTGTCCGGTACATCGATGACGCCATTGCGGATAATTGGTTTTTGAATGCCACTTACAAGATCATTTACCCAGGGCATTTCGATAGTATGACTTTCAAGAGATATGAACTCCCTGAGTGTTGCTGCCGTATGGACATTGGCCATCACACCGATAGGAGAGGAGGCACAGTGCATCATAGTTTTGATGCCGAACTGATAGGCATATTCCGAGATCTTCCGGGTTTCGATCATACCCCCTGAAGTAAGAAGATCAGGATGAATGATATGTACAGCATTCTGTTCGATCCAGGGCTTGAAATTCTCCAGGCTGAATATATCCTCCCCGTTCAGTGTGGGTGTTTTGGAGCCTTCTGTGATCTGCCGGTTAAGATTTACGGCATTGAATTTTGAAAAATGTATTACATCTTCGATATAGGCCAGATTAAACTCAGGATCAGCCATAAAATTCCCGAGTTCAATACCGCTGCCAACGGTCATATTCCCGAAATGGTCAGCTCCGAGCCTGACATCGTAACCTATTATTTTACGTGCGGTCAGAACATGTTCCCCCCAGATTTCAAGTCCTTTACGGGTAGGGAGATTGTTTGAAACGGCTCCTTCAATATTTTTTAACAGCTCTGTGGTAAGATCGATCTTGTAATGTTTAAGACCAAGATCGAATCTCCTTTTCATCATTAGTTTCAGGTTGTCCTCCTTCAGCACGGTCGGGCAGTCGGCATAGATATCTATTTTATCGCGCACCTTTTCTCCAAGCAGCTTCCAGCACGGGACCCCCAGGGCCTTTCCTGCAATATCCATCAGGGCCATGTCTATCGCACAATATCCTCCGGCATATCTGCCCGGACCCGTAAGATGACGAATGCTCAAAAGTATTGTCTCAATATCCAGCGGATCTTTTCCGACCAGATAAGGTTTCAGCATAAGCGCCTGTCCTATCCAGCCTGCATCCCTTACCTCGCCCAGGCCCACAATACCCTGGTTAGTATAGATTTTTATGATAGGGAAGTCGTAAATAGCAGCCAGGGTAGCTCCCCTGATGTCAGTAATCTTCAGATCCGAAGGCCTCGATAAGGCGTTTTTCGGATTGATAAAGAGTTTATCGGATATACCACCTGAATAGCCCATAGCAATTCCGCCAAGAATTGATTTTTCCAAAAAGGATTTCCTGTTCATAATAATCTGACGATTGACGACGTTAAAGAATAAAACCTCTGGCTTAAAGATAGTAAAATCATAGATTTTATTTCATAAATTGCCATCTTGCTGTCAGGTTAAAATTCTATTATGAGAAATGTAGTTTCCCGGAATCTGCTGATCCTGCTGATCTCTGCCGCATACGGCGGCCCGTTTGCACAAACAGTGATAGGCTTTAACTAATTGT
>VFSW01005985.1_pt1 | contig 17937 bp, 17 predicted proteins | sample 5358111 | NCBI WGS metagenome assembly VFSW01 (sample SAMN11554181, study PRJNA540505) | mine drainage metagenome | isolation source: sediment from site ElyBrook_90M | place: USA: Ely Copper Mine, Vershire, VT | collected 2017
GCATCAAATCGGGCGAGCGCGATCGCTTCCTCAAGGGCCCGAGCCTGCATTGACGCCCGTCAATGCGGACCAACGGGTCCGGCGCTGACCCGTGCATTGCGCTTCACCGATCGGCTCGAAGCAGGAATGATCTGGGTGAATTCGGAGAACGTGCGCCATCTGTCGACGCCGTTCGGCGGCAGCAAAAACTCCGGCGTCGGGCGTGACGGCGGGGATTGGTCTTTCGACTTCTACATGGAAACAAAAAACATCGCCTTCGCCACCGGCAGGCACGCGATCCAGAAGCTTGGCGGCTGAGGGAGGCGCGTTTGTTGGAGGCGCGCTCGGCTCGGCACATCAGCCGAACGTGAACGCATAGGCTTGTACGCCCGGATCCAGAAATTCGATCTCGAAGGTGCGATCGGAAATTGCTCCGTTCTGCCGGATGAGCTGATACAGCCGCTGCCCGTCGACCGCGCCGAGGCCGTCGGCATCGACGTCGGCGCCGTGGTTAGTACCCGGAGGGGCGCCGTCGATGCTGATGCGAAAATGTACCGCCTTGTTGTCCGCCCCGGGGCCAAGCACAAGATGCAGGCCGCGCGCCTGAAATCTGTAAGTGATACGGCCGCCCGGTTTGTTGAGCGCGGCATCCTCGGCGCCCACGGTCCAATCGCCCGACAAGCTCCATTGATTGAGGGCAAGCGGCGCCGCGGCATAGTCGTGACTTTCATCTTCGACCAGGCCGCCGGGTGACACGAAGTTGTCGGCGCGATTGTAGCCGATATAGGTTTCCGGCGATTTGACTTCACTCTCTTCGGCTGCCGCTTGCGCGCCGGAAGCCGTTACCGCGACCAGGCCCGTCGAATAGCCGCTGTCGCCGGCTTCGGCGAGGAGCCGCTGGATCACCCGCTCGGATTGGTCATATTCGCCCTCGCCGAAATGATGATGGCGAATGCGTCCTTGCGCATCGATGAAATAGTGCGCCGGCCAATATTGGTTGTCGAAGGCGCGCCAGATTTTGTATTCGTTGTCGATTGCGACCGGGTACCCGATCTTCAACTCCGACACGGCGGTGCTCACATTGCCGACCTTGCGCTCGAAGGCGAACTCGGGCGTGTGCACACCGATCACGACCAGACCGTGGTCTTTATATTTCTCGGCCCAGGCTCTGACGTAGGGGATCGCGCGCAGACAGTTGATGCAGGAGTAGGTCCAGAAATCGATCAGGACGACTTTACCTTTGAGTCCTTCGGGCGTCAGCGGCGGTGAATTGAGCCACGCCTCGGCGCCTGACAGCGACGGGAAACCGCCTTCGATCCCCAGGTTCACTTCCTGAGCATCAGGTTTCGCTGCCATCATCGTGGCCGGTGCGGCGGCGGTGACAGTGGACGGTTGCATCGAACCGCTCGCCGACTGTGATAGCGGGCGAAATCGATCGAGCAGGCCCTGTTCCAGCGAAGCGGTGCCCGAGAGCGAAATTCGGGTCAGAAAGCCGGTGTCAAAGCCCATCGCGATCGCGACCACCGCGACCAGGACGGCGACGCCGAGGCCGCGCCTGATCCACTCGCCTGCGCCCAGCGAGCGTTTCATCGCCGCAAACAATCGGCCGCCGACGGCAAGGGCGAGCGCGAGCGAGGTGGCGGCGCCGGCCGCGTAGGCGAGCAACAACAGCGTGGTGCCGACGCTCGCGCCTTTAAGGGCTGCGCCGGTCAAAATGAGCCCAAGCACCGGTCCCGCGCACGGCGCCCACAACAGCCCGGTCGCGGCGCCGAGCAACAGCGACGGCAGGACGTGCGCGCCCGGCGTCCGGGCACCGCGCTCCGCCGAGCTGGAAAGCCTGGCGCCGAGCCCGACGAGCGGCCTCATCGCACGATCGGCAAGACCGGGAAAAATGAGCGTGAGGCCGAATACCGCCAGCAGCGCGATGGCGACGGCGCGGCCGTATTGGTTTGCTTCGACGACCCACCCGCCGGCGACGGCCGCCAAGGTCGCCACGATCGCGAATGTCGCCGCCATGCCCGCCAACATTGGCAGGCCGGATTGCAGGAACGGCCGATCGGCGCGCGCAAACACGAACGGCAGCACCGGCAGAATGCAGGGGCTGACGATGGTCAGCACGCCGCCCAGATAGGCCAGCACCAACAACGTCATCGCCGCCTTCCTGGTGCGCGTTCAAGCAATTGCCGGAGCACCGCATACAAAGCGCGCGATATGGTGTCACGGGAATAGCGGAGGTGACACATACATTTGATGGCGGTGATACACACAAGCAAAAATCCGCGCGTTCCGTCGAAGTGGCGAGCCCTGCGTACCGCACAGGTCTGACGCTGCCGGTCAAGCGCCGCGTGCGCTGGTCGTTTCACCGCCGTGAAATGTAAACTGAATGCGGTTCTGATCGTCGATCGCGAAAGTAACCACAATGGCAAACGATAACGGCATTCCCAAACGTTCACTCGGCTCGTCCGGTATCGCGGTATCCGCGATCGGGCTCGGCTGCATGTCGCTCTCCGGCGTTTATGGCGACAGCAGCGACGATGGGGGAATAGCGGTCATCCGCGAGGCTTTGGATCGGGGAATCACCTTTCTCGATACCGCGGATATGTATGGCTTCGGCCACAATGAGGAGCTGGTCGGCAAGGCGATCAAGGGGCGTCGCGGGCAAGTCGTGCTGGCGACGAAATTCGGCAACCTCGGCGGCCGCGACGGCAGGACCGCGGACGGGCGTCCGGAATACGTCCTGAGCGCCTGCGAGGCCAGCCTCAAGCGCCTCGGCGTCGAGGTTATCGATCTCTATTATCAGCATCGGGTCGATCCGAGCGTGCCGATCGAGGACACCGTTGGCGCCATGTCCCGGCTGGTCGAGCAAGGCAAGGTGCGCGCGCTCGGCCTCAGCGAGGCCCGTCCGGAGACCGTCCGCCGCGCGCACGCCGTCCATCCGATCGCCGCCGTGCAAAACGAATTCTCATTGCTGTACCGGACCGAAGCGGAGGAGACGCTGCGCACGACGCGCGAGCTGAAAATTGGTTTTGTCGCCTATGGTCCGCTCGGCCGTGGATTGCTCACCGGGGTGGTCGAGGATCCGGACAAGATCGCCAACAGCGATGCCCGTCGCCGGCATCCGCGATTTGCCGCGGAGAACCTCGCCCGCAACCTCGCGCTGGTCGGGCGCATCGACGAAATCGCCCGACAAAAGCAATGCACGCCCGGGCAGCTCGCCCTTTCCTGGTTGCTCGCGCAGGGCGAAGACATCGTCCCAATTCCCGGTACCAAACGAAAAGAAAGACTCCTGGAAAACATCGGAGCGCTTGCGATCGATTTGACCGCCGCCGATCTTGCACAGATCTCGGCCGCCATACCGGCCGGCGCTGCCGCAGGCTTGCGCTATCCGGAGGCGCAGATGAAGAGCGTGTATCTCTAAACCGGCGAGACGCTTCAAGAAGCCAGCATTATGCTTCGGGTGTAGCCTCGATCAAAAAGCAATCTATCTCATCGACCAACTGGTCTTGATCCAAACCGCCTTGACGTTGAGATATTCTTCCATCTGCTGGAGACCAGACTCCCGGCCGGTCACCGTCAACGGATTGAATCTCCAGGTCAGCCTGCCGTTCGGCGGCTTTAAGCAATCCGGCGTCGGTCGTGTCGGCGGGCCGGAGGGACTGGAAGGCTACCAGGAGATTAAGACGGTCTATTTGCCGGGCTGAGACGCGATGAGCGCGCGTCGGCATCCGACCAATCCCCCGCGGCGAAACTGTAAGTATCTCGGTTGTTGGTCATCGACGGGGCGCCGTCAGGCGTCCCCATCGAGATAAAGCCGGAAACCGGAAATCGCAAATTCCCAATCTGCGAAAACGCTAAGGTTTCCGCTCATCGGCTGCGGTCTTAGGGGAGCCTCCGGCGTTCGACCGGCGATCCAAACCAGATCGCCGATTACTGTTTGACCGCCTTTCGCCTTGCAACCGCTTTTCCTCACCGGATCGCGAATCCACGCCACTGCGTCGATCTTCGCGCGCCCGTCTGTCGAAACCTGATCGTCTGTTATCCTCGGCCATTGCTGTGCCTCCGGGTTGCGATCTTCTTATTCGCATTACGTAAATGGTTTATAAAAGTACATTTCAGTTTTTATGTGCGCTCGCCCCTTAAGAGCGGAACTAAAATGGACATTCGGTACGTCGTATTTGGGCCACCCTCCGCGCTGGTGCACTGCAACAAAAACTGTATTGCAACAAAAAAGCTGACCAACAATTCGAAAAACGCGGCCGCCGGGGATGCGCAAAGCTCATTAGGTCAATGCTGCTGCCCTATGCAACGCCGCCGATAAAGATCATGCTGGAGGGCCGAAAAGTACAGTCAATGGCCTGGTATCCAGTCTGATAACCGCGCTGTCTTTGGATTGGGCCGCGCGAATTCCAGGTTCAAAAAGGGAGGATGAAGATGCCGTTGTTCATCACCTATGCCTCATACTCTCATTCCGGCGCGAAAGGACTTGTCGAAAAGCCCTCGGATCGCTCCAAAGTTATCAAGGCATTAGTCGAGCAGGCGGGCGGCAAGTACATCGCGATGTACTTTACGACAGGCTCGAACGATGTCGTACTCGTTACCGAAGTCGCCGATGGATCAGATGCTGTAGCCGTTGGAATGGCTGTAGCGGCAACCGGCTCGATCTCCAAAGTAGAAACAGTACGCGCCTGGACGCCGAGCGAGTTCAAGGGTATCGCGGAAAAGGCCGCCAAGGTTGCCGGCAGTTACAAGCCGCCTGGCAAATGATTGAAGCGACCGCAAGGGGCGAGGGCACAGCCGGCGGCGCCGAGTTTTTGACGCAGTAGTGCTAAACCGCTGCGCGGTAGCGTGCGGCGGCCGGCGGCTTTTTCTGAACGCACTCTGAACAGGTCGAGATCACCGATAGCGGGCGACTAGCCCTGTCGCGCAAGCGGATAAGCCAGAAACGCCGCGTACAACGCAACGCTATTTGGTTGTCGAAGCCGCCGCTGTGACGGCCCGTCGATCAATACTCGAAAGGAATGCGTGAAAAGTCAGGTTTGACCGGAGCGCATCTTGCCCCGCGGCAATGAGCGTATCTACATTCTCCGGCGACAGCTTGAAGCGGGTCGGTATCGAATTAAGCTTCAGGGCTTGCGTCGCGCCAAGTTGTTCGAAATTGATGCGACCCACAAAGAATTTGAGATCACGACAATCCCACCTCGCGGCCACTCCGTAATTGTGTCGATCGGTCGGTGATAAGCTGCAGCGCCAATGCACAAGCGAGTCGCGCCATTCCGACATCGTCTGGTCGAAAGCCGTAAAGCTCGCCCGCGCGCTCGAATCAATGGCAGTGTCAGCCGCCGCTCTGACGATTTCAGGAGCGGTTGGGCCTTCTGCATTTTGCGCCCAATCTCCCGACGGTCCCCGCCCCGCGTCGACGACCAGAAACAGGACCCGTCGAACTTTGATCGCCTCCTGTGCCGTCAGCGGTCCGTAAGGAGTCTCAGCCGACAATCTTGCGATGGTGAACCCGGAAAGACCGTAGTTATCCACTAGTCCGCCATCAAGCAGCTTAATGTAGGGCACGGAACCGTCGCGATAGCGCGTGATTGCGCTTGCGAGCTCCCTGAGCAAAGGAGGTGCCGCCGCGTTGTTTTGCGCGGCTCGTATCCAGTTCGGGATATTGGCCCGACATCGATTGGCGTAAGAGGTCAGAACGATCGGAGCAAAGACTACAGGCATGGCGGCGGAAGCCGCGACAGCGTTGGCGATCGGATAGGCGTTCAGATCACTGCAGATAGCTTTGAACGTCACGTCATTGAACACAAAAGGCGTTCGATTGTAGACGTCGGAAGCGTTGATCAAAACACGGGGCCGATGCGCGGAACCGAGCTGTTTGAAGGTGGCGCCTTGAAACAGATTCGTATCGAGCCAATGTGGAAATTGCTGAGCATCGTTGACGCCGCCCTCGTAAGCGCGAATGACGCTCTCGGGCGTAAATGGCGTTCTCAACGATTCTTCTGCATCACGCTGCAAAAAGCGCTCGCGAAAATCCGAAAGAGCGGCCCGTCCTTTCAGCCCGAAATATGCGGTTATAACGGCACCGCCGGACACACCGGAAACGTAGTCAATGCGATCCAGCAAAGAACCGTTTCGTCCGGCCGATCCCGCCTCCGTACGGTCGAACTCTGACAACACGCCGTACGAAAACGCGGCAGCGCGTGTGCCGCCGCCAGAAAAGGCCAGTCCGATCAACAGATCATCGCCGTTGGTCGGAAGGTCACCATCACCGTCGACGGCCGCTACATCCGCCACCGATAAGGGGACATTAATTGGTTCGTTGCGGATCGTTGCACAGCCGCCGAGCGCTATTGCGCACAACGCCAGATGCCCGAAGCGCAAAAGTCGCGAAATTGGTAGAATTAGATCTGCCCCTATGCGCCCGCCGCGTATGATAAGATATTGAATTACGTTGATATTGAGGCCCGGCGGTGCGAAGAGCGCAAGGCCGCATTGAAACGGGCGTTCGAAATGCATGAATGCACGTATCGGTTCTTTGCGCTTGGGTGTGATTGCACGATTAGGCTTTTTGCCGCTCAAAAAGCCGCCGCTCACGACGCCGCAGCGGCGGCCTCGAACGAAATCGAGCGAATCGAGGCTCGCTACTCGCGCTACAGGCTGGACAGCGAGTTGTCGCGCATCAACGCGGCCGGGGCGATCGGCGGAAGCATTAAAGTCGATGCCGAGACCGCCGGGCTCATCGACTATGCTTACGCGTGTTATCGAAAGAGCGATGGTTTGTTTGATATAACGTCCGGATTGTTACGAAAGGCCTGGGAGTTTTCATCCGGCAGGCTTCCGAGCCACGATGCGATCGCCGAGCTGTTGCCTCGAATCGGTCTGGATAAAGTCAGATGGAGTTCGCCCCTGCTGACATTCGAGATTGCCGGCATGGAACTCGACCTTGGCGGAATTGGGAAAGAATACGCCGTCGACCGCGCCGCCGGTATATGTGCGGCGATGGGTGTCGAACACGGCTTAATCGATCTCGGAGGCGACATCCGCGCCATTGGCTCCCTTCCCGACGGTAGTCCGTGGAAAATCGGCATTCGTCATTCTCGAAATGCAGCCGGGCGAATGGCAACGGTTGGTCTTATTTCGGGATCGCTAGCCACCAGCGGCGACTACGAGCGCTTTATCGAAATCGAGGGCCGGCGTTATTGCCATATCCTCAATCCGACCTCCGGTTGGCCGGCGCGAGGATTGTCATCCGTGAGCGTGATCAGCCCGGATTGTCTGGCGGCGGGTAGTTTAGCGACCGTCGCGATGCTCAAGGGGCTCGACGGAATATCGTGGCTGCAATCTCTGAGCGTTCGCCATATCTATATGGACGAGGATGGCAAGCTCGGGGGCACAGAACCGCCCTTCAGCAACCCTATGCCGACAGGTTGACGAGCGCACCTGGTTGCGCGTTGCCAGCCACCCGCGACGGATCAATCGAATTCAGCGATTGAATGCTGGAGGCCAAGCTCTGACTCGGCGTCGGGCCTGGAGCGCCGCCGGCGTTTCCTTCCGCCCGCAACGACACCATGAGCTGGGACATGCCGCTGACGAAATCCTGCTTGGAAACGCTGCCCGTGTTGTTCGGATCGAGCGCCGAGAAGATCGCGCTTGATCCCTGCTGTTGGAATACCGCAGGCGGGCTCATCGTTTGGAAAGCCTGGTCAAACTGCTGCTGCGTAATGCTGCTTGAATCGCCGGCGATATTGTCAAACAAAGACGACATTTTCTGCTGTGGTGGCATGCCTGCACTCGCCCCGGACATCGCGTGAACTGCGCCCGAATCGCCAAGGCCGGGAATACCGATACTCATTAGTCTCCTCGCCATTTTGGCGGCATGAGACGGGCTGCCAGGCTGCCAAGAACAATTGCCGTAGTTTTCTCCTATGCGATTCGAGTAAAGCATCTATTAAGCACGATTTCAGCGGCGGCGAGCGGCCGGGTGCACTTCAAACAGCGCGCGAAGCCCTTCACGATAGGTCGGGTAATCGAGGGTGACGCCGAGCTCGCGCTTGAGCTTGTCGTTGCGTACGCGCCGGCATTCTTGCCAAAAGCTCAATGCCATCGGCGACATCGACGGCGCGGCTTTCTCGAATGGGATTTCCGGCGGCGGGTCGCGGCCGAGGAGTTGCGCCGCGAAGACGAGCGGATCGCCGGCGGGGCTCGGCTCGTCGTCGGCGACGTTGAAAATGCCGGCGGCATTGCGGCCAAACACCGCATCGATCGCCTGCGCGATATCGCCGACATGGATGCGATTGAACACCTGGCCGGGCTTGACGATGCGCCGCGCATCGCCGCGCGTGATCTGAACCAGCGCATTACGCCCGGGCCCGTAGATGCCCGCGAGCCGCAGAATCGCCACGACTTTGTCAGATCGCCGACCGAAGCTTTGCCACGCCTGCTCGACGGCGAGCCGCTCGCGCGCGCGCTCCGAATCCGGCCGCGGCGGCGTTGCCTCGTCCACCCACGCGCCGCCCTGGTCGCCATAGACTCCAACGGTGGACAGATACACGATCGACCGCAGCCGCTTCGCGTGCGTCAACGCTTCGCCGAAGGCGGCCAGCACCGGATCGCCCTTCGCGGTCTGCGGGATCGAAACCAGCGCCGCATCGGCTTCGCAGATTGCGCTTGTTAGTTCCGGCGTCGCCGTAACGCCGTCGAAGGCCGAGGCCTTCAGCCGGCCGCCGAGGCGCGCGTTGAGAACCGCAGCGCGTTCGGCGCCGCGAACGGTGCCGATGATGCGGTCGAAACCGTCGCCGAACCTCGCGACGAAGTGTTCGGCGGAATAGCCGAGCCCGAAACAGAGAAGCCTGGACATCGGAGCCTCATAGCAGCGCGGCGTCCCATTCGTCGATCACGCCGGCATCCGTCTCCGCTGCGCGACGCGCGGCAGCGCAGTTCGCGAGCCGGGAACGGTTTAGCCGGCCGAGCGCCCAAATCGCCGCTCCACGCACCAGCGGCGACGGGTCGTCGAGCAAACGCTCGGCCTCGCCTTCCAGCGCGGCCTCGCCCGAATTGCCGATGCCGATCAGCACATTGCGCACGAAGCGCGCGCGGCCGACGCGTTTGACGGCACTCTTGGTGAACAAAGCGCGGAAGGCGGCGTCGTCGAGCCTGGCCAATTCGGCAAGTTCCGGTGCGTGCAATGCCGCGCGCGCCGCGAGCTGCGCTTCCCGTCCTGCTTGCGCGAACTTGTTCCATGGGCAGACCGCCAGACAATCGTCGCAGCCGTAGATGCGGTTGCCGATGGGCGGGCGCAGCGCGCGCGGGATCGGGCCCTTATGCTCGATCGTAAGGTAGGAGATGCAGCGTCGCGCATCGAGACGATAAGGCGCCGGAAACGCTGCCGTCGGACAGATGTCGAGGCAGGCGCGACAACTGCCGCAATGATCGTCCTCGGGCGCGTCGGGCGGCAAATCGACTGTGGTGAAGATCGCGCCCAGGAACAGCCACGAGCCGTGCCGGCGTGAGACCAGGTTGGTATGTTTGCCCTGCCAGCCCAGGCCGGCAGCTTCTGCCAGCGGTTTCTCCATTACCGGCGCGGTGTCGACGAAAACTTTGACGTCGCCGCCAACCTCGTTGATGAGCCAGCGTCCAAGCTGCTTTAACCGCGGCTTGATCACCTCGTGGTAGTCGTCGCCTCGGGCATAGACCGAGATGGCGCCGCGCGTGGGTTGCCGCAGGATCGCGAGCGGATCGTCGCCGGGACCGTAGTTGACGCCGAGCATGACGACGGTGCGGACTTCGGCCCATAAGACTTTGGGGTCGGCGCGGCGATCGGCATTTCTTGCCATCCAGTCCATATCGCCGTGCGCGCCGGTCGCCAGGAACTCCTGCAGGCGCACGGCCGCGTGCGGGATTGAATCCGGCCGCGCGAAGCCGATCGCGCCAAAACCCTGCGCGTGCGCAACTTCGCCGAGCTTGCGCTTGAAAGTGGACGCCGCGGCCGGCGTCAGAAGTCGAGGTTGGCGTATGTCGCCGACGGCGGCAGGCCGGGCAGCGTCTCGCCGAGCAACGTGCGGAACGAGGGTCGCGACTTGATCCTCGCGTACCAGGCTTTGGCGGTCTCGTCTTCGTGCCACGGTACATCGCCCAGGTAATCGATGGCGGACAGATGCGCCGCCGCGGCAAGATCGGCATAAGTCAGGCTATCGCCGGCGAGCCAATCGCGCTTGCGAGCGAGCCAGCCGATATACGACAGATGGTACTTAATATTGCTGCGCGCCGCCCGCATGATTTCGGTATCGGGCGCGCCGCCGCCTTCGCTCGCCGGAATAAAGCGTTTGTAGACCCGCTCCGTGACCAGCGCGCCGCTGACCTCGGCGAAGAATTTATCGTTGAACCAGCTCATCAGCCGGCGGATCTCGATACGTTGCGCCGGTTCGCGCGGCATCAGCCGGGGCAGGGCGCCGGTCGTCGCCCGGGTCTCGTCGAGGTATTCGGCGATGATGGCCGCTCCCGGTATCGGCGGCACGCCTTCTTCGACCAGGACCGGCGTGGTTCCCGCGGGATTAAGCATGAGGAACTCCTCACGCCGTTCCCAAGTCCGCTCCTCGACGAGGCGCGGCGTCGAACCGATCTCCTCGAGGATCAGCCGGACGAAACGGGAATGCGGACAGGAGAAGTGATGAAACAGGGTCGGCATGCTATCGGATGTGAGTAATTTGACTAAACCGCGTCGCGCACCAAGGAGTACCGTGGCGTCGAGGCGCTCCCTTATAGGCAAAGCAATTCCGCAGGCAACCAGCGCGGGGAACGTGTACAGCCGTGCTTGTTGAAGCCGCGGCGCGCGCCTTGCCAGAAATTCGACGCTCGGTCACAAGTCTGCCTACGATTCGTGCCACTTTTATCGGATTGGGCGCGCGCCGCGCCTGCCTCCCCTTTGGAGCTCTCATTCATGACGCTCGATTTTATCAAGGCGATCATCCTTGGGGTGGTCGAGGGACTGACCGAATTCATTCCAGTCTCATCGACCGGACATCTCCTGCTAATGCAGCAATTCTTTGGCTTCAGCGACGACGATTTCGGCAAAAGTTTTGCGGTTCTCATTCAGTTCGGTGCGATCCTGGCGTTACTGTCGATCTATGCCGCGCGGCTGTGGCAGTTGTTCCTTGGGATGTTCAACGATCCGCAGGCGCGGCGCTTTATCATCGGCGTCCTGTTGGCTTTTTTGCCGGCGCTGGTGATTGGAGCGACCGCCTACAAATTCATCAAGGAGGTGCTGTTTAACCCGTGGATCGTGTGCGTGTCGCTGCTCGTCGGCGGTCTGGTGCTGTTGTGGGTCGATCGGCTCGATCTCAAACCGCGTTACCGGGAAGCGACGACATTCACGCTGCCGATGTATTTTATCATCGGGCTGGCGCAGTGCCTGTCGATGATACCGGGCGTGTCGCGTTCGGGAGCCACCATTGTCGCCGCGATGCTGCTCGGCGCCGAGCGCCGCGCCGCCGCCGAATTCTCGTTCTGGCTCGCCATGCCGACCATGGCCGGTGCGTTCGCCTACGATCTCTACAAGAACCATGGCCAAATGAGCCACAGCAATGTGATGATCGTTGCCGTCGGCTTCATCGTTTCTTTCATCTCCGCCTGGTTCGTGGTGAAGACCTTCCTCGACTACGTATCGCGGCACGGCTTTACGCTTTTCGTAGGCTGGCGGCTCGTGGTCGGCGTGCTCGGCCTGATCGCGCTCACGCTCGGACTTTGATGACGATATCGATCCAGCCGGCGAGCGTATCCAGCATTTCTTCGCGAACGTCCGCATCCTTGCGGCCGGTCCGCGCCGGCACATGGAACGAATGATCGGCCTCGGCGAATAGTTTCAGGGTCGCGCGCGCACCGAGTGTCTGGCAAAGCGGCTCCAGCTCATCGAGCGCCGCCAGCGTGTCGCGCGTTCCTTGCAAGAACAGCATCGGGATTTGTACATCAAACAGGTGTCTGGCGCGGTCCTGCGAAGGCCGGCCGGCCGGGTGTAATGGAAATCCCAGAAAGGCGAGGCCATATACGCCCGGCAGCGGCGCGTTCGCCTGCGCCTGTGAGGCCATGCGGCCGCCGAAGGATTTGCCGCCGGCAATCAGCGGCATGTTTGGCAACAATTGTTGCGCCGTGTTTACTGCCGCGCGGACGGTTGCGTGCGCGACCGGCGGCGGATCCGGCCGCTTGCCGCCGCGCTCCATGTGAGGAAATTGGTAGCGCAAGGTGGCGATGCCGCGTTGCGCGAGCTCCGCCGCGACCGCCGCCAGGAACGGATGCTTCATTCCCGCTCCGGCGCCGTGGGCGAGGACATAACAGGCTCGCGCCCGCGGCGGCGCTTGCAACAGGCCCGAGACGCGAACGCCGTCATCGAGGACAATCGGGACCGGATCGGCGACAGTGGACGACACGAATCTCTCCGGCAGGGCAGGGCTTTACGCTCAACTTACCGCAGCGGCCGCTAAATTGTAGAATGGCCAAAGCGCAGCAAAACCCATCGACAAGGAGGCGCCGATGTGCCGCAACATCCGCACGCTGTTTAATTTCGAGCCGCCGGCCACTGACGAGGAAATCCGCGCCTCGGCGGTTCAATTCGTCCGCAAGCTGAGCGGGTTCGCCCACCCCTCGCGCGCCAACGAGGCCGCCTTCAGCCGCGCGGTCGAGGAAGTGACGGAAACGGCCCGGCGGCTGCTTGTTTCATTGGAGACTGCGAGCCCGGCGAGAAACCGCGAAGTCGAAGCCGTAAAGGCGCGCGCCAGAGCGCGTGAACGATTTGCCTGATTTGCCAGGGCAACGCGCAGTCAGGCCGCTTCGATCTTTGGCCGCTGTCGCTCAACGCTCGGAAGCTTGAGCGCCTGTGCCGGGCATGGCCGGCCGAACAGGTAGCCCTGAGCGTGCGTACAGCCGGCGGCGCGCACGAGCAGAAGCTGGTCTTCGGTCTCGATGCCCTCGGCGACCGTGCCGATGCGGAGACTCCTGCCCAGCCCCGCCACGGCGGAAACGATGGCGGCGCAATCGGCGTTCTTCGCCAGTTCGTGCACGAATGAGCGATCGATCTTGATCTTGTCGAACGGAAACATCCGCAGGTAGCTGAGCGACGAATATCCGGTGCCGAAGTCGTCCAGCACGATGGAAATTCCCATCAGCCGCAACTGATGCAGCGTTTCGACGTTTTCCGCGCTGCCTTGCAGCAGCACCGTCTCGGTGATCTCCAATTCCAGGCGCTCCGGCGGCAGTCCGGATTCCGCAAGTACGTCACAGAAATTGTCGATCGGATAGACCTTGCGAAACTGCACCGCCGATAAATTGACACTGACCTTGACGGCCGACGGCCAGCGCGTCGCATCGCTGCATGCCTTGCGCAACACCCAATCGCCGATCGGATTGATCAGGCCGGTTTCCTCGGCCACGTGAATGAACTCGGCCGGCGCGATCAGGCCGCGCTGCGGATGCCGCCAGCGGATCAGCGCCTCGACGCTGGCAATTTCGCGCGTCTGGATGTCGACGATGGGATGGTAATGCAGCTCGAACTCATCGTTCGCGAGCGCATTGCGCAGATCGTTCTGGTAGGCGCGGCGCCTGCGGGCCTCAAGGCCCATCGCATCATCGAAAAAGCGGTAGGCGTCGCGGCCCTCGGCCTTGGCTCGGTACAGCGCGAGGTCGGCATTGCGCACCAGCTGGTCGGCGGCGGTGCCATGCTCCGGCGCAAGCGCGATGCCGATGCTGGTTCCGATATTGAGATGATGCCCGTCGAGTTCGCAAGGCGCGGCTACCGCCGACAGGAGCTTGTTGGCGGTAGTGGTCGCAGTTTCCCGCGGATCGCCGTCGACCGTCGACAAAATCGCAAATTCGTCGCCGCCGAGTCGCGCCACCGTGTCGGTTTCGCGTATGCACGACAACAGGCGGCCCGCCACCACCTTCAACAGTTCATCGCCGACCGGATGCCCGAGCGTATCGTTGACCGTCTTGAATAGATCAAGATCGAGGATGAACAGCGCGAACTGGCTGCCATGACGCCGCAAGTGGCCGAGCGCCTCCTCCATTTTCTCCAGCAGAACGGCGCGATTGGCGAGGCTCGTCAAGTCGTCATGACGGGCCATGTAAGTGATTTGCGATTCGGCACGCTTTTGCGCGGTGATATCCTGGTGAACCGCGACCCAGCCGCCGTCCGGCATCGGCCGATGATGGACGGCAAGCACGCTCCCGTCGCGCATCGCGATCTCGATATCATACGGCTCGCCCTTGCGGATCTGCGCCAAACGGTCTTCGACGTAGTTGTCGGCCTGCAGCGGCGCGGCGCCGCCCGCTACCCGCGCTTCAAGAATCGCGCGCAGCGACACGCCGGGTTTGACCAAATCGCGCGCGAGCCCGGAGAGCTCGGCGTAACGGTCGTTGCAAACAATCAAGCGCTCGTTGCGGTCGAACATGCACAGGCCGTGGGCCATGTTCCTGAGCGCGGCATCGAACAGAAGATTCTGCGCTTGCAGCTCCGCCTCGCGCTCGCGCAGCGCCGCGGTGCGCTCCTGCACCAGCTGATCGAGCCCGCGATTGAGCTGCTCAAGCTCCTTGATCATCAGCGCGATGGAGCGATCGGTGCGATGGCGATCGTTATCCGACTGCTCGTAAGCCTCCCCGACGAGCCCGAGCAGCGCCTGAAGATCCACTTCGCCGGAGTCTTTGGCCGCTTTTGCGAGCTGTCTGGCGAGGAGTTTATGCACCGGCGTGTTCCGGTATCTCCGCAATCGTCGTAACCGTCATTGTCTGGTTGTGAAGTTCGCAGATGCCTGACACGAGATGCGGTGAGATTTCGCCATACGAGTAGAAACCAAGTTGCGGGATATGCGGTCCGAATTCGCCGCTCGCAGCCTCAAGTTCGTCGGCGGTGTGCTGCCCCATAAGGAGCCTCCGGCCGATACAGCTCACGAGGATCGCGAGTTGATCGCCGGTCCGGGCTCGGTCGAGGCCGTTTGCAGCCTGGCGTGCGGCCGCGGCGGCACCGGCCGCCAGCCGGTCGAAATTCCCGCGCATCAACTGCGCAGTCCAACCTTCTGGAACATCGCCGGCGAACGTCATGGAGCGGGCTTCGTGATCGACTGCAAGGATGGTCCGGACGATGTCATGATCCGGCCGCTCAGGATCGAAAATGCGCAACGGAAACAGCAGGCCCGAGCCCGGCAGGCCTCTTGCTTCCTCGCCGCCCAAATAGAGCTCGTAAAGATCGAGCGCCGGCTGGTTGTCGAATTCGAACAACACGTTGCCGCGTGATCGGGTGATCTGACGCCGCGGCCCAAACTCGTCCCAGCCGCCGGCGCTGCCGTGGCCGATGCGGATCGCCGAACCGTAAAAGCCGACCGCCGCGACCATTTGTTTGCGTGGAACGCAGTTGGCGCCTACCAGCGTTTCGCGAAAATCGGCGCCGTCGCCGGCAAGCCCGCCGGTGACCGCGACCCGTTCGCCGGTCGCGCCGGTGATGCCGGCGACAAGCTCGCTGCCATTGACGTTCAGGCCGTCCGACAGGACAAAAATGCCGACGAGATCGGGCGCCGCCAACATCCGGCCAATCGTGGCCCCGCAGATGCGGGAGCTTTCCGGCGCAGGCGCCGGCTCATAGGCGATGCGGAGTTTGGTCGCATCGAAGCCGATTGCCGCGGCGGCAATCTCGTCGTCGGTAACGTCGTCGTTGTGTATTTGTCCGCCGGTGCTGCAGCCGAGAATGTCAGCGGACGGGAACATCGCGCGCAGTTCGCGATAGCGAGCGCCGCACGCCAGTGCCTGCCTTCTGCCGAAAAAGAAAACCAGGTCGGCATTGGCGCGATCGCCGGAAACAGCAGTCAAGCCGGCGGTTTCGCTCCAGGACAGTTGAGCCACGCGCATGGCGATCACTTAACCGCGGATAAAGCCTCGGGTGTTGGCTCGCCATTTCTACTTATGAGGCCTGAAAATTCGGTTTATCTGCTTGCAGCGGCTTCAGATTTCATTGTTCGTAAACCGTGTTCGGCCGTGCTTGTGACTGCGGATGCCAGGATGCGCCGGCGGCAACCCATGGCGGATCAAGCGTCGAACACGTCCGGCTGCGCCTGCCGCCGACGGCGGCTATTTCCGCCGCGGTTTCTTGCCTTGACCGGGTTTCAGTTGATGAATCGTCGCAGAGACGCCGGCGCTGCGCCGCAGCGCATCTTTCAGATCGACCGGACGATCGTATTTCTTCAATAGATCGCGGAACGCCTCATCGGCGAGTTCCTGAAAGTCCTTCATCTGGTCGTGGCCGAGAAGGTCCAATTGCCGCCAGGACGCTTCATCGAACTGCACACGTTTACCTGGCATCGCTGCGCCTTTGTGCGCCGCACCCAACCGCGCGGCGTCTGAGCTTCTACGTTTCGGCTGCAGGAGTCCAGGCCGACCAAAAGAGGTCATCGACGCGATCATGCGCCTTGATCTAAGCTTACTCGGACGCGCGAAGCATTTGGCGCGTCTCCGTTTAGCCACGAAAGGACAAATCCAATGGCGAAGAAGCAATCGGATAGCGTCTATCGGATTATCGATGTGGTCGGCGTCAGCGAGAAATCGTGGGAGGACGCCGGTCGCATTGCGATCGAAACCGCGTCCAGTTCATTGCGCGACCTACGCGTGGCCGAGGTCACCAAGATGGACATGAAAGTGGAGAATGGAAAGGTTACGGCGTTTCGCACCCGCGTCGCACTCTCGTTCAAATACGAGGCGTAGTGTGTTATCCCTGCGCCCGCGGGCATCCATAACCCGGCGTCGGTGTAGAAATGCCTCGGTGCGTTATTATGAGTCCCCGCTTGTGCGGTGACGGCGTGCGATAGGCTACGCCGTACGGCCGCGGAATTGACCGGTCTTGCGGAAGCGCCAGAGGTAGTCCGGCACGATCGAGGCGAGTGAATTGGGTATGATACCCAACGCTTCGAGCGTGCGGCCTTGCTCGCGCGCGGCTGCCGAGACGACGTTGTCGCTTTTGAGCAGTTCGACCTGATCGGGCGTGAGCGGCGGCTTCGGCAGAAATTGCAGAAACGCCGCCTGCAGCTTCATCGCGGCGAACGGGATCGGCAGCAGCAGCCGGCGGCGTTCGATGGTGGCGAGCGTAAATTCCATCAGCTCCTTGAACGTGAGCACATCCGGCCCGCCGAGCTCATAGACCGTGCCGGGCTTGGCCGCGCCATCGACGGCCCTGGCGATTGCTTCCGCCACGTCGCCGGCAAACGCCGGCTGAAATCGGGTGTGGCCGCCGCCGGGAAGCGGCAGCGCCGGCGACAGACGCGCCAGCGCGGCGAAGCGGTTGAAGAAATCGTCCTCCGGACCGAAGATGATTGATGGGCGGGCGATGATGGCTTGAGGTTGCGCCGCCAGTACCAGCCGCTCGCCAACCGCCTTGGAGCGGGCGTAGTCGGAGACCGAATTCTCGTCGGCGCCGATCGCCGAGACGTGGATCAGCCGCGCGCCGGCCGCGTGCGCGGCCTGGGCTACCGCTCCCGCGCCGTCAGCCTGTACGGCGTCGAAACGCTGGCGGCCCCGTTCAAACAGAATGCCGACCAGATTGATGACGACGTCGGCATCGCGCACCGCGGCCTCGATAGACTGCGGAAAGCGCAGATTGGCCTGGACCGCATGAATCTGTCCGACCCGGCCGAGCGGCTGCAAATAGCCGGTCAGCTCGGGGCGGCGCACGGCGACGCGGACGAGGTAATTGCGATTGGCCAGCGCGCGAACCACGTGGCGGCCGAGGAATCCCGAGCCGCCGAACACGGTCACCAGCGTCTCAAACTTGCTCTTTAAGGCCATGGCTGGCGGCAATACAGGATCGATTTCACGCTGTATAGAGGGTTAGCGCGTTCGATTGACAACCAGAATACGGCTCCGTACCTATCGCCGCTCAAGCCCAGGTGGCGGAATTGGTAGACGCACTAGTTTCAGGTACTAGCGCCGCGAGGC
>VFSW01005986.1_pt1 | contig 17936 bp, 9 predicted proteins | sample 5358111 | NCBI WGS metagenome assembly VFSW01 (sample SAMN11554181, study PRJNA540505) | mine drainage metagenome | isolation source: sediment from site ElyBrook_90M | place: USA: Ely Copper Mine, Vershire, VT | collected 2017
TCGCTATCATTGGAGGAACGGGCGACCTGGGTTTCGGCCTTGCCCTGCGATGGGCGCAGGCCGGGGCTCCGGTGGTGATCGGCTCCCGCGACGAGAAGAAGGCTCAGGATGCCGCGCGGCGCGTCGAGGAGGCGCTGAAGGCGCACGCGCCAGCCGCACCGGCGGGCATTTCCGTCAGTGGATGCCAGAACCCGCAGGCTGCCGCACAGGCTTCCACCGTCGTGCTGGCTGTTCCCCTCGCCGCACAGGCCGACATCCTGAAGAGCATTCGGGACTCCTTGCAGGGCGCTATTTTGGTGGACACAACCGTTCCCCTCGCCGCGGCCCTGGGAGGCAAGCCGACGCGGCTGCTGGGACTTTGGCAGGGATCGGCCGCCGCGGTGGCCCGCGAGATGGTGCCCGCCACCACACCTGTGTTGTCGGCCTTCCATAACGTGTCGGCGGAGGCGTTGCAGGACCTTTCCGTGACGCCGGACTGCGACATCCTGGTGTGCGGAGACGATGCCGCCGCCAAGCAGACCCTTTTCCCGCTCGTAAAACTGATTCCCGGCCTGCGTCCGATTGACGCGGGGCCGTTGGAAATGTCGCGCGTCGTCGAGAGCATCACCGCGCTCTTGATTTCCGTGAATCGCCGCTATAAGGTCCATCACTGCGGCATTCGCATTACGGGCCTGGAGCTCAAGTCCTAGTGGGCGCGCAGGTCACGGCGGATGTGCGGATTCCAGGGCCCGGACTTCGCAATTCGCAGCCTGGCTCACTGGCGATAGGCGCGCTGGCGGTCGGCAGTAGCGCTCGCCACGCCGGGAAGTGTTGCCGGACTCGGGAGATTCAGGCCGTCAGGTCCGCAAACCAATTGGGAGAGTGAACAGATGGCATCCACGACGACGAAGGCCGGTAAAGAGCTGGTTCGGATCGAATTCGACAAGGGAGTGGCGTGGGTCAGTCTGAATCGGCCGGAGAAGCGGAACGCGATGAATCCCGCATTGAATACGCGGATGCTGGAAGTTCTGGATGAACTCGAGGCCGACGATCGTTGCGGAGTGCTGGTTCTGACCGGTGAAGGAGAATCGTTCTCAGCGGGCATGGACCTCAAGGAGTATTTCCGGGAGATGGAGGGCAAGCCGCGCATCGTGACGCAGCGGGCGCGCCGGGCGGCCTACGAATGGCAGTGGCGCCGGCTGCGGTATTTTGAGAAACCGACCATTGCGATGGTGAACGGCTGGTGTTTCGGCGGAGCTTTCGCGCCCATGGTGTCCTGCGACCTGGCCATCGCGGCGGAGGAAGCGCAATTCGGCTTGTCCGAAGTCAATTGGGGGATCATCCCGGCCGGCAATGTGAGCCGGGCCGTAGCCGAGACGCTGCGGCACCGGGACGCGCTCTATTACATCATGACCGGTTTGACTTTTGACGGGCGCAAGGCCGCCGAGATGGGGCTGGTCAACGAAGCGGTGCCGAAGGCGCTGTTGCGTCAACGCACCCGCGAGCTGGCCGATCTTCTGCTGCAGAAGAATCCCGCCGTCCTGAAAGCGGCCAAGGACGCCTTCAAGAGGACGCGCGATCTTTCCTGGGAAGCCTCGGAGGACTACCTCACGTCCAAGCAGGAACAGCTTTGGCTGATCGAGGGGCAAGCGCGCCAGGAGGGCATGAAGCAATTCCTGGACGACAAGAGTTTTCGGCCGGGGCTGGGACCGTATAAACGGCCGCCGGCCGGGCAATAGGCATCCCATCGAAGCGGATACGGCGATGTCAAGCACTCCCACATGGTTCGATAAGGATCCGATCCAATACCATGCCGGTGTTCGGCCGGACCGGACCGCCTGCCTGGAGTTCAGGACCGGCGAGCGCCTCACCTATCGCGACCTGCATCGGCAGATTGCGAAGTGCGCAGGGCTGCTGCTGAAGACTCTGGGCAATCCCTTGGGCGTACGGGTGGCCATACTGGCCCGCAACAGCGTGGATCTGGTGCTGCTGCACTACGCCTGCGAACGCGTAGGCGCGATCTTTGTGCCGCTCAACTGGCGTTTGGCGGGCCCGGAACTCAAGCTTCTGTTGGACGACGCTGGCCCGCGGATATTTATTTACGACGAGGAATTCGGCGGCGCGGCGGCGGAGGCCGCTTCCGGCCTTGCTTCGCTCGTTACCTTTAAGATTTCGCCGGGCAACAACGAGTTCCGATCGGCCGTCAGCGCAGCGGAGGCGGTCGCCGGCCGGTTCGCGGCGCTGGACGCGCCTTGCACGTTCCTGTACACCTCGGGAACAACGGGAAAGCCGAAGGGGGTCATCGTGACCCGCAAAAGCATATTCTTCGGCAGCTTCAACCACGCCATCGTCGGCCAGGTGGGCCCGCGCTCCGTCATGCTATGCGACGCCCCGATGTTTCATGTCATCGGCCTGTTCGGCCTGGTGCGCAGTTGTTTCTACGCCGGCGCCACGCTGGCGATTTCTGACCGCTTTACGGCTTCGGCGACACTCCAGCGCATTTCCGATCCGCAGCTTGGCGTCACTCACTATTTCTGCGTGCCGCAAATGGCCCAGGCGTTAGCCGACGATCCAGCATTCGGCGCGAGCGACTTATCAGGATTGACGGGACTTTTTATGGGCGGGGCGCCACTCGCCGAAAGTCTGGCGGCAAGATTCCTCGACGCTCGCGTGCCCGTCGCCGACGGGTTCGGCATGAGTGAGGCCGGAACGGTTACTTGCATGCCCCTCGATATCGAGATCATCCGCCGGAAGCCTCGCTCCGTGGGCTTGCCGGCGCCCGCGGTTGAAATCCGCTTGGCGGGCGCCGGCGGCCAGGACGTCGGACCCGGCGAACCCGGCGAAATGTGGCTTCGCGGTCCCGGCGTCAGCCCCGGCTATTGGAACCAGCCCGAGGCCACCAGCCGGGCCTTTGTCGACGGATGGTTTCGGACCGGAGACATCGCGCGACGCGACGAAGAGGGTTTTCTTGAAGTCGTGGACCGCCTGAAGGACATGTACATCACCGGCGGAGAGAACGTATATCCCGCCGAGGTTGAGGCAACTATTCTGACTCTGCCGGGCGTGGCCGACGCCGCCGTCGTGGGCATTCCGAGCCAACGGTGGGGAGAGTGCGGTTGGGCTTATGTGGCGCTTCAGCAAGGTGCGACGCTGACGGCCGAGCAGATTTTGAATCACTGTGCCGGGCGGCTCGCCCGGTTCAAGCTCCCCACCTATGTTCGTTTCGTCGATGCCATCCCTCGCACAGCTTCCGGCAAAATCCGGAAGGACGTGTTACGGCATGCGTTCGCGGGGGAGTCCGTCCAGGGAGATTGATGGGCCCGTTTGACACGCGGCGCCAAACGCCGGCCGGTCAGCCTTGCTCATGGTCTTCGGGTTCTGGTTCCAAAGGGGAGGGCTGCGCCCCATCTTCCGGGACCGACCGCCATCCCTTCCGTGCCAGATTGATGCTGCCCTTGGTTTCGTATGCGTGCTCGCACATCAGAGCTGCAACCCTGGAACCTTCGCCATTCTCCAGCGCCTGCACGATCCCGTGATGCTGACGATGCGCATACCTCAGTGAGTCGTACATGCGGGGAAGGTCGATCTTATTGAAGGCGATGGCATGCGCGGCCGCAAACGGTATCCGGCCATTGAGTTCAATGGCGTCGGCGATCACTTTACTGCCGGCTCCTTGAACGATGAGGTCGTGGAATTGCTTGTTCATCTCGCCATAGCGGGCCTCGTCGGATGCGACGAGGTGCCGCTTGGCGAAAATCTCATCGCCTTCGCGGAGGCAGCCGTAAAGGGATTGCAGCAGCCGGCGCGGAGGTCCTTGTTCGGCAAGCAAGCGCGCCGCCAGTCCCTCGAGCGCGCCGCGAACGTCGATGGCGTCCATAATCTCCTGCGGTGTGAAGGCGCGCACGACGAATCCGCGCGTATCCAGCTGGGTCAGCATGCCTTCTTGCGCCAGAGTGGGCAAGGATTCGCGGACGGGAGTTCGGGAAACACCCAGCTTCGCCGCCAGCTCCACCTCTCGAACTCGCTGACCCGGCGCGAGCTCGCCGTGCAAGATCATCTCGCGAATTCTGACGATTACTCGTGAATTTTTACCGGCCATTTTTCACTCTAGGTTGAGACCCGGACGGGCGCTCGCCGCTCTGGACAGCTGCCGAATCACGCCGGGAATCAGTCCGCTGAGAACCCTGAAAATCCTTGCGCCCATCCTGCCAGCGGTGCGCGCCGCCATCATTCGGGGATGGTATCAACTCCCGGTGACGCAAGCAATCACGCCGGCGTTCTTTCGCGCGAAAATTCGCGCGCGGCCAACCATCGCCGCCGCGGCAGATCCGGCGCCGAAACTCGGGATGGGCATGCCGGCCGCATCCATGATTGCATCCAGTGTAATGCGGGCTTAGGGGCAAGGGAGGCATCGGGATGTGCGCGGGGAACTGGCATTAAGAAAAGCCCGCCCGGAAGCAGGGGGGTGGACCTTCTTCCGGGCGGCAAGCGACAACCTTTGATGTTACTTAGACGTTTGTATACATCAGTCCGATCCTGCATTCAATACTTTTATCGGCGCGATCGCCACCATCCGGTGCGCATGATGGCTATAAGGCGGCCGCCCGCGAGGACCCCCGCGCCCGCGCCGGGGCGGGGGGGTGATACGGGCCACACCAGCCAGCGGGCCGGCCCCGCGTGGCGGGACCGGCCAGCGTCTGGGCCGAGTTTAGAAGTCGAACTTCAAAGCAAACTGAAGTTGCCGAGGCGTAACCACAGGCGATTGGGAGAAAGTGGTTACCCCAGCAGCGCTGGCGGGCGACGTATTGATGTAGCCGAGAAGCCCTCCAGGTATCTCTCCGACATTGAAGTGATTGAGGCAGTTGAAACACTCCACACGGAACTGCATGTTCAGAGCTTCCGTGATCTTCGTGTTTTTGGTGACGGAAAAATCACCGCTGAACGTGCCCGGACCGGGGATGCTGTCTCGTCTCGCATTCCCCAAGAACCCGGGGGCTTGCGCCTCGTAGCACGAGGGATCGAACCACTGGACGCCACCGGTGGGAAGCCGCTTCTTGATGAGACGGTATCCCTTCTGGCATCCGGGTGCGAAGGAGTAGTTTGGTCTTGAGTTCCACTGGGTCCCGAGGTCCGCGGGGTCATAGAAGGCCTGGCCAGAGTTGGTGGGGTTCAACGGCAGACCCGTATGAATCCCGATAATCGTGGCGACCTGCCATCCCTCGACCAGCCGGTTCCCCTTGAAAGGCAGGGCGTAGAGTAGGTTGCCGCTGATGTTGTGGCGGATATCGAAGGTGCAGTTCGCGTAGTCGTAACTCTGGTTGTAGCGGTCTTGAACCAACGACCCGAATTGCTCCAGAGACGATGCGAAAGAACCGTCGTCGATGCAGTGGGACCAGGTGTAGTTCACCTGACCGGCTAGGTTGCGCGAGAACTGCCGGTTGAGGGAAACCTGGAGAGAATTGTAGGACGCGGCACCCGTGTTGTAAGCCTGAATAATTGAGGTGCCGTTGGCATAGATGGCCGGTCCGGCCCTCTTCCCCGCGGCAGTGGCGGCGGTCGCAAAATTTGCGCCGCTACCGTAGCAACCCGTTGCGGGGCCGGGGAGGGTTCTGAACTGCGTAAGCTGTTGTGGGTCCGCGCACGGAGGCGTCGCGAGTGGGGGAGTAACCGTGCTAGGGGGAATAAAAAGGTAGGTCCCGTTTGTAGCAGTCGGACGCGCGTTTGGAACCTTTGGCAATTGCGTGCAGTTCGGGAACCCCGTGGACACCGCGGTCGCGAGGCACTTCGGAGGATTGATGTCCCCCTGCGTCCAAAGGTGGCGGCTCACTGACCCGACGTAACCGACCGACAACACGGTTCCAGGCGCAATCTCGTGCTGCACGTTCAAGTTGTATGTCATCTGGTAGGGGGAGCCGCCGAAGGGTTGATAGGTCACACCGGCAAACTCACTGATCCCAGAACCAGCTGGGCACCCGGCTCCGGTTGTACAGAGATTTGGGAAACTCGGGAGAAAGGGAACCGTGAATCCTGCGGGAGCCGTGTTGATAAAGTTGGACTCCCAGAGGCGGCCCGAGGTGGGATCAAAGAAGACGCCGGCGCCTCCACGGATCGAGGTCTTGTGGTTGCCGAAGACATCGTAGGCAAATCCCAAGCGAGGCTCGAAGTTCAAGGCGTTGACGTTGTGCGAAAAGACGTGTTTGACGGGCGTAAACGGAGAGCCACTGGTAGGCGGCTCGAAGCCAATGGGTGGAAGGAATGAGCTAACGAGGGTCGTCATCGGCTGATTGCCGAAAGCCCAGCCCACAGGATTGGTGTCAAAATCGTAGCGGAAGCCAAGGTTGAGCGTCAGACGCGACGTAACCTTCCAGTCATCCTGGAAGTACGGGGCGACCATGATTTCCCGGAAATATCGAGTCGCGTTGTTCGCCCCAAGTGGCGCCGCGAAGGCTACCAAGGGTGCTCCTGAAATCCAGTTTTGGCCTTCCCAGTTCGCGTTGGCAGGAGCGAATGGGAAAAAGCCGTAACTCAGAAAGTAGCCGCCGTTGGCGTATGCCGTTTGGAGGTTCTGGGTTTGAATTCTGGTGATGACGGCGCCGATCTTGAAGCTGTGGGCGCCATGGGTCCAGACTAGATCGTCGCCGCCGCTGAACTTGTTCTGAACGATCTCATCGGGCCGATTCGGGTCCGGGCCTAGACCAATGACCCCGCTGAAGCCCGCATTCGTGCCGTCAATACGGGGCAGTTCGCCGGGTTGGTTTGGCACGAATCGGAGAGGATCGGAGGTGACAGCGGGGCCGCCCAGCCCGGTCGAATAGGCGCTTGCCGCGCTCATCTGGGCCGCGGTAAGGGCCTGTTGCGCTGCGGAATTCTCGTTGTTGCGCACGTAGGCGACGTGCAGCGAGTTGACCATCGTCGCCGACATGACGCGCCTTTCGGTGATCGTCAGGAACTGGTTCCGCGTGTGATCCGTCTCAGGGAAAATTCCCAGCGGATCACGTGGGTCACCCACGAACGCGTTGTCGATGACGTAGCGGGCGAACATAGAGTCATTCGAGCCAATCGTGTAGTCCACCCGTCCCAAGATGTAGTTTTCATTGATGACCAAGGGAGGCGTTGTCTGAGCCTGGTACGTTCCGCCCAAGTCACAACCTACTGCTATGCAGTTGGCGTTGCCGGTGAAGGTTTTATTTACGCTTGTGGACAAAGGCGCAATTTGTTTGCACCCTTTGCACAGGCTGTACAGCGCCGCGATTTGCTGGGATATCGGATTGGCGCCCGCAATTCGTCCGATCATGATTCCCGGCTGTGTACTATTGGCGGCGGTGGAGGGAACGCAACTGCCCGCCACCGTTGTAACAGCGCCACCAGTCGGCGTAGGAGTATTGCAAGGCATCATACCTTGCACGGTATACGGTTCGGGAAGAAGGAGAGGCGTGGTTGTCGAAAGACTTTGCCGGAGCCCCTCGAAGTTCCCGAAAAAGAACAGCTTGTCTTTCTTGATAGCGCCGCCCAGAGCGCCGCCAAACTGGTTCCGCCGGAAGGGGGGAACTCCGGACAGATCCTGTACGTCCCGGGCGTCCAAGGCACTGTTGCGAATGAATTCGTACGCGCCGCCGTGCAGGCTGTTGGTGCCAGACCGCGAGGTAGCGTTGATGACCGCGCCGTTGCCGGCGAATTGAGCGGTGTAACTATTGGTCAGCACTTGGAACTCGGCAATGGCTTCGACGCCGAGTGACGTGCCGCCGTAGCCGGAACCCGTTCCGTGCTCCCAGAAGTTGCGAATATCGGTGTTGTCCAGCAGAAACATCTGCCCCGTGGGTCGCGCGCCAGCAACTGAATAGTTGTTCATCATTCCATAGAGTCTGCCGGTCACGGGATTGGAGGCCGGCGCAATCGTCGACACGCCCGGCGCCAGTGTAAGAAGTTGCTCGAAGTTGCGCCCGTTCAAGGGGAGCTCGCGCATTTGCTGCGGGCTGACCAGCGTGGAAACTTCGGAAGTCTCTGTCTCGACGCGCGAAATGTCGCTCTCGACGTTGACGGTCTCCGTCACCTTTCCGACGGGAAGGGAGAAGTCGACTACGATCGACCCGCCGACGCTCAGCACGACGCCCTTATGGATTACCGTCTGGAACCCCTGTAAGGTGGCTTGCACGTTGTAGGTGCCGACTTGCAATTCGGAAATCCGGTAGCGTCCCTGTGAATCGGTCACGGTCGATGTTGCGGCATTCGTGCCCGTGTTGGTCGCCATGACGGCGGCGTTAACCAGTGCGGCGCCCGAGGCGTCCGTGGCGGTGCCAGAAATCGTGGCCGTCTGCCCTTGCGCCTGCACCGGCCCCACATTCAGTAACAACACAAACAATGCCGTAGCCAAACATATCCAAGCGAATTTCGCTGCGCTGCGCCCTTCTGACATTTCTCACCTATCCCTTTCGCATCCGTGAATTTTTCGAGCGAGTGCGTCGTAACGCTTCCCGCCACACACCCTGTGAGGTGCTTCTTACTACCGACCACCTGGTATTGTCAAGGACAATGTGCATGCAAACTTGTATGCGTAGCTCTGGGACCGAGTGCTTGCCAGACCGCATCGCTTTTGCGGACATAATTTCGCAGTTGGTTGACGCTAGAGGTGTTAGGTCTACTCCGGTGTTTTTGTTGGAGAGCTTCCGATTCATGGTTTGAGTCTTTGGATGCAAAAGGAATAATACAGCATACAATCTCGTTGACAGACGAGCCTCGTTCCCGTATCGTCTCTAAACCCCGAAAGGCTTACGCTTCGGACGGACGCTGCGTCGCCGTGTTGGAGCGCCCGTTAACAGGTTGCCCCGAGGGAATGCAGGGCACTGAAGAGGGCGGTTCTACTGGGATACCAGGCGCGCCGGGAGGCTGTTGCTCTTGCGTCCGCGTGTTGGGCGCTCCCAGAGCACCCCGAGAATGAGGCGTGAGCCTTTTCACCGCCGTTGACGATGGCGTTCTGGCGCGCGTACTATAACCAACCGGGGAAATTGCGTTTTACATGGGCGGACGGGACCGTCCTGCCATTGAGGAGAGACAGTGAGCCACAAGAGTCTAGAAGACCTGATACAAGCCGTTGGGAATCCGGTGAAACTATTGCGAAATTCGCAGACCGGGCCGTACGTGTACCCCGTGGTGCCGCCGGAATACTCGAACTGGAGGGATGAACAGCGCGCCTGGCAGCAGACCTGCGTGCTTTACAACCAGTCCTACCACATGACCGACATGTATGTGGAAGGGCCCGATGCGTTGAAATTGCTCTCCGATCTGGGAGTGAACAGCTTCCAGGGGTTCGTGCCGGACAAAGCGAAGCAGTTTGTGGCGTGCAACTACGATGGATATGTAATCGGCGATGTGGTGCTGTTTTATCTGGGCAAGAACCAGTTCAATCTGGTCGGGCGCCCGTCGATTCACAGCTGGGTGCAGTACCACTGCGAGAAGGGCGGCTACAACGCGAAAGTGGAACGGGACGAAAGAGCGGCGGCCCGGCTAGGCCCAATCGTGCGCAAGGTTTACCGGTATCAGGTGCAGGGCCCCAACGCCATGAAGGTCATCGAGAAGGTGACGGGCAAGCCGGCCCCGGACCTCAAATTCTTCAACATGACCACGATTGCGATCGCGGGGCGGCAAGTTCGCGCGCTGCGCCACGGCATGGCCGGACAACCCGGCTTGGAGATTTTTGGTCCCTGGGACGACGGAGAGGCGGTCAAGGCGGCCATCGTGGAAGCCGGGCAGGAATTCGGCCTGCGGCTGGTCGGCGCGCGGGCGTACTCGTCGAACACGCTGGAATCGGGATGGATACCCTCGCCCATGCCGGCGATCTACAGCGGCGAGAAGATGAAGCCCTTCCGGCAATGGCTGCCGGCGAACGGCTACGAAGCCATTGCCTCGCTGGGCGGCAGCTTCTACTCCGACAACATCGAGGACTACTACCTCACTCCCTATGACATTGGCTACGGGCCGATCGTCAAGTTCGATCACGATTTCATCGGCCGGGCAGCGCTCGAAAAGATTGCGGCAAATCCCAAGCGCAAGAAGGTGACGCTGGCATTGAACGAAGAGGACGTCATCCGGGCCATCGGAACGATGTTTCAGAAGAAGGACCGGGCGAAGTACTTCGATTTCCCTTCCGCGGTCTACTCCACGCTCCCCTACGACAAGGTGCTGAAGGACGGCAAGATGGTGGGGATCTCGACGTGGTGCGGCTACAGTTCGAACGAAGGCAAGATGCTCACGCTGGCGATTCTCAACAACGAAGTCACCGAGCCGGGCACCGAGGTCACCTTCGTGTGGGGCGAGGAAGGCGGCGGGTCGTCGAAGCCGACCGTCGAGCGCCACGTGCAGACGCAAATCCGCGCGATTGTCAGCCCGGTGCCTTACGCCGAAGTGGCGCGCAAGTCCTACGCGCCCGGCTGGCGTACACATCAAAAGGCCGGCTGACGCAGTCTGGTTCGTCGGAGCAGGGTCGGCCGGGACGGGGATGGAGATGAGCGACCGCGAAATAGCTGCCGCCGCTCGGAATCTCGCCGGCCGCACCCGCCCGCGGGCGCCTCGCGCCATCTACCGCGGGGATTTGCGCGCGGTGACGATGCCGTAGTCCATCGCGTTGTGCCGGTACTTCATTCCCGCGAAACCCGCCTCTTCCAGAAAACCCTCGATTTCGGAAATCGAGTAGTAGCGCCCCTCGGTGACCGCCATGAGGAACACCGAATGGGCCGCGACGGGAAGGGGTCCCGTCTTTTGGCGATTGAGGAACGCATCGTGAATCACGATCATCCCGTTTCGCGGCAGCGCGGCGTGGGATTTGCGCAACAGTGATTTGACGGCGGGTACGTCCCAGTCGTGCAGCACGTTTGAAAACAGATGCACGTCGCAGCCATCCGGATAGGGCGCCGCAAACATGTCGCCGGCGACCGCATCCACTCTGGCGGAGCATCCGCGACTCGCAATACAGTTGCGGGCCAGGCGGTCGACGGGGGGCCGCTCGAAGACGGTGGCCTTCAAGTGGGGATGCGCGGCTGCCAGGCAACAGGCGTAAATTCCGGACGCGCCCGCGATGTCGAGAACGTGCCGGAAGCGTTGGAAGCCGATCTTGCGCGCCAGGCTGGGCCCGAGGTAAAGGCCCCGCGCGTCCATCATCCCGGTGAACTGCCTGGAAAGCGCGTCGTCCTCCATGGCTTCCGCCCAGGGTTTCTGGTCCTGGCGGCGCACCCAGTTCGCGGGCTTGCCGGTGCGCAGGACCTCGAGAAGCTCGCGGCAAACCGGCCGCTCGGCAAACGGTGCGAAGTACGGCCCGATGAACCAGGGTGATTCACGCGTGAGGAACTCCCGGGCCATCCCGGTAATGCGGAAGGCCTTCTTCTTCTTTTCCACCAGCCCCATCGCGGAGAAAAGCGTCAGCATCACGTCAACGGGGCGTTCGGCGAGCCCCAGCGACTTGCAAATGGTGGGCGCGTCGGCGGGTGATTTCGCGAGCCAGGAAAAGAAATCGAGCCCCGTCAGCGCCGCGCCCAGCAATTCGGGGGCGTAGATGCCGTCGCGATAGCGGTACAGCGCGGTGGGATCGTGTTTCGGGAGACGAGTCAGCGGCGCCATTGCTCTCGACATTGTATGCAACCGACCTTTCCCCGCGGCTTTCCGGATGCGGAACGGCTCGTGCTGTACGCAGACAGAGCCTGCAATTCTTACACGTTGCGGGGCCAGGCGGCGAAAATTCTTCCCGGTCTTTAGAGGTATACAATTCGACAGGTATGCAATTCGATCTTGACACACGCAAGCCTCCCATAGTATCAACCCTCAGCGGAATTGGGGGTGAGTGGATCGTAAACATCCCGCCTGCTTTGATATTGGGCGGGGATGCCGAGTTCACGCCACCATTCTGCATTGACTCCAACGACCTTCGAGGTGATTGATGAAAGCACGTTCGGCTCTGGTGGTTGCAGTAGCGTTGGCGCTCTTGTTGGTTTGCGCGGGATCGACGTTCGCGCAAGGCGCGACGGCCACGGCGCAGTTAAACGGCACGGTGACGGACGAAAGCGGCGCGGTGGTTGCCGGCGCCTCCGTTTCGGCGCGCGACACCGATACCAACACGACGTCCACGGCGACGTCGAATGACAAAGGATTCTATTTCATCCCCAATTTGGCTCCGGGGCGGTACGAACTGAAGGTGTCCTACACCGGCTTCGCGGGCTTCACGCAGACGGGTGTGGTGTTGTCGGTTGGCGAGAGCGCCACGGTCAACGCCACGCTGCAAGTCGCGGCGCGCGGCGAAAAAGTGGTGGTGACCACCGAAGTGCAGACCATTGAACCGACCAAGACGGAGATCAGCCAGGTGGTCGGCGAGCAGCAGATTCAGTCGCTGCCGATCAGCGGCCGGCTGTTCACGGATTTCGCGCTGCTGACGCCCGGCGTGGCCACCAGCCGCACCAGCTTGGGCACGACGATCACTGAGTTTGAGGTCACGCAGATTTCATTCGGCGGCATGCGCTCGTTCAGCAACGAGATCACAGTGGACGGTGCGGACTTCGTGAATGAGTTGAGCGGCGTGCAGCGCGCCACGCCTCCGCAGGACTCGGTGCAGGAATTCCGCGTGGTGAACAACAGCTTCGGCGCGGAATACGGCCGCTCGGTCGGCGGCATCGTGAACATCGTCACCAAATCCGGCACGAACGACATGCACGGGTCGGCCTACGAATACTTCCAGAACAGCGCGCTGGATTCGCGCTCGCTGTTGCAGCCGGCGCCGCTGCCGAATCAGTTGCGGCAGAATCAGTTCGGCGCCACGCTAGGCGGCCCGATCGAGAAGGACAAGACGTTCTTCTTCATGAACTACGAAGGCAAGCGTCGCGCGGAATCGCCGACCTACCCGCCCGACCTGGTCAGCAACATTGGCCTGATTGACGAAGCCAAGGCCTTGATGGGACTCGCTCCGGAAGGTTGCACCTTGCCCCTGGCGAGTTGCACCGGCTCGCCGACCTCCTATCTCAACGGGGTTCTCAAGACCGCCAACAATGATTTCGGCTTCGCGCGGCTCGATCATCAGATCAACACGAACAACCGCGTGGCGCTCCGCTATCTGATCGAAGATGGGCGGGCGCTGGGTGAGTTGATTGGGAATACGCTCGACGGCGGCGGCATCGGCGCGCCCAGCGGCGGCCGCGACCTGTTCGTGCGCGATCAATCGCTGTTCGGAACGCTGACCTCCGTCCTGACGCCGAACCTGGTGAACTCGTTCCTCGGCCAGTGGGCCCGGCGCCACTACAACTTCACCGGGATGACCGGCCAGCCCGACTTCAGCATCCTGAACGACCTCGAGCTGGGCCACAACTTCGGAATTGACGACCAGAAGTACGAAAGCCGGATCGAGGTCTCGGACTCGATCTCCTGGGTCAAGGGCAATCACCTGGCCAAGTTTGGATTCGACGGCAATTACATCTGGGACGTGGACAACTTCCCCGGCTTCACACCGGTACGGTCGCTGGTGCCGGGCATCTCTTGCCTCGCTAATTTCGCCCTGTTCTATGACGGAAGCTACGGCGCGGATAATGGGGGCTCGGCCGGGCTCAACAGTCTGGCTGGCCAGTGCCCGGTGGCGAGCGATCATGGCGTCGTGTTCATGTACGCCGGCGTGCCGCTGCCGACCAGCGCCACGGCTTGCGCCCTTCCTCCTTGGTGCGCCCCGACTGGCGCACCACTCAACACCAGCACATGGGCGAACGCTTTCAATCCGTCGCTCTTTTCCAGTTACTCCCACCAGATCAACCATGGCTACTGGGGCGGCTTCGCGCAGGACCAGTGGCGCGTCACTCCCAAGCTAACGTTTAATTTCGGTTTGCGGTGGGATTTCGAGTCGGGCCTTGCGGCCTACGTCAATCCCGATTACACGGCCTGGCAGCCGCGCATCGGCTTGGCCTACTCGCCCGACGGCAAGACTGTCTTGCGCGCCGGAGCCGGGATGTTCTCCGACCGGCAAAACATGAGCTTCTTCTTTATCCCCAACACGCAAAAGGTGGTGGCCGGATACCTGTGCGGCAACCATCCATCCGCTGCCATCACGGCGCTCTGCGGTCCTGTCTCGCCCCAAGAGATGCCGATGCTTGCGTCCGGCAATTTACAGGCAACACAGGGATACCAGATTTTCGGCTTCCCCGCCTCGCAAGGTGCAGCGAACATGGTGGCCAGCATCATCCAGACGGGCGCTTACAGTTCGTTGACCACCGGAGGGGTGCTCCCGATGGCGGGCACCTGCTTTACCACGGGCGCGTGCGGCCGTGGCGCGGGCGGCATGGAGCACAACAGCAAGCTGCCCTACGCCGTGCAGGCCAGCGCGGAAATCGACCACCAGTTCGGCAAGGGCTTCGCGCTTAACCTCGGCTACCTCTTCGTGGGCGCGCACCGGCTCGTCCGCGGAAACAACATCAACGTTCCCTGCCCGGTGGGCACAACCAAGCCAGCCAGCCTGGTGGCGGACCCACTGCCGGATGCGGTTCCTGGAATGCTGAATCCAAACGGCACTCTTTCCCCCTGCACGGGTACGCCGGTGCTTGGAACCGGGGCTCTCGCTGGTGTCGGCCCGTGGTTTGCGGGCGCGCTCGGCTCAGGGTTGCAGACGTTGAGTTCCGGACTTCTCGACTACAACAACAACGTGGCCAACGCCGCTTACCACGGCTTGACCGTCACGGCGCTGGAGCGCTGGGGCCAGTATCTCAATCTGACCGCGAACTACACCTATTCGCACACGATTGACAACGGCAACTTCACCACCTTCATCAACCTGCCCGTCAACCAGTTCGATTACGCGGCCGAACGGGCCAACTCGAACCAGGATGTGCGTCACCACTTCGTCGCCAACTTCACGGTGAATGCACCCAACGACAGCTTCCTGCGCAACTTCGCCTTCAGCAGCATCATCACCATGCAGTCCGGGCGGCCCTTCACCATCTACTACGGGGGAAATACCCTGAACGATTTGGCCGGCGGCGCCACCGACCGCGTGGCCGGCGGGGTGCCGGGGAGCGTGTGCACATCGGTCAGCACAGGCCAAACCATGATTCCCCGGAACACCTACATCGGCGATCCGCTGTACTCGTGGGATCTCCGCGTGTCCCGCGCGATTCATATCAGCGAGCGCGTGAAGCTCGACCTGATCTTGGACGCGTTCAACGTGATGGACCGCGCCAACGTGGATGAAGTGACTTCGGTGTACGGCTCGCAGGTCTTCTGCGGAGCCATTCCACAGCATTACCAAGATGCGACCAGCCTCGCCATCCAGTCGGGCGCGGCGTCCGTTGGCTGTCCGATAGGCAACCTCATAGCGGTCACGGGGGGGACTTTGAACTCCACACCGATACCTGGTGGCGCGCCGGAGTTTATTCCCACGAAACCGAATGCGAACTTCGGTATGCCGCGGACCATGTTCAATCCGCGCCAGTTCCAGATTGCGGCGAGGTTTTCCTTCTAACCGTCCACCGTCGGAAGGAGACACGCGCCGCGCTACGCGGCAGAAGAGGCTACTATGACAGCGGCTGCCCCGCATGATCCGCCGTTTCGCGCTGACCATGTGGGCAGCCTGCTGCGGCCCCCGGAGCTGAAGAAGGCCCGGCAGGAACGCGCCGAGGGAAAAATCTCGGCTCTCGATCTGCGGCTGGCCGAGGATGCAGCCATTCGCCGGGTCATCGCCCAGCAGGAACAGGTTGGGCTGCAATCCATCACCGACGGCGAGTTTCGCCGCGAAGACTTCTACACCGACTTCTACGTGCGAGGGTTGGGCGGCGTGGAAGTGCGGATGGAAAGCACCGCGGCCTACTTCGTGGACCACGAAGGCCGCAAGATTCCCGTTCCCTGGACCCAGGTCGTCTCGCGCATGCAATGGCGCGCGCCGATTTATGCCGATCATTTCCAGTTTCTTCGGTCCATCACCAAGCGAACGCCCAAGGTAACCATCCCTTCCCCCATCATGTTGCACTTCACCTGTGGAAGCGCGGCCATTCGCAAGAGTGCCTATCCGGATATGGACCTTTTCTGGAGCGACATCGTCGACGCGTACCAGAAGGAAGTGAAGTCGCTGTACGATGCGGGCTGCCGGTATCTGCAAGTGGATGACCCGCCCATGGCCACGCTGTGCGACGAAAAGTTTCAGGGCATGATGAAGGCGCGCGGCGACGATCCTCGGCATGTCCTGAACGAGCTGTATCCACAAATGATCAATCGCGCCTTTGCCAATCGTCCGCCCGGGCTTCACCTGGCGATGCACCTGTGCCGCGGCAACAATCAGAGCGGGTGGTTCGGCGAGGGAGGCTACGAGGCCATTGCGGACGTTGTGTTCAACAGGATCAACGTCGATTCGTATTTTCTGGAGTACGAGTCGGTCCGCGCGGGCACGTTCGAGCCTTTGCGCTTCGTGCCGAAAAACAAGACGGTGGTGCTCGGCCTCGTTTCCAGCAAGCTTCCCCAGCTCGAACCCAAGGACGCGCTGAAGCGCCGCATCGACGAAGCGGCAAAGTATATAGATCTCGACCAGCTCTCCCTCAGCCCGCAATGCGGTTTTGCCAGTTCCACGGAAGGCAACCGCCTTACGGAACAGGAGCAGATGGCCAAGCTGCGTCTGGTCGTCGAAGTGGCAAACGAAGTGTGGCGCTAGCCCGCAGGTTTTCCTAACGATCCCAACCAGCATGGTGGAAACCGGAGCCCGAATCCATGAAACGAAGCGCGCATCGAATTCTCACCACCCACGTCGGCAGCCTGGTGCGCCCGGCGAAACTGCGCGAACTGGCCGAGGCCGCCCGGAAATCGCCCGACAATCAGCAGCGTTATGAAGTCGGCCTGCGGGAATGCGTGGCCGAAGCGGTGCGGATGCAGGCCAAGGCCGGCATCGACATCGTCAATGACGGCGAATACGGAAAATCCAGCTGGGCGAATTACGTTCTGGAACGGATCAGCGGATTCGAGACGCGATCCAACAAACTGCGCCCGGTGCTCTGGCTGGGCCGGGACCGCGACCGCTTCCCCGAAGTGATGGCGGCGGAGTTTCCGTGGATGGCGGCGGGGGCGCCCGAGGTCGCCTGCGTGGGTGCGATCGAGTATCTGGACCTGGGTCCGCTGGAGCGCGACATTCGCAACTTGCAAGCGGCGCTGCGCTCGGTGAACGTGGAGGAGGCGTTTCTGCCGGTGGTCGCGCCGGCCAGCACGGCCTACGACGGCGTCAACGAATACTATCCGACCGAGAAGGAGTACGTCTACGCCATCGCGGAAGCCCTGCGGGAAGAGTACCGCGCCATTCACAAGGCCGGACTGGTGGTGCAGGTGGACGACGCGGTCCTGGCCAATATGTACGACCACTTCGTGCAGCAGAGCCCGAAACACTATCGCCAGTGGGCCGGGCTGCGCATCGAGGCGCTGAATCACGCGCTCCAGGGGATTCCGGAAGATCGCGTGCGCTACCACGTCTGCTTCGGCAGTTGGCACGTGCCGCATCTTTCCGATGCGCCGCTCGAGGAGATTCTGGGGTTCATCCTCAGCGTGCGCGCGGGCGCCTACTCGATCGAGGCCGCCAATCCGCGCCACGAGCACGAGTGGCGCGTTTGGGAAACACACAAGCTGCCCGAGGGAAAAATTCTGATTCCGGGAGTGGTGACGCACCACACCATCACCGTGGAACATCCCCGTCTGGTGGCGGACCGCATCGTGCGCTTCGCGCGCCTCGTGGGGCGCGAGAACGTGATTGCCGGAACGGACTGCGGCTTCGCGCAAGCCGACCGCATCGTGCGCGTGCCGGCGTCGGTCATGTGGGCCAAATTCGAGGCCTTGGCCGAGGGAGCGCGCATCGCCAGCAAGGAGCTGTGGTCCAAACGCAAGACGAGCGGCCGGCGAAAAGGGAAGCCGACGGCCAGCACGCGGCGCCGCCGCGGCTAAAGCTCCGTTGCGCCGCCGCGGGATCCGCGCCCCCG
>VFSW01005987.1_pt1 | contig 17935 bp, 24 predicted proteins | sample 5358111 | NCBI WGS metagenome assembly VFSW01 (sample SAMN11554181, study PRJNA540505) | mine drainage metagenome | isolation source: sediment from site ElyBrook_90M | place: USA: Ely Copper Mine, Vershire, VT | collected 2017
CCCGAAAAGGTGTTGATCGTCACGCTCTCCGGCGTGCCGACCGTGACGATCAACACCTTTTCGGGAACGGACGTGCCGCCGTCTTTGACGACGAACGGCGCGGCGCAACTCGATCCGACGACCACCCAGGTCTTCGTTCCCGTCACCGGCGCGGTGATCGACTGCGCGTATCAGGTCATCGTGAAAGCGCCCACGTCCGACCCGAAGACGACCCTGGTCCTGAGCGCGCTGCTACCCGTTTCCCAGGACTGGACGCAATGACGACGCGCACGCTCGATCGCATGAACTTCTACGCGCCGGCGCAACTCGGGAAGACGCGCCGCCTCACGCCGGAAGGCTATCTGCTGTGCGAAGGCGTCGCGATCGCGCGCACCGGAAGCCAGGTCTACGGCGGACACGAAATCCCACTCGAGCCGAATGCGGACGGCACCGTGATCGTGAGCCGGCCGCCCGAGGAAGTGTTCCGCGAGGAAACCATCGCGAGCTTCGAGGGGAAGTCGGTCACGGTCGAGCATCCCGAGGACTTCGTGAGCCCCGAGAACTGGTCGCAGGTCTCGGTCGGCGTCGTGCAGAACGTGCGCCGCGGAACCGGAATCGAGGATGACTTGCTGCTGGCCGACCTGCTGATCACGGCCGCCGGCGCGATCACCTACGCGAACTCGGACATGCCGGAGCTCTCCTGCGGATACGCCGCCGACTACGAACAGACGGAGCCCGGCCGCGCCATTCAACGGAACATGATCGGCAACCACGTTGCACTCGTCGCGCGAGGCCGCGCCGGCCCGCGCTGTTCAATCAGAGACCACGGAGTACCCGCAATGAAGATCAGTTTTGCCGACCGCCTCAAGCGCTTCGTCGATGCGTTCATCTCGAAGGACGAAAGCGCCATGAAGGCCGCGCTCGAGACAACCGATGACGATCCGATGGCGAGCTTCGATGCGCGCATGAAGAAGATCGAGGACTGGATCGAGAAGTCCGAGGCGCGCGACGCCGCGCGCGAAAAGGAGGCGAAGGACGCGCGCGACGCAGCCGCCGCCGGCCGCACGGACCTCGGCCGGACCTACACCGGCGACGAACTGCGGGAAATCTTCGGGCGCGCGGAGATGCTGAGCCCCGGCATCCATGTTCCCACCGGCGACTCGGCCGCCCAGGTCGCCGGCGCGCCGGCGCTCATGATCAAGGCCCTCGAGGGCGCGCTGTCGACCGATGGCATCAAGGACGCGATCGCGCCGCTGCTCGTCGGCCGCGAAGTGAAGGCGCTCACCGGCGATGCGCTGCTCAGCGTCTTCAACGGCGCTGCCGAGATCGCGCGCGCGCGCAACAACAAGACGGTCGCTCGCATCCCGGCGACCACCAGGGACTTCGGCAAGGCACCGCCCACGCCCGCCGAGATCAACGCGGCCAACCGCGCATTTTGGGCAGGCCAGAAGTAACACCCGCTCCCGCACCTTTCGACACAGAGGACGTTTCAAATGACCGCATACCTTTACCGGGTTCCCGTGGGAATTCCGGGTGATATCTCCCGCCAGTCTCAGGCCCAGGTGGAGGCGGCGGCCTTCAACAGCGCCGTGCCGTTCCCCGGCTACGGACTCCCCGGCAAGCTCGTGCTCAACGGCAGCATCGCGAACTTCGAGCCGATCTCCGCGGTGGCCGACGTGCCGTATGGCTTCCTCGTGCGGCCGTTCCCGACCCAGGGCGCGAACGCGAGCGACCCGCTCGGCACCGCCGTCCCGTCGATCTCCGGCATCGCGAGCGTCATGGTCAAGGGCTACATGACCGTGAAGTGCAACGCCGGCGTCCCGGAACAGGGCGGCGCGGTCTATGTGCGCTACGCGAACGGCGCGGCGAATACGCCGGTCGGCGGCATCGAGGCGGCCGCCGTGGCGAACACCACGCAGGCGATCCCGAACGCTCGCTTCATGGGCCCGGCCGACGCCAACGGCAACGTCGAGATTTACTTCGACAATCCGTAATCCGTAACCCGTAACCGAATTCCTCGTAGACGGTGGTCCTGGGCGCTCGCAAGAGCGCCCTTTTTTTTCCCCAAGGAAAACTCTCAATGAACACGCAGAATGCAGTGCGCCGCGCGATCTACACTCGCGACGGCTATCAGACCTACGACGCGCAGACGATCGACTCGGCCGGCGCGTTCCTGATCGGCGAGCTCGAGCGCCTGGATCAGCGGCTCCACAAGCCGCTCGTGTCCGTGACCTGGTCGCGCGACATCGACCTGCGCGAAGACGTCTCGATGGGCGACGAGACCTCGAGCTACACGAACTCCACGTTCACGTCCAACTCCGGCGTCGCCGGTAGCAACAAGGCATGGGTCGGCAAGGACTCGAACGTGATCGCGGGCGCGTCCCTCGACATCGGTAAGACCCCGAACCCGCTGACCCTGTGGGCGCTCCAGCTGGGCTGGACGATCCCCGAACTGATCAGCGCCGAAAAGCTCGGCCGTCCGGTCGACTCGCAGAAGTTCGAGGCGATGCAGATCAAGCATCAGATGGACATCGACGAGATGGTGTACATCGGCGATGCGGCGCTCGGCCTGACCGGCATGGTCAACCACACGCTCATGACCAACGTCGGCAACGCCGTGAACGGCCAGTGGGCCGCGCTGATCACGGCGAATGCGACGACCGCGCCCGACCTGATACTCGCGGACGTCAACTCGCTGCTCGAGAGCGTTTGGGGCGCGAGCGGCTTCGCCGTCTGCCCGGACAGCCTCCGGATCGCGCCGTCCGAATACTCGCTGCTCGTGGCGACGAAGGTCAGCAGCGCCGGCAACATGTCGATCCTCGAGTACCTGCGGATCAACTCGCTCAGCAACGCGATCAACGGGAAGCCGCTCGACATCCAGCCGCTCAAGTGGCTCGTCGGCACGGGCAACACCATCACCGTCGACGGCGTCGCCTACAACGGCCAGGGCCCGGCCGCGACGGACAGCATGATCGCCTACAGCAAGAACCCGACGCGGATTCGGTTTCCGCTGGTGCCCTTGCAGCGCACGCCGCTCGAGTACCGGGACATCCGCCAGCTGACGACCTACTTCGGTCGACTCGGTGCGGTGGAACTGGTATACCCGTCCACCATCGGCCGCCGCTCGAACATCGGGTAATCGCCACCATGCGCAAGCTACTCGCAATCAAGGCCTTCCGGTTCTCGAGCCCCGGTCCGGGGCTCGGGCGTTTCTTCAACGCCGGGCTCCACGACGTTCCCGACGCGATGGCGGCGCACCCGTGGATCGCCGCCGGCGCGGACGGGCACGCCACGCTGCGCGACGCGGCGCAGTTCACGGAGCCGCCGCCGGCCGCCGCGCCGCCGCCCGGGGGCTCGGCCTCCGGCGCTCAGGGGGCCGCGGCAGACTCGGACGACGGCGATTCCGACGACGCCGGCGAGACCGCCGGCTCGAACAGCGCGCCGCCGGCGGCCGCCGCCGGATCGAAGCGGTCGAAGTAACGGACCGTGACCCCAGCGCTTTTTCGCCAGCAGTTCCCCGAGTTCAAGGACCCGGGGAGCTATTCCGACGTCGCGATCAATCTCTGGATCGGCGTCGCTGGGAATCTGCTCAACGCGAGCCGCTGGGGTTCCTCTCTCGACTTCGGCACGGCGCTGTTCGTCGCTCACCATCTTGCGATCGCCGCCAGGGACCAGGCGGCGGCGCTCGCCGGCGGAATCCCCGGGGCGGTCTCCGGGCCGGTCACGGCCAAGTCGGCGGGTCCCGTTTCGAGCGCCCATGACACGGCCGCCGTCACCATGACGGACGGCGCATTCTGGAATGCGACGACCTACGGCGTTCGATTCCTGCAACTCTCGCGGTACATGGGTGCCGGCGGAACGCAACTGAGTTGACGTCGTGGCCAAGCGCGTGACGATCACCATGGACAACGTCTCCAAGGTGTTCGCCTCCCTGCAATCTCTCGTCGGGAAGCAGGTGCTCGTCGGGATACCGGAATCGAAGACGGACCGCCAGGACGGCGGCGAAGTGAACAACGCGCAGCTGGCGTACATTCACGAATTCGGCTCGCCGGCGGCCAACATCCCCGCGCGTGCATTCCTGATCCCCGGAGTGCAAAAGGCCGAGAAGCCCGCGCTCTACCAGCTGCGCAAGGCCGCGCACGCCGCGCTCGACGGGGATCCAGGGAAGTCCGATCAGGCGTTGAATGCCGCCGGCGTCGTGGCATCGAACAGCGCGCGCAACGAGATCAGCACCGGCGACTTCGTGCCCCTGTCGCCGTCGACGATCCGCAATCGGCGCTATGGCCGCCAGACGGCCTCGATGCGCGAGAGCGAGCAAGTCTATCTGCGCCTGGTGAGCAAGGGCGTCGACCCCGGCGCGGCCCAGGCCGAGGTCGGCATCCGGCCGCTGATCAACACCGGCCAGCTGCGCAACGCGATCACCTACGTCGTGAGGAAGCAGTAGTGGCGAACCTGGACGTGTCGGACGTGCTCTGCGATCCCGACCTGGTCGACACCGGCCTGGTGTGCGTTCGCTCCACCGAGACCCTGTCGGCCGGCGGCATCGCATCCTTCACGCCGACGAATCAGCGGTTCGCCGGCGTCGTCACGAGCGACCAGGGCAAGACCCTCGAGCGCCAGGCCGCGGGCGAGCGCGTCGAGGGAAGCATCCGGATCATCACCAGGTTCGCGTTGCAGGACGGCGCGGCCGGCCAGACCGCCGACACGGTGCTGTGGCGCGGGCGCACCTACACGGTCGCTCAGGTCCAGGACTATTCCAATTTCGGCCGCGGCTTCGTCCAAGCGAAGTGCGACCTTCTCCAGATCACCGGGTAACGGTTCATGGCCACGACGAGCGCGACCGGCGGGATTCTCACTCCGTCGCCGCCGCCGCCTGCCGACGATTCGGCGCTCGATGCGATCATTCAATCGCTGATCTCCAACGTCACGGGTCTCGGCGCTCTCGTGATCCCGTACCCGCAGCCGGTTCCACCGAAGCAGCCGGATTTCTCGGTGAACTGGTGCGCCTTCACGGTGCGGACCGCGCACCCGGACGACGGGCCCGTGATCGGATTCGACTCGACCGCCCTGGTCGGCACCTATCTCGACCACGAGACGATCGAAGTTCTCGCGACCTTCTACGGCCCCGGCTCCAAGGGAGTCGCCGCGCAGCTGCGCGACGGCCTGCGCATCCCGCAGAACATCGAAGGGCTCGCGGCCTATTCGATGAAGTTCGTTCGCACCGGACCCATTCGCCAGGTTCCGGAATTGGTCAATCAGCAATGGCGTCGCCGGCAAGACATGTCGATCGTGTTCCGGCGCGCAGTCTCGCGCACCTACCAGACCACCAGCCTTCTGGTCGGCGAGGTCCAACTACAGGATGACACCGTGGTTCACGACACGATCATCGTCCCGCCCGGTTCAACAGTGGAGCCCTAAGAAATGCCCATCAATCTCGGCCTTGCGATCTCCGATATCATCAACGTCACGATGTCGCTCTCGCTCACCGCGGCGGCGCAGCGCAACTTCGGCAGCCTCCTGATCTTGGGCGACTCCGGCGTGATCGACACGCAGCAGCGATTCCGGCAATACTCGTCGCTCGCCTCGGTCGGCCTCGACTTCTCGACGACGTCCCCGGAATATCTCGGCGCGCAGGCGTACTTCGGCCAGACCCCGCAGCCGCAGGTGCTCTACATCGGCGCATGGGCGCGCACCGCGACGAGCGGCGTCCTGGTCGGCGCGCCGCTGAGCGCCGCGCAGCAGTCGCTCGCGAACTTCACCGCGGTCGTCACCGGCGGCGTCGATTTCGCCATCGACGGCACCGTGAAGGCGCTCACGGCGATCGACCTGGCGAACGTCACCAGCCTGACCCAAGTCGCCACGGCCATCAACGCGGCGCTCGCCGGCGCGGCCACGATCGTATGGGACACGGTCTACCAGCTGTTCCGCGTCAAGAGCGCCACCACGGGAGCCGCCTCGAGCGTGTCCTTTGCGACCGCCGGCACGGGCACCGACATTTCCGGGCTGCTCGGGTTGCAGGCGGCGCAGGGCGGCTACACGGTGGGCGGCATCGTCGCGGAGACCGCGGATTCGGCGGTCAATACGTTCTGCGCCATGTCGAGCGCTTGGTACGGGCTCGCCTTTGCCTCGTCGGTCATGCCGGCGGACAGCGACTATGTCGCGGTGGCCGCGACGATCCAGGCGCAGGCGATCTCGCGAATCTTCGGCGTCACCACCCAGGAGCCCGGCGCGCTTCTTTCCTCGAGCACCACCGACGTCGCCTACCTGCTGCAACAGGGCGCGTACAGCCGGACCTTCGTGCAGTATTCCTCGAGCTCTCCGTATGCGGCGATCGCCGCCTTTGGGGATGCCTTCACGGTCGACTTCAACGGGTCGAACACCACGATCACCCTGATGTTCAAGCAGGAGACCGGAGTCGTCGCCGAGACGTTGACCGAGACGCAGGCGGCCGCGCTCAAGGCGAAGAACTGCAACGTGCTCGTCAACTACAACAACGGGAGCGCGATCTTGCAGGAAGGCGTCATGTCGAGCGGCGCATTCTTCGACGTGATCCACGGCACCGACTGGCTGCAAAACGACATGCAGACGGCCTACTTCAACGCGCTCGCCGGAATGCCGAAGGTTCCGCAGACAGATGCCGGCGTCACTACGCTCGTCAACGCCATCACGGCCAGCTGCAAGCGCGGCGTGACGAACGGCCTGATCGCGCCCGGCGTGTGGACTGGTCCGAACATCGGCGCGATCGTCACCGGCCAAACGCTCAGTACCGGCTTCTACGTGTACGCGCCGCCGGTCTCGTCGCAGAGCCAGGCGGCCAGGGCGGCACGCCAGGCTCCGGTCCTCCAGGCCGCGATCAAGCTCGCCGGAGCCATCCATAGCGGCAACGTCGCCGTAAGCGTCAACAGCTAATCGCGCCATCGCACGGAGTTCTAAGCAATGAGCAACACGTACAGTTTTCAGGACGTCTCGGCCAACATCGCCGGGCCGACCGGGTCGATCGACTTGGGCTATGGGGCGGGCATCGCCAAGGAGGGCATTACCATCGAGCCCAGCGCCGAGACGAACACCATGACGATCGGCGCGGACGGCACGCCGATGCACTCCCTACACGCCGACAAGTCCGGGAACGTCGTGGTGCGCGTCCTGAAGACGTCGCCTCTCAACGCGCTGCTCCAGGCCATGTATGACGCGCAGCGGCTCTCGGCGCGCCTGTGGGGCCAGAACATCATCGTCGTCCGGCAGACCCAATCCGGCGACATCACGACCTGCGACTTCTGCGCCTTCAAGAAAAACCCGTCGATCGAGTACAAGGAAGACGCGGACATGATCGAATGGCGCTGGGACGTCGGCCGGATCGACAAGGTCCTGGGCACCTACTGATGCTCGACAATATCGAATTCGAGCACGGGGGCATCACCTACCGGATCAGGCGGCTCTCGGCCATGCAGCAGTTTCACTTGAGCCGCCGAGTGTCGCCGCTGATTCCGCCGCTAATTCCGGTATTCATGGCGGCCGCGCGCAAGGTCGACGGCAAGGATGGCGTCAAGGTCGACGCGCTCGCGGCCGCAGGGCTGCTCGGACCGTTCGCGGACGGCCTCGCGGCAATGCCGGACGATGCGGCCGAGACGATCATCAACATTTGCCTCGGCGCGCTGCGCCGAAAGGCGGCCGGCACCGACGAGTTCGTGCCGGTCTGGAACGCCGCGGCGAAGGCGGCGATGTTCGAGGACGTCAACGACATGGGGCAACTCCTGCCGCTCACGCTGCGCGTGATCCGGGAGGCGCTGGGCCCTTTTATTCAAGGTCTGCTTACGAGCCAGATGGGGCAGACCGAAGCGATCGCGCCGAAGTAGCGTGGCGTCGCCTGCCGGGCGGCGAAGACTGGCTGCTCGCGCCGGCGCTCGCGCAAATGTGCCGCTACGAATCTCTCGTCGACGGCACGCTTGATCTCGCCGACGTCGCGCTCATGAACGACGCGCTCGCCGTGCGCGCCGATAACGAGGCGCGCTCTGCCCAACGAACCACCGGGACTCCCTGATGAATGAAAGCAACGTCATTCGCGAGTTTCTTGTGGCGCTCGGCTTCAAGATGGACGAGCCGGCGCTCAAGAAGTTCGAGACAGGAATCGCTCGCGCGACCACCGTAGTCATGAGCCTCGGCGTCGCCGTGGAGGCGACCGCCATTTCGATCGGCTACGGCGTCGCGAAGTTCTCCTCGAACCTCGAGGGGCTGTATTTCGCGTCGGTGAAGACCGGCGCATCGGCGACGAATCTGCGCGCATTCGAGCGCGCCGCTCGAGACTTCGGCGTAGCCTCCGGCGAGGCGAGCGCCAGCGTGCAGAACCTCGCTCACTTCCTGCGCGTCAACCCGGGCGGCGAAGCGGCGCTCGGGTCCTGGTTTGGCGTGAACACGCGCGACGCGAACGGGAAGGAACTCGACCGCGTAGACCTGCTGATGAAGATCGGCGAGGGAATGCGCAAGATGAGCTTGCAGCAGGCCATCTACCGCGGAGGCCTCGCCGGAATCTCGGAGGACACGGTGCGTATGCTCGTCGCCGGCGGCGACAACTACGCCAAGGTGCTCGACCGCCTCAAGCGCGCCGGGTTCGACGACGCGGCGACCAAGGCGCACGCCTTCATGGTGAGCCTGCGCCGGCTCCAGGACCAACTCGTGATCTTCGGCGTGCGCGTCTACGACGTGCTTCAGAAGAAGCTCAAGATTAGCCTCGACGGCATCACCGACTGGATGAGCCAGAACGGGCCATGGCTCGCCGATCGCGTCGCCTACTACGCCGGCCTGATCGTCGACGACTTCAACAGCATCGTGACCTGGCTGCACGCGCACGGTCCGGAAATCCGCAAGATGATCGGCGACGCGCTCGGCCAGGTCCATGACACCTACCTGCTGATCCGGCCGGCGATCGTCTGGATATTCGACCGGTTCAAGGACCTCGACGCGGCGACGGACGGATGGAGCACGCGCCTGATCGTCATGCTCGGGCTGTTGAAGGCGGTCGGCGCTCTCGACATCGGCCTCGGCATCCTCGGGCTCGCGGCCGCGTTTGGGAAGCTCGCGGTGGCCATCACTGGCCTGTCGGCCGGCCCGATCATCGCAACGCTCGGCACCATCACCGGCATGGCGACGGCCATCGGGGCGGCCTATGGCGCTTACGAGCTCTATCGCTCCTACAAGGAAGACGACGAAAAGGGAGGCGGCCCACGCGAGACCACCTTGGCGCAGCGCCTCCAGGACTGGCTCACCGGCGTTCTCGGCGGCCCTCGAGACCGCGCGCAGATGGCCCTCGACGGGACGCACTCCGGATTCAGCTTCGCGCAGATTCAGGGGATGCTCGACACGCTCCAGGCCGAGAGCGGCCTTGATCCCCACAAGGAGGGCGACTTCGTCAACGGCGTGCCGCAGGCCTACGGCATCGCGCAGTGGCACCAGCCAGGACAGGACGAGTTCAAGCGTTGGTCCGGCGGCATGGACATCCGCGGCTCGAACATCGACAAGCAGATCGAATTCCTGGCCTACCAGCTGACGCAGGGGAGCGAGGCCAAGGCCGGGGCTCTCCTGCGGGCGGCCGACTCGGAGCCCAACGCCATTCGCACCATGGTTCGCGGATTCGAGCGCCCGAAGGACCCGGACGGCGAGATCGCCCGGGCGCTCAATTTCAGCCAGAACGTGACGATCCACGTGGACGGCAGCAAGGACCCGCGCGCCACCGCGGCGGCCGTCGAGGAACGCATGAACCGGCTCACGCAGGCTGTCACCCGCACGTTCGCGTCCTCGGTGAACTGACGTGAGCGTGAGCCTTTTCGACGTCGCCACGAACATCGCCGCCGCGCAGGCGTCCTCCGCGATCAATTCGCTGCTCCAGGTTATCCCCCAGGGCAGCATCGGCGGCATCCCGATCCAGATCACGATCGAGGAAACCGCAACCGATCGGCTGCGAGTGACCAAGCACCCCGTCGAGCAAGGCGCTTCGATCACCGACCATAGCTATCAGCTTCCCTCCGAACTGATCATGAAGTGCGGATGGTCGAACTCGATGCCGGGCGCGGCGCTGAACGCCATCGTTTCCCTGTTCGACGGCGGCCAGGTGGCGCTCGGCGACTACGTGAGCTCGGTCTATTCGCAGCTGCTCGCGCTCCAGCAGTCCCGACAGTTGTTCACGGTCCAGTCGTCGATACGCCAGTACAGCAACATGCTGATGACCGACGTCACGCTGCATCGTGATCAGAAGACGTCGCAGGCGCTCATGGTCACGGCGACGCTCGAGGAAATCTTCCTCGTGAGCACGCTGTCGTCGACGCTGCCACCGACCGCGAACCAGGCAAGTCCGCAGGACACGTCCGACATCACGAACGTCGGCACGCAGTCGCTCTCGAGCGGGACGCCGGCTCCAGGCGGATCCGCGCCGGCGACTCAATGGACCGCACCGCCGCCGGGATTCAGTTGATGGCCACTCCCTACGAAATCCCGCTCCAGGCGTACCCGCAGACGCTCTCGATCATGCTGGGCGGAGTGACCTATCAGCTCACGCTGCAATACCGGAATTCCGCGATCGGCGGCTGGGTGCTCGACATCGCCGACAGCGCGAGCACGCCGATCCTCCAAGGCATTCCGCTCGTGACCGGCGTCGACCTGCTCGCGCAGTACCGGTATCTCGGATTCGGCGGCGCGCTCTACGTCCAAACGAACAGCGACCCGGACGCGGTCCCGACGTTCGAGAATCTTGGGGCGGACGGGAAGCTCTATTGGGTCACGAATCCATGAGCGCGCAGTATCTCCGGCAGTTCTCGTGCGTCGTCGCCGACGCGGCCGGGAAGGGCCTCGAGCTCAACCAATTCCGGTGCACCTTCGAGGTCCGCCGCGGCGACTTGCAGACGCCGAACTCGGTGGACGTGCGCATCTTCAATCTGTCGGACAGCACCGCCAATCTGCTCGCCGGCACCGAGTTCGAGCAGATTCAGATCCAGGCCGGCTACGACTCGAGCTATGGCCTGATTTTCAAGGGCTCGATCAAGCAGTATCGCAAGGGGCGACTCGATCAGTGCGATACCTACGTGGACATCACGGCGGCAGACGGCGATGAGGCCTACAACTTCGCCCCGATCTTCATGTCGGTGAAGGCCGGCTCGACGCCAGGCACGCTCGCCGACTCACTGCTGACCGCCATGCAGTCGAAGGGAATTCCGGTCACGAAGGGCTACGCGCCGAACTGGCCGACGAACGGGTGCGTGCGCGGCCGGGTGCTCTACGGCATGGCGCGCGACGAAGCGCGCGACTTCGCCGAGGCGAACGATTGCTCGTGGAGCATTCAGGACAACGCGCTCACGTTCATTCCCATGACGTCCTACGTCCCGGGCCCGGTGCCCGTGATCTCGCCGGCGACGGGATTGATAGGGGTCCCCGAGGTCACGCAGGCGGGGCTTCGCCTCCGGGTGCTCCTGAACCCGAACATGAAGGTCGGGCAGCTGGTGAAGCTCGACAGCAAGAACATCAACCGGTTTCGGTATGGACTCGACAACCATTCCGCGGCCTTGACTCCGTTCGTCTCCCAGGTGACGAAGACGAACGCGGATGGCCTCTACTACGTGATGTCGGCGAATCACTCCGGCGACACGCGCGGGCAGCCTTGGTACACCGACATGATCTGTCTCGCCGTCGATGCGACGGTCCCGCTGGACGTCGCCAATACGGCGCTCACCGCGATCAGCGCTCAATCAATCAAGAGATACGACTGACATGGATCGACGCGAGCGCCTTCATGACGAGAAGGAGGAACTGCTGCGACTGGCATTCCGCGCGATGCAGTCGCGCATGTGGACGGCGCTTCCCGGCGTCGTCGTCGCCTATCCATCGGCGTCCGGACTCGGCCCGATGATCGCGGACATCCAACCGACCATCAACGGAAGCTATCGGGACACGGACGGATCGGAGCGCGATATCCAGATGCCGGTGCTCCTCGACTGTCCGGTGCTCTGGCAGGGAGGCGGCGGCGTCACGTCGGTATTCCCGATCGCGCCCAAGGATGAATGCCTCGTGATCTTCGCGTCGCGCTGCATTGATTCATGGTGGAAGCAGGGATGGCTCGCCGGCAGTCCGAGCGCGCCGAATCCGGCGATGAGGCCTCCGGAGTTTCGGATGCACACCCTGTCGGACGGCTTCGCGCTCGTCGGCGTGCGGTCCCTCCCGCGCGCCTACGCGCCGCCGCCTGGCGTCGCGGCCATCATGCGCGACGACGGTTCGACCTACTGGCAGCTGAACCCCACGGCGAAGACCCTCAAATTGACGGCACATTTTTTTTTTAATATCAAGTGCTTCGAGATCTACACGAACGCGAACATCACGACGGCGGCGACCGTCACCGCGGCCACCGACGTCGTGGGAGGCGGCCACAGCCTCAAGGGCCACGTTCACCCCGACCCGCAGGGCGGCAACGTCGGGACGCCAATCGGATGAAGTACCGGGCGCTCGATGCCAACGGCGATTACACCGTTGGGCAGCCATTCCTCTCGAACACTCCGCAGACCGTTGCGCAGGCGGTCATCACGCGCCTGCGACTGTGGAAAGGCGAATGGTTCCTAGACGTCACGGACGGCACGCCATGGCAGCAGAACGTCCTCGGAAAGCAAACGGGAAACCCGGACGCGGCGATCAAGGCGCGCATCCTCGGGACCCCAGGAGTGACCTCGATCATGTCTTACTCGAGCACCTATAGCGGCGGCGTCTCCTACACCGCGAAATCGCGCCAACTGACCATCAGTTGCACGCTGGCGACCCTGTACGGGGCGGCCTCTATCGCGGTGACGTTGTAATGGCGTCGCCGGTTGCAGCAGTCGTCACGTCGGCCGGGATCAGCGCGCCGAACTACGCGGCCATCCTGGCGTACTTGCAGCAGCAGTATCAGGGCATCTTCGGCGCGGACGTCTACCTCGGCAATGACTCCCAGGACGGCCAGTTTCTCGGCATCATCGCCTCCGCGATCAATGACGTGAACGCGGCGGCCGTCGCCGTCTACAACGCTTTCAGCCCCAGCACCGCGCAGGGTGCAGGCCTCTCGAGCGTGGTCAAGATCAACGGAATCGAGCGCCTGGTGCCAGCGTACTCGACTGCGCAGGTGACGATCGTCGGCATTCCGGAATTCACCGTGACGAATGGCCAATGCGTCGACGTGAACAATAACGTGTGGGCTCTCCCGCCGAGCGTGACCTTCCCCGCCGGCGGCTCGATGGTTGTGACGGCGACGTGCACGACCCTCGGCGCGATCGCCGCTGCCGCCGGCGCGATCAACGCCATTCAGACCCCCATGTACGGATGGACGAGTGTCACGAACGCGGCGGCCGCGACCCCTGGCGCGCCCGTCGAAACGGACGGTGCGCTGCGCGTCCGGCAGGGCTCGTCGGTCGAACTCCCGTCGCAGACGATCTTCGAGGGAATCGTCGCGGCGATTCAGAACATAACCGGGGTGACGCGCGCGCAAGGCTACGAGAACAACACCAACGCCGCGGACTCCAATGGAATCCCGGCAGGAAACCTCGCCTTCATCGTCGAGGGCGGCGCGCAAGCCAGCATTCTCGGCGCGATCGCATCGAAGATCGCACCAGGGACGCCGACCTACGGGACCACCAGCGCCACCGTCATCGACGCGAAAGGCTCGTCGAGGCTGCTGAGCTATTCGATATCCGCCGCATCGTCCATCGGCGTGGCGATCACGATCAAGCAGCTGACCGGATGGACCCCCGAGATCGAGACGGCCATCAGCACGGCGATCGTGAATTACCTCATGGCGCTCCCGATCGGCGCGATCGTGAGCTACACGGAGCTTTTCGTCCCCGCGTACTCCGCGCTCGCGCAGTATCCGGGCACCTACCGGATCACCGCCATGACGATCAACAGCAACGGCGGCGCTTTCGGAACGACCGACATCGCGATCCCGTACAACGGGGCCGCAACATGCGCTGCCGGAAATATCGCGTTCACGCTGACCTGATGCCATGACCGATTACACGACGCTGATCACGAGCGAGCACAACCAGAAGCCGAAGTTTGTATCCGTCGTCGACCTGGTCGCCAACGGCATCGGCGACGTGACTGCGCTCATGAACTCGCTTCCGTCGCAGTTCGATCTCGATAACGCGGTCGGCAACCAGTTGGATATCGTCGGGGAGTGGATCGGCCAGTCGCGCAATATCCCGAACGTCGTCACGATCAACTATTTCGGATTCTCCGACAATCCGAATGCTGCCGGCTTCGGCGACCTCAATAACCCGGCCGCCGGCGGCCCGTTTTTCGACCTGGGCGGCTCAACGGGGACATCCGCGGTGCTCGACGACGGGACGTACCGGACGGTGCTTCGCGCGAAGATTTTGACCAATCAATTCGACGGCCGCGTGACCTCCCTCGAGGCGGTCCTGGCGCTCGTTACCGGGGTCGCGTCGAATATCTACGACCCTGGCACCCGCGTCGTGACGATCGCTCTCGCTGCGCCCGTGTCGGCGACGATCCAAGCGCTATTGACGAACGTCGATCTTCTCCCGCGGCCGGGCGGGACGGCCTACGTCCTCTTGTTCCCGCTCGCCGCGGTCCCGATTACCGTTTCGGGCACCGCGACCACGGCGACCGCCGCCGGCGACACGTCAATCTCCAAGCCGACTGGGGCGGCCGGCTGGGATAGCGGCGGATACGACGTCACGACCTACAACACGATCGCCTTCGGCTGGCGAATCCCGAACGCGGCCGACGTCGTCGCCTGCGGCTTTGCGACGAACCCGGCCGCCTCTCCCTCGTATACGAACCTGGCATTCGGCATCCAGGGCAACGCGGGCACGATCGAGATTTACGAGGCCGGGACGCTGGTGGGCTCGTATGGAGCCTATGCCGCCGGCGATCGTTTCCTCACGTACTTCGACGGCCGCGAAGTCGTCTATCTGCACAACGGCGCGATCATTCGCACGGTCGCGTACTCGGGCGGATCACTCGCAGCGCAGGTCTGCCTCTATGACGTCGGTGCCGTGGTCGATGAAATTTCCCTCGCAGTGAGCTAACAGCAATGCGCAAACTTCTCCAGTTCGCAGTCTTCCTCCTGGCGATCGCCGGCGTCGGCCTCGAGCCGGCGATCGCCGGAACCACCTACGCCAAGCCCGCGGTTCGCGATGCGTGGGCGGACTCGGCCGCCAGCGGCGACATCACCGATCCGGGAAACAGCTTCGTCGCGGCCGGCTGGCTCTCGTCGACGACGCCGCCGGCGCGGCAATACTGGAATTGGGCGCTCAACTATCCCAGCGAAGGCGTCCGCTACCTCATGCAGCGCGGCGTGGTCGATTGGGACACGCTCGAGACCTACGCGGTGGGCGCGGTGGTCCGCTACACGGACGGGAACCTCTACCAATCGCTGTCCGCGTCGAACATCGGGAACATCCCCGCATCCGGGAGCGCCTATTGGGGCCCGCTCACGACGATCACCCCGACCGCCGGCGACAACACCGGCAACGTCGCCACCACGGCCTTCGTGCACTCGGCGATCGCGCCGCTCGCGCCGCTCGCCTCGCCGGCGCTCACCGGGACGCCGCCCGCGCCGCCCGCGAGCCCCGGCACCCACCCGCCGCAGCTGGCCACCACGGCCTTCGTGCAGAACACGGTGACGTCCGGCGCGCTCGGCTTTACTCCGGTCCAGCAGGGCGGCGGCACGGGACAGGGTACGAACAAGCTCTATATCGGATGGCTGAGCGGAAGCGTCCTCGGCCTCCAGGTCGACACGACGAACTTCGCGCAGAACTGGCCGATCAACGTATCGGGGACCGCGGCCAATATCACCGGCACCTATGGCGGATCGCTGACGTCCGCGCAGGTCACGGGCGGCCTCGGGTTCACCCCCTACAATTCGAGCAACCCCAGCGGCTACATCAGCGGCATCAACTCCGCGATGGTCACGGGCGCGCTCGGCTACACGCCGCCGCAACCGAATGGCACCGGCGCGAGCGGCACGTGGGGGATCAGCATCAGCGGCAACGCTGCCACGGCGACATCCGCCTCGAGCGCATCGGCCGTCCCCTGGTCGGGAGTATCCGGGCATCCGACGACGGTGGCCGGCTACGGCATCACCGACTTCGCCTCGTCGAATGCACAGAACGGGTACATCAAGCTCCCCGGCGGCCTCATCATGGAATGGGGATACGTCGCGTCGACGGGGACCTCGCCTCAATCGGCGACGTTCCCGCTCGCGTTCCCGAACGGCGTCTATTCCATCACGGTCACGCCGACCGGCGCTGCCCCGGAGTCATGGGTCATCGCGAGTGGCCCTTCGCTGGTCAGTTTCAGCGTGATATCCGGCAGCGGACTCGCGTTCTACTGGCACGCGATCGGGCACTGAGGGCTGCCATGAGCGAGGCAGGCGAAGACCTGGCGCGCCGCGAGCGCATCAAACGAATCGAAGCCCGGCTTGAGAGCATCGAGAGGGACCTAAAGAAACTCACGGAACTGACGACCCTGGCGCGCGGAGGCCTGCTCGTGCTGATCGGCCTCGGGACGTTCGCGATCACGGTCGCCGGGCTGCTCGCGAGCACCTGGCATCTATTCGCCGACAAGCGGCCGCCAATCTGATCACGCCGCACAGAGGATCACATGAAGCAGGAAGTATTCGACGGCATCGCCGCGGAACTCAACGGCGACGAGGGGAACGTGCTGCGTGTCTATGACGACAAGACCGGCAGGCCGATCGGCCCCGGGTCGAAGGTCATCGGATGGCCGACCATCGCGCGCGGTCGAAATCTCGCGACCCGGGGATTGTCGGAGGCGGAGTCCGACATGATGCTGTCGAACGACATCGCCGCGGCGGAGAGCGAGCTTGCCGGACGGTTCCCCTGGATCGCGTCGCTGTCCACGGGGCGGCAGATCGCGATCTATTCCCTGTATTTCAACGTGGCCCTCGGGAACGTGACCAAGTTCGCCGCGGACTGGCCGCATTTCCTCGAGCAAATGCGGCCCGGAGAGTTCGATGCGGCGGCGACGCACCTCGAGACGACGGAGCCGTGGTCCGACGAAGTCAAGGCGCGCGCGCTGCGCCTGGCGAATCTCGTGCGCTACGGCTGATCGACTCGGCATAGGAGAGTGAATTCATGGATTTCCATATCGACATCGACCGGTGGGCCGACATCATCCACCGATTCCCGGTGCTGCTGGTGATCGGCGTCGGGCTGCTCGCCGGCGTCGGGCTCACGCAGATCGCGAAGCAGGGATATCTCGCGTTCGCGGTGAAACGCATGTCGCTCGCGCGCTACCGGTTTTGCGTCAACACCCTGGCCGCGGCGTCGACGGCGATCGCGACTTACTGGTGCTGGCGCTGCGTCGTGCCGCTCGAGTCCAAGGGCCTCGGGCATCTCGTGGCCGCCACGACCGGCGTGTGCGCGCCGCTCGTCTACAAGGGGGTCAAGGCGATCGTCGCCGTGAAGTGGCCCGACTTCGCCGCCAAGTGGGGCGACGGCTCCGCGTCTCAACAGGAGGGGAACCCGCAATGAGCCTATTTGCCCGCTTCGTGAACTGGTGGAACGCCAGCCCGTACATCCTCACGTTCAACGTCCATGCGTGGTTCTCGTGCACGCTGGTCTACCATGCGTCGATCGCGATGCACCGGCACTTCCACCTGCGGCTGCTCTATTGCGCGATCGCCGTGCTGGTGCTGTGGATTCTCGTCACGGCCTGGAAGGAATTTTGGTTTGACCTCCGGTACGAAGTGCCGGCTCAGACCGTTGCCGACTCGACGGCCGACTTCATCGGCTACCGGATCGGCGACGTCCTCGCGGTCCTGCTCATGGCGATCGGCGCATGAGCCTGCTCACCGATCTCGATCCGGCGGCCGCGATCTTCGTGTTGAGGTCATCGATGGTCTCCTGTGATTGTCGTGCAAGGTCCGCATCCTTGGCCGCCTCTTGGGCATCGCGGGCCTCGAGGG
>VFSW01005988.1_pt1 | contig 17934 bp, 13 predicted proteins | sample 5358111 | NCBI WGS metagenome assembly VFSW01 (sample SAMN11554181, study PRJNA540505) | mine drainage metagenome | isolation source: sediment from site ElyBrook_90M | place: USA: Ely Copper Mine, Vershire, VT | collected 2017
GGCATGGTTCAAACACTGCCTCGAAGGTCTACAGCATTAGGGAAAACGCTCTAACGGAGCGTAGGGCCACATATCCATGCTCGAAGGCTGACCACTATGCGTCTACACACGATGAGTGTGATAATGTCCTGGTCAAGTTGCATCCATGCCCGCTCTCGCCCTACGCGTTGCAGGAAAATGCCCAGTTGACGGGAAATTCACCGGGTTGAGCCAGCATTGAGGTGGAAGGGGTACGATCTTGAAGGAGGTAGAGGGAAACCCATGAAAACTGATTTCATCGACTGCCCGGAAGTGGCAGGAAAGACAATTCAATTGCTCCGGATTCACCGGGACACCGGCGACGGGTCGCGCGTCCAGATTGAGCTGACTGACGGAACCAGCTTCACCTGTTACGTCACGGTTCGTCCGACAATGGAAGCAACCTTGTATAAGGGTGGCGCCGGGGCACCGGAAACCATCCGCGACTACAAATTGTAGGCAAAATCCTCCCCCACAGACCCGGTCGTTATTCCCAAATGGAATAACGGTCTCCCTGGAATTCATTGGACTCGGCCCCAAAACCGCCATAACTTTGTCCTAACCCGCGCCAGGACACAAGATTTACGCCTACCTGCTGCGCGGCCTGGCCATCACGAGGCCCAATCAGGTCTGGGCCATGGACATCACCTACATCCCCATGGCGCGTGGCTTCGTCTATCTGGCCGCGGTGGTCGACTGGTTCAGCCGCCGCGTACTGGCCTGGAAGCTGTCGATCACTATGGAGACTTCGTTCTGCATCGAAGCACTCGAAGAAGCCCTTTCCAGCAATGAAAAACCGGAGATCTTCAACACCGACCAAGGCAGTCAGTTCACCAGCGAAGCCTTTACCGGGCGGCGAAAAGAAGAAGGGATCAGGATCAGCATGGATGGCAAGGGCCGCTGGCGCGACAACGTCTTCGTAGAACGGGTCTGGAAGTCGATCAAGTACGAAGAAGTTTACCTGCATGCCTACGAATCGGTCCGGGAGGCCAGAACTTCGATCGTCAAATATCTGGAGTTCTACAACTCCATCCGGCCTCACTCCAGCCTGAAAGCGTTCACGCCCGATCAGGTATACTTCAGCCGCCTGCCAGAGTCCGTGGCAGCCTAAAAACAAAAGCAAGAACTTCCACTTAAGGAAAAAGCAAAAACTGTCCGAACGACCGGGACCACCTCACTTGAGCTTATTTGACCAGACCGAAGAAAACAGTTTCGCTAGTCTGGTTAAGTGGCTTGAACTTCCTGCCGCAGCACAAATTGAACGGATTCAGATGGTGAAACAGCACTGGAACATCTATTGTCCGCTTGATACCCCATCGGCTTTATCACCTCGATTGGAGAATATCTCATGCCATTAGTCACCGTTGTCATCATCATCGCCGTAGTTGGCCTGTTGTTATGGTTGATTAACCGGTTCATACCGATGCAAAGCACGATCAAGGGAATCCTGAATGGCGTCGTTGTGATTGTTTTGGTGCTGTGGCTCCTTAGGATATCCGGAGGGCTTGAGTATCTATCCCAGTTCCGCGTCGGACATTGAAGAGTTTCAACCTATTACCCGTACAAGCACTTTGCCGGTCTGAGCGCAGATGCGATGGAGTACGACAGACCCTCTGCCTCAAGGAGAAAATCATGAGAAATATGCTTTTATTAGCCATTGGAACGGCCCTCGGATTGAGCGCATTTGCTCAGTCCAGTCCACAATCGCTGGTAATCCTCGAATCTTCCGGCCCAAGTCCCATCTATGCCGTGAACCTGACCAGCCGCACGATCGAGGCGATCAACTATCAATACCGGGGCGACGCCGCACACGTTGATCTCGCAGGCACCGCTTTAATGCCTTCAGCTGACGGAAGAGTCAAGGTGCGAAGCAAGCGTGGCACGATGGAGGTCGAAGCTAAGTTCCGGAACCTGCAAAGCCCCACGAAATTTGGCGGGGAATATCTCACCTACGTTTTGTGGGCGATTTCGCCGGATGGCCGCGCTGCGAACCTTGGAGAAGTGCTGGTAGACGACGATAATCAAAGCAAGCTGACTGCCACCACCGATCTTCAGGCCTTCGCGCTGATCGTCACCGCCGAGCCCTATTTTGCCGTTCGGCAGCCGAGCGATGTGGTTGTGCTTGAAAACGTTGTTGGCGCCGACACCAAGGGAACCGCGGAAATCGTAAATGCAAAGTACGAATTGATGGAACGTGGCGGCTACATTCCCACCGGATATAAGTTCGACCCCGTGGTCCTGGATGCCAAATTGCCATTGGCGTTTCTAGAAGCGCGCAATGCGCTGCGCATTGCCCAATCCGAGGGAGCTGAAAAGTATGCCGGCGAAAGTTATCAGCACGCTTCCCAATTGATGAATACCGCCGACGGCTACGCTACGGACGGGCATTCGGAAAAGAAGAAACTGATCGCCACTTCCCGAGAAACCATACAGACTGCCGAGGATGCGCGCGAGATCGCGGTCAAACGGATTGAAGAAGATCACCGGGCGAACGAGCGCATAGCCGCTGCGGACAAGCAGGCGCAATCGCAGGCGCAAACCGAAAATGCGATTCGGCAGAAGGAGCAGGCTCAATCCGATGCGGCAAGCTCGCAAGCCGCGGCAGCGACGGCCCAAGCGGACATGGCCGACAACGAGGCTGAATCGGCGGCGGCAGTTACCGCAGCTCAGGACGATGCTGACCAAGCGCGCTCAGTCGCCAAACAGGCGGAGGAGAACGAACATCAGGCGGATAGCGATAAGGCGGTCCTGCGCGCTCAGTTGTCAGAGCAGTTGAACAAGATTCTTGAAACACGCGACAGTGCGCGCGGACTCATTATCAGCATGTCCGATGTTTTATTTGACAGCGGAGAGTATTCACTGAAGCCCGGCGCAAAGGAAAAACTGGCGAAGGTTTCCGGAATCCTTATCGCTTACCCGAGTCTGAACATCGAGGTTGGTGGATACACTGACAATGTCGGCGGCGATGAGATGAATCAGACGCTTTCCGAAAACCGTGCCGATGCAGTGCGCGATTACCTGGTGAAAGAAGGAGTGGTTGCCGCTTCAGTAACCGCAAAAGGTTTTGGAAATACCGATCCCGTAGCTTCAAATGGTAACTCCGCAGGACGGCAAGAGAATCGGCGAGTGGAACTGGTTGTATCTGGTGAGGCAATCGGAAGCCCGATCACTGCAACAATCGGGAGCCTGCACTAGAGACATCGCCGTAACAAACAGTGTTGAAGGTGACACACATGAAAACCATGACAATCACAGGTGCGGCAGTTGTTTCCGTCCTTCTCGGGGCCGCAATCTGTGCTTTTGCATTGCAGGAGCATCCGGGCGAAATGCAGGCTCGTCCCAACGACAGAACTCGCATGTGCGGGCCAAGCCGCAACAGCAGCGTATTCAGAAAGAGCAGCGGACCAGGCCGCGAGGGCAGAAACAGGACAGAAGCAAGGTTCACATTCAACAGCCAAAACAAAGGCAGGAAACAAACCGTACTCAGCAACAGCTCTCTCGGCGGGAACGAAGCAACGGAAGTATGCAGCGTTCGTCGGCGACGCGGGATGCGAAGCAACGCGCCTGGCAAGGGCATCGCGCAGGTAGCTGGGAGTCAGATCACCGCACCTGGCAGGAGTGTGGTGGGTATCACGGATATTGCATTCCCGACGACCGGTTCAGTGGATACTTTGGGCGAAATCATCGGTTCCGGATTGGCGTTCTTCCTTTCAGGGCAGAAGGGGATACCCCCGCTTTCAGTATGACGGCTATTGGGTTATCCTTCTTGATCCATGGCCGCAAATTGGGGAAATGATTGGTGTAACCATGTCGATGTCGATTACGTCGACAATGGCTATTATCTGTTTAACCGCAGAAATCCAGGAATGGGCATTGCAATCAACATTTCTACGTAGCAATGTAACAGTGCGGGCTCGCAGCAGTTCGCACTGCATCGCAGGTAGTCGCGCCTGAATGCAAAAGTGCTTCTGATTGCGTGGTGCGCTTTACCCACATAACAGAGAGTAGGGAATCATGTCGTCTTCTGAGTTAACGCATCACGAGAAGGACGCCAGAGAGCATGGGCCGGAGGCGCTTGCGACAACCACGTCGAACACGGGCAGACTGCCCTTGCCGACACGCATTGCATTCATCGGAAATTATCTGCCGCGAGAGTGCGGCATTGCCACCTTTACAACCGACCTGTGCGGTGCGCTGGCTACTGAGTACGGAGACGGCCGGCTGTTTGCAATCCCGGTCAACGATCCAGAGTCGAATTATACCTATCCGGAGCAAGTGCGTCTGGAGCTTGATCAGGAAGACCTTACTTCCTATGTGCGCGCCGCAGAATTCCTCAACTTTAATGGCAACGATCTTGTTTGTTTGCAGCATGAATACGGAATCTACGGCGGGGCTGCAGGCGGGCATATTCTCGTCTTGCTTCGAAAATTGAAAATGCCGCTGGTGACCACGCTGCACACGGTACTGCGCGATCCTGACCAGAATCAGCGTGCAGTGCTTGAAGAGATTTCGCGCCTCTCCGATCGCATGGTTGTGATGAGCGAACTGGCTGCCCAACTGCTGCGCGAGGTCTATGCGGTGCCAGGTGGAAAGGTCGATGTGATTCCGCATGGAGTGCCGGATATGCCATTCATGGATCCCAACTATTTCAAAGACCTGTTCGGCACCGAGGGAAAGTCCGTCTTGCTCACATTCGGCTTACTGTCTCCGAACAAGGGAATTGAAAACGTGATCCGCGCTCTTCCTGCAATTCTGGCAAGGCATCCGAACGTGGTGTATATCGTTTCCGGCGTAACGCATCCACATATCAGGCGGCAGGAAGGCGAACGCTATCGCGAGGAGTTACGAGCGCTTGCCGAACGGCTCGGCGTTTCATCCCAGGTGATCTTTAACAACCGCTTTGTGAGCGCCAAAGAACTGATCGAGCACGTAGGCGCCGCGGATATTTACATCACGCCTTATCGGCAGGAGGCTCAGGTTGTCTCCGGCACGCTCGCAATTGCGCTGGGCGCGGGAAAGGCAATCATCTCCACGCCGTATTGGCATGCAAAGGAACTCCTCGCCGACAAGAGAGGCGTGATTGTTCCCTTCGACGATTCCGGTTCGATAGCGAATGCAGTGATCGAATTGCTGAAGAATGATGTGGAGCGCCACGCCATGCGCAAGCGTGCTTATCTTTATTCGCGTGGAACGACGTGGCCAACGACGGCGCGGGCGTATATGGCGAGCTTTCAGCGTGCCCGCTTCGAACGTTCGCTGCAGCCAAGAGCGGCCCACCAGGACGGTGCAGTCGCGCACTCAATTGACGTAATCGATTGCCTGCCGATTCTAGACATCCGCCATCTTCTGGCGATGACCGATAGCACGGGTATCCTGCAGCATGCGATTTTCTCCGTGCCCAACGCGCGCGAGGGCTATACAACCGACGACAATGCACGCGCGCTTATGGTGTCCACTCTTCTGGATGAGAATCATTTATTAGAGTACGGAGCAGAACATTCAGACATCTCTCGCCGTTACCTGGCTTTTCTCTGGCTTGCCTTCCATTCCGACACCGGACGGTTCAGGAATTTTCTCGGTTACGACCGCAGATGGCTCGAAGACGTTGGCTCCGAAGACAGCCATGGCCGGGCGCTCTGGGCTTTAGGAACTGTACTGGGCCGTTCGCAGAATGCGGGACTGCGCGGAGCGGCGGGAAGACTCTTTGAGGCCGCCGTGCCCGCGGTCCTGAGCTTCAGCAGCCCGCGCGCATGGGCATTCAGCGTTCTTGGCTTGCAGGCCTATCTGGACTGGTTCCCTGGCGACCGGGCCATGCAAGGCATTCGCAACCTGCTCGCCTATCGTTTGCTGGACATTTACGAGCGCAGCCGCTCCGAGACCTGGCATTGGTTCGAGAAGAGCCTTTCTTACTCGAATGCCAGGCTGCCGCACGCTCTTATCCTGGCCGGATGGCGAAGCAATAACCACAGAATGATCGAAGCTGGGATGGATGCTCTGAAATGGCTGGTTGCCGAGCAGCATCGTGACGATATGGAGATATTCGTGCCCATTGGATCCACTGGGTTCTTCGTTGAAGGAAGCCAAAAAGCGCGCTTTGACCAGCAGCCTGTGGAGGCTTGCGCAACGGTATCTGCCTGTCTTGAAGTGTACAGGCTGACAGAAGAGAGCCAATGGCTTAAGGAAGCCGGGCGCGTCTTTTCATGGTTCCTGGGTAAAAACGATCTACATGCGCCGCTTTACGATGCGGTTACCGGCGGATGCAGGGATGGACTGCATCCCGACCGCGTGAATGAAAACGAAGGAGCCGAATCGACCCTTTCGTTCCTGATGGCGCTGCTTGATATGCGGGCCATTCATGAAGCAAACGTAGAGCAACTGCACCAGGAAACGAGCGTCACATTTGAATCCGACCACCTCGCCGGTTGAATCCCCGGAATCTATCGCGCTGGAACAGGCAAAGCTAGAAGCATGTGTCGATCAGCCGCTGTTGTCGCGCTATTCCGCCAATCCAATTCTCAGCCGGGAGAACTGGCCCTATCCGATTAACAGCGCTTTCAATGCCGGGGCAGCGCGGCTGCCAGACGGAGATACATTGTTACTTTGCCGCATCGAAGACCGCAGTGGTCTATCGCACCTGTGTGCGGCACGTTCCGCCAATGGTATCGATGCATGGCGTATCGACCCCCAACCGACGCTGATGGCAAATCCGGCGGAGTATCCAGAAGAAATCTGGGGCATCGAAGATCCACGCATCACATATGTACCGGAACTCGAGCAATACGCGGTCGCATACACTTCCTTTGCTCGCGGTGGTCCAGGAGTTTCGCTGGCGCTCACCAAGGACTTCAGGAACTTTGATCGGTATGGCGTAATCATGCCTCCAGAGGATAAAGATGCCGCGCTGCTGCCGCGCAGGATTGGCGGCCGCTGGGCGCTCATCCATAGGCCGCTAACAACATTGGGAGCACATATGTGGATATCATACTCGCCGGACTTGCGCCATTGGGGAAGCCACAAGATTATCATGCAAGCGCGGCGCGGCGGCTGGTGGGATGCCAACAAGATCGGTCTTTGTTCTCCGCCGATCGAGACATCCAAAGGCTGGCTGATGATCTACCATGGAGTGCGGCAAACGGCCTCGGGCAGCATTTATCGCTTGGGCCTGGCTCTGTTTGATCTTGAGGATCCGTCGATCTGTGTGCAGCGCGGGGATTCCTGGGTCTTCGGTCCGGAAGCGCCTTACGAGCGAGGTGGTGACGTCAAGGATGTAGTTTTTCCTTGCGGACAAACGATCGGCGAGGACGGCGATACTATCAACCTGTATTACGGCGCGGCTGATTCAAGCATAGCGTTGGCCACGGGCAGCATACGTTGCATGCTCGGCTGGCTGGATGCCCATTCGAGTTCGCGGGATGACAGTGCACAGTAATGCGGCGAGGCGGCGGCGTGAGGGGTGACTGAGGTGAACTTTTCAAACTGGACGTGGCCTGCTTCGGTGCCACATCTACTCTGGATACGGCGGAAGTGCCCTGTCTGCAATTCACTCAAATTCAAGCAAGCCGAGATGCGCTCCGCAGACGGCCTGCTCGGCATGTTCGCGATACGACCCGTACGCTGCATGTTCTGCTGGCGGAGGTATTACTGGTTCTCCTTCCACAACGCCAATATGGGATGAAGCCGCGCCAGCTTACGGCGCCACTGAAAGGATCGTATCGCTGGAGGCACCAAAAGCGAGACGCATTTCGCCCCGGACCGGTACCGGATAATCATCCGTTCAATCACCACGGCGTCTAGAGCAGTTCTCCAATTCATGTGCCCCGTACGGCACGGTGCAGGGTTGCTTGTTCATGAGGAAAAAGCAACTTCAGGGCACGGGCTTCGGCGTACACCTGTTGGAGAACCGCTCTAAATGGAAGAGCATGTCAATATGAATGTATCTATCCTGCGACTGGCTCAGCATACTGCTCTCTCGTGCATCACTCGTCAAGGGAAATGCTGTACTGGCTCACGCACATGGGAGCGCCGGATTCCCCCCTTGTGCGGCGTTGCATTGCGTGCCTCCGCAGTTCGGGCAGACTAAACCTCTGGAGTTTTCTTTTTCGCTCTCGTTTCGCGGTTGGCCGCGCTGACTACATCATTTGCCTTGCCCCATGTGCTTTCCAGTGCGCCCTTGACCTGCTGAGCAATGCCTTTGATTTGGAGCGGGGTATCGCCTGCCAGCTCGCCGGCCTTACGCCTAGCGCTTCCCACCACTTCGTCGATAGTTCCTTTGACTCGATTCTTATTCACCGGCCACCTCCGTGGATTCAACTGTATAGAGGAACTGAAAAAGAGCGAAACAGAGGCCTTTTGAGTTCTGTGAAGCTTGCGTTTTCATCTGCTTCGCGCTGCATGAGTTACGTAAAGGAGTTGACCTCAGAGAAGTATAAGGTCTACGCCCGCGTGTTCTGGGTGGCCCAGCGCATACAGCGTTTGCCTGGGATAGATGTTAGTGCCTTGCTTGGCGGCCGTGGTTCTCGCCACCCCCATGCCCGCGCCCATCGCGTTCTTCATTTCCCTTGAAGTGTCTGGGAGCCCTACCGCGTCTTGTGGCTCGTTCGCCGTTGTGCGGAAAGCGGCCATTGTAGCCGTGCTGGCGATCGTACCTGTTGTTCACATGGCCGCGAAAGTCATGCGGGCCATTAAACCACGGGCCGGCGCCAATAAACACTCCTCCTGGGAACCACTCAGGTCCGTAGTAGCCATATGGGGCACAGCCATAAGGACTGGAATCATAGTAGCCATATGGACATTCCGGAGCGACCCCGATGCCGACATTGAAACTGATCTGAGCCGCTAACTTGGGCGCAGCAGGTGCTATCGCGATTGCCGCAATGGCGGCTAACACAAGAAACTTGATCCTGTTCATGAACTCTCCTCGCTATCGTCGGTACAGTGATTTGTCTGCCCAACCTCTTTTGACGGTAGCTGCTCAAGTGATGTGAGTCTGAGCACTTTCGACCACGCTCTGCGCACGAGAAGCAATCGCGCAGAACCAGATACTGTGCGGCGATAGCAAGCTCGCTCACCCCTGCTGCCGGGCTCCCGGTAGTTTCTGTGGGACGTGCTCGGTGGAACGAGTAAGACCGTTTCAGGCTTTTGCTGAAAGCTCTGCAAAGGCATGCTGCTGCCTTTTTGATAGAAAGCGTCGGCGGCAACTCCGGAGGGGACTTCGTTGCCAGAGAACGAGCCGCTCATGGCAATTGCCGGGATTGCCGGGAACCGCCGACGGACCACCGAGAGCAGTTCGAATCCGGACATGCCAGGCATGTTGAGATCGGAGTTTCCGCGCACGCTCCAGCTTCTCGCCGGATGAAGATGTGACGACTATCCGCCGCAAACGCTGGCATTGCGGCGCAAACGTTTTCTTGGCCTTGCAATCTGCCTCAGGTGCGAAACCATTTCCGGTAGGCGGCGCCAGAAAGGAGATTCCGGTTCAGGAACCTCCGATACCGATGGTGGACCGTGAGCTGCCAAGCTGTCCCACTGTCTACAGAATTTCCCGCACATCCGAGGTTGTCAGCGCAAGGCAATTTCTATCGAGAAATTCGATCATTCCAGCGAGAAATATCTGCTATGAAGCCGACACTTCTGACTGCTATCATGCGGTGGATTGAAGCCGGGGCGGTTTTCGCCACCAAAAGGCGGGGGTGGCGCAGGACCGGCAAACGATTACCTGGTTCGAGTCCGCATGATCGGCAATGGGAGGGACGCATGAAAAGAGGGTGGCAGTTGACCGCCGCGGCTTTGTGGGTCGTATTCGCAGCGCAGTGCCTGGGGCAGCAGGCCGCTCCGGCGGTTCCGGAACAACTGCTGGTGAGGATCGACGCGAGCCAGACCTCCACGCCGCTTTCGAAGTACGAGTTCGGCATGTTCATCGAGCATATTGGCCCGCTTGTCTATCGGAGCCTGTGGTCGGAGATGCTCGACGACCGGAAGTTTTATTTTCCGATCACCTCCGCCAAGCCCAAGGCTCCGGCCGGGCAGCAGGGTAGCGGATTCCCCGGCCTGGCACTGCGCAAATGGCGTCCTGTCGGCCCCTATGCAGCAGTGTCGATGGACACGAAGGCTCCCTTTGTCGGCGAACACAGCCCGCGCATCCAGCTCGATTCCTCGTCCCCGCACGGCATCCGACAATCGGGCCTGTCGCTGGTGAAGGGTAAGCGCATCACGGGCCACATCTGGCTGCGCGGCACGGCCGGCGTCGAAGTCAAGGTGAGCCTGATCTGGGGCAATGACACGCGTGATCGCCAAACGGTGACGATTGCGAAGCTGCCGGCCGCTTACACGCAATTTCCTCTGAGCTTTACCGCCGGCGCGGACAGCAGCAGCGCAACATTCGAAATCACCGGCACAGGCTCGGGGAACTTCCACATCGGCAGCGCTTCGCTGATGCCGGCCGATAACATCGAAGGCTTTCGGCCCGACACGATCGCGCTGCTGCGCCAGCTTCACTCCGGTTTCTGGAGACTGCCGGGCGGCAATTTTCTATCCGACTGGAACTGGTACGACGGCTTGGGCCCGCGCGACAAGCGTCCGCCGACCTTCGACTATGCATGGAACGCAATGCAGTCCAACGACGTGGGCATGGACGAGTTCATGACGCTGTGCAAACTGATCGGCGTGGAGCCTTACATCACCGTCAACGCGGGCTTCGGCGATGCGCACTCAGCCGCCGAGGAGGTCGAGTACATGAACGGCTCGATCCACACCCGGCTAGGCGCGGAACGGGCGCAGAACGGCCATCCCGCGCCGTATGACGTGAAGTACTGGGACATCGGCAACGAACCGTATGGCGTCTGGCAACTGGGCCGGACCGACCTGCAGTATTATGTCCTCAAGCACAACGAGTTCGCTGCCGCAATGCGCAAAGCCGATCCCTCGATCATCCTGCTGGCTTCCGGCAACATGCCCGAACCCATGGACCTGACCGGAGAGATGCGCGCCAAGGACGTGGACAACATGAAAGCCGTGGAGGGCACGCCGGAAGACTGGACGGGCGGCGAGATCGAGCACTGCTGGGGCAACTTCTCCGGCATCACCCAGCACTGGTACGCGCAGTCCGGCAAGCGCTTCGATGTGCAGAAGGCGAAGCATCTGCCGCTGGACGCGCCCACCGATGCCGCCTACGACCAGGTGGATCAAACGCCGCTCCTCTACGCGCGCTACCCGGCGAATATCGTGCACCTGGAGGCGCAGGCGTGGCGTCGCTACGAGCAGCGCTTCCCGGAGATGCTCAAGAAGCACATCTTCCTGTCCATCGACGAGTACGCCTACTTCGGCGGCAGCTTCACGGGCGGCGAGAACCTGAAACAAGCCCTCGCCTACAGCATGATCTTCAACGAGATGCTGCGGCACACGGACTTCCTGCGCATGTCGGCGCACACTATGGGCGTCTCCACGCTCGATTACTCGCCGACGGCGGCCGTCTTCAACAGCACCGGACTGGCGTTCAAGCTGTACGGCGATCACTTCGTGCCCGGCTCCATTCCGGTTGCTCTCTCGGGGAATGCGCCGCAGCCGCAGCCGCAGTATCCCGTCGGCGGCGATCAGCCGGAGACGAACTCGGGCAGCCCGACTTATCCGCTGGATATCTTTGCCGCGCTCACACCGGACCACAAGTTCCTGAACATCGCCGTCGTCAACGCGACCGATAGGGAACAGCCGTTCAACCTGAATATCGCTGGAATGCGGATCGTTGGACCAGTGACGCTTTGGCGCATCACTGGCAGCAGCCTGCAGGCGAAAGACCGGGTCGGAGAGCCGCCGCAGGTGGAAATCGCGAAGATCGCGGTGGGCAACGACGCCCACTCGATTAACGTGGCGCCTATCAGCATCAACGTCTACCGGCTCCCGGTGACGCAATGAGAGCAAGTGTGGAGAAGGAAGCCGGCTTATGAAACGATACATACTGATTGCGCTGGCGGCTGCGGCGTTATGCGGGGCGGTGGCGGCTGGCGCGCAGTCGCAGCCCTCCTGTGCGGAGTTGACGAAGCTCGGTATTCCCGGTGTGGCGATCGCCAGCGCCGTGGACGCGGCGGCGGGAGCGGCGGTTCCATCGTCGTATCCGCGTTACACGGGATGGCTGCCCGCGCATTGCCGCGTGGAAGGCGTGATCGATCGGCGCAAGGGAGTGGGCGGCGTGGAGTTCGGCATCGGGTTCGCATTGGCGCTGCCATTGCGGGACGCTTGGAACGGCGACTTGATGATGCAGGGCGGAGGGGGAGGAAACGGCGTCCTCTACTATCCCGCCGGGGCCTCTTATGCGGGCGCGAATCCAGCGTTGAACCGCGGATTCGCCGTGGCCAGCACGGATTCCGGGCACCAGGCGAAATATCCGTTCGACTTCGCCTTCATGCGCGACCAGAAGGCCTATCTCGATTTCGCATATCGCGCCAATGCCGCGGTAGCCGCGGTGGCGAAGCAGATCATCGCCGCGTATTACCCAAAGCCGGCTGCGTATTCCTATTTCGTCGGATGCTCGACGGGCGGACGCGAAGGCATGATCTTGTCGCAGCGCTTTCCGGAGGCGTTTAACGGGATCGTCTCCGGCGATCCGGCGATGCGAACTGGTCTTTCCAATCTGGCAATCGGCCAGTGGATTCCGGCGGCGTATAACCAGGCATCGCCAAAAGATGAGGCGGGCAAGCCGGAGATTGCAAAGTTTCTCACCGATGCGCAGCGCAATCTCTTCAAGAATGCGCTGCTGAAAAAATGCGATGCGCTGGACGGAGTGGCGGATGGAATGATCTTCGATCCGCTCGCCTGCCATTTCGATCCCGCGGTGCTGGCCTGCAAGAGCGGCCAGACCGCGAACTGCATCGCGCCCGACAAGATCGCGGCCATCAAGAAGGCATTCGCGGGACCGAAGGACGCGTATGGCACGCAGGTGTATCCGGGCTTTCTGTATGACACTGGAATCACCGATGCGACGCCCATTCCCGGTCTCCTGCACCTGGCCGCCAACGGCCTCTTCGGCCCGTATCCCACGGCGACGAAGATCGACGTTGACCAGCAAGCGCTGCACGACTCCGATCCGCTGGTGGAACCGGCATCGACGAATCTGACCACGTTTTCCGGAGATGGCGGCAAGCTTATCTTCTTCCACGGCGACAGTGATCCGTGGTTCTCGCCCCTCGACACGCTGCAGTATTACCAGTCGATGACAGCGGCAAACGGCGGCCCAGAAAAGGTGGAGCAATGGAGCCGGCTGTTTCTGGTGCCGGGCATGAGCCACTGTGGCGGAGGTCCGTCGCTGGATCAATTCGATATGCTGAGCGCGATCGTCAATTGGGTCGAGAGGGGAACTGCGCCGGAATCTGTCGTCGCCACCGGAAGCGCATTCCCAGGGCGCAGCCGTCCGCTCTGCGCGTATCCCAAACACGCCCAGTACACCGGACATGGAGATACTGAGGACGCAAGGAACTTTGCCTGTCGATGACGAAGAACGCGCGGCTCGCTTCGGCGCAACCCATTTTATCGAAAAGGAAATCCCATGAGAGCAGAATTACCCGGTTCGATCGCGATGCTTCTTGTTGCGGCGTTGGCGCTTCCGCTGGCGGCGCAGGTGCAGACCGAGGTTCCTTCCGTTGTCCCCGGCGCAAAGCCGGTCACGGTGGAGCACATCAAAATTCACGGCGCTTCGCTGGAGGGCAATCTGGAAGGCGAAGCGGTCGACCGGGACGTGATTGTCTTTCTGCCTCCCAGCTACTTCAAGGATAAGGATCGCCATTATCCCGTGGTATATGCGCTGCACGGTTATTCCATCGGCGCCGAACAGTGGACGCATGAGATTCATGTGCCGCAGACGATCGAGGGCGCCTTTGCCCAGGGGGCGAAGGAAATGATCGTCGTGCTGCCCGATTCAAAGACGGCCTATGGCGGGTCGATGTATTCGAGTTCGGAGACCACGGGCAACTTTGAGAAATTCATCGCCCACGATGTCGTCGCCTATATCGATGCGCATTATCGCACCATCCCGGAGCGCATGAGCCGCGGTCTGGCGGGCCATTCGATGGGAGGCTACGGGGCATCCCGCATCGGAATGAAGTACCCGAATGTCTTCGGGAGTTTGTACATCATGAGTCCCTGTTGTCTGTCGCCGCGCCCGGCCGGGTTACCGCCGGGAGCAGACGCGCAGAAATTCGAAGAGGCAGAGAAGAACTTCGAGGCAACTGTGGCGGCCTTCAAATCGCCCGCCGACGCGGCGAATCTGCCTTTCTTCTCGCGCGCGCAACTGGCCGCCGCCGCCTGGTCTCCTGACCCGAAAAATCCACCGTTGTATCTCGATTTACCGGAAAGGAATGGCGTGCCCCAGCCTGACGTGCTTGCGAAGTGGGCAGCCAATGCGCCGCTGGCCTTCATCGACCAATACATCGGCAACCTGCGCCAGTACCGCGCCATCGCCATGGATGTGGGGGATCAGGACGGCCTGCGCTTCGACACGAAAAAGATGCACGATATCCTTGACAGCTACGGCATCAAGAACAGCTTCGAGATGTATCACGGGACGCACACCAGCGCGGTTGCCGATCGCTTTCAAAACCACGTGATGCCGTTCTTCAGCAAGAATCTTTTCGTGGCGAAGAATTGAAAATCATCTGCTGATTCTGTTCACGATGAAGCAGAGTGTTTTCCAATGTACCCGTGTGCGGCTATTATATTCGCTACATAGAGAAATCGAATGACGAAGGACAAAATGCGAGTTGGGTTACTCCTTGCCGTTTCAGCGGGAATGCTGTTTTGTGCTGTTGCTGTGCCGTCCGTGCGGGCGCAGAAGACGGCGCAGAAGACAGCGACGCCACCGTACCTGAACCCCGCGCTGCCTCCCGCCGTGCGGGCCGGGGATCTGGTGAGCCGCATGACGCTCGAAGAGAAAGCCTCGCAACTGGTGAACCAGGCGCGCGCCATTCCCCGGCTCAAGGTTCCTTCCTACAACTGGTGGAGCGAGGCGCTGCATGGGGTCGCCGTGAACGGCGCCACGGAGTTTCCGGAGCCGATCGGCCTGGGCGCGACCTTCGATGCGCCGGCGGTCCATCAGATGGCCATCGACATCGGCGCCGAGGGCCGCGTCGTGTACGAGGAATCCGAACACGACGGGAACTCGACAATTTTTCACGGTCTCGATTTTTGGGCGCCGAATCTCAACATCTTCCGGGATCCCCGCTGGGGCCGCGGCCAGGAGACCTATGGCGAAGATCCCTTCCTTACGGCGCGCATGGGCGTCGCCTTCGTTACCGGAATGCAGGGCGATAACCCGCAGTACTATCGTGTAATCGCCACGCCCAAGCACTTTGACGTGCACAGCGGGCCGGAACCCACGCGGCACTTTGCGGATGTGGATATCAGCAAGCACGACGAGATGGACACCTATGAGCCGGCATTCCGCGCCGCCATCGTTGACGGGAAAGCCGGATCGGTGATGTGCGCCTACAACGCAATCAACGGACAGCCGGCCTGTGCGAATCAGTACCTGCTTGAGAACCAGCTTCGCGGCAAGTGGGGATTTCAGGGCTACGTAGTTTCCGATTGCGGGGCCGTGCGCGACATCTTTTCCGGCCACCACTACCGCGCATCGCAGCCGAAGGCCTCGGCGATCTCACTCGAGCGCGGCATGGACAACGAGTGCTTCGACTACGCGACGGTGAACGACGACCGCGACTACAAGCCGTACATCGAGGCTGTGCAGCAGGGATATCTGAGCCAGAGCGCCATGGACACTGCTCTGGTGCGGCTCTTCACGGCGCGGATCAAACTCGGCATGTTCGACCCTCCCGGCGCGGACCCTTACTCCCACATCGACAAAGATCAACTGGACAGCCCCGCGCATCGCGAACTGGCCCGCACGCTGGCCGGCGAATCGATGGTGCTGCTCAAGAACGACGGCACGCTTCCGCTCAAGCCGGAAATCCGGAAGATCGTCGTGGTGGGTCCGCTCGCCGATCAGACGGCCGTGCTGCTGGGCAACTACAACGGCACTCCCACCCACACCGTGTCGATGCTGGAAGGGCTGAAGGCGGAGTTTCCCAAGGCGGAGATCACTTACGTTCCCGGCACGCAGTTTTTGCGCAACGACGGCCGGCCGGTGCCAAGCGATCTGCTGACAACTCCGGACGGCAAGCCGGGCCTGAAGGCGGAATACGGCGACTGGACGGGTATTGCGTTAGCTTCCGGCGCGAAGCCAAAGCCCATCACGGAGCGGGTTGAGCCGAATCTCGACCTCGGCAAAGACAACCTGCCCGCCAAAGCCGCGAGTTTGAAGTCACTCGGCGTGGAATGGACGGGATTCCTGACCCCGCCGGATTCCGGCGACTACATGATTGGCATTCGCGCCGATGGCTTCAGCCGCGTTTCGGCCGGCGGCAGGGACGTCACTCTGCAGTACGGCAGCAACGGCGTCGAGGCGCAGCTTGGGCGAGTCCATCTGGTGAAGGGCCAGAAAGTAGCTCTGGAGATTCAGTACAGAGACATGGACAACGCCACTCCGCGCGCCCAGCTCATCTGGGCGCGCGTCAACAACGCGCCGAACCCGGCCGCTGTGGCCGCCGCGAAGAATGCGGATGTGGTCATCGCTGTCGTCGGCATTACAAGCAGGTTGGAAGGCGAAGAGATGCCTGTTGACCAGCCCGGCTTCCTCGGCGGTGATCGCACCAATCTCCAGATGCCGGAGCCCGAGGAGGCTTTGGTGCAGGACGTCGCCGCCACCGGCAAGCCGCTCGTCGTCGTGCTCATGAACGGCAGCGCGCTGGCGGTGAACTGGATCGATCAACACGCCAACGCGGTGCTGGATGCGTGGTATTCGGGCGAGGAGGGCGGAGCGGCGATTGCTGACACCCTGAGCGGAAAGAACAATCCAGGCGGACGCCTGCCGGTCACGTTTTACAAGGACGTCAACCAGTTGCCGAACTTCGAGAACTACTCAATGGAAGGCCGGACCTACCGGTACTTTACCGGCAAGCCGCTCTATCCTTTCGGATACGGTCTGAGTTACACAACCTTCCGTTACTCCGGCCTGAGCATTCCGCGCCCAACCGTCAACGCGGGCGATCCCGTCGATGCCGACGTGACGGTGACAAACTCCGGCAAGGTTGCGGGCGATGAGGTGGTGCAGTTGTATCTGAAGTTCCCGCCGGTTGCCGGTGCGCCGCTTGTCGCTCTGCGCGGATTCCAGCGCATTCACCTTGCGGCGGGCGAAAGCCGCCAAGTCCACTTCGAACTGAAGAACCGCGACCTTAGCATGGTCACCGACGACGGAGATCCCATCATCGCCGGCGGCGATTACACCCTCAGCATCGGCGGTGGCCAGCCGGATACCGGGGCGCCCGGCGTCACCGGAAATTTCCATATCGACGGCCAGATCGATCTGCCGGAATAGCGGCAGGAAGTTTCAATAAATTGCAGAAACACCTTTGTTCAAAGAAGTTCAAGTGGAACGACAGCACGGCGAGGCGGATGTGATCGCATCGTGCCGGAAGTCGCTCGCCGACCTGCGGCTGCAATATCTCGATCTCTACCTGGTGCATTGGCCCTCCCGAACTTTCATTCGCCGGGCTGCGATGTGAGTTCGCGCAGCGCCGACGCAAGCCGTACATCCATGCGGAGTACATGAGGACCTGGCGCAAGACGGAAGAACTCGTTGACCTGGGCCTGGTGCGTCACATCGGCACGTCGAACTTGACGGTCCCCAAGCTGAAGCTGCTTCTCGGGGACACGCGCATCCGGCCCGCGGTGAACGAGATGGAGCTGCATCCGCATTTTCAGCAGCCCGAGTTGTCAGCAGCCCCACGCATCCAAGGTGACAAACTGGCGGGTCGGCTTGTAGCGGCCGATGAGGATCTCGGCGGCGGCGATGGCGGGGGCGCGGTTGGCGGCGGGGGG
>VFSW01005989.1_pt1 | contig 17933 bp, 12 predicted proteins | sample 5358111 | NCBI WGS metagenome assembly VFSW01 (sample SAMN11554181, study PRJNA540505) | mine drainage metagenome | isolation source: sediment from site ElyBrook_90M | place: USA: Ely Copper Mine, Vershire, VT | collected 2017
TGCACATGCGCGCCCGCACCGGCACGCGCATCGAGGAGACCGCGGCGCTGTGCGATGCCGTGGAAGCGACCATCCGCGACGTGATCCCCGGCTCGGAGATCGTCAACGTCGTCGACAACATCGGCCTGCCGTACAGCGGCATCAACCTGGCCTACAGCACGTCCGCGCCGGTCGGGCCGGGCGATGCGGACATCTACGTGAATTTGCAGGAGCATCACCGGCCCACGGGCGGTTACGTGCGCGCGCTCCGCTCGAAGCTCGCCGCAACGTATCCGTCGGCGTCGTTCGCGTTTCTGCCGGCCGACATGATCGGCCAGATCCTGAATTTCGGGCTGCCCTCGCCCATCGACGTGCAGGTGGTCGGATTCAACGCCGGTGGAAATCGCGAGTTCGCCAACCGGCTGCTGCAGAATTTGCGCGGGGTTCCCGGGGCGGTGGATCTGCACATTCATCAAGCCGCCGATTACCCGCAATTCAACGTGGACGTGGACCGGGGCAAGGCGCAGCTGGTCGGACTCACCGAGCAGGCGGTGGCGAGCAATCTGCTGGTGTCGCTGTCCGGAAGTTTCCAGACGGCGCCCTCCTTCTGGATCGATCCGAAGAGCGGCACCCAGTATCAGGTGACTGCGCAGACTCCGCAGTTCCGCATGGAGAGTCTCAATGATCTCGGCAACACTCCGCTGGACGGCCCGCACGGAACGGGACAGGTCCTGTCGAGCGTCGCCAGCGTGCATCGCAGCGTCGCCCCCGCCGTGGTGAGCCACTACAACGCCACCCCGGTGATCGATATCTTCGGCTCCGTGCAGGGAACGGACCTGGGCTATGTGTCGGCGCAGATCAACAAGGTCGTCGATGCGGCCAGGAAGGATCTGCCCCGGGGTTCGCACGTCGAGGTGCGCGGCCAGGTGCAGACCATGAAGGCCTCATTCAACGGATTGCTGATCGGTCTGGTCGGCGCGATCGTGTTGGTTTACATGCTGATCGTGGTCAATTTCCAGTCACTCCTCGATCCGTTCATCATCATCACGGCATTGCCCGCGGCGCTCGCGGGAATCGTGTGGATGCTGTTCCTCACGCACACCACGGTGAGCGTCCCGGCGCTCACCGGGGCGATCATGTGCATGGGCGTGGCAACGGCCAACAGCGTGCTGGTGATCAGCTTCGCCCGCGAACGCATGAACGCGGGGGATGATGCCTACGAGGCGGCCCTGCAGGCGGGCTTCACCCGGCTGCGCCCGGTGTTGATGACGGCGCTGGCGATGATCATCGGCATGATTCCCATGGCCTTGGGCCTCGGCGACGGCGGTGAACAGAACGCGCCGCTCGGACGGGCGGTCATCGGCGGACTGGTTTTCGCGACCGTGGCGACGCTGTTCTTCGTGCCCACGGTTTTCTCTATCATCCATGGACGTAAATCGGGCGGTCCGGTTTACGCAGCGGAGAGTGCTCATGTCTGACCCCCTGCCGGCCGCTCCCGGATCCGGCCCGCGCCGCAAGCTGCAGGCGTATTTCTGGATCGGGCTCATCGTTGCGGTGGCGCTCGGCGCCTGGGGAGAGATCGATCGAGTCGTTGCGCGCGCCGCCCTCGGCAGGGAAACCGCGCGCGACGCGATTCCGACCGTGCTCATCGTCAAGCCCACGCGCACCGACCTGGGCGAAGAGCTCATCCTGCCGGGCACGGTGCAGGCGTACATCGAGTCGCCGATCTATGCACGCACCAGCGGATACCTCAAGAGCTGGGTCACGGACATCGGCAGCGTGGTGAAGAAGGGCGAGCTGCTCGCGCAGATCGAGACTCCGGAAGTCGACCAGCAGCTCCGGCAGTCGATCGCGGACCTCGCCACGGCCCGGGCCAACGAGGCGCTGTCGAAGACCACGAATGAACGCTGGGTCGAACTCCTCAGGACCGAATCGGTCTCCAAACAGGACGCGGAGGAGAAGGCGGGCGATGCCGCTGCAAAGCAGGCGGCCGCGGACTCTGCGGCCGCGAATGTCGCGCGTTTGCGGGAATTGGAGTCCTTCAAGCGTGTGGTGGCGCCTTTCGACGGCGTCATCACGGCGCGCAACACCGATATCGGAGCGCTGATCAACGCCGGCCAGGCCTCCGGCACGGAATTGTTCCGCCTGGCCGACACGCATCGGCTGCGCATCTACGTGCAGGTGCCCGAACCGTATGCCGCCGCCGCAAAGCCCGGAGTGCTCGCCGAACTGAAGTTCAGCGAGCAGCCGGACAAGTCGTACACGGCGACCACGGTGCGCACCGCGAATGCCTTGGACCCGGGGCTGCGTACCCTGCAGGTCGAGCTTCAACTGGACAATGCCAAGGGAGAGCTCTTCCCGGGCGCCTACGCCGAGGTGCATTTCAAGCTTGCCGCCGACGCCCAGTCGCTGCGGCTGCCGGCCAACACCGTGCTGTTCCGAGCCCCGGGTCTGCAGGTGGCCACGGTGGATGCGCAGCATCACGTGCACCTGAAGAGCGTGGTCCAGGGACGGGACTTCGGGAACAGCATCGAAATCCTGTCGGGGTTGAGTGCTGAAGATGCGGTGATCATCAATCCGCCGGATTCGATCGTCGACGGGGCGACCGTGCGGCTGGCGGCGGCACCCTCCGCGGCGGAGCACGTGGGCAAGGACAAGGGCGCCAAGGCGACGTGAACCGCATGCGCCACCGAGACGCAACGGCAATGGACGCGAACCGCACGATGCTGCGCCGAACCCGGACCATGCCGGCGGCAGGGGTGGCGCGAGCGGCGGCCGGCGCGCTGCTGGCCGCGGCCGGCGCCTGTTCCTTCGCACCGGCGTATCATCAGCCGGCGAGCCCGGCTGCCGCGGTCCGCTACAACGAGGCCGGCGACTGGCAGAAGGCCGCACCGCTCGACGATCGGTCGCGCGGTGCGTGGTGGACGCTGTTCAACGACCCGCAGCTCGATGCCCTGGAAGGCGGGATCGCAGAGGGCAACCAGAGCCTGCGGGCGGCGTTCGCGCGCCTGCAGCAGGCGCGCGCCCAGACGCGCATCGCTCGTGCCGATCTGTTCCCGACGCTGAATGTCGGGTCTTCCGCGCAGCGCACCCGGGTCTCCAAGAACTCGCCCATCTATTTTCCGGGTGAAGATCCCACGTTCAACAACTTCGACCTGGAAGCGGATTTGTCGTACGAGTTCGACTTCTGGGGCCGGGTGCGCAACAGCCTGGATGCAGTCAAGGCCGGCCAACAGGCGAGCGCCGCGGATTTCGCCACCGTGGAGCTCGCGCTGCGCGCGGAATTGGCGGCCGATTACTACGCATTGAGAAGCCAGGACGCCGAGCAGCGGCTGCTCGAACAGACGGTGGAGGATTACGGCAAGTCGCTGCAATTGACGCAGCGATTGTACGAAGGCGGCGCGGCGGCGGTTGCCGACGTCGATCAGGCGCAGGCGCAGCTCGAGACCGCACGCGCGCAGAGCGCCGACGTGACCTTGCAGCGCGCCCAGACCGAGCATGCGATTGCGGTGCTGATCGGCGTCAACCCCGCGGGCTTTCATCTGGATCCGAATCCGTTGCCGGCCGACAGCGCGCCGCCGCAGGTCGATGCGGGCCTGCCGTCGACGCTGCTCCAGCGCCGGCCGGACGTGGCCGCCGCGGAGCGGCGGGTGGCTGCGGCGAATGCGCAGATCGGCGTGGCGCGCGCGGCCTATTTTCCCGTGTTCAGTCTCGGCGCGGCGCTGGGCTACGACAGCATGAGCTCCTCGAGCTGGCTGAGCGCTCCGAGCCGGCTGTGGTCGGTCGGGCCGTCCGGCCTGCTCACGGTGTTCGATGCCGGGCGGCACCGTGCGCAGTCCGCCGAGGCCCGGGCACAATACGATGAACAAGTCGCCAATTACCGCAACACCGTATTGACCGCCTATCAGGAGGTCGAGGACAACCTCGCCGCACTGCATCGACTCGAGCAGGAGAACGCCAGCGAGGCGGCTGCGGTCACCGCCACCGGCAAGGCGCTGCAGCAGGCACAGTATCGTTACAAGGCCGGACTCGTCACCTATCTGGAGGTGGCGACCATCGAGACGACCAATCTGCAGGCGCAGCTGTCCCGCGCCGATATCCTCAATCGTCGCTGGGCCGCGAGCGTGCGGTTGGTGAAGGCGCTGGGCGGCGGCTGGCACGACCGCGTCTGTGAAAGATGCGCGCAGTCATCCTCCACAAACCCTTCCGGAAGATGATGAGCGGGACTGCCAGGGTGATCGCCCCGACGATCACGTAAAGCAGCCTCGGACCGACCCATGATTCGAGATGTTGCCACTGCTTCCCGAAAGCAAATCCGACGAACATGTAGCCGGCGGAAAACGCCGCCGACCCGGTGAGGTCGTACAACAGAAACGTTCGCGGCGGTACAGAGGGACAACTGCGCCGGAAAAAGCGGAAGGCGCAAAATCCGCAATTTCGCGTCGCGACCAGGGGTGCGGCATCGCACCGGGCAGCGGAATTCCCATAAGCGCGTTACCGCACAGAGTAATGAAGGCCGCCGTGTAAATCTTGCAGCCTCCCGCAGCAGGAGCACCCACAATGAAAGTCGACATCATGGAAGAGGCAATGGTCGCGGAACCCGCCGACGACCTCGATCCGTCGTCCAGCAAGGGCCAGCACGACGCGCAGCCTACTCCTCGAAAGGACTCCGCGCGCGCTGCGGAGAACATTGTGACGTGGAGGTCGTACCTGCCGGAAGACTGCGTCAAAACCATGATCAGCATGGGCTGGCACGGGACCACCTGACCTCGATCGACGATTCGAGCGGCGCAGCGAGCGCCGATCCGAGCGGCCCCGGCGGACTGCTAACGGACCGGCGCCTTGGCTCGGGAAGCCGCCTCGGCTGCCTTGGAGTTGCCGGTCGCGGACCGTGTCGCAATCGGCCTCGAGCTCTGCGCGATCTCGAGACGGGCGAATACCGGGACCTTGATGAGATCCAGGAGCAACGCAAAAGCGATCGCCGCCGCCAGCGTGACGGCGATCAGCGGGAGCGGTAACGGCGCCATCGCGATTCCGGCCCCGGCCAATAGCGAGGCAATTGCGAGATCGGCCAGGGAGGACGCGGCCAGCAGGCGGCTTGGCCGGGAACTCCACAGGTGACGGCGTTCGCGAATGGCGTAGATGGTTGCCTGGCTGCCGAACACCAGCACGATAAACGCCAGGGTTCTGAGCGCCTCGGTTCCGAGATGCAGGCCGAACCGGCCGATCGCCAGGACACCCGTGCAGAAGGCCAGCAGGCAGACGCCGAGGATGATCCCCGCAGCGGTCAGGCTGCCGATACGCCATGCGTTCGGGTGTTCGGAGGGGTGTACGTTGTCCGTGGTCAACGACATGGAAAGGAAATCCCCGGCGATCATCACGATGACCATCAGCAGCGGGGTGAGAATCGCGTGCCCGGTCATGATGAGACCCGCAACCAGGAACAGCACCGTCACGATCTTCTTGACGATGGCGTTCAGGGTGTAGGTCAGGATGCGTTGAAAGGTGATCCGTCCTTCCTTGACCGCGGCAACGATACCCACGAGGCCCGCTTCGGTCAGCACCATGCCGGCGGCCGATTTGGCGACATCCGTGGCCGTCGACACCGCGATGCCGATCTGCGCCTGGCGCAGTGCCGGTGCGTCATTGGCACCGTCGCCGCACATGCCGACGGTATGCCCCTGCCTCTGGAACGCCTTGACCAGCTTGTACTTGTCCTCCGGCAAGACCCCGGCAAAGACCGCAAACTGGTCGGGACGCACGTTGTCCGGGATCGGTCCGGGCGGGCAGACGGCGCCGTCGAGACCGACTTCGCGTGCCACGATGGCCGCGGTCGCCGGCGCGTCTCCCGTCACCATGACGATGCGAACCCCCAAGCCGTGCAATTCCGAGACCAGTTCGGCCGAGTCCGTGCGAGGCGGGTCGCTGAGGGCGATGAGTCCCGCCAGCTCGATACGCGCCGGCGGCCCGGCCGCCACCGCGAGCCCGCGCAAGCCCTGCCCCTGGAGTTTCTCGGCCGCAGCCGCTCCGTCCGGAGCGGACGGCTGCGTGAGGCCGACGACCGCGGCGAAGGCGCCCTTGACGATGCGTTGCGTGTCCCCGCCAGGACCGGTAACGGCGGCCTCCGACATCTTCTTCGCCGGATCAAACGGCACGAATTTGACCAGCCTTGGCGCGTCGGCGACCGTCTTTGCGGCAGCCGCCGCGCGAATCGCGGCATCGACCGGGTCCTGTCCGCCGTCGGAACTGGCGAGTGCGGCGAGCGCCAACACATGCGCCTCGTCGAATCCGGGCATGGCGGTCACGCAGGTCACCGTCAACGCGTTCTGGGTCAGCGTGCCGGTCTTATCCGAGCACACCACATCCGTCGTGCCCGCTTCATCCACTGCGGAAAGGCGCGTCGGCAGCACGCCCCGCTTGGCCAGAGAACGCGCTCCGAGCGCTCCCGCGAGGGTGAAGGTCGCGGGCAGCGCGACCGGAATCGATGCGAGAATTGCCGTGAGGATGAGCGGAATGATCTCCGCAAGCGGCATCCGCAGAACGTAGGCATACGCCGCCAGCATTACGATGACGGCGCCGTTGAACAGCGCGAGATTGCGCACCACCCGCATCACCGCCTTTTGCTGGGAGCTGACGACATGCGCGGTGCGCACGAGCTCGGCGGTGCGGCCAAATTTGGTGCGCGGTCCGGTTGCCGTGACTTCCGCGGTAGCCTCCCCGCGGCGCACCAGCGCTCCGGCAAAGGCCTCGACACCCGCGCCCGCTTCCACGGGGATCGATTCGCCCGTGAGCATGGATTGGTCGAGCAACACCTCTCCACCCGTGAGTATCACATCCGCGGCGACCACGCCGCCGAGCGACAGCTTGACCAGATCCCCCGGTACCAGCTCAGTGGCGGGAAGCGTCTTCCACGAGCCGTCCCGGCGGACGGACGCATTCATCGCGAGCCGCGACTTGAGTGCGGCGAGGGTCGCCTGGGCCCGGCTCTCCTGAAACAGACCCAGTGCCGCGTTGAACGCCAGCAGTGCGGCAATGATGACGGCTTCGAGGTACTTGCCCAATGCCAGTTCGAGAGCGATCGCCGCCTCGAGCATCCACGGAACCGGCGCCCAGAATTTCGCGAGCGCGCTGCGCAGGGGATGCACCACGGTGTCCGGCATCGCGTTCGAACCCACCTGCCGGCGGCGCCGGCCGGCTTCCTGACTGGATAGGCCGCCCGCCGCCTCGTTCACCGCCTCGGAACCGGTCATCACTGGCCGCGATATTTCGTAATTCGAGTCGACCGCGTCGGCGCGATTGCGCACCGTCGAGCGATACGAAGGCCATGGGAAGAGATTCCGAAATCCTCGCGAAATTTACTGCGAAAACCGACGCCGTGCTCCTGCAGCCTGCGTGTGCGGTAGCGCCCAGACGAAGTTACCGGGGTATGCATTAATGGCGGCTCGAAACATTCAACAGAGATTCTGCTCTGAACGGAGATTCCCAATGTATATCGGCGGCATTCTCGGAACAATCATCCTCATCGCGGTCATCGTCTGGCTTGTGCGCAGGATGTGACTGCGAGCGCGAATCCCCAGACGGCCGCCTTGCGACGGCGCCCTCAGGGTAGAAGCCGGTCGTACTCCCTTTTGACGGCCGCATAGCATTCGCACGTGCGGCCCTCCAAGCCGGCGCGATTCAGCACGGTTATGTGTCCCCGGGCATAGCGGATCAGCCCCGCGGTTTGCAGCCTCAGGGCGCCTTCGGTCACCCCTTCGCGGCGCACGCCCAGCATATTGGCGATCAGCTCCTGTGTCATCACGAGCTCGTTGCCTTGCAGACGGTCCAGGCTCAGCAGCAGCCAGCGGCACAATTGCTGATCCAGCGAATGATGACGATTACAAACCGCGGTTTGCGCCATTTGGGTGATCAACGCCTGTGTATATCGCAGCAGCAGGTGCAGCACCGGGCCGGCGCGGTCGAACTCGCCCTTCAGGGTGCGCGCTTTGAGCCGCAATCCTCGTCCCGCGCTTTGCACGACCGCCCGACTGGGAGTGGAGCCGCCTCCCATGAACAACGAAATTCCGACGATGCCCTCGTTGCCGACAACCGCAATCTCCGCGGATGCGCCGTCTTCCATGACATAGAGCAGCGAAACGATTGCGGTGGTCGGGAAATAGACATGACTGAGCGTCGCGCCGGACTCGTACAGCACTTCGCCGAGAGGCATATCGACCGGTTCGAGCTGCGATCGCCATCGCTCCCGCACGGTGCGCGGGAGCGCGGACAGCAAGCGGTTCTGGTATTCGATGGACACTGTAGTTGCAGGGCTCCGCGGTCAATTCAGGTCAAATGAAACGCGTCCGACTCTCCCGCCGGCAAGCCATTGTAGTCCAAGGCGGCTGCGTGCCGGCGCGTCATTTTCGGCCGCAAACTCAATCTTCGGTGCGCCAGCGCACCGAGCTCGAGACGGATCATCGATAGATTGCCGCAGTGGCTCGCTATCAGGAGGCGGATGACAGTGCCCCCACAGGCCGTCGGCAATCGGGTATTGGCTGCGATCTCGTCGAAGGACTATGGGCGCCTGGATCAACTCGAACCGGTGTTGCTGAGGTTCGGGCAGATCATCTACCAGGCCGGCGGCAAAATTCGCCACGTCTACTTCCCGATCGACTGTCTCATTTCCCTGCTCACCGCGGTCGACAAGCGGCGTACGCTCGAGGTCGGCATGGTCGGCAATGAGGGCATGACCGGGATGCCCTTCATTTTGGGGATGGGTGTGTCGGGTGTCCGCGCGCTGGTACAGGGCAGCGGCCGCGCCTTGCGCATGCCGGCCGGCGCGTTTCGCATCGAGTTCGACCGCAATGCGCCGCTGCGCGACGCGCTCTTCCGCTATACCTACGCATTGATGGCACAGATCTCGCAAACCGCGGCGTGCAATCGCTTCCACGCAGCGGAGGCGAGGTTGGCGCGCTGGCTGCTGATGACCCGCGAGCGAGTGGGCTCGGACGAGTTTCCGCTGACACACGAATTTCTGGCACACATGCTCGGCGTCAGGCGCGAGGGTGTCAGCGAGGCCGCCGGCGCGCTCAAGAGACGTGGGTTGATCGATTATCGTCGCGGCGACATCCGGATTCTCGACTCGAAGGGACTCAATGAGGCGGCCTGTTCCTGCTACCGGATCATCAAGGCCGTGTACGAGCGCGTTCAGAAATAAGGCCGGCGTGTCGGGCGGTGGTAACGGGGAGGTGCGCTCGGCTTCGGTTGCGCTGCGGAAGAAGCCGACGCTGGGGCCGATCTCGGGCACGTGCGCGGTGGAAACCGGCATGCCCGCGCGTCTCTTGCGTTATGTGCGGCATCGTACATACTAGCAACCTCCCCTTTTTCGCGCGCCAAGGAGGCCCCGCCATCAATTCCGACGACCCTCGAAAAAATCGCTTGCTCAGCGTATTGCCTGAGCCGGTCTGGGAGCGGTGGTTGCCGCAGGTGGAGACCATCGATTTGCGTCTTGGCCAAGTGGTTTACGAGTCCGGCGCCACGTTGAGCCATGTGTATTTTCCGACCAACGCCATCATCTCTCTGCTCTATGTAACCGAGAACGGACAATCGGCGGAAATCGCCGTCGTGGGCAACGAAGGGATCGTGGGGATCTCGCTATTCATGGGCGGCGAATCGACCACCAGTCGCGCGGTGGTGCAAAGCGCGGGCTACGCCATTCGACTCAACGCGCAGACATTGAAGGACGAGTTCAATCAGAACGGCCCGGTGCTGCACCTGCTGCTGCGCTACACCCAGGCGCTGATCACGCAGATGGCGCAAACCGCGGTCTGCAACCGGCATCATTCGCTCGACCAGCAATTGTGCCGCTGGCTGCTGCTGAGCCTGGATCGGCTGCCCGGCGCGGAACTCGTCATGACGCAGGAACTGATCGCCAATATGCTGGGCGTGCGCCGCGAAGGCGTCACGGAAAGTGCCCTGAAATTGCAGCGTGCCGGCTTGATCCGCTATGCCCGCGGGCGCATCGTCGTGTTGGACCGGGAGCGGCTGAGAAGCCGGGCCTGCGAGTGTTACGCGGTCGTCCAAAAGGAATATGCACGGCTGCTGCCCGATGAGGTGGCGACGTAACCATCCGCGAATGCCGCAGGCGGCACCGTAGGAATGCAGCCTTTCGGGGCTGGGGCCGGCCGGCGTCCGTGCGCTATCGTACAGACCGGCGTTGGGTGTCGGACTACCGTGCCGCATGAGTGTCGGTCTCCCAGAGCGGACGTTTATTCCATGGTTTCACACTCCGTACATGCGGGTGGCCGATACTGGTTCCCTCGCCCGTGCTCCCCCGGAATTCACCACTCCCCGGCCGGCAATGGGCACCGAGGACGACGAAGATGAACCCGAGGATGAGCACCCGGGGGAGAACGAGGCGGGCGTGCGCGAGACGAACAAGGTAGCCGAGACCGCCGAGGCGTTCGAGAAAGGCGCCGAGGACGGCAGGCATGTCGGGATTGCTGCGTCGCGAATACTCGCGCCGCGGTAGCCGGAGGGCATCGATGGGTTCCTGTGTTCGGGAAACGGCCTTCGATTTGCGGGGAAAGATCCCCGAGGAAGCGACGCTTTCCGAGCACGGTCGCCTGTGGGAGGTGAGCATCGACTTGCTCGGCATCCTCAGCGCCCAGGGGCTCATCGAAAGCACCAACCCTGCGTGGGGGCGAGCGCTCGGCTGGGCATCGGAGCAGATCCGCCAGAGGCCGATCTTCGAGCTGATCCATCCGGATGACGTGGACAAGGTCCGCGCCGGACTTCGGGATGTCGCGGGCGACGAATCCGTGCGGCATTTCGAAAGCCGGTACCGGCGAACCGACGGCGAGTATCGCTGGCTTTCCCTGGTGGCGGTACCGGATGCGGGCAAATTCTATTGCAGTGCACGTGATGTGACCCCGGAGCGGGAGGCAAGAACCGAGCTGGCCGCGGCGCTCGACGCACTGCGACAGTCGCAGAAAATGGAGGCAATCGGCCAGTTAACCGGCGGCATCGCGCATGACTTCAACAATCTGCTGATGGCCGTCGCGGGAAGCATGGAGTTGCTCGGCAAACGGCTCACGCAAGGGCGCCTGAGTGAGGCCAATCGCTATATCGAGGCGGCTCAGAGCGCCTGCAAGCGGGCGGCGGCACTCACGCATCGCCTGCTGGCCTTTGCGCGACGCCAGACATTGGACCCCAAGCCCACGGACATCAACCGCTTGGTGGCCGAGATGGAGGAGTTGATCCGCCAGACGGTCGGTCCCTCCATCAGAGTCGAGGTGGCGGGGGCATCCAATTTGTGGACCACCCAGGTGGATCCGAACCAACTGGAAAACGCGCTGCTCAATTTGTGCATCAATGCCCGCGATGCGATGCCCGAAGGCGGCTCGTTGATGATCGAGACGAACAATCAATGGGTCGACGAGCGCGGCGCCCGCGAGCGTGACGTACCTCACGGCCAATACGTGACGCTGAGTGTCACCGACACCGGCACCGGCATGGCACCGGCGGTGATGGCGCGCGCCTTCGAACCCTTCTTCACCACCAAACCCACGGGCGCGGGAACCGGTCTCGGCCTGTCGATGATTTACGGCTTTGCGCGCCAATCCGGCGGCCAGGTCCGTATTTATTCGGAAGTCGGTCATGGCGCGACCGTCTGTCTCTACCTTCCGCGTCACCTTGGGGAGGCGGAGATTGCCGAGACGCCGTCCGAACTGTCCGACCTGGCCCATGCAACGCAGGGCGAAGCCGTACTGGTGGTCGATGACGAGCCCATCGTGCGAATGCTGATCGTCGACGTGCTGCAGGAACTCGGCTACACGGCAATCGAAGCAGGGGACGGGCTTTCCGGGCTTCGGTTGCTGCGATCGCCGGCGCGCATCGATCTGCTGATCACCGATATCGGGCTGCCGGGCGGGTTGAACGGCCGGCAGGTAGCGGATGCGGCCCGCGAGCTTCGACCCGAGCTGAAAGTTCTCTTCATCACCGGCTACGCCGAGCACGCGGTGCTCAGTCACGGACATATCGAGGCCGGAATGCAAGTGCTGACCAAGCCGTTTGCGATGGAAGAGCTGGCAGACCGTATCAAGGGCCTGCTGATCTAGTCGGCGCGCAACAGCGCGGCGCGGCGCCGCCTGGAGCAAAGATGGCCTGCGCGGTACTAACGCTCCCGGGCGGCCTCCGCCTCGAGCGCCTCGCAATCCGCATCTTTCGCCTTGCCCAAATCGATGAGCGCCGGCTCACGCGCCTGCACGTCGATCGATGGATGGGTGAACGTGCCCGTCACTCGCACCGGGGCCCGGAATCGCAGCAAGCGAAGGCTCTTCGGGTGCCCGCTGATCGCCAGATCCAGCGTTTCCGTATCGAGGTGAATCTGCCCCTCCCCGGTGATCAGGACGGCCGCAGTGTCCGCGACCACGCGCTCGGCGGTGAGGGTTCCGTCACGGCCCTCGAACTGCGCCACGGCACAGCGCAGCGGAGTCTCGCGCTGGCTCTTCGTCAGCAGCAACCCCAGGCCGCGCAAATCGACGCCGGTCATCTCCGCGAGCGAGTCGCGGATGGCTCCGTGCCGCACGATCGCGGCGACGGTACCATTCGCGCTCGCGGCGACCTGATGGACGGACTTGCCCACTCCGGTGACCGCGATGCGTACCTGCAGCAGGCCTTGCGCGGGTGGCGCCGCGGCAGCTTTGCGATCGATCTCGGCAAGCTCAAGATCGGTGATTTTCAAGTAGACCTTGGCAGCGGGCTGGTCGGTCGTCGCATCCAGCCGCAGGCGCGCGTCCAGCTTGCCGGCGAGCACGCCGGCCGTGAGCGGGTCCACGGTGAGTATGCCTTCCTCGATGGTTCCCTTCGCCGCCAAATCGGTTAGCGCTACCCGGCCGATCTGCAGCCGCTTCGCGTGAAACCGTATATCGGCATCGCCCCGCCGCAGCGTCGGCGGCTTCAGCATGGCGTCGGACAGGAGCAACGGCGGTTTGCCGGTGTCGGGAGCGCGGCCGGCCGCGCGCAGGCCGCGGGCCGCCCTCCGGAGGGACGTCGACTCCAGCTCGATGCCGCGCCGGGGCCGGGCGCCTGACACGTCCGCGGCGCCGCTGCCGGGCACGTGGCTTTGCCCGCTGGTCGCAGCGAGATCGGCGAAGCGGGTGGACGTGCCTCGGCGCACCACCTGGCCCGAGACCCGGTAACTGCCGGTGTCGACCAGCGTGACGCCCGTCAAGAAATAAAGATCCTGGAGGTCGTCGCCCGCCGCCTCGAAGGATGCGTCGATCAGCTCGACATCGAAGGGCTTCGGCAGAAGACCCCGCCCTTTGAGCTCGGAGCCGCTGGAGCGCTCGGTAAACGAGAAGTGGTAGGGAAGCTCGCGGCTGGCCGCCGTCAGCGAGTCACCCGTGATCTCGAACGTATCGGCGTGCCCGTTCAGCCGCCCGTCGCCGCCGATCCGCAGACGCCGAGACTCACCGTCCGTGTCGTCCGCCGACACCACGCCGTCGAACTTAAGGTGCAGGCGCTCATCATCGAGCATCACATGCGCATCGGCCATCGACAGGCGGCGCAAAATCGGCCTCTTCACCGTGCTGGGCGGCCCATCCGGGCTGGTCCATTGCCAGTTCGCATGTCCCGAGGCATCGCGCGTCAGATGCAGCGTTGCGGACTTCATGGACAGGCTCACGATGCCGAACGCCGGGTCGAGCCATGGCAGATCCATCACCAGCGAAAGTTCCCCAATCTCCGCCAGAGGCCCCGCCGGCACCCAGGACGGATTACCGATGGTCACGCGCTCGGCGCTGAGCTGCGGATGGCGGGTGAGCAGATGGGCGTGCAGCGCGCCCGCGACCTCGAGGGGACGCCCCACGCGCGCCGCGACGAATCGAACCAGGGTGGCGCGGAAATACCCGGCGTCAACGCAGAGGACAACACCGATGCCGCCGAGCGCCAACAGCGCCGCGCCTCCGACCAGCGCGAGCAGGATTCGGCGCACGATCACCCACCCGCGCACGATGCCTTACCCGACCTCTGCAGGTGCGAGAAAGTGAGCGTCAAGGGCTCAACCGGCGCAGCCCCGCGCGCTCCGCCGCGCGCCGCGCCTCCTCATATCCGGCATCCGCATAGCGCAGCACCCCGAGCGAGGTGTCGTTGGTCAAGGTCAGCTGCAGGCGCTCGGCCGCCGCCGCCGTGCCGTCGGCGATCAGCGTGACGCCGGCGCTGGTCATGAAGCCGGCATAGCCGCCGCCGCCGGAATGAATGGCAACCAGATCCGCCTGCGATGCGCAGTTCACCAGCGCGTTGAGCAGCGGCCAGTCGGCGATGGCATCGCTGCAGTCGCGCATGTTCTCGGTCTTGATTTTCGGGTGCGCCATGGCGCCGGCCTCTAGATGGTCGCGGGTGAAGGCGATCGGCCCTCGGAGCGCGCCGCTGCGCACCATGTCGTTGACCGCGAGACCGAGCGCGGTGCGCGCGCCGTGGCCGAGCCATGCGATGCGCGCCGGCAGCCCCTCGAAGGGCACCGCGTCGCGCGCCATGCGGATCCAGCGCGTGACGGCGGCGTCGTGGGCAAAGGCCGCGAGCAGGTAGTCATCGATCGCCCGGATATCCGCGCGGTATCCCGACAGCGCTATCCAGCGGAACGGGCCGATGCCCTCGCAAAACAGCGGCCGCAGGAAGGCTTCCGTGAACACCGGGATATCGAAAGCCCGGTTCACGCCCGCCCGGATCGCCTGGCTGCGGATCAGGTTGCCATTGTCGAACACGATGGCGCCGAGCCTCTGGAATTCGAGCATGGCCTGGACGTGGATGCCGATGGAGCGAACACCGTCGGCCGTCAGCTTTGCCGGGTCGCGCCCGCGCTCCCGGCGCGCGTCGGCGGGCGAGTAACCCTGGGGCACGTAACCGTAGAGCAGATCATGCGCGGCGGTCTGGTCGGTCACCACATCGGGACGCAGCGCCCCCGCGGCGATCGCGGGATACACATCGGCGGCATTGGCCACGAGCGCGACGGCCCACGCGCGCCGCTCCGACATCGCGCGCCGGACGGATTCGAGGGCCCGCGGCAGGGAGTCCGTGACCTCGTGCACGGCGCCGGCTTCGAGGCGCTTCGCCGCGCGCTCGCCGTCGACCTCGACGGTGATGCTCGCGGCGCCCAGCATGGAGGCGGCGCGCGGCTGCGCCGAGCCCATGCCGCCGAGCCCGGCGGTCAGGAAGAAACGGCCCGCAAGATCGGCGGCGCCGAGCCGCGCGGCGGCGCGCGCGAGTATTTCGAACGTGCCCTGGAGCACGCCCTGGGACCCGATGTACTGCCAGCAGCCGGCGGTCAGGCCGCCCCAGCAGATCAGGCCCCGCTGCTCGAGGTCGTAGAACACCTCTTCGTTGGCCCAGCGGCCGACGAGGTTGCAGTTCGCCATGAGCACGAGAGGCGCACGCGAGTGCGTGGTGAGAATCGCGATGGGTTTGCCCGACTGGACGATCATGGTCTCGCCGTCCGACAGATTCTTGAGCGCGGCGACGATGGCTTCGTAGGCCGGACGATTGCGCGCCGCCTTGCCGAGCGCCGCGTAGACCACGAGATTGTCGGGATCCTCGCCCACCGTCAGCACGTTCTCCAGGAGCCGCAGGAGCCCCTCCTGCCGCCAGCCCCGGCAACGCAGGGGTTTGCCGCCGAAAGCGTCGGGGCGCGGCTCGGTCACGGCCGTCTTCCATCGAGCGCGAAGCGCGCGATCTCGATTCCGAGGGCGCGCTCCACGGGCGGGTAGACCGACGGATCGAACACGCTCGCGGACAGCGCGATCCGGTTCTTGGGCACGTGCAGGATGCGCACCGGCATGCCTTCGACGAGCCGTCCGGCGCTCACCGGGACGCCCGCGGGCGTCAACGTGGTGATGATGTCGGGATAGGTGCCGATCCTCTCACCGTCGCGCTCCAGCGCCATGTATTCATTCAGCACGTGCGCGATGATGTTGCCGCCCGCGGCCGCGATCTCGATGATGCCGCAGTCGAACGCCTCCTGGGTATAGACGATTGCGTTTCGAAGCACCCGGCCCGCGGCGAGGATGGTGCCGCCCGTGGCCTCGCAGATCGCCTCGGTGACCGCGTCGCCGCCGCGCGGCTCCGCCCGCACGATGGCGCGCCCGACCGTCAGCGCCTGGCTGATGCCGCCGAGCACCGCCCGTTCGGCGACCATGCGTGCCGGAATGGGATTCCTGCAGCTGGCGATGAAGCCGCCGGCCTCGTTCGCGGCGGTGCGCAGCGCCGGCGACACGCGCGCCGTCGCACCGCGCACCACCACTTCCAGGTAGGCGCCGCGTTCGCGGTTTCCCCCGGCCGCAGTCTGGATCATGGGCTCGGGACTGTTCGCAAGGCCGAGCGACCCCATGTCGCCGGTGGGGTGCGCGCGCAGATCGCCGACCGCATCGACCACCGCAAGTCCCATCGCCGCGCCCGGCAGCCAGGCGTTCAGTGTGCTGGACATGCCGTTCTGGCCGATGATCAAGCCCACGATGGGCCGTTCGGAAGCTTCCTGCAGCAGTTCCACGGCGCGCAGGTAATCCACGCCGCGCATCTCCCATTGGGTGAGTCCGCCCGGGGCTCCGATGGCGGCCATGGTCGCGACCAACGCATCGGGATCGAGCTCATCGACGCTCACCAGTTCCGGCCGGCCGATCGATGTCGCAATCTGACCGAGTGTGCGTCCATGGTCGGCGAAGCCGCCGCCGCCGCAGCCGTACACGGAGCCGCCCTTGCCCGCGAAGTCAACATCTTCCGGCAGCAGGTCTCGTCTCATCGGTGGGCGCTTTTCATCGCTTGACGATTCCCGCCCGGTCGCCCGTAATGTAATTCTTACAACGCATTGTAGCGGCTCGTGCAATGGACTTTTGGCAGATGGTACGCCAAGATTTGGCGGCGCCGGGCGGCCCGCAACGGCCAAAGCCCGGTACGGCATCATAGTATTTTATCGAACCGGGACGAAACATCGGCGAGCGAGCGGGTTCGGCGGGCGATCGCGGGGACATCTCTCTCAACCGACGGTCCCGCGGCCAATCCGACATCCGCCACTCGATTCTAGCGAACCGCGCCGGGCAGAGCCTGAGCGCGGCAGCGGCAGAGGTTGGTCATGGAATCAAGTCAACGGGTCGCGCGCAAGCGCAAGTCGAATGGGATTGCGGCCAGGGCCGTGATGGAGGCGCCCCCCGAACTCGATCTCGGCGGGCTTCTCGATGCGCTGCAAGCCATGCAATCCGGGGACTTTTCGGTGCGCCTGCCGGGCTCCAATACCGGCGTCGCCGGCAAGATCTGCGACACCTTCAACAGCATCGTCGCCGCCAACGCGCGCATTGCGCAGCAACTCGAGCACGTCGGCGAGGTCGTCGGCCGGCAGGGCAAGACCAGCACGCGGGTGCGATTCGGGCTGTCGCAGGGCGCATGGTCGGACATGGAGGGCTCGGTCAACACCTTGATCGATGACTTGCTGTGGCCGACGACCACGGTCACTCGGACGGTGTCGGCGGTGGCGCGCGGCGACCTCCAGCAGACGGTGCCTCTCGATGTGGATGGGCGCGCGCTCAAGGGCGAGTTCCTGCGCTCGGCGAACATCGTCAACACCATGATCAAGCAGCTCTCCGTGTTCACCTCCGAAGTGACGCGCGTGGCGCGCGAGGTCGGCACCGACGGCAAGCTCGGCGGTCAGGCGCAGGTGCGCGAAGTGACCGGCGTCTGGAAGGACCTCACCGAGAGCGTGAATTCGATGGCCTCGAATCTGACCGCCCAGGTGCGCAACATCGCCGAGGTGACCATCGCGGTGGCCAACGGCGACCTGTCGAAGAAGAGCACGGTGGACGTGCGCGGCGAGATCCTGCAGCTGAAGGAAGCCATCAACACCATGGTCGATCAGCTGCGCTCGTTCGCCTCGGAGGTGACGCGCGTGGCGCGCGAGGTGGGCACGGAGGGCAAGCTCGGCGGGCAGGCCA
>VFSW01005990.1_pt1 | contig 17931 bp, 18 predicted proteins | sample 5358111 | NCBI WGS metagenome assembly VFSW01 (sample SAMN11554181, study PRJNA540505) | mine drainage metagenome | isolation source: sediment from site ElyBrook_90M | place: USA: Ely Copper Mine, Vershire, VT | collected 2017
TCGGTTCCCCTGTCACCAATACACAAGGCCATTAATCAGTTTTGAGATCGAGGTAGTGGTTTATTAGGATTGCGGGTCATCAGAATTTTTTACGAGGATTTGGAAAAATCTTTGGATGGGATTTTTGTGCCCAGTTCGCTTGATCTAGACCTTAAGAAGGGGCGAATGGCGTCGCTTGATCAATGGGGTTACACTTCGTGACTCCTTGATATTCTCCTTGGGGTATCTGCTTTTGCTTTGCCTGTTTTGATCACAAGTCACCCAATTCGTTGTATGGAAACCTCAACGATCATTTTCCGCGTTCCTTTGCCGCGAAAGGTACCTCCGACAGGGCGGATATCGCCGTAATCGCGTCCGACAGCAAGTTTGACATAGCGAGTATCAATTTCTCGATTATGTGTCGGATCATATCCTTTCCAGCCGTAGTCTGGGATAAAGACTTCAACCCAAGCATGGCTTGCCTCGATTTCACCGGGGAGCTTGTGCTGGTTGAGGAAGTAGCCACTGACATAGCGTGCAGGAATATTATGACATCTGCACAATCCCAGCATGAGATGGGCAAAATCCTGACAAACACCTTCTTTTTTCTTTACGACCTCAATGGCGCGTGTGTTCACATTGGTAACCATCGGGGTGTATTTGTAATTGTGTTGGATATAGTTTCCCATGGCAATGGTATCGAGCCAAACATCGGCGAGCCCCGTGGGGAGGGCGTCCACTGCTTCGCGCCAGACTTCGGCCTGAAGTGAGACAAATTCCGAACTATGAAGAAAGTCAAAGTATTCTTCCTGTATGGAAGGATTTTCTAGTGATGTTTGCCCCCTAAGAGGGACAGATCCGCGATGATCGGGATAAGTCTGGACAAGAGAAACAGCCTCTACCTCAAGGCGATCATGAAGTAGAGGAATATCAAAGTAGTGGACACAGTTGGTATAGAAATCAGGGTAGTCCCGGATCGGTGAATCGGGATCAAGTCGCAAATGAAACTCCTGACATTCTTGTAGTGCATCGGTGATGGGCTGAAGGCGGGCTTCATTGAAGCTATCTTTCACCAGCCCTTCATAGAGATAGCGCGTCAGATGGGAGATAGAGAGCAGGAGCGGCTCCGTCCAGAGAACCTCTGGATCTTTCTCTTGGGTTTCTTGAATTTTAGAAGTCATGACTGTTGCTGCTGCATTTGCTGCTGATGAAGTCGAATTTCTGCCGCTGTATCGATAGGCGGATGATACATATATTTCTGATAGATATGATCATCAAGCTGATCGAGGGTGGTCTGTATTCCCTGAAGAAACTGGTGGAGGCCATTATTGAGTATTTCTTTTATGGTGAGTGTATTGAGATCGGCCAGGAGTTTGCCAAACGCCCTCTCTTCCGGGCTGCTATATTCGCGTTGAGCTTTGCCGCTGAGGGCGTGTAACTCGTTGTCCAGATGCTGAAGGCAGAAGCGGATAGAACGAGGAAAAGTAGTGGAAAAAATGAGAAACTCAGCCACCTTACAGGGGGTAATATCCTCAACATGGAAACGCCGGTATGCTTCCAATGCACTTGCTGAACGGAGGATCGCCTGCCACTGGGCAGCATCAATGGCACCACCCACATCGGAGACTCTCGGCAGCAGGATGTGGTATTTGATATCAAGAATACGCGTGGTCTTGTCACCACGTTCAAGAAACTTTCCGAGGTTAATAAATTCATATCCCTCCGTGCGGAGAAAAGTAGAATCAGTCATCCCTTGAAAGAGATGGGAGTATTTCTTGATCTGCTCGAAAAACTCATGGGCACCGGAAGACCAGACTTCGCGTGCATTCTTGGACTTGAGGAAGAGATAACACTCATTGATAACTTCAAACATTTCCAACGAAATCTGGTCACGCACCTGTCGTGCATTTTCACGGGCGGTAAAGAGACAGGAAATGATGGAATTCGGATTCTCCTCACGAAAGGTGAGAAACTCGGTAACGTTCTCACTGTCGGCACGCTTGTAAAGCCTGAAAAAAGTCTCCTCATCGCCAGCAGAGCAAAGGATCGGCAGCCAATGCTCCTTGAGCTGCTGGTCGTCGAGATCAGCAAAGTCAAGCATGAGTTGAAGATTTACATCGAGCAGGCGCGATACATTCTCGGCACGCTCGATATAGCGGCTCATCCAGTAGAGGGAGTTTACCACGCGAGAGAGCATCACCATCGTGTCGCGGCGGTTGGAAATTGGTTTCTGTGAGCAAAATTCGGTCATGGCACAGGATGGGCGTAGGCTTATTGTTGGGAGCAGGAGATCAGGAATCGCTGTTGAGAACCCAAGTATCCTTGGAGCCGCCGCCTTGGGAAGAGTTCACAACCAAGGAGCCTTTGCGCAAGGCAACTCGAGTGAGACCGCCGGGAGTCACGGTGATTTTTTCTCCGTAGAGAAGATAAGGACGCAGATCAACATGGCGTCCCTCCAGCCCCTCCTCGCCCCAGGTAGGATGGCGCGAGAGGGAGATCGGATGTTGGGCGATAAAATTGCGCGGATCAGCGCGGATCAACTGACGGAAGCTGGAGATCTCCTCCTGAGTGGCCCAAGGGCCCATCAGCATGCCATAGCCACCGGCTTCGTTGGCTGATTTCACAACAAGTTTTTCCAAATGATCGAGGATGTAACGACGATCCTCCGTTTTGCTCGCAAGGAAGGTGTCAACATTAGGGAGAAGGGGTTCTTCAGCAAGGTAGTATTTGATGATCTGAGGGACAAAGTAGTAGACCACCTTGTCATCAGCGACTCCGGTTCCAATGCTATTAGCAAGGCTGACATTGCCGGAACGGTATGCATGGACGAGGCCGGGAACTCCAAGCAGGGAATCAGGACGGAAAATCGTGGGATCGAGGAAGTCATCGTCGATGCGACGATAGATCACATCAACAGGAACAAGTCCTGAGGTCGTGCGCATATAGACCTTCGCATCACGCACCACAAGATCGCGCCCCTCCACAATAGGAATGCCCATTTGGCGTGCTAGAAAGGCATGTTCAAAGTAGGCACTATTGAAGACACCTGGAGTGAGGAGCACCACATTGGGCTGAGCACTGTTTCCTAGTGATGGAGGAGAGATATATTGGAGAACCTTGCGGAGCTCCGTTCCATAACTATCGACGGGTTGTACACGGGCCTCTCGATAGAGTTCAGGGAATGCGCGTTTTAATGCCGCGCGATTTTCCAGCATGTAGCTGGCTCCGGATGGGCAGCGGAGATTATCTTCAAGAACGAGATAGTTTCCCTGCCGATCCCGGATGAGATCGGTTCCGCAGATATGGATATAGATATCCTTGGGCACATGAAATCCCATGAACTCCCTGCGAAAATGTTTTGCTCCCAGAATATAATGAGGAGGGATGATACGATCCTTGAGAATTTTCTGATCATGATAGATGTCGTGGAGAAAGAGATTGAGTGCTGTGATGCGCTGAATGAGACCTTTTTCCAGATGTTCCCACTCGGTGTTGGGAATAACCCTAGGCATGAGATCAAAGGGAAAGATCCGTTCGGTTCCCTGATTGTCATCATAGACGGTGAACGTAACGCCGCCGCGCATGAAGGCTAGGTCAACGGAGGTCTGCTTCCGCCGGTGTTCGGCGGTATCAAGCTGGCGGAGACGGTCGGCAATTTTCTGGTAATGCGGTCTGACGCTCCCCCACCCCTCTTCAAACATTTCATCAAAAAAATCTTCTGTTTTGTAATTATCGAGGAGCATGGGATGAAAAGCGGAATGAACCCTTTTTAGGTGAGGGGCGTGATTTTAAAAAGCAAATGCCGAGCCAAGTAAAGACTCCTCTACGGAGGATTAATGTCGGAGCAGTAACTCATTGATGGCAAACTGGTAGTTATCGCGCGCATTGAGTGACTGAAGGCATCCCTCTTTATCGATAAGCCATAGGGTGGGGAGGACATTGATGCCAAATTGACGGGCGATGGAATTTTTCCATCCTTTGCCATCAAAGGCAACCGGCCAAGTGATCTGCATGGCTTTCATTGCAGAGTCGAGATCGGTCTGATCCTGATCAAGACTTATGCCAATCACTTTGAGGTCGGCAACCCCCGAGGCATAGGTGCTGAAATCCTTGAGCCAAACGAGACTGGGAGCTGATTCAGCTGCCCAAAAGAGAAGAGCTACTACTTTTCCACGGTATTTGGAAAGATCGACAATTCTCCCATCCGTTGCCGTAAAGGTGAGGGCAACGGGATGACCAAGCTGGTCGAGGCGCTTGATATCATCCTGAAGGTGCTGGGTGAGAGACTCATCCTTACTAAGAAGGAGAGCCTGTTCTACGAGTGGGCGTTTTTCTTCAGGATGGTTATCGCAAAGAGAGGCTGCCTCTGCCAGAAGCCGAGCGGAGCGACGATCCTGAGGAAATTCGGCAGCAAAAACTTTAGCACTGGTTACAGCCCGTTCCCGTCGTTGATCAGGATCGCTGCCAAGATTTTGCCATTGCAGCGAGATACGGCGAAACATGGCTTCAGCGCGCTGCGTCGCATCGGGAGCTTGTTTTTCCAATGTCATCAGTTGGGCGAGTGCAGCATCGACCACGCGAGGATCCTGATCGAGTGAACCGAGGCGAGCCTGGGCCACTGCTAATCGCACCCTGGATTCATAGGCATGAGGATCATCTGGCGATTCCTTCAGGAATGCCTCATTCACCGCAATCTGAGTTTCGAAACGCTCTTTTAGTGCTGCTTTAGCCTTCAGTGGATTGGGTGAGAGCTTGATGGTTGGAAGATCGAGTGCGGTGACCTGCGCCCAGTCCGCGTGAAGCCATGATGTCCCAGAAAGGAGGGAGAGAAGAATAAGACGTGCGGATCTTGGAATCATAGATGGGGTGTGTGAGGAGGTTTGAGAAAGAGAGTGACCGGACAATGGTCGCTTGCCTCGTTCCAAAAAGCAGGGCGTGCAATACAAGAATGTTCCGAGTCAACTTCAGGTTCCAGTGTCTTTGCCACCAGAATGTAGTCAATGCGGGAATACATATCGGCGGCGGCCCAGTATTCGGTCCAGAACTCGCCGCGATCATCGGCTAGAGGAAGTGCATGAAGGCTGTCGGGCCAGTCTGGTTTTCCGGCAATCATCCAGAGGGCCTTCTCATTTTTTGTATCGTTGAAGTCTCCAATCAGGATCAGCCGCGTTGCGGGATTGGTGCGCAGAATGTCACGGACAATGCGGCGCAGCTCTTTGGCCTCGGCAAGACGGAGAGCTGCCTCATTGTATTCAGCCACTTCGAGCTTGGCTTTTAAATGAACGCAGAGAATCCGGAGACGGTAGCCGGGGAATGGCTCTATGGTGACATCCAGAATACCTCGTGGGCTATGCAGCATCACTCCATTCACCCAGAGAGGAAGGTCTCCTTGAGAATGATGTTCAATGAAGGGAAATCGGCTCAGAAGCGCAACATGCCGTGTCGTGTCATTGCCCTGAAGATATTCGCTATAAGGATACTCCATCCCAGCGGTTTTGAGACGCCTTCGGAGATCTTCCAGTTGCCGTGGTTCTCCGATTTCCATGAGTCCGAGCACATCAGGGTGAAGCAGTCCGATCATTCGGGTAACAGCATTTTTTTCAGATTCCGGCTTCCCTGCATCGGCACGAAGCTTTCCCTCCACGCGTCGAGGCATCGTGAGATAATTTTCCACATTGTAGCTGGTGATCCGAAGTTCATTTTCTCCTTCGGTACCGCGTGCCACACTTCCAGACAAGATGCTGACAATCACACCGCAAAGCAGAAGCAGTTGTGCCGTTTTCCCAAGAAAAACTACCGGAGGCCAATACACCTTTACCTCTTTGTCGCGGTGGTTCCCTAGACTGGCTTCTGATCGTCTTTGTTGACTACAGGAGGAGAAATCTTGGTTAGGACTTCAGATGTTGAAGTCTCGGAGGGTTTTGAAACCTCTTTGTCAAACTCCTCCTTCGCCTTCTTGAATTCATTAACGCTCTGTCCCAAGCCACGGGCCAGCTCAGGAAGCCGCTTGGCACCGAAGAGTACCAAGACAATCACCAGAAGAATAACCAGGTCTGGCCCGCTCGGAATACCAAAAGCGAAGAAGCTAGCGAAGAAACCAGGGAGAGAGGAAATCAGTTGCATAAACATTACCTAACACTCCCTGCATCTTGTGCAACAAAACTCCCACTCCTCGCATGATGTTTTCAGGAAAAATTTCTTTCTTCCTGAAAATGACAGCTTTCTTGCGTATTGTGGTTTTCCACCTTTAGCTGTCAAGGATGAGATTCCTCGATTCCAAGTTTCTCCGGTGTGCGGTGATGCTTGCTCTCTGGATGCAGCGCACTCTCTTAGCCTCCAGTCCCACGGATCAGCAGGGGATGCTGGATCGCATCACACACCCCGATCCAAAGTTAAAGAGTTCTTATCAGGAAAAGGCGTTCAAATCAGGAGGAGATTTTTCTGGGAGGATGGTTACGACCAAAGAATATGCAGGCATTAAGAAATTTGACTCCAAGCCCTTTGAGACAAAGACCTTTGAAGGAGCCAAGCGGAGCTGGGTGGGAAAGATGCTATTCCCTGAAAAAAAACTCCCTCAGAACCTTCAGGGCGCGAACCATGATGCCAGCAAGAAGTTTGCCACGAAGGAACTTCCACTCAAAAACTACGCTGATCTGAATAAGAGAAGCACTTATGGAAACAAAGAGAATTTTTTCACCAGAAAATTTTTACTCAAGGGAAAAACACAAGGAGCCATTGACAATGATCCCGGGCTTCAGGCGGCGATCAAAAAAGGACTTTCACTCGACGATGTCAGAAAACTGCTCAACAAAAACCCCTGATTCTGCTGAGATCTCTGTTTCATCGAACTTTCTTTTTACCTCAATCTCTATGATTTTCTCCCTCGACCAGCTTGCTCCACTTCTTTCCGGTTGTTCTCAGGTTCTGAGCAAGGAGGAACTCAAGGCTAAACTCACTCTCGGACGCCCTCTTCGGGTGAAGCTGGGAGTCGATCCAACCTCCCCCGACATTCATCTCGGACATACGGTTGCCCTGACCAAGCTGAGGCAGTTTCAGGAACTGGGCCATGAGGCCATCCTGATTATCGGTGACTTTACCGCCATGATTGGCGATCCGAGCGGGCGCTCTGCGACACGCCCGCATCTTTCCCACGATCAGGTGATGGAACATGCCAAGAGCTATCAGACGCAGGCATTCAAAATTCTCGATCCAGAAAAAACAACGATCCGGTTCAACGGAGAATGGTTTGAAGCAATGGGCTTCGAGGATGTCATTCGACTCAATAGTCGTGTGACATTACAGCAGATGCTCCAGCGTGAAGATTTTCGTGACAGGCTGGACAGAGGGTTGCCTGTCAGGGCGCATGAAATTCAGTATCCGATCATGCAGGGATGGGATTCCGTTGTCATTCGGGCCGATATCGAACTCGGTGGTACCGATCAGCTCTTCAATATTCTTGTGGGGCGAGATCTTCAGCACGAGGAGGGGCAACAACAGCAGGTTGCCATGATGCTGCCGATTCTCACAGGACTCGATGGTATCCAGAAGATGAGTAAAAGTCTGGATAATGCCATCGGCGTGGCTGAACCTCCCGGGCAGATGTTCGGAAAAATTATGAGCATTTCCGATGAGCAGATGAATGATTACTATCGTCTTCTGCTCGGTGAGGAAATTGAGGTAGGTACACACCCTATGGAGGCCAAGAAGTCCCTCGCAGAGCGTCTCACCACCCGTTATCACTCCGGGGCGGAGGCTCGCCATGCCAGAGAGGAATTTGAACGTCGTTTTTCCAGAAAGGATCTGGAATCCGCAGATCTTCCGATTTATAGCCCGGCATCAGATCTCCCGAGGGATATTATTACTCTGGGGGTCGATGCCTTTGATCGCGCCTTGGGAATCAAAAAATCGCGTGGGGATGTGCGCCGTCTTCTGGAAGGAGGGAGTGTCTCCTGGCGTGGTGAAAAAATTGGCGATCCAAAGACACTTCTTCCGGCAGGTGAATCCGGCGTGTTGAAACTCGACCGTCGCAATGCAGTGCGTATTTCCAGGGAGAGTCCCTAGGAAAGAAGTGGCTAGGAGATTGGGGGAAATCTCCTAGCCGGAGTTCAGTTTGCATGTTTTTCTTGCTCTGGCACAACTTTTCCGACGGATAGGGCCAGAGCGGCGAGGCTCACGAGGTAGTCGGACTCGGCGTTGGCTTGTTCAAAGCGGGCATTGGCCAGTGCACTCTGAGAGGAGAGAAGGTCGGTGATGGTTGCCAGGCCGTTTTGAAAAGCGGCCTGAAGGGAATCAAAATCTTCCTTGGCCGAGTTCTGAAGGGAGGTTGCGTAGGTGACTTGTTTGCGGGCTTTAAGCGAGTCGTTGTAGACTGTCCAGACATCGCGTGTCGTTTCCAGGAGAACTGATTGAGCATCAGCTCGTGCCTCAGATTCCTCGGCCTGACGTTTTTTTACTTTTTCCACGCGCTCGAATCCATCAAAGAGATCCCAGCTCAGGACGGCAAAGGCTCCCACCTCGTTGTAGTTGCCGTAATAGGTTCCAGAAGTTCCTCCCTGTCTGGCATAAAAGCCAAAGGAATCATTGTTATAGTTTCCTTGCAGGGAGAGCTTGGGAAGGAAGTCGGATTTTGCGCGATCAGTAGCGGCCTGAGCGGCGCGGATATTGGATGTCCGTGCGGCGAGATCGGGACGGTTGGCAATGGCCCGCTCGATGAGCTGATCCACTTTTTCTGAAAGGGTGTCGAGGTGGGTATTTCCGGAGGGAGGGGCGACTTTCAGCGGTGCATTCGCTGGGAGCCCAGCAATAGTACGAAGGTTGCCGAGGGTGACGGCGACATTTCTTCGAGCTGTTGAGAGGTCCAGTTCCGCGCGAGAAACAGTCTTTATTGCCGTGAGGACATCGGGTGCAGTAGCGAGACCTGATTGTTTTTGCGCTGTGACCATATCGCAGAGGCTCCTGGAGAGTGTGAGGTTTGCCGTGGCGGCTTCTTCCTGAGCAAGAGCCGCGGTGTGAGAAAAATAGGATTGCTGGAGAGAAAAAATGGTCGTTTGAATTTTGCGATTGAAGTCGAAGTTGGCAGCTTCCAGGAGGGCTATGGTATTGCGGACATCGGCAGCACGCCGTCCAAAGTCGAGGAGGAGATACTGAATTTGGAATCCTGGAGAAATGGAGAGATTATTGACTCCGAGCGGGCCGTTCTGGGTTGGATAGGGAGTTTGGGAATATCCCCCCGAGGCGTTGATACTGAGCTTGGGGTAGTAGGAGGCATTGGCTTCTCCTACAGTTGCTGCGCAGGCGAGAGCCTTGAACCATGTGGAGCGGGTGGAGGGGTTGTTTGCCAGGGAAAGTTCAACCAGAGCAGGAAGGTCATAGGTGTGTTCCGGGTGAAAGATGCTTCCATGCTCGCTTGGGGAAAAAAAGAGTGCGGCGGGAGAGGGGGCTATGGCATTGCCTCCCTCATCATTTGCCAAGAGAGTGTTTCCAAGGGCTGTGATCAAAAGACTCATGGCAACGCTCATAGAGACCGCACCAATTAGCGTTGCGGCTTTTCCAAGGGGTCTCTTATGGTAATGGGATGTCACGGCAGCTCTTACTTTTATTGCTTCTGCTTATGATGACGGGTTGTGATCCGCAACTCAATCTTGCTGGTGCCTATATTCCAGGATGGCTTGCCTGCCTGCTCGGCGGGCTTCTAGGTTTCTGGATCATCCACTTAGTTTTTTTAAAAACAGGAATGCTTCCTTTTATTAAGCCACTGCCTCTGATCTATGGAGCCCTGATTGCTGGGATCTCCTGTCTTCTCTGGCTGATCTTTTTTTCCGCCCGATGAGTGACCAGCATTCAAGGAATCAGATTATTCGGAAAAGTGTCGGAATCGTGATTTCCCTGTTGATTCTGATTGGGGCGGTGATCTCGGCTCTTCTTGTCGCGCACAATATCAGGATCAATCCACGGACGGAAGATGCTCAGATTCGAGCGAATGTCATAGGAATTGCTCCTCAGGTGAGTGGTTCGATTGTGGCACTTGCGGTGAAAGATAATCAACTTGTGCATCAAGGTGATCTGCTCTTTGAGCTGGATGCGAGACCTTATGCCGCCGAGGTAGAGAAGGCCAAAGCGCAGCTTGCGCTGACGGAACTGGAAATTCAGGCTTTTCAGGATCAGATTCAGGCCTCTGAGGCGGCTCTCCGAGAGAGTGAGGCTAATGCACTCTACGCGAGAAATTATGCCAAGCGGATTGGAGCATTGGTTGGGAGTAGCTATGTGACCGTTGATAAAAATGAACTCGCTCAGACACAGAATCAGACCGCAGCCTCCAAGGTGGAGCAGGATAAGGCTGCTCTCTCTCGAGCTCAGAAGCTTCTGGGGGAATCTGGTGAGGTGAATGTGCGACGCGTAGCTGCGGAGGCCTCACTGCGGGATGCCGAACTGAAGCTTTCCTATTGCAAAGTCTATGCTCCGTGCAACGGATATGTCACCAATCTCCAGATCACCCCAGGCGTCTATGCCTCGGTGGGAGAGCAGATTTTTGCGCTTGTTGATCGGAGGATCTGGTATGTGCTTGCCTATTTCCGCGAGACCGATTTACGGCATCTTCTCCCCGGAATGGGGGCTGATGTTTATTGCATGGCTGAATCAGGAAAGTCGTATCACGGAATCGTTCAGGGGATTCCCAAGGCTGTTCTGGAACTTGGCTCTCCTTCGGTGAATACGCCGGGAGGGCAGGGGATTCTCTCCCAAGTATCACCGACAATTGATTTTATTCTTCTAGCCCAGCGCTATCCTGTCCGCATTGTTCTGGATGCTCCAGAGGAGCATTCTTTCCGTATGGGAGGAACAGCTTCGGTGATCGTCCATACTCAGAGCGACATCCATGCAGGGAATCAGCAGCTCGTAAAATTGCAGAAGCTGGAAGCGGCTTTTTTTACCCCGCCATTAGGGAATGCTCGGCATGAGTGAGGCCGCGCAGATCGCATGGCGTGTGGCAACGGCTGTTGCTCTGACCCTGCTTTGCTTCTTCCTGCTTCATATTCCAAATTCTTTTCGTGCCCTTAATACTGTGGCGATGCTCTGCGGTCTTGCCCTTTTTCAGGGGGGGATGATGAAACAGCGGCTGATGCTGATCTGGATTTCCGGATTCATGGGGATGATCATAGATACCTTGTTTCGTGAAGCCCCGTGGTTCTATATCCCGGCCACAATGCTGCTGGTTTATACAACGATGCATCTGGCTTCCCATAGCCGTGATGCGGCCACGATGATGTTGCTCGTTTTTGGATATAGCGGCTCCATCCCCACGAGTGATTTTTTTGGAACTGATCCGATCCTTGCCGGTTTTCAGCGCACCATTGGTGTGACGCTGGGAGTGATCGTCGCCATTACGATCCTTTTCATTTTTCCGATGAAAAAGAAAACAGGGCAACATCATCCCGAACCGCTGAATTTAGGAAGAAGAGACCTTCTTTTCCTTGCCGTAACGGCAGGAGTATCACTCATTGTAGGCGCAGCAATCATCAAACAGTACGGCACCTTTGTCGTCATGCTGGGACTGGCCTGGGCGCTTGGGTTGCCGATACAAAGTGCTGCTGTGAATCGATTGCAACTGCTCGGTTTGGCCTTAGGAAATTGTGTGGCGCTGATACTTCTGACAGTTTTTTCAGCCTCCTCGAATAATCTGGTATTCTATATCGTCGTGATTGCAACCATCGTTGGCATTGCCGCCTATCTCGGGGCTTCCTTTCCTCAGCTCAAGCCCGCGCAGGGCCTCTTTATCATTGGGATATTGGTGCCCATCTCGTTTGCCTTCAAACCGCTTCCCAATGTGACGGTTCTCTTCCCGATGTTTTTCTCCATGTGGCTTGGTGTGTTCATCGCAAGCCTGGTTTTTCTGATTTTTCGCTCTCTGGAAGAAGTTGAAAAAATGGTATTGGAGTGTGGCCCTCCTCGAATTGGGTAAAAATCTCACAAAGAAGACCTCTTTTTTCAGACAGCAGGAATCGATTGGAATGGCGTGAGATTTTTAACAGTGAACAAGAGGGGTAATCTCTACAGGATCATTCAAAACCATGAAATCACTCTTTACAACGCGTGGATGCACAGTGCTGATTACTGGTGCGACGGCAGGGCTGGGGGCTGAGTTTGCCAACCAGCTCACGGCGACAGCTTCGAGGATTATTCTGGCAGGGAGGAGGGAGGAACGACTGATAGCACTGAGCGAATCTCTCAAAACTCAGCATCCAGACCTTCAGATCAATATATTCAAGGCCGATCTCTCGCTGGCTCCAGAACGTGAGAGCCTTGCCGCATGGATTATCCGCGAACAGATTCCCCTCAATTTTCTGATTAACAACGCCGGACTCGGTGATCTCGGGACCTTTGACGATGCCAGCTGGGAGCGACTCTCCTCGATGCTTGAGGTGAATGTCATGGCCTTGACACATCTCACGCATCTCTTGCTTCCCATGCTGCGTGCCCAGCAAGCTTCTGCAATTCTCAATGTCAGCTCAGTAGCTGGGTTTTACCCACTTCCTGAAATGGCGGTCTATGCCGCCAGCAAGGCGTATGTGACGAGCTTCAGCGAGGCGCTTCGCATGGAACTTGCTGGGGAGGGGATCATTGTGACAGCTCTCTGCCCTGGCCCTGTGCCAACGGAATTCTATAAGGTGGCAAGCCGTTCCGGTGAGGCGATCCGTGCCATGGATCGCCTCCATCCAGCCCTGAGTACGCCGGTTGATACAGTGGTGAGAGAGGCTCTTCAAGGAGTGCTCAGCGATAAGCCAGAAGTGATTCCCAACAGGCTCTTAGCTCTTCTGGTCAGAGGGTCATGCCTTCTTCCCTTTTCTGTGATCAGGACATTCATCGGTCTCGGGGCTGGCCCACGAAAACCAAAAAAAATCTCTCATGATTGACAGGATGCGTTCTATATGGAGAGTAAACCGTTGAAGAGTTTCACCAGATGGTCCACACGAGAGATTGATCCCAAGTCTCATGCTTCCTTCGCCTCGGCAATCGAATTGATTGGCCCCGATCTTTACTCTGTTGAGGAGAGAATAACCGAACAATCGAAAGCCTTCGATGCGGGCATTGAGCATTATATTGAGTATGCCATCGGTGGCAGCGGAAAGAGGCTTCGCCCAGTTCTCGCACTTCTCTCCGCTGGAGCCACGGGACGCATTGTTTCTGATCATGTCGATCTGGCCGTCATTCTGGAACTTATCCATATTGCCAGCCTCGTGCATGATGACATCATGGATGGTGCCGACCGTCGCCGTGATCGTCCCACCCTCAATGCCAAATGGGGAAACTCCCTCACCGTCCTTGTCGGCGATGTTCTCTTCTCTCATGCACTGAGACTCTCAACCCAGTTTTCCAATTCTGAAATCTCTCGCCGCATTGCGGATGCCGCTGCCGATGTTTGCACTGGCGAGATTCTTCAAACCCAGCGTCGCTTTGATCTCAATGTCACCCTTGCTGAGTATTATCGCATGGTGCAGATGAAAACAGGAGCCCTCTTCTCCTCAGCCTGTGAACTCGGGGCTTTTCTGAGTGGAGCCTCTCCCTCGGTCATCAGTGCGTTGAAAAATTATGGCAATAAAATTGGCATTGCCTATCAGGTTCTGGATGACTGTATCGATCTCGTCGGTGATGAGGAAATGATAGGAAAGACTCTTGGAACCGATATCGCCTGTGGGAAGTTCACCCTGCCGGTGCTCCTGCTGCTTCAGAATTCTACGCCTAAACAGAGAGATGAACTCCATCGTCTGCTTCTGGCCGATGAAGCTATTCCCGCCACACACCTCGCTGAGATGGTCTCGACGCGAGGAGCTCTGGCTGCTACCATCACGGCGGCACGCAGTCTCGTGGACGCAGCGGAGGAGGAGTTAGCGCACGTCCAAAATAATCGCCATGCTGCCGCTCTGCGCTCGATGACCGAGTATTTGCGAGGCGTTCTGGATTCCTTGCGTCAATAAGCTGATTCTTTCAGCGGAGAGAGCTGGTGATGACTCTGCCTCCCTCAGGATTCTTCTCTTCATGCTATTATTTCTGGGTTTCTGCATTTTTTTAATGACGCCATGAAATCTTGGGATAGCTTCACCGCGCGTCCATCGTCGGATCGCACATCTCACCTTCTTCATTTCACTCCACTATGCTCCTCTGCATTGACTTCCAGCCGGCCTATGTCGAGGCGTTTGCCCATGCAATGGACCCGCTCCGGTGCAGGTTGCACCGTGCTGCACGGAGGGGTGAGAGGGTGCAATGTATGTATAATGAGGTCTATTCCCTGGAGGGGGAAGAGCTGGGAGATCCCGTGGAGCGTCTCATTACATGGGAAAAAAAGGAGGGCTTAGCTCTTGGGAATGCTCAGATGTTTCGCAAAAATTTTGGATGGGTTTCCCATCTGTTTCGTGAAGGAGCTGAGAGGAGTGTTGCCATCGCAATTTTACGGAATCTCTTAGCAGGGGGGCGTCAAACAAGTGCGGAGATTGCAGGGGTTGATCTCGAGAGAATTGTGGCAGAGGCTCGTGGTGACTTTTCTGGATTCAGAGACTGTTCGCCAGAGGCTTGGGAAGAGATCAAAACAGGAGCCATTGCACTGCCTTTTGTTTTCGAGGGCGGGGTCTCCCCGTGGATTGAGTCACTGAGAGGTCACAAGGTCGAGGTTTGCGGGGGATTCAGGGAGAGATGTCTCGATGAAATCTGCATGATGATGGAGGCTGGAGGAGTTTCCTACCATCTGAATGAATCACTGATTTTTTCTCTGCCACGTGAGGAGGCAGAGCCATTCGATAGGCAGACATGGAGCCCTCTGGACGATAATCTACCTGATCCTCTCTTGACTCCGGCTCTCGTCACGGTGTAATCCCAGAGGATTTTCTGGCGGAGAGAAGCATCAAGCAAGCGCAAGGAAATCACGGACAAAGGCGTTGGCAGGATGGCTCCGAACTTCCTCGGGGGAGCCAATTTGTTGGATGATGCCCTGATGAATAATGACAACGCGATGGGCCACATCAAAGGCCTCTTCCTGATCGTGGGTGACAAAGAGACTCGTGAGTTGAGTTTTGTGATGAAATTCGGTGAGCCATGCCCTGAGTTCCCGACGCACTTTAGCATCAAGTGCTCCAAAGGGTTCATCGAGCAGAAGGACGCGTGGTTCCACAGCAAGCGCACGGGCAAAGGCGACTCGCTGGCGTTGCCCTCCAGAGAGTTGGGAGGGGAAGCGTTTTTCGAGACCCAAGAGCTGAATAGTCTCCAGGAGAGAGAGAACGCGCTCGCGGATTTTTTCTTTTGAAAGTCGCCTGTGACGCGGAGCCACATGAAGGCCAAAGGCAATGTTCTCAAAGAGGGTCATATGATTAAAGAGGGCATAGCTTTGAAAGACAAATCCAGCCTTCCGCTCATTAGCACTTTTATAGCTGACATTCTCTCCTGCAAAAAAAACGTCACCACTATCGGCAAACTCAAGTCCTGCAATGATGCGAAGCAAGGTTGTTTTCCCCGAGCCGCTGGGACCGAGAAAAGCGACCATTTCGCCTGTTTCAATCTTAAGATTCATATGACGGATTGCTGGAAAGGCACCGAAACTTTTGGAAAGAGAAGAGATTTCTACGCTCATGGGGAATAGGATAATTGAAGTGGAGTTGATGAGGGCTTAGCTCAGAGATTCATCCTGAAGATCGTGAAAATTGGATTTTTAGTCGATTCCTGCTCCCCTCTGGCTGGCTTCAAAGAGGCGACGATTTTTCCACTCGGCAAGTGTTTTGAGAGCTAAGGTGACGAGGGCAAGGAGGGCAAGTGCGGAGGCGAGAGAAAAAGCTGAAGCAAACAGATAGTCGTTATACAGCCTTTCAATCTCCAGCGGCATGGTGTTGGTTTTGCCGCTAATTTTTGCAGAGACAACGCTCACTGCGCCGAATTCTCCCATGGCACGGGCATTGCAGAGAATGATGCCATAGAAGAACCCCCAGCGGATTTTAGGAAGAGTAATGTGAAGCAGGATCTGAAATCCGCTGGCCCCCAGGGTGAGCGCGGCTTCTTCCTCCTCAATTCCTTGAGCCTGCATCAGGGGGATCAGGCTGCGTGCCACAAAGGGGAAGGTGACAAAGGTAGTTGCCAGGATAATTCCGGGGAGGGCAAAGAGGATTCTGATGTCATGAGCTTGCAACCAGAGGCCAAGACATCCACGACGCCCGTAGAGCAGGACCGTGATGAGGCCACCAATGACTGGCGAGACCCATAAGGGAAGATCGATGAGGGCAAGCAGAAGCTGGCGTCCTGTGAAGGAGTAACGGGTAATCGCCCATGCAGCGGCAATGCCAAAGAGGGCATTAGAGGGAACTGCGATCAGGGAAACGAGCAGTGTAACCTGAATAGAGTGGAGAATATCGCGATCTGTGAAGGTGCGCAGGAAGGTTTCGAGTCCTTTTGCTAGAGCCCCTTGAAAAATAACAAGAAGGGGTAACCCCAAAAACAGAATATAAAAAACCAGTACAATCCCAATGAGTGCGCGGCGAACCCAAAGAGGTTCCGCAGTGGCTCTGACAGAGTCGTCGGCTAGCGCATCGCTACCTGGGGGATTAAGAAAATTAATAAAACTGGCCATTTATTAATTAGATTTACGAAAATTATTAGCCCTCGACTGGAAAAAATTCCCTATGACGATGATGACTAGAGAGGCTAGCAACATCGTGAATCCGATGGCAGCAGCCCCCGTGTCGTCATATTGTTCCAGTTTGGAGACAATCATCAGGGGGGTGATTTCTGTTTTGAAGGGAATATTCCCAGAAATAAAGATGATGGAGCCGTATTCCCCAACGGCACGCCCATAGGCCATAGTGACTCCGGTGAGCAGTGAGGGGAGCAGGGGAGGGAAGACGACGCGGCGCAGTGCCTGCCAGCGACTGGCCCCAAGGCATGCGGCAGCCTCCTCAATATCTGAGGAGAGTTCACTGATGACTGGCTGGACGGAACGCACAACAAAGGGAAATCCGATGAAGATCATGGCGATCAGCACGCCAAGCGGCGTGAAAGCTATTTTAATACCGAGTGGTGTAAACAGTTTTCCAATCCACTCGTTCTGGGAGTAGAGCGCGCAGAGCGCGATACCGGCGACCGCAGTGGGGAGAGCAAAGGGAAGATCGCTTGCTGCCTCCATCAAGCGGCATCCTGGAAACTCATATCTGGCAAAGATCCATGCTGCGAGGAGTCCAAAAAATCCGTTGATGAGTGCCGCGAGCAGCGCAAGGCCAAAGCTGACACGATAGGAAGCGACCACCTCGGGATCGGTGATGGTTTCCCAGAAATGAGGCCATCCGCCAGAGGCTGTTTTGCCAATCAGAGCACCGAGAGGCAGGAGCACGATCAGTGTGAGCCAGAAGATAGTCCAACCAAGGCTGGTATGGAATCCTGGCAGGATATGTCTCTTTTTTGAACGTTCCTTTGGCATGAAATATTATTTGCAGATCCGTTCGCTTCAGATGTCGCGTCCTTCGGAGCTAATTTCACGAAAGAGACGTAAGATTTCCCTGATAGCCACAAGATGAGCCTCTACCTGTTTTCCAAGAGGGGCATGATAGGGAGTCTCAAAAACGATGGAAAAAGGTTGCGGATGCTGATCTTCTGGAGCGGCCAAAATCCCTTGATAACCTCCACTGATGATGGAATCACTGGCTGGATGGGAGTCGATGTGAGGACGTACATCACGCGGAATCACCACGGAGGCACTTTGGAGTGCTGGCTCCAGGAGATGCCGTGTGAGGGTGGTGCCATTCACATAACCATAGATGCCTTCGCTGGTGTCATCAGTATGGAGGGCAATAATGCCGTCAAACTTCTTGGCTCGCAGCTCATGCTCCAGATGGAGGATTTCGGATTCCTCTTCAGGATTCCAAAAACAGCGATTGAGATCTTTGCCAGACTTCCCTTCTCGCCGTCCTTGTTCAACTCCCCATGGAT
>VFSW01005991.1_pt1 | contig 17930 bp, 10 predicted proteins | sample 5358111 | NCBI WGS metagenome assembly VFSW01 (sample SAMN11554181, study PRJNA540505) | mine drainage metagenome | isolation source: sediment from site ElyBrook_90M | place: USA: Ely Copper Mine, Vershire, VT | collected 2017
GAGAATCGGGGTCGTGTCCGCGCGCTCGTTCATACTCACACTTCGCAAATCCTGATCGCTGCCTCAATTAGGGTCTTCCCCTCCTGCGCGTTTTTGATCGCTTTGACAAGAAAAGAACACCGTGTGAGCCATAAATTCACCGTATCGGATCGATTTCTGACCGCGGTATCCTAGGTGAGATATCCGCGGCGATTGACGAGCCTTTACCTTTCCGTGTTTTCCGGGATTGACACCTGAGCTCCGTGCCTAATGGGATAAACTGTCGTATTCTTTGTGACCTCCTCAAGAATGCCTGGCTTCTCCATTCGATTAAGGAGCCATCGTTTGCGCCAAAAGTCTGCAAGCATCTCCGTCCTTAGCTTGTCCCGCGTTCGGGGTACGTTGTACTGCGCGGAGTCGGTAAAACCTAGTAAGACCTCACGAAAGTTTCTGGCAAGTGCGATACCGTACACGACGCGCTTGTTTCCGTGGTTCATCAACACGTCGGACGGTAGGCCCAGCAATTCCATGCCTTCGCGGATCTTCCTCATCAGCGGATTGACTCCCTCCCCGAAGATGGAGTTCACCTTCCGCGCTTCCTTCGAGCGGCCGATGAGTGTACTCATCAGGCCGAGAGTCTCCTGGCTGATGTGAAACGACCCGAAACCCTCGCTAAGGCCGATGGAGCGATATTCAATCTTCTCGTGCGGGTTGCCGCCGACTGCTTCAGCAGGCACCTTGACCCGGCTATATTGGCTCAATGGTGATCCATACAAACTGGTCGTGCAGAGCAATACCAGTTGTGCTCGTCTGTGGACCGGGGCACCCCGCATGCTGGATGCAATGAGACTGGTTTGGTTCTCATAGCGGTGCTGGTATCCGTTGATGACCTCCGGACTGCACAGGAGAAGGCAGACTAGTTTGCCGCCAAGTAAGAGATTGTAGGGGGCGACTGCGCCGCAGACGGTGATGTCCATCATGTTGACGCCAACCCGCTCGCCCTTGAGCATCCGAACAATCTGGCCGACTGCTTGCCGAAACCGAGCGTTCTCGAAGGCTTGAGCCCAAGCCGCTTTCGTTACGTCGCTGGCGAACTTCTGCTCCTGGAATGCCACGCGGACAGATAGAAGGCCCGCGAGTTGTTTGGAGCGCTTGCTGCGGAAAAGGCTCGTCTCTGCACGTGCGCGCCACTCTGCGACAGTTCCTGCGGTCACGTGCTTGTGCTGCGCGGCGTTCGGATAGCGCCGGTGATGTTTGATGGCACGTTCCGAATCCTTGAGCAGTTTTTCGATGATTTGGGGCGTCGGCTTCCGCAAGTCGTGCCGGGTAATGAGACCACTATCGAGCAGATCCTTGAGGTAGATGCTCTTGATGAAACGGTCTATCTCACCGATGAGCCATGCCGCATCTCGTCTGGGATTCGTTGAGCTTCGGAAATGCTCGATGGCACTTTCAGAGTCCCAGCCAATCCACCTGTCCCGCGAAGACTGTTGGACTACGGAACTGGCAAGGCAGGCAATTCCGACAACCGGATGGTTCTCAACCGCCGCATCGCGTATGAGGATCATCATGGAACGGCCTGGAACGCTCTTGTAAGAGTTCACCCAGGTGTGCCGGAAGTAACGCCAGATATCCATCAGGCGTAGTCCGGTTTGCTCGCAATAAGCGTCCCGTTCGACGAACTGAATATACGGCTTGATCGCGCCGCGAAGTTGTTTGAGCTTTGATTCCAAGTCAGGCGTGATCCGAACCGCGGACAGGTCTCGGGCAAGGCTCTCGCCATCCCGCATGACCGAATAGATGGAGTGCCACCCCTTCTTGGTCAGACGCTTCTTTTCCATCCCTTTGATGAAGGCCCGTGTTGCCGGCTGACGCAGTTGATCATCTCGGTCGATCAGATGAACGTGCCGGATGCGTTCCTTCTCCACCTCCGGCGAGAAGCCGTTCGCGAATTCGATCACCACGGCCGGAGAGAGGGTGATAATACGCCATCCCTGCGCGATGAGGTCGATTGTGACGCTCAGCGATGCAAGCAGTTCTAGCTCTTCTTGGACCTGGGCCTTGGTTGGTTTTGTCAATGGTACGAGGACACTGGATCGAAGTCGTTGGATCAGCTCTGCGGAGATGGCCTCACGGCAGCTGCGAACCATCTTGCGAATGCACGCACATCTCTCGCGAAAGAGCGGCATGAGCACAGTGAGGTTCGGGTTGAGTGTGACTGATTGGCCCATCGTGATTGTGTCCTAATCCAGGAAAGCCGTAAGAGCATTACTCCACGTCTCCCTCAACCGTCGGACAGCAATCTTCTCCTCTGACGATCTCAGCGCGCATTCGGCGCGCCCCACAGCGAGGAGCATGAGTTGTAGCTGATTCAAGACTCGTGCAGATTCGACCTGCCGAGTTGCCGCCAAGGGCTGATAGATCTTCTGATAAAAGTTGTGATCGCGGTTCAGGGTTAGCGTGAGTCGTTCCTGTGCCAGCGACGGACGATAAAAACTGACCTCTTCTAATACCTGTTCATCGATTCTGTAGCCCAGTTGAGTAATCCCTCCCCGTACGCGCGCTGTGTTCTGCGCGCTTCGGCCGCGCAAAACGACCGGAACCATCAGGGAATCCTTATGCCTTGCGACAGCCGTACTTTTCAATTCTACCGACTCTTCGCGGACGGCGAGGTAGCGGCGCCGAACGAGACTGTTCAGTTCTCTCGCGATGTGCTCCAGATCCGGAGTCAAGATACTTTCTAGCATCTCGGTGGGATGGATCTTTTGCTTAGTGTGCGTAACACCGAACAATTCGTCGAGTTCAGGCGAGAAGGAGATTTCGCAGCGCCACCAGTCGTCGTAGTTCTCCTTCCTCTTGGAGCCCATGAAGTGCCATCCGCGGTCGATCTCGCGGCCGCCGCGTACCACGGAGACGCCGGCACCCTTCGAGATTCCGTGTGCGTTCTTCTCCTCGTTGGAAAGAGAGCACCACTGTTCGATGGGCAGCATGGCGAATCTGACCAAAATTTGCGAAGCCTTACCTCCCGGCGAGGCTACGTCATAGCGGAGGGTAGGCCCATAAGGTTCTGCGCCGGTTAGGTTGTTGCCGTTTCGGAGAAAGAGCGGATCGATCGGCTTGACCCTTTCACCGTTGATCAACACTTTTTTGCCGCTGTATAGCTGGTGACGAAAGGTGCGGCCGAATTCCAGGTGGAGGTATTTTGCCTGGGTTTTCTGTGTACGAAAGTCGAGCCGGTCGCATTTGGTCAGCGCGACCACGGTCCCTGTCGGCGACGATGGAGCGTCGTCAGCGGCATCTGGTTTGAACCGGCTGGGTGCCGGAACGGCCGAGAGCCCGCCTGAGGCGATCTCGTCGACATCAAGATAGCTTGCCCATATCTTTCCGGGGTCAGTCCAACTGTAAACATCGACGCGGCGGGCTTGACTCAAGGAACCATTCGGCAGGCCCATGCCAAAGCGCCCCGTGCCTAACCGAGAGTTGAACCGTGTGCTGCCGCCGAACTGCAACGCCAGTTGCATGGTCTGCGGAGACATCCCGGTTCCATCATCTGTCACAGTGATGCACTTGCCGTCCGCATCCTCGGACAAGCACACGGACACAGTGTTTGCCTCGGCCTCGAACGAGTTATCGACGAGTTCGGAAAGAGCTGCAGCTGTGCTCTTGTAGCCAGAATCCCGTGTGGCCTCAATGAAGGTTTGGATCGCGACTAGAGGATATTCGCCAGTCCTATACTTTGACATGCTTCACCACCTCCTGATAAGCGGACGGTAGGTCCCGCTCCACCAGGTAGTCGGGCAGCAGAACGCGAGTTCCTCCCGGACCGTGCATGAGGGGATGACATTTTTCTGCCTCTGCCTTGGAAAGAAGTGCGGGATAGGTGCCGATCGCAATAGTTTTGCTTCCGCCAACGGGAGTGGCGAGCAAGGCCGCATCTGCCCACGCGAGAGTCCACCCCTCTAACTGGAGAAATCTCGCCAACGGTTCCAAAGTGTTCCTCTGTTCGCTGTCAGATGGAATCGCCGGGAGTTCGCTGAGTCTCGCGTATCGAAGGAGTTGCAGGCCCAGCCGACGATCCAGCCGCGGATGGAGGAAGCGATTTCCGTAGTGCCGCAGGCACTTTGTGCAAGAACGTTCACAGTGCGCGGGGCAGACGGTCAGCAGTTCCTCGATGCGAGGCAACATCGCTTGCAGATTCCTGCCTACTTCGTATGCGTAACCAGCGCCGCCCGAGGCAGTATCAAATAGGTATATCTCGGCGGTTCCGATGCCTCCATGTGCCGCAGGAACGAAGCGATAGCCAGAGCTGAGTTCGCCAGGATCGATAGAAAGTCCGAGGCTCGAACCCAGCGCCACAGCCTCCGAACAGGTTGCGAGCGCGTCGTTGACCCAGGGGAGTTCAGGATTGAAGTCCATCGTGGCGTCGAATTCGAGCCGTAGAAGCAGAATGTCAGTACGGAACTGGTGTCCGAGGTAAAGGCCTTTCCGAACGTGACCGTTGCAATGCTTAGGCGGCTGCTCCCTCTTGCGGACGTAGTCGGGCAGCAGAAAAGGGCGCGGGTGTTCTTTCTCAGACTCAGGATAGTCAGAGAGCCAGGCAGCGCCGCAGGTTTCGCAAACGCCGAAACCCGTGCCGTTCTTGCCCTTGTTGGTGACGATCAACTTGACCCCTTCCCGATAGGCAAAGGAGATCTGCGATCCAGTGAGACTGTCCCATTGAAAATCCCGGTCAACTAGTTCGGGAAGCTGGGCGCTGGAAGCGTACGTAATATCCTGGTCTCTGTCCTCGTCCCTCAGGCGCCTGCCCGCCTCTGGAGAGAACGCAGGTGGGTCCAGCAACTCGTTCGCCTGTAGCTCTCCGTGGCATACGGGGCATTCCTTCTCAGCAGGTGGGCTTGCAACGTCCGCCGTCTCCTCCAGCCGGACGAAGGAGCAACGCGGACATCCAATGTAGCGGTCACGTACCCCGTCAAAAAAGCGTTCGGCTGGACTCGCTGTTGCCAAACCATCGAAAAAGATTCCTCCCACGCGGTAGGTTTGTTTGTTGACGACGAGGATTCTTCCCGGTGCGTATTCACTGAGCGCCTGCGTCTTTCCGAGTTGCGGGCGCTCCCGTTCGATGACCTTGCCAAAGTCCGCGCGCTCCTGGATCACGAAACTGCAAAGATCGGTTGGAAAGGCATACGAAGGCAGCAGCCCTTTGTCGAATAGCAGATCGAGCAAGGTGAGTGGCTCAGCCGTTTCCTCCGGCTCAGTTACTTCTTCGCCGCCGGCGGCTTCATTCGCCTCAACTTCCTTTCCGATCGCCGTGAGCTCTTCAATCATTTCGGCACTGACGCCTTTAACGTAGGCGGCCTTCTCGACTTCGCGTCTGCTCGCATCGGGAAACAACTCATTGGGGAGCCATGACACGATACGATCATGAACCTTCTTTGAGTTCGGACCTTTCATCCACAGTTGGAAAGCCGCAAAAGTGAATTGGTCGTCGCCGTGGAAGAATGCCGTGGCCAGTCCGAAAGCGCTCATAAGGTCGGGCCTTGATGCGGCCAGAGAGTTCTGCTGGGCTTCCGGCAGTAAGTCCATCTGTTCATGAAAAAAGGTCTGGAGGAGATACGAGTAGATGTGCCGCCGGGCGAGGCGCCGGTTGTCCGACTTGATGCGTGGCTCACGGGCCTGGCCGCTGATCATCACTGCTGGATGTTCGAAATGAAAGGCATCGTGCGGACCTCCTTGAGCGAAGGTGAGCACACTCGAGACAGATGTTCCCCTGCGTCCTGCGCGGCCGGCGCGCTGCTGATAGTTTTCTCTTAGCGGGGGAACAGTCCGGAGACCAACTGCGGTCAGCGATCCGATGTCGATGCCCACTTCCATCGTGGTGGTGCAGCTCAAGACATCAACGGCAGGCTTGTCCTTTCCCAAAGGAACATCCTGAAAACGCAGCTCAAACTCCTCGGTCGTCGCGTAAACAACTCCAGTGTCTCGCTGCGATAGCTGTGCCGTGTGTTCTTCCGCGGTGATATGGACCGGCCGCTGGCCCTTCAGAACCGCCCGCAGTGGCTCGCGAAAGAAATCCTTCCTGGCCCGCATGTACGGATGGTCGGGATGACGCGGTTCTAATCGCTTTTGTCCGCACTCGGCGCATGAGCCGAGAAATGGCTTGAACTGCACATGGCCACAGAAAAGGCACTGAGACCAGACGTCGTCAATCGCTGTCTTGATCGTGAGCGCGTCTCCGGTGAGCAGTCGCCCTGAATCGTCCGCGCTGACTGCCGTCCGCGTGAATAGATCGAAAAGCTCACGGCGTAGTTGATCGACTGTGTCCGCCTCCAGTTGCGCTCGCTTCGCGACCTCGCCGAAGAACTTCTTGAGACCGTCCTCCACACCAATCGCCTCGAAATATGGGAACTCCTGGTAGCGCGCCGTCAGCGAAAGACTCGGGTCAAAGGCGTCGTGGTAAAGCATCTCGTGAATCCATGCCTCTGCAATCTCGGCTAACGTCTCGGCTGGGACCGCCGTCACGCGACGTTCGAGCAGTTTAAGTTTCGTTTTGCGTGGCTGCACCACGACTGCGCAAGCGGCGATCAGCGAATAGTAGGGATCGCTGATCTGACGCAACAACGCCTGACGAAAGCGAATTGGCGGCGTGGCCTTCCACCCATCTTGAAGGGCTAGGTCAAGATCGAGGTCATAGTCCCTTTCCAGTCGGTGGCAGTCTTCGAGTAGGGCCTTCTGGTCCTGCCCATCAAAGAAGTGCAGATGATGGCGTGCGCAGACCAGCACGAACGCAGCATAGAGTGTTTCGTCTGGAACGGGATCTTTGCCAATGTCGGCAAGTTCCTTGAGCGCAGCGATGAGCGCTTCACGAAGAGAATCGCGCTCCACTTCACGCGGGAGATCTCGCGCGAGCCGAGCTGCCTTCTGCCGGCCGTCGCTGAAGAGGAGCGCCTTACGGCCCTCGTTGGGATGACGTTCATCGAGCGGTTTGGTCGCGACCTGATTAACAAACTGTTCGCGGATGAGATTCGCAAATGGCTGCTCACCCTTCGTCGCCAGATCCATGATCTTGAGCGACCCGCCGGTGTTCGTTCGGCGCGTGCAGACCGGACAATTTGTGAATGTGGATAGGCCTTCGTCCTCGTCCGCTTCCGTCGGCCGATACACAAGTCTGAATCCGGCTGGTTCGGACGGTTGCCGCTCCTGCAAGCGTCCAGTTGCAATATCAAGCCATACCGGTTCCACGCTGCGAACCTGATCCGGGTGCGGTTCCTCAAGGAGGAAGTGAATCTCGTGTAGAGGAGCGCCAAATTGCGAGAGCGTTCCACCATGCTCATTCCATAGAAAATCCGCTCTGCGCCCGACACCGAATGCGCGCATGAAGGACGTGCCGCAGTCCCTATGAGTGAATATCTCGAAGACGCGAGCACCACATTGGCAGTTGGTCCGAGGCTCCGTGTAGAAACGCCCTAGAACGGACTTTCCATCTGCTGAATACCTACGCTGTGTACATTCCTCGTTCAGGCAGGCATGCACCGAAGGAAGGCCCCGGAAGAACATGTGAACTCTTGTTGGGAGCAACGGCTGCTCTTGTCGGCCACTTTCGTGGCGCCGCGCGAAGGATCCCAATGCAAGCAGACCGTCTGTCGCCGCCTCGGCCTCTTCCTGGGGGACCGTCGGAAAGAGCTGATGTGCGAGCGATTCGAATGCTGTGCCGTTGCCGGCGCAAATCTCGATCAACAATTCCAACGGACCGGTGCCCGTGAGTTGCTTGCCGACGTACTGCGGCCGGTCTCCGTCTGGCGTTTCCCAGCCAAGTGATGCTGCAACCGAGACAAGTGCCTGCTCGATGGCTGCCTTATCGATGCCAGCAAATACAGCGGGATCGACGGCCGCAAACGCAGTTGCCTCCACCGCCGTTCCAGTGGCGGACTTCGGTCTCGCCTCTTTTGTGCCGCGAATAATGGTAAAGCCGCCGCTCTTGCGCTTGCCGGTCAGCGCCTCTCCAAACAGCTTTCCCGCCGTCTCTGCTGTCGAGCCGTCGCCCAGACTCGCGCTGGTCAGGATGCACCGCATTTGGTCGCGGGAGATTCCAAGCCTCGATTGCAGGCGCCGAATCAGAAGACCGACTTCCGCTCCCGAGACTCCGCGGTACATGTGGGCTTCATCGAGAATCAACAAAAACTGGTTGCGAGGATCGCTCGCCAGCCAGTCGCTGGTCTTGCGGAAGATGGAGCGTTCAATCGGGCGCAGCAACATATACTCGAGCATTGAGTAGTTGGTGACGAGCAGATCAGGCGGATTCTTCTGGATCTCATGGCGGGTGAGCAACTCACGATCGCCGGGCTGCGTATTCAGACGGTTATCCCAATGTCTCGATCGATATGTCTTTCCCGCGTTCTTGCCTGACTTATAGGTCTTAACCTCTTCTTCGTCGGGGGCAAAAAATCCGATAAGGTCCTTCGCCGGCCAACGGCCGCGATTCTTCAGTTCCTTAACGAGGTTCTGCTTCTCGGAGTCCTCAGACTCCTCGAGTTCGACAAAGTATTCCAGCAACGGTGCGATATTGCGGCCGTCCTTATCATTGGTTCGTATTCCGGGATACGGCGTGCGGCTTGTGTACATGCCAAAGCGTGGGCGTCTTCCCCAGCGTGTTTCGAACAATCCAGCCATGCGCTCGTCGCCGAAGAGCCTCCGAAGTCGAGACGTCTGATCGCTGACGAGCGCATTCATCGGATAGAGCAGGAGGACCCGAACACCGGGCATGGCGAACGATGCCTCACGTTCTGTCGCTTCCGTCACGAGCGCGCCAATCGCAGAGTAGAGGAAGGTCTCCGTTTTTCCCGAACCAGTTCCGGTGGCAACAATCAGGTCGTCCGAGTTCTTGCCGAAGAAAGCTTCGAGCGCATCTGCCTGGTGCCTGTAGGGAGGGTAGACTCCGATGGACGGCCGAAGCGCACCCAACTCTGTAAGGAGGTCGCTGACGATTTGCGGGATCTTCAACCGAGTGAATCCGTCTTCGACGGCGTAAGAGGGCGTTACCTCAACAAAAGGTCGCTGGGCAATCGAGCCGGGTTCGAGGAGCAGACGATGGCGTTCTTCAATGAGCGCAGGATCCTTGATGTGGTACTGAGCCTCTAGGTAACGCTGAAGCCGGTTATGAATCCTCTCTCCTACCTGCTTGATTCCGATATCGGTCATTTATGCGTCCTTACAAACGTGCTGACGCCCAACGTAGCCAGCCGCTTCTTGATCTCTACAGCGTGCTCTTGATGAAACGTCCAGGTCTGCGGATAGTATTTGTCTTCGGGCACAGACAAGTGTCCCAGTGCGGCGAAAAGCCTTTGCTCCGCTTGCGGCAATACGCTCTTGAGAACAAATGAAGTCTCGGCGAAGCCGGAAACCTCCTCTACGGTGACGGATTTTTCCGCCAACAGATCGAGTCCATACATGAGCCGTCGAAGGTCAATCGGCGGCATGGCCCGAATCCCGCTGATCTGACCCTTCGCGATCTTCACGGCGTAGTGCCTCTTGCCGCCGAAGGGTAGTTCCTCGCGTGAGAAGTAGATACCTGAGAGCTTGTCGATGCGGTCCACCCAGCGAAACATCTGTGGCGTCGATGCCGGAGACAGTTCAGGAGCATAGATTTCCATAGATCGACCTGTAGGCCGATGGCGCTCGTAGTTACTCGGCAGAGCCGATTGCGTCCACTCGCGCAGATCGTCCGGAGCGTGGCCCATCCACGCCTCCAGACTCTGCTGTGGCAGTTCGAGTTCTTTCGAGAGAGCGTCACCTTTCACTCTTCTATACGGGCCAATATGTTCAATCTGGGCTGCGCGTTCGGCGGTCAGTAAAGATGTTGGGAATCCGCCTACGAGCAACCGCATGTCGTCGGCGGTGTCTAAGCGCACTTCCCGCGTCGGCGCGGGCAGCCATTGACCGCTCGATAATTCTGCGAGATCGCCGCATTCAGACAGCGCCTGTAAGGCCTCTTTCAGTTTTCCTCTGGATGCGTCGCCAGCGAAGTGGAGGGTGGATGCGAGATTTAGCAACCGCAGAATGTGGACCGGATGAACGCCGTCTGTGAGTGCCCACGCACAACTCCGTAGCAAGGCACAGTCTTCTGCGACCTGGTCGCAGGCTTCGCTGCCGGTCAACTCGCGCGCGAGGGTCGTGTGCGCCTCGATTTCGGTGATGGCTTGCAGTTGCATCATGCGATCGACCGCCTTGCAAGACTCACCCATTCGCCGAGTTCGTCATTGAGGGTCTTCTTGAGTCGCGCAATCTCTCCGGCACGCTCGTCGTCGTTCGTTAGCGAGGCCAGATACGGCACCACTATCGACTTGGTGATTGCCGTCTGTTGCGCGGATTCATCCGAGATCACTACTGCAAGGGCGCCGGCTAATCGCCTTGCGTTGCCGTGGAGCCGAGGAAGTTCCTCCGACATCCATTCCAACTGATCGCGTGCCGGGGCAACATCCAAGAGGTCGCTCGATCCGTCCATCTCTGATGAATCACCGAGTTCTGTACGCTCGGTGAACTCACCGTCCTCGTCAGCGATTGCCAGGATGCTGTCCTTCCAGACGTCCGGCGCAACCGGTAGAGTCGTGAGTCCTTCGATAACGGTTGCTGCGAGGAGAAGATTCGTGGGCCACTGCAAGCGGGCCTCGGATTGATAAGGGTCGGACGGATCGATTGCTCGTGGGTGGAAAAGCGGAATCGAAGCCTTGTGATTCCGGACCAGCCTGAGCAGAGGCAGGAGATAGGATTCCGTTGGTCCGCGATTGATCCCGTCGAGAACGACGAGGAATGGCCCTTCATGCTCCCGCGCAGTTCTGATGATGTCGAGCAGCCCTGCAGGGTGGGGAACAAAGGTTCCATGCTCTAACTTGCCGAACAAGTCCTGTACATCGCTTATCGCCGAGGTCACTTCCACTACAACCTGCCGCTCGCCGCACATCACGTGTGCGTAGGCTTCGAGCGCCTCCAGCGCCCGTGCTCCGCTCACGATGGGCACAAATCCAGACGCAAACGCAGCGTGAATAAGCTGATAGCTTGTCGTCGCAACCCCAAGCGCCCGCAGCGCTGGAATGATCCGCGACCTTAGTTCCTTGATTTCAGCGATCTTGACCTGACCGACGGGCCAGTCTGGAGTCCAGGTGACTCGAGGCTGAGGCGGCGAAGAACGTCCTTCAAAAAACGGTCGGAGCAAGGCGACATCGGCAAGGAGTGTCGGCACATTTCCGAGCACCTGATCGATACGCCCAACAAGGGCGGCTTCAATTCCGGATACCTGTTCCTTGTGTTTCGCTTCCGTCTCTTCGAGTTGCCGTTTTGCAGAGGCTAGATCTTCTTCCGCCGCCTGCCGCTCCTCCCGGAGTTTTGTCACTGCCGCCTGCTCAACCGCGTGCTCGCTCTCGATTCTCGCGCGGATCTCGCCTCGTTGCCCCTCATAAAATTTCTGGACTTCCTGAACCACTGATGGATGATTACGAAGTCCCCTGAAGATCTCTTCAGCGAGCGAAATCACCTGTTGCGTGTCGGCGGCAAGTTGCTTCGCCCTGTTGAGACGATAGAGTTCAAGTCGCGCGCTGGCATCGGCCCCGTACTGTGTGAGTTGTGCCGTGGCATCCTCGATCACCTGCTTCGGCAGGTTTGTGCCGTTCCCCTTTAAGCGCGCGGCTGCTTCAATCGCTCGACGCATGACGAGTTTGTCGTCGTCCCAATCGACGTAGCTGTAGGGAGTCGGAGGAAGACTCCCCGCTAATATGGTGCGGGTTTCGTCATCGAAGGTTATTCCGAGGAAGGCATCATCCCCGAGTTGATAACAGGAGATGCGGGCACGATTGTTCTTCTCGAGGACGACCTTGCCAGCATTTTCTGAAACCAGACTGACCGGGCCTACGACCAGGTCGCCGGCGCAACGGATCATGTATTTCGGGGAGACGAGATGCGGGAGTTCGATTCCGTGAGTGAGCGCAAGACGTACTTGCTCGCGATCGCCTACCCAACGCAGATCGAGAGCCTCAAAGGCAAGCTGCGAGTCGACGGCCATGTATTCGTCAGGGCCGCCATTCTTGACGTCGTTCTCTTTTGCGTGGAACCGAACAAGCGCGTTCTCCTTGGCACCCGCTGCGCGCGGCCAGAAGATCGAACCGCGGCTGGGGAATTCTGACTGTGGCGCCAGAACGGCTTCCCAGGAATCGTTGGTCGCCTCAGCTAAGGGGCGGATCCACGCGATCTGGTCCTCGTATTTGTCCCGTCTTGTCCCCGTAATAACGCCAATGAGTGTTCTCACGCCGAGCATCCGATCCACTAAATTCACTTCTGCAACCGCTTCACCTCATTCACTATCAACGGAAGCCATCGCCTGGAGCCATTCCTGGTCTTGTCCCGTAGTGGGACGCCCTTCGCGGCAAGGCCGCGGCGCAGCCAAGTGCTGGTACTGGCTTCCGTCCGTCCTCCAGCAAGAGTTGCCCACCGCATTGCACGGCTTACTGAGACTGCGCCGCGAGACCGCTTCGGCCGCAGGAAGCGCAGACGAATGGAACCGAATGCTCCGGCCGTGATTTCAAAATCGGCGTCCTGACCCCAGGCTGCGGACAAGCGTTCTTGAACCTTCGCTGCGGTGAGACCGTAAGCATACTGAGCGCCCTCTTGTGCGGTCCATGCCACATCGAACTGGAGTGCTTCGTAGTTAGGGAAGATCATGATCTGAGGAGGAGCGGTTTGTTCAGCTGTTGAGCGTAAAGTGACGGAATCCTGCCATGCCGAGGCCGTCATATCGCCGATGACAATCTCGAAGCGCGGTGTAGCATCTAGCTTATTGCGAATCTCGTCAAGCGTTGGCGCAACAGCCGTCTCGATGGTCTCTGTAGTCCGGCGATCGTAGTTCGCAGTGAGTGTTGTTGACCCCGAATCTTGGGTTCCGAACACCATGTATGCCGGGGATGTTTGCGTCGGCCAAGTAGAGGTCGATTCACTTCCAAGAGGCGTTCCCAGCGACAGGGCCGCCGACGGCTCGCCTGCAGCCCATTTGACCTTCGCGATGAAAGGATGACCTGACGTGAAGACAGGGCCATTGGAATCGAAACCCTGTGGAACCCCCAGTAGGGCAATCTCGTCTGCAGGCGACATGAGAGTCGCGTTGATCGCCTCCGCCCATCGATCAAGCGAAGTCGAGATCGAATCGGGCAGGAACACGCGCCACACTCGCCACTCAAGTTTGTTGTGAGGCTTTACCGCCAGCGTCTCAACTGAACAGACCGGAGGAGGCGCGTTTCTTACGTCGGCAACGATTCTTATTTCGCTGCCCAACTCAAGTTCGCCGCCGTCTCTGAGCCGCACCCATTCGCCCTTTCGCAGGACGAACGGAGTGCCGCGAGGATTTAATCCTTCGCATGTGCCGGTCCACCTGTCGGAAGAAAGGTCAGGTGGCCACTTTCCTGTCGGCGAAGCCTCGTACGTGCTCATGCTTGGAGGCATCACAAGGCGCGCACTTCCGACACCCGGCCGCAGGTCCATCAGCGAGATACTCTCGGAAGAACTGCCCGTCACAACACGAACGGAGCCGTCCAGCAAGGCCCGAAGCCGAGCGTTGCCGAGTTCTGAGATTTCGGGAAATCGCAGGAAGAGAGACCAAGTACCCTTATCGTCGAGCGGGTCATCAAGGCACAGATCGATCTCGTTGATTGGTTCAGTCGCAAGAGCCTCACCCCACGATCCCGGACTCTCAACACCGAACGAGGGATGATAGAGATGGCAGTCCTGTCGTGCCACATGTGCGTTGTGGGCAAACCCAGGCTCCGGGCTCAGACCCATCGCACGCCGATAATGAACCTCGGCTTTGCAAGCCGGGCATTCATAGGCGCGGTTTCGATCCGTCCGCCGAACTTGGTCGGCTTGGACGACGCGCTTCGTTCGCCGGTCGATCGCATATTGCATTAGGTAGAAACAGGATACATCTCGACCGGCCAGAACCTTGCATTTTCTTTAACTTACTGGCGCCAAGTTCAAGCGACGCGTAAGTGCGTTCCTCGCCTAACTTCAGCCCCTGGCACCACCTCACTCTGAGCCACTGCTGCCTTGATGGCGTCGTTGTCCGGCCGAGTCTCCTGGATCGAGGACTCGAGAGCCCTCGCAAGTCCTTCAGGCAGTAGGGACAACACGGTCTCCCAGATCACACCGGTCACGCGCGCCTCGATCCTGCAGTAGCACTTCGGCACCGCTGCCTGGTCGGTAATCTTCACCGAGTCCTGGCTGTTCTTCTGGGCACGCAACGTGAACTGGTGACCTTCGATCTTCTTGAGGTCACGGCTCAGGAGGTAATAAAGCACCATGTTCTTTGTGCCTTCTATTTTGCCAGCTGCGGCGCGAGCCCTGTCAGTCAGCCGCGTGGCCTCGTTGCGGCAATACAGCTCGCGGGCTTCCATCATGCGCACGAATCTGCCGATCCGATCGACCTTCTCGCCATGTGCTTCGCAAAACTGTTGAAAACGCGCCATCAGATCTTCCGAGGCCTGCCCCTCAGACTCGACTTGCTCTTGAATTTCTTCGAGGAGCCCATCCAGTTCCATGTCAATTTCAAATAGCGAACTCGCTTCAGCAATTGAAGCCATTAGAGTTTCTCCGTCTGTGACAATGTGATGTCGTGGCCGGCATCAAGCAGCGGCCTTCAGGCTCACCCAGAGAGTGCGAGCGGCCTGATACGCCAAAGTGTCGGCGCGGACCTGCTCCAGATTGCCGTTGTGCCCTTTGACCCATGTCCAACGAATGTGAAGCTTGGCATTCAACGCGATCAGTTCCGACCACAACTCGCGGTGCTGCAGTTGGTTTCCGCGTCGGTTTCGCCAGCCCTGGCGTTGCCAGAGAGAGACGAAGACTCGCATTCCATAAATGAGGTATTCCGAGTCCGAATGCAACTCGACGCGCGAACGGTCTGGAAGTGGTCGAAGTGCCTGTACCGCCGCGACCAACTCCATCTCCGAGATGGTCGTCCAAGGAAATGCGCCGAACATTTCCCAACGTCGTTTCCCCTGCATTAAGACTGCGCCCCATCCACCTGGTCCCGGATTTCCGATCGCGGAGCCGTCCGTGAAAATGCGATATTTCTGACACACAGAGAGCCTCCCTCCCGAATCAATTGGGGCGACCATTGAATAATTGGCGTAAGATTGAGATCCTCGTTGGCTTGTGCGGATGCACCGCAACCGATCGACCCGTTTGGGGCTAGGCAGCCTGCATAGGAATGACCTCACCGAACGGGGCCTTCTGGCTTCCCGTCGAAGCCCACAAGACGGGATAGGAGGGAGCGGATGGTGGGAATGAACCATACAGGTCGGTCAGAAAGACCAGGGTCTGAGGCCGGATGCCCTGATCGTTGAGCCATCCGAAGCACGGGCCGAACTCCGTACCTCCTCCGCCGACCGGGTTGAGATCAATGCGTTGTCCGGCTTCGTACGTTTCAACCTTGTGCACCACGGCGTCGAAGTAGAGAACGTAAACGCGCTCCGGCCGTTGGCCTTCGAGAATGGAACGCACTTCGGCTTCGAACAGCCGCAGTTGGCGCGCGCTCACTGAGCCGGAGCAGTCGACGGCGATCGCGATCTCGCCTACGCCCTCGCGCACCACTCCGGGCAGGTAGAGCCCTGTCCAGAGGTGGCGGCGGTTGGGGCGCATCCAGCTATAGTCCGCGGGACTGGTCTCGGACCAGAACCGCCGCAGCACTTCGCGCCAGTCCACAGCGGCATCTGCCGCTCCTTCCAGAGTGCGGTGGAGGCCGGCGGGAAGCTTGCCCGCTTGGCGTGCAACCGTCGTCGCCTGGTTGACCGCTATGTCCCACTCCCGTACCTGTTCCTCAATGGTCGGAGTTTCCTCGTCGGGCAGAGGAGCATCGAGGACCTGGCCGATTCCGCCTTCGGTCGTAGGAGCGGACGGTTCATTCGCGTCGCCGGTGGACGACTGATCAGTGTTCGATTTATTCGCTCCTAACTCACCCTCTTCATCCTCATTGCCGGAATCTTGCGAGGCCTCCGATTCAAGCAGGTTATAGATCTGCTCCGCACTCATTCCGCGAAAGCGGTTATCCAGAAGGACTCCCTCGGGCAGGTTGAGTCCTGCGTCAACAAGCAAAGGGTTGATGGCGTAATCGCATGCCATATTCCATCGTTTTGGATCGCGCCCCGAGCGCCGCACATGATGGTGCAGCGCCGGATGCATGACCTCATGAGCCAGTGTTCCGGCCAGGGTCGCCGCATTGAGCGTTTCAACGAAGTCAGGGTTGTAGTAGAGCGATACGCCATCGGTGGCCATCGTTTGAATCGACCGGCGCTGGCAATCTTTCAATCGAAAGAGGAGCGAGCCAAAGAAGGGGTGGTCCAGCACCAACGCAGTGCGGGCCTTCTGAATACGGCGCGAGGTCGGCGTCTCAATTTTCATACCGCCGCGGGCGCCTCCATGAACGCTGACATACGGGTGAATATGTCGTCGGCGGTTGGGCCAACAACGGTTCCCGCCGTTTCTCGCCCGCGCAACACGTCGTCCATCTGCGCGACGATGTTGGCAGCGTCGGCGGCCGTGGTGACGCGAAGCAGGTCATGCTTCTTGAGGTCCTGAGCGGAGTAGTTGCACAGCCGCTCTTTGACTTGCTCCGCAAAGCGGTTGAGGTCTCCGTCGCCATTGACGTTGAGCCGCGGCAATATCTCCACCAGGTCCAGAACATTGGTGACCAGCGAGCCGTGGAAGCGCGACTCCGGCTCGTTGAGCCGGTCGACCATGTGAGCGACCACCTCGCGCAGCCGCTTCCAGAGATCTTCGGTTCCGCGCGTCAGCGACTCGCGGACATTGGCATCGATCTCACGCGAAACCCGCGCCTGCTCCTCGGCCGACATCTGGACGCGGAAGTCGGCGCCGGAGGGGATGGGCAGGACTTCGAGTTTGACGCCGAACTTCTTCCGCAGCTTTTCCGCGGAGGGATAGTCTTCCTCGCGGAAGAGCCCGTTCAACTCCGGCCTCACCTGCTCGATGTATTGCGGATAAACGCGGAGAAAGCTATCAACGCCCTGCTCGAAGCCGGCTTCGAACTCGCGCATGCGCTCCATGAGATCGAAGTAGAAGTTCGCCGGCAGGAGCCGAAAACCCTCGTCCGACCAGGGCAGCGTGATCTTGTAGAAATGCTGTCGGATCTGGCCGGCGAGCGTGCGCAGCTCATCGAGTTTGTCGGCGCCCCGCAACAGTTGTTTGTTGTAGCGGCCCGCGCCCTGATGCGCACCGTGTTGATCGGCAACATCGCGGCTAACCTTGCGGTCGTGTTTGACGGCCGTCCAGATGCTGATGTGGACGGCGGCGAGCATTGCGCGTTCGGTAATCATTGAATGACCTCCCGGTATTCCACGCCGAAGCGAACGAACTCCGGAGTGTGGGTTATGGCGGTGTCCCGCTCCGCCGCATCGCGCATGGCCATCACCCGCATCTCCGTTGGCATCCGGTCGAGATACGCAATTCCTCTCCCTACCGAGGTGTCGCTCAAGACCCTGCCAAGGGCGGTAGCAATGGCGATTTGCGCGGAAGGCTCTGTGGGAAGCGGCGCCGTCGTGGGGTTCAGAAGGATTTCGTCGATCGAAGGCAACTGACGAAACAGCCGAATGAAGGCGACAAGTTCCGAAGCCGCCGCCGGCCCCACCGTTCCATCCAGGAGTTGCGCTTCAAACTCGCCGGCCCCCGAGAGAAACTGCGTCTTCTGACGGCGGGCGATACCGCAAAGCACCTGTGAGGCCATCTCCCAGGAACGTGGCGTTGGCCAGGCGTTGGCGTCCGCCGTCGCGTCCGCCGTATGCAGCAATTCCGGCTTGAAGCGTAGGAAGGCAATGACCTCGGGACGGACCTGAGCCTTCACCGCCCACCTGCACCAGTCGTCGAGATCCGGTTCAAGGTCCAAATGAACGAATCGGTTGCGCAAC
>VFSW01005992.1_pt1 | contig 17930 bp, 11 predicted proteins | sample 5358111 | NCBI WGS metagenome assembly VFSW01 (sample SAMN11554181, study PRJNA540505) | mine drainage metagenome | isolation source: sediment from site ElyBrook_90M | place: USA: Ely Copper Mine, Vershire, VT | collected 2017
CCGGCTGCGCCACCTCATCCAAGGATCACGCTGCCCGGACGGGCAACATCCTGGTGGACGGGCCGAACGAGATCGCCAGCGGGCCGCCGAAGGATCGTGTGCTATGGGAATACCGCACCGCCGTCGCCGCTATGCGCCAGGGCCAGTTCGACGTCGCCAAGGAGGACCTCGACGAGGCGCTGCGTACGCTCGGCGGCCTTTACGGTCCGGACCCCAGCGCCCGCAAGGCCCGGAGCTACTTCCACGCCGAGTCCAAGAAGACCTTCATCGGCGAGCCGTACGAGCGCTCGATGGCCTACATCTACCGCGGCATCCTTTACTGGATGGACGGCCAGCCCGACAACGCCCGCGCTTGCTTCCGCAGCGCCGAGTTCGAGGACAGCGACGCCGAGAACCAGCAATACGCCGGCGACTGGGTGCTGCCGGATTATCTCGACGGCCTGGCCACGACGAAGCTCGGCGGCGACGGCTCGGACGCGTTCAAGCGCGCCGAGGCCAACGCCCACGGCATCAAACTGCCGCCCTACAATCCGAAGGCCAACGTGCTCTTTTTCTTCGAGTTTGGCCCCGGCCCCACCAAATTCGCCACCGGCGAATACCACCAGGAACTGCGCTTCCGCACCGTGCCGTCGCCGGACCAGTCGGCGGAATTGAAGGTGGACGCGCTCGACATTCCCGTGGCGCCGACGGACGACGTGAACTTCCAGGCCAACACCCGCGGCGGCCGGGTGATGGACCACATTCTGGCCAACAAAGCGGTGTTCAAGTCCACGACCGACACCGTGGGCGACGTGGCGCTGATCGGCGGGTTGGGCACCGCGGCCTTGAGCGGAGACCGCACGGCCGAGGAAGTGGGGCTGGGCGTCGCGCTGGCTGGCGTGATCAGCAAGCTGATTTCCGCCGCGACCGTCCCGGCGGCCGACACGCGGTCGTGGGACAACCTGCCGCAATATCTGAGTTTCGCCGCGGTGCCACTGCCAGTGGGCCAGCACACGGCGACCGTGCAGTTCCTCGACGCCGCCGGCCAACCGATCCCGAAGTTGACCAAAACCATCACCGTGAACGTCACCACGACCGACCGTGACAAAGTGGTCTTCGTTAGCGACAGTTCCATCACTCCACAAACCCAATGAAAAAGCCATTCGTTTCACTCCTGGCGGCCGGCGCGACGGTCCTGCTCGCCGCCGGGTGTAGCACCTACGACAAAGGACCGTATCTGCCCCAGGGCGCCAAAACGCCCGCCTACGAAAGCAACGAACCGGTCGTCCTGCTGGACCCGGGCGTGCAGCATTCCGTCACGTTCACCGGCGTGCAAGACCGGAAGCTGGAGGACGGCCGGTTGGAGGTCATTGTCCACTTGCGCAACCGCGAGAACCGCCGCATCGAGGTGCAGGCCAATTGTGTCTTCAAGGACGCGAACGGCTTCTCCACCGGCGACGAAACGCCCTTCCAGCAGGTCATCCTGACGGAGAACGGCACCGAGGATGTGCGCTTCGTCTCGATGAACAACCTGGCCAAGAAGTACACCATGCGCGTGCGGCAGGCGCGCTGACGCGCCGGACGCTGGATACCGGCGGCGGACAGCCGCTCAGCCCTGAGGCTGGGCGCGGGCGAGAGTGTCGTAGCCGGGGATCGGGCTGAAGCAGTCGCTGCGGGAAGCGCCAACCTCACTCATGGAGTCTCGAATCGTCGTTGTCGGCAGTTCGAACACCGACATGATCCTCAAGCTGGACCGGCTCCCCCAGCCGGGGGAAACGCTCCTGGGCGGCGAGTTCGCCACAGCGGCGGGCGGCAAAGGCGCGAACCAAGCCGTCGGCGCCGCGCGGGCGGGCGGCGCCGTCACGTTCGTGGCGCGGGTCGGCAACGACTGGCTCGGCGGGCAGGCGTTGGCGGGATTTGCCCGCGAAGGTCTGAACGTCGAATTCGTCTTCCGCGACAGGAGCAGCCCTTCCGGAGTCGCGCTGATTTTCGTGGCGCGGGATGGCGAGAACAGCATCGCCGTGGCCTCCGGGGCGAACGCTCGACTCTCGCCCGCCGACGTCCGCAAAGCGAAGAAGGCTTTTACCGGGGCCAAGGCGGTGGTCACGCAACTGGAGACGCCGCTCGAAACCGTCCAGGCGACGGTGGACTTGGCGGCGGCGTGCGGGGTGCCGGTGATCCTCAATCCGGCCCCGGCGTGCCGATTGCCGGAGCGGCTGCTGAAGCGGATTTCTTTCCTCACGCCGAACGAGCGCGAGGCCGAGTGGCTTACCGGCCGGAAGATCAAGAACGAGGCCGGCGCCGACCGGGCCGCCGCCGAACTCCGGTCCCGGGGTGTGCCCACCGTCATCATCACCCTCGGCGCGCGCGGCGCCTTCGTGGCCAGCCGCAATGATCGGCGTCTCGTGCCCGGATTCCGGGTGAAAGCCGTCGATGCCACGGGCGCCGGCGACATTTTCAACGGCGCGCTGGCCGTCGCGCTGGCGGAAGGCCGGGCGCTGGCCGATGCGGTGCGCTTCGCCAACGCCGCCGCGGCGCTCTCCGTCACGCGGATCGGGGCGCAGCCCTCCGCGCCGACGCGGAAAGAAATCGAGAGATTCCTTGCGGCGCGAAGTCCAAGTCTGGCGGAGGCGGTTCGCTGTGCAGGGGCGGGCTGAGGCGAACGGAGTGTGGTCAGGGACCACGTCGCGTGAATGCCTTTCTGGTGGACGGAGAACTTGGTTGCGGCGACTCGACAAGGAAAGACGAGGCTGGTTGGTTGCTCCCCTCGTTGGTTTCTGCCCGAGGCAATTCGGGGCGTCGTCCGTGGTTCACTGGAAAGCGTCCCCAGCCCGAAACCGAAGACAACACTAATAAAAACGGCCCTGAAACGTATGTCTCAGGGCCGAAATTTGGTTGCGGGGGCTGGATTTGAACCAGCGACCTTCAGGTTATGAGCCTGACGAGCTACCGGGCTGCTCCACCCCGCGATCCAGAGTGAACCTGAATATTGTCAGGTCGGGCGTCCAGCGCAAGGAATGATTTTCATCCTCTCGGGCGCCACGGAGCTATTATTCGCTTGCGTGAGGGCGCATTTGGTGCTTTAAGTAGGTCTGCGTGGCCTCAATGGCAATGCATGCAGTTTTGAGACATACCGCATGAACAACCTTCAAGTCGGAGGGGTGATTTGAGTCGCCCCTATCCTTCCCGTCAGTCCGCGCCGCCTGGACCCAGAGTGAACGGGAAAATCCGCGCCCGCGAAGTGCGGCTGCTCGGATTGGACGGCAAACAGCAACTCGGAGTCTTTTCCCTCAGTGACGCCCTCTCGTTGGCGCGGCAGCACGGGGTGGACTTGGTGGAAATCGCCGCCAACGCCGTGCCGCCGGTGTGCCGATTGGTGGATTTCGGCAAGTTCCGTTACGAGCAGTCGAAGCGGGACAAAGAGTCCAAGAAGCACCAGCACGCCACCAAAGTGAAGGAAGTCCAACTCAGCCCGAAGATCGATCCCCACGATTTGGGCGTGAAGTTGGGCCATGCCATTGACTTTCTTTGTGAGGACATGAAGGTCAAGGTCACGCTGCGCTTCCGGGGCCGGGAAATGGCGCACACCGAGTTCGGCTTCCAGGTGGTCAGCAAATTCCTCCAGGACATCGCCGCCTACGGGCATCCCGACGCCGACCCGAAGCTTCTGGGGCGCAGCATCAACGTCATGATCAGCCCGCTGCCGCGCGCCAAGCGGGCCAAAAACCCGCGGGTGGCTGAAGGCGAAGGCGGGCCGCCCCCGGCCGACGACACCGACGCCCAAGACGCCTCGCCGTCGGACCAAGCCAGCCTGACGCACGCCTCCGCCCCGCCCAACAAGGTGGAAGTGATTCGTCCATCGGGTGGTCCGCCGGACCAGAAAGGCCCGGGATTCGCCAACAACCCCTTCGCCGAACTGCGGATCGGTTAATCCGGCTTTGCTGCCGCCCGCGGCAGGGACGCTTCGGCTTCACATCGCCGCGGACACCGGGGGGAAACTCCGCTGGACGGTGGTGCCGCGCGAAGGAATCCGGTCACCCCGGAGCGCGTTGCGCCCGCCATTCCTTCACCAGTTCCGGAAAACGGCACTGGTCGCACACCGCGTCAGAGTGATCGCAGAAATCCCGGAGAATTTGGAGCAGGCCCTGCTGGGCCGCGGCGCCGCGCAGCATGCGCTGTGGGGTCCCGCCCAGCAACCGCTGGCGGGCCAGGCGCAGCCGCGCGTTGTCTTCGCTGGGTGGCCAGGCGAAGTAGCGGTGTTCCACCCGTCGCTGGAGGCTTTCGTTGCCGCCGTCGGCGGCCCGGATCCAGAGCCAGGGCAGCACCACATTCATGGCCAGGTCGCTGACGCGCTGGGCGCCGAGCAGCGGTTGCGGCGTTGCCAGACGGGCCGAACGCAGGGTCCAGTGCCAGGACCAGAACTCGTCTTCGCCGACTTGCAGAACCTGCTGCAACGAAGCCTCCAACGCGCGGTCCGCCCACTCCGCCACGATCCACCGCTCCAGTTCGCCGGGCAGGTGGTCCGCCGCCAGCCAGTGCGCCGCGAGCGCCAGCCGCCGCTGCGGATGGTTGGCCGGGCGCAGGTTGGCGAACCGCCACAACCCGCGCGGCAACAGGCAATCCGCAAATCCGTCCCGCTCCCGCCACCACTCGTCCCAGAGCCGGCGCAGGTATCCGTCGGCGCTGGCCTGCGCTCGGGTTAGCTCGGCCGGCAGCAATCCGCTGAGGCCGAGCAAGCGCGCCTGTATGGCCGTGACCGTCGGGCGCGGCGTCTGCCACCTCGGGCGCAACTCGGCCAGCCGCTGCATCGGCCAGCCATTGTGCTTGTAGCCGAGGGCGCGAAACAACCCTTCCCACAGCGCCTGCTCCCAGCCGGCTTGGCGCGCGCGCGCCTGCAATTGGGCCGCCTTGCTTTCCAGGCGCACCTGCGCCGACTGGTGGAGCAGGCCGGTCCATTCGTCCAGCGGCACGGCGCGCAACGGCGCGCAGCACCGCCCGCGAAACTCCTCCGGCAGAACATCGCACGGTTCGCCGCCGAGCCACCAACTCAGTTCGGGCAGAGGCGAATCAAGCACGTCGCTCAACGCCAAGGTGGGCAGCCGCGAGGCCGCGGCGCAATCCGCCTCCCAGACGACATGGAGAATGACCCGCTGATAGGCCGGGTTCGGCGCATGGTCGTGCCCGCGCCAGTTTTGCGAACGCAAATCCACTTCCACGTCGCCGGAACGCGGCAACTCCCCGCCGAATTGCAGCACCGCGCCGTGGAAATCCGGTCCCGCTTCCCGGTTTTTGAATCCGGGGTGAAGCACCTTGAGCGGCTGGCCGTCCAATGTCTTCAGGTGATCGCGGTGAAGACGCTGGTGCAGCCAGACAGCTTGAAGCAAGCGCTCGGGCGGAGCGGCCTCGTCTCCTTCGCACAGGAGGGCGCCGACGCCGCTCCGGGCGCGCCAGCGGGCGTAGAAACTGTCCGTGCCATGAAACACCTTGGTATTGCTTTTGGGGCGGGGCCGCCACAAAGTCAAGCTGCGTCATGGCACCGCCCCGAAGACACGCCGGCGGGGGGGATCGCGCGCTGAGGAGAAACCGTGGCGGAATGTGCGCTCCCTGACGTTTGCCGTGGTGTTTGATTAGTCATGAATTGGAAACACAGACTGGAAATCTGCCGCACCGCTTTTTTGCGGCCGCTGTGGGTGGCCGCGTGTTGCGTCGGCCTGGCGGTGCCCTTGCTTCTCGGCGCCGCCGAGGGCGGGGACGTCCGTCGCGACGCCACGGTCGAAGCGGTTGAGCGCGTCATGCCCAGTGTGGTGAATATCGCCACGGCGACGATTGTCCAGGTGCGGGATCCGTTCGAGAATCTGTGGCGCGAGTTCTGGGATCCTTACCATCGGCGCCAACCGCAGGATTCGGTCGGCTACAGCCTGGGTTCGGGGGTGATCATCGACGAGGAAGGCTACGTGCTGACCAACGATCATGTTGTGCGGCGCGCGGACAAGATCTGGATCAAGCCGGCGTCCGGCACGAATGTTTACGAGGCCACGCTCGTCGGCACGGACAGCAAGGCAGACGTGGCCCTGTTGAAGATCCTGGCCCGGCCCGGCGAGAAATTCACGGCCATCCGGTTCGCCAAAGACGACGATCTGCTGCTGGGCGAAACCGTGCTGGCGTTGGGCTTTCCATTCCGGTTGAGCGGCTCGGTGAGCCGCGGCATTCTCAGTTCCAAGAGCCGCGTGGCGGCGAAAGAGACCGAACAACTCGACGTGCCCAACTGGTTGCAGACGGATGCCTCGATCAATCCCGGCAACAGTGGCGGTCCGCTGGTGGACCTCAACGGGGAGATGATCGGACTGAATGTGGCCATCCTCGCCAACGCGCAGGGCATCGGCTTCGCCATCCCCATCAAGCGCGTCGCGGAGGCGCTCTCGGAAATGATCACGCCCGAATCGTCCAACCAGGGACTCTGGTTTGGCGCCCGGGTCAAAGCCGGCGCGGGTCCGTTGACTGTCCTTGCCGTGCAGCCGGAAAGCCCCGCCGGCAAGGCTGGCTTAAAAGCCGGCGACACTGTCTTGGAGGTCAACGGCCGGACACCCAAGGGCTTCATTCACTTCAACGAGTTGCTGCTGACGAGCGCGCAGCGGGAAGTCTCGCTGACCGTTGCTCGCGACGGCGAGCGGCGCATCGTGCCGGTCCGGCTGGTGCCGGAGAAGACATTCTTCAACGCCAGCCTGATCCAGAGGAGGATCGGCGTCAGCTTGCAGGAATTGACTCCGGCGCTGGCGGAGACGCTCGGCGTGGACCCCGTGGCCGGCCTGGTGATCGCCGGTGTGGACCATACCGTCGCTGCGGCCAGAGGCCTGCAGCCGGGGTACCTGGTGACGGCCATTGACGGACAAAGCACGGCGGCACTGACGCAAGCGGCCAAACTCATCTACGCCAAGAAGCCGGGCGAGACGGTCCGCCTGGGTATCGTGGCGTTTCAGCAACAGGGCAACCTCCAGTACTACCGGGATGGTGCCGTCGAACTGCCGGTGCGTTGACGGACTTTTTATTGCCGCGGCCCGGCGGCGGCTTACATTGCCGGCTGCCTCACCCGATGAACAACGGCCTGATGATTGAAGTCGCCGACCTGACCAAGCGCTACGCGGGCCGGGCGGCGGTGCGTCATCTCTCCTTCCAAGTCGGGCGCGGCGAGATTGTGGGCCTGCTCGGGCCCAACGGCGCGGGCAAAAGCACCACCCTGCGCATTCTCGCCTGCTACCTGCCGGCCACCTCCGGCACGGCGCGGGTGGCCGGGCTGGATGTCTTCCGCGACGCGGATGAAGTGCGGCGGCGCATCGGCTACATGCCGGAAAACAATCCGCTCCATCCCGAGATGCGGGTGCGCGAATACCTGAAATTCCGCGCGCGGCTCAAGGGGCTGGACCGCCGGCAATCGCGCGAACGCGTCGGCGTCGTCATGGAACAGTTCGGATTGACGGAGGTGGGCCGCAAGCTCATCGGCCATCTCTCGAAGGGGTTTCGGCAGCGCGTCGGCCTCGCCGACGCGTTGGTGCATGACCCGGAGGTGATCATCCTGGACGAGCCGACAATCGGCCTGGATCCCTCGCAGATTCGGGCGGCCCGCCAGCTCATCAAGGATCTGGCCCGCGCGCACACCGTCCTGATCTCAACGCACATTCTGCCGGAGGCGGAGATGACCTGTCACCGCGTGCTCATCATGCATGAGGGCGCCGTCCTTGCGGAAGGCACCCCGGAGCAACTGCAACAGCAAATGAGCAGCGGCGGGCAGATTATCGCCGAAATCGCCGCGCCGTTGGAGGAATTGCGCGCGTGCTGGCAGCAGGTGGCGGAGATCGAGTCGTTCGAGGTGACGCCGGCCGCGGGCGATTTCTTCCGTTGTTCACTGACACCGCAGAACGGCGCCGACCTACGGCCCCGGATTTTCACCCTGGCCAAAGAGCACGGCTGGCGCCTGCGCGAACTGACCCGCAACCAGTTTTCCCTCGAAGACATTTATATGAGCGTGACCCGGCCGGACGAGGAGGAGGAGGAGGCTTGACGCGGCCCTACCTCACCCTCACGCGGCGCGAACTGGCGAGCTATTTTGTCTCGTGGACGGGTTACGCGATCATCGCCGGCGCGGCCTTCCTCATGGGCCTGAGCTTTGTCATCCTGCTGGACAAACTGCGTCAGCAGCCCAGCCCGACGCCGGTGACCGAGCTGTTCTACGCGACGCCGTTTTTCTGGTTGATCCTGCTGCCGGCGGCACCCGTGATCACCATGCGGCTGTTCGCGCTCGAGAAATTCTCCGGCACCTTTGAGACGCTCATGACCACCCCGGTCAGCGAAGTGCAGGTGGTGCTGGCCAAGTTCACCGCCGCGCTGGTGTTTTACCTCGTCATGTGGTTGCCGTTGCTGGCCTGCATCTTCACGCTGCGCTACTTCAGCAACGATCCTGTCGCCCTGGATCCCGGCGCCATCGCGGGCACGTTCCTGGGCCTCTTGTTGCTGGGCTGTTTGTTCCTCTCGCTGGGCTGTTTCGCCTCCGCGCTCACGCGCAGCCAGATCGTGGCGGCGATGATCAGTTTCGCCGGCGTGATCGGGCTGTTCCTCGCCAGCTTCCTGCTCGACCGCGCCGAGTTGAACACCGGCTGGCTGGCGCAAGCGTTTTACTGCGTGGCACTGGTGGACCACATGCAGGATTTTGCGCACGGCGTGGTGGATACCCGCCCGGTGGTGTTCTATCTGAGCCTCACCGCCTTCTTCCTGTTTCTGACCTTCCGCGTCGTGGAGAGCCGGCGATGGAAATAGACGCGAGCCAACCGGGCGCAGAACAGGGTTCTGCGGCAAATCGCGTAATTGCTGTTATGCGATTTGCCGCCCGCTTCCCGGCTTCCGGAGTTGGAGCGGGCCGGCCACTTCACCGCCACCGTGCCGATTAGCATGTCCTCCGACGTTCGCCCTCCCCCGAGCTTCTCGGCGCTTCGCCGGTGGGCCATCGCGCTCAACGTCGCCGTGGGCCTCGCGGCGGCACTGGCGCTCGCGGGCATGGCCAACTACCTCAGCGCGCGCCACCACGGGCGGTTTCAACTCGCCCTTCACCGGCCGGCTGGACTTTCGCCGCAGACGCTCCGCGTGCTCCAGTCCGTGACCAACGAGGTCAAGGCAACCATTTTCTTCGACACCCACGGCGAGGAAGACCTCTACACCCTCGTGTCGGGCTTGTTGCGCGAATACAACAACGCCAACCCGAAGCTCCTGGTGGAGACGGTGGATCCCGCGCGCAGCCCGGGCAAGGCGGAGCTGGTCCTCGCGACTTACCAACTCGCCGCGATCAAGGCCCGCAACTTCGTCGTGTTTGATTGCAACGGTCGCGTCAAAGTGATTTACCAAGGCGAACTGGCCGACTACGATTACGAGCCGGTGCCGGGCCAGTTGCGCGAGTACCGCAAGAAGCTCACCGCTTTCAAAGGCGAGCCGCTCTTCACCACCGCGATCTTCAACCTGGCCAACCCCCGCCGCTTTAAAATCTGTTTCACCCAGGGCCACGGCGAGCACGACCCCGACCAGCCGCCGTCGAACCCGTTCGGTTACTGGAAATTCGCCCAGGCGCTGAAGGAGAAGATCAACGCCGAGGAGGAGAAAATCTCGCTCCTGGGCACCAACACGATTCCTTCCGACTGCCAGCTTTTGATCATCGCCGGCTGGCGCCAGCCCTTCGCCGACGCCGAGTTGGCGAAGATTGACGCCTACCTCAAGCAAGGCGGCCGCCTGCTGGCCTTGCTGAGCAACCCGGTGTGGGACGGTCGCGGCGGGCTGGAGAATGTCCTGGCGAAGTGGAACGTTGGTGTCGGCGAAAAGGCCATCCTCGACCCGACCCAATCACCCACGGGCAACGACCTGCTCACCACCCGGATGAACACCCAGCACCCAGTCATGCGGGCGCTGCTGGCCGACTCCGCGGACAACCGGGTGTTGCTCGTCCTGCCCCGCTCCGTCGGGCCGCTGCGGGCGGGCGCCCCCGCGCCCGACGCGCCGCACGTGGACGTGCTCGCCTCGACCAGCGACCACGGCACGGAACGGGAGATCCGCAACGGCGTGCCCTACCCGGATCCTTTCCGCGATCGTACCGGCGTCTTCCCGCTCATCGTCGCGGTCGAGCAGGGCAGCATCAAAGGCGTCAGCACCGAGCGCGGCGCCACGCGCCTCATCGTGGTGGGGGATTCGCTCTGCCTGGACAATCAGTTGATCGACGAGCCCTGTGGCAACCACTATTTTGGGACGCTGGCCGTGAACTGGCTGCTGGACCGACCGCAGGTTCTGCTCGAAGGCCTGGTGCCCCGCCCGCTCACAACTTACCGGCTGGTGATGACGAACCAGCAGTTCCAAACGGCGGAGGTGATCTTGCTCGGCGGACTGCCCGGCACCGTGCTGCTGCTCGGGGCGCTCGTCTGGTGGCGGCGCCGGCGCTGAACATGAACACTGAAATCCGAATCGGCCCGCGCTGGTTTCCCGCCTTTCGACTTCGGACTCCGGCTTGCCGGCCGCGCCCGCGATGAATTCGAAGACCACTTGGACGTTGCTCCTGCTGGCCGGCGCGCTGTTCGCCTTCATCGCGCTGTTCGAGCGTCACTGGCGCGAACCGGGGGACTTTGCGGCCCACCCCAAAATTCTGCCGCAACTCAAGGTCGCCGCCGTGACGAACATCCAGGTCAGCCCCGCGGGCCAGGAGGAAATTCGCGCCGATCGCACCAACGACGTGTGGCGGCTCACCCGGCCGCTGTCGTATCCGGCGGAAGCCGGCGCGGTCGAGTCCTTGCTCCAGGCGCTGGCGCAATTGAGTGCGGCCAACCGGCTGACGGCGCGAGATCTGAACGCCCGGCCCAACGCGGCCAAGGAGTTTGGGTTCGAGCCGCCGCGTTTCACCCTCGTGGTGCAGCAGCCCGACTACACCGCCCAGGTGCTCATCGGCGGGGGGACGCCCTTGAAGGACCAGTTGTTCCTCCAGGTGGTCGGCACGGAAGGAATTTTTCTCGTGGACGCCTCGTTGTGGCGGCTCCTCCCGCAAACGCCCGACGACTGGCGCAGCGCCGCCTTCGTGAATCTGCGCGGTCTGGCCTTCAACCGCCTCGCCGTCACCAACAGCGCCCGGGGGTTCGAGTTGGAGCGTGACGCGGCGGATCAACCGTGGCGTCTGGCCAAACCGATGGAGGCTCGGGCCGACAATCTGAAAATCGGCGGCCTGCTGCAAAAGCTCCAAAATCTGCGCGTCACACGGTTCGTGACCGATGATCCCAGGGCCGACCTGGACGCCTACGGATTATCGACGCCGGACCTGAGCCTGGCCCTGGCGCAGGGAACCAACCCGGCGGCGCTGCTCCAGTTCGGCCGCAGCCCCACCAACGCGCCCGGCCAGGTGTACGCCCGGCGCGCCGACCGGCGGACGATTGTACTGGTGCCGGCCGAAGCCGTCGCCGCGTGGCGGGGGCCGTACACGGACTTTCGGGACCGGCACCTGGTAACCCTGGCGCCCGAGGACGTGGGGGAAATCGATCTCGCGGTGCGCGGCGGCGAAACCAACGTGGTCCGTCGCCAAACGAACGATCTCTGGCGGGTCGTCGGGACCAACGGGTTTGCCGCCGAGCCGGCGCTGGTCGGGGACCTGCTCGGCAGTCTGAGCACGCTGGAGGTGGCCCAATTCGTCAAGGACGTGGTGACGCCGCTGGATTTTCCGAGTTACGGTCTTCAGCCGCCGGTGTTGCAGGTCGGCCTGCGGACCGCGGGTGCCGGCACGAATCGCGTCATCGCCGACCTGCAATTTGGCGCGGTGCAGAACGGTCTGGTGTATGCCCGCCGCGCGGATGAGAACTCGGTCTATGGTGTCGCCCTCCGCGACTTCCAGCGCCTGCCCCTCGCCGCGTGGCAACTGCGGGATCTCCACCTCTGGCATTTCACCGAGGACGACGTCGCGCGGCTGACGGTGCGCCGGCCGGAGCAGCCCCTCGAACTCATCCGGACCGGCCCCAACCAGTGGACCGTCCCGGCCGCGGCGCAAGGCAGCGTGAACGAGCTGGCCCTGGACCAATGCCTGCCCCGGATGGGCGGCCTGACGGCGGCGGCGTGGGTGGCCCGCGGCGCCGACCAGCGCCCGCGCTTCGGGTTCAGCGCCCGCTCGCCGACGCTCACCGTCGAGTTGAAGAGCGGCGCCAAGTTGGGCGTCGAGTTCGGCGGGCTTTCCCCGCGGGGCTTTCCGTACGCCGCCATCGAGTTGGACGGCCAGTCTTGGATCTTCGACTTCCCCTGGTCGGTTTACGAGTATCTCCAGACCGCGCTGCCCGGCTTCTGATATGGCGCAGCGGCCCGTGCAACGGTTCTGGCGGACGAGCCGGAGAATCTTCCGCTGGACGCGCATCGCGCTCTGGCTGCTGGTGCTCACCCTGCTCGGCGCGCTCCTCTACCTGAACCGCGTCGGCGTGCCGGATTTCCTGAAGCGCCGGCTGCTCCAGGAACTGCGCGCCCGTGGTGTCGAACTGCGCGTCTCCCGCCTGCGCTGGGCGTGGTATCGCGGCATCGTGGCGGAGAACGCGCTCTTCGGCGGCACCAACCGGGCGAGCGGGCCGGAGCTGTTCGCGGAGACCGTGGAACTGCGCCCCGACCTCAAAGCGCTGAAGCACTTCAAACTGGACGTCCGCGGACTGGGCCTGCGCCGCGGCCGGTTCACCTGGCGACTGATCACGGCCAGCCAGCCGCCGCGCACACTGGCCGTCGATCAGATCAGCGCGGAGATTCACTTTCTCCCCGGGGACCGCTGGCAGCTCGACCGCATCCAAGCCACCTACGCCGGGGCCAAGGTGCGCCTCACGGGCACCATCACCAACGCGTCCGCCCTCGCCGAATGGAAGACGCCCGGAGCGGAACGCGCGGCGCCGCCCGGCCACTGGGAGGAACAATTGAGCCGCCTGGCGGAGATTTTCGACGAAATCCACTTCTTCACTCCGCCGGAACTCAACGTCCTGCTCACCGGGGACGCGCGCGACCGGCAGAGTTTCCAGGGACTGCTCACGTTGCGGGCGGCGGCGGCGGACTCTCCCTGGGCCAACGCCAGCGGCGTCACCCTCACGGCCCGGCTGACCCCGGCGCCCGCGCCGCGGAGCCTGCCGCTCGCCACGCTGACCCTCAAGGCCGGCTCGGTGAAAACCCGGTGGGCGGCGACCCGCGACGCGGACCTCACGCTCAGTTTCGTCGGCGCCGAGAACGCAACCAACTCCTTCCGCGCCCGGCTCGACCTGACCGCCGGGGCGTCCTCCACCGAGTGGTGTACCGCCAGCCAGACGCGCGGCACGGTGCGCTGGACCCAATCCCTGACCAATCCCGTCCCCACGCAGGCCGAGGCCGACGTTCAACTCACCCGCGTCCGCACCCCGTGGGGCCGGGCGGAGACCGCGCACCTCCTGGCCCATCTCCGGCCGGCAGACCCCAACCAGCCCGCCGGCCTGGGCGCGAGTTGGCGTTGGTTCGGACAGCCCGGGCCGCTGACGAATCCGCTCCCGGTCCAGGCCGACGCCGACCTGCGCCTGACTGGGCTGCGCACGGAGTGGGGCCAGGCGCGGACGGCGCACCTCTTGACGCACTGGGCCGCGGCGGACCCGCAACGTCCCGCTCCCGCCGACGCGAGCTGGGGCGGCTGGGCGCCGCTCGCGCCCTATCAATTCAGTGGTCATCTCGATCTGGCCGACCTCGAGGCGCAGCGTGTGGCGGCGAACCAAGTCGTCGCCGACGCCCAGTGGCGGCCACCGCAACTTGCGATCACCAACCTCCAGGCCCGGCTTTACGGCGGCCGGCTCGACGCGCAACTGGGCCTGGACGTGGCGACGCGCGCCGCGCGCTTCCATCTCACGACTGACGTGGACGCGCACCGGCTCGACGCGGCGCTGCCCGAGGCGGCGCGCCGCTGGGTGGACCAGTTCCAATGGGAGCAACCGCCGCGGCTCAGCGGACAAGGCGACGCCGTGCTGCCCGCCTGGACCAACCGCGCGCCGGATTGGCGCGCGGAAGTGCTGCCGACGCTCCGCCTGGAGGCCGAAGTGGAGTGCGGTCCCGGTTCGTACCGGGGGGTGGAAGTCAGTTCCGCCCGGACGCGCGTCACCTATGCCGACTTGTGTTTGGGCCTGCCCGATTTGCGCCTGACGCGTCCGGAAGGACAGGCGCGCCTGACGCACCGGGCGAACGGGCGGACCCGCGAGATTTACTGGCGGGTGGACGCGGGCCTGGATCCCAACGCGCTGCGACCTGTCTTGGGCGAAGGAACGCGGCGGATCCTCGACGATTTCCAGTTCTCGCAGCCGCCGCGGATCGAGGCGGAAATCTGGGCCGCGAGCGGCGAGGAATCGCCGCGGGGCGTCGCGGGCCGCATCGCCCTGACCAATTTCGCCTTCCGGGGCGAGGCGGCGACAAGTTTCCAGACGACGCTGCGGTGGACCAACCAAGTCCTGGAATTACTCCAGCCGGCCTTGGTGCGTACCGACGGCGTGGCCCGGGTGGACGTGGTGCGCGTGGACTTGGCGGCGGACCGGATTTACCTGACCAACGGTTTCGGCACGACCGACCCGATGGCCATCGCCCGGGCCATCGGCACCAACACCGTCCGGGCCATCGAGAACTACCACTTTTTCCGCCCGCCCACGGCCCGCGTCAACGGCGCGGCGCCGCTGCACGGCACCGAAGGGTTCGATCTGCATTTCCAGGTGGACGGCGGCCCGTTCCAGTGGTGGCGGTTCCACCTGCCGCACGTCTCCGGCGCGGTGAACTACGTCGGGGAGGATGTGACGCTCGACGGCATCACCGCGGATTTCTACTCGGGCCAACTCGCCGGGGCGGCCGCGATCCACCTGACCCCTGAGCCGGGCGAGAACCTGCGTTTTGCGGCGACGTTCAGCGACGCCAACCTGCACTTCCTGATGCATGATCTGGCCGGTCGCACCAACCACCTCGAAGGGCTGGTCAACGGGCATCTCACCGTCACGTCCGCGAACACCGCTGATTGGGAAAGCTGGCAGGGCTACGGCGACGTGACACTGCGCGACGGGTTGGTGTGGGAACTGCCGCTGTTCGGGATCTTCACGCCGATTTTCAACGGCTTGGTGCCCGGCCTGGGGAACAGCCGGTTCAGCCGTGGGGACACCACGTTCACCATCACCAACAGCGTCGTCCGTTTCGACGACCTGGAGTTGAACGCTCCGCTGCTGCGGATGAAATGCCGGGGCACGGTGGATTTTCACGAGCGGGTCAACGCGGCGGTCGAGGCCGAGCCGTTGCGCAACGCCTGGCTGATCGGGCCACTCCTCAACACCGTGCTGCGGCCGGTTACCAAGGCCCTCGAATACAAGGTCACCGGCACCCTGGGCCAGCCCAAGGCCGAGCCGCTCTACGTGCCAAAAATTTTACTCTTCCCACTGCAGCCGTTCCAGACGCTCAAGGACATTTTCACCGACCAATCCGGCAAGACCAACGCCCCGCCGAAATAACGGCGCCGCCCGCCGCGCCCAGCGGGCGGGGCGGCGGGGCGTCCGCCCCCGGGCATGCGGCCCCCGGCGGGGTAGCCCCCCGGTTTGGTGAGGGACGGTGAGGGGGAGCGCGGGCGCCCGAGGAACTTGTCGATGGACACGTTCACGTCACGCGCGTCGCCGACGGCGTAGATTTCGTTGCGCAAGCGGCGGCCGGCCTGGGTGTCGAAGTACCCATCGGGCGCCTTCTCGAATACCGTCGCCATGTCCGCGGCGATGGCGTCCGCCCAGGCGTAACCGTAGTAACCGGCATCGTAACCGACGAAGTGCCCGAAGTAGGCGAGGAACGCGGTGTCCGCCGGCACGGGCAGGAAGACGTCGCTCAGGACCTTGTTCGCGAGCGGCAGGGCGTTCGGCTCGTTGGTGTCGTGGATTTGCGTGTGGAGCGTCAGGTCCATCAACCCGAAGGAGAGTTGCCGGCGGTAAAAGCAGCCGTAGATGGCGTACTTGGCGGCCTTGAGCTGGCCCAGGATTTCCGGCGGGATCTTCTTGCTCGGATCGCGGTAGTCGGCGGCGAAGCTGTCGAGCACGCGCTTGTCCCAGACCCAGTTTTCGAGCATCTGCGATGGGGCTTCGACAAAGTCGCGCGGCACGTTCGAGCCGGAGAACCGGGCGAACCGGGCGCGCGTCAGGATGCCGTGCATCGCGTGGCCGAACTCGTGGAAGAGCGTTTCCACGTCGCTGTGTTGCAGCAGCGAGGGCTGGTCCGGCGACGGCGGCGGGAAGTTGCACACGAGCGAGACGACGGGGCGCTGGTAACGGCCGTCGGCCAGCCGCTTGCCGTCAATGATCGGGAAGACGGCGAAGTGGTTGAACTTGCCCTCGCGCGGGAACAGGTCGAGGTAGAACAACCCCAGCGGCTCGCCGGTCTGGGCGTCGGACACCGCGTAAAGTTGCAGGTCATCGACCCATTTGTAGGGCGCCTCGACGCGTTCGAACTTCACGCCAAAGATGCGCTGGTAGATGGCGAACATGCCGTCGAGCACGCGCTGCATCGGGAAATAGACGCGGAGCTGCTGGGCATCCACGTTGTACTTCGCCTTCTTCAACTGGTTGGCGTAGTAGCGCCAGTCCCAACGGTGAATCTGCGCGTTGGGGTCGCCGGTTTCCTGGACCTTGAGCTGGCGCAACTGCTCCAACTCAGCGTCGAACTTCGGCTGCAACCCTTTCGTGAGCCGTTGCTCGAAGTCGAGGGCCGTGGCGCCGTTCCTGGCCATCCGCACTTCGATCTGGTAATCGGCCCAGTTTTTGTATCCGAGCTTCTGGGCAATGTCGTCGCGCAGGCCGAGGATTTTCTCCGCCAACGGGATGTTCTGCGCGCGGGCCAGGTTGAACCGCTCGGTCTCCAGGCGCCGGCGGGTGCCTTCCCGCTTGGCGTTTTCCATCACGGTGATGTAGTGCCAGGTGATGTTGGCCATGACCGTGTATTCGTCGTTGCCGGTCTTGATGCCCGGCTGGCTGAGGAAGCTCGGCGGCACGCCGTCCAGCTCGGCCTGGGTGAACGGGAGCGGCTTCTCGGCCTTGGTGACGTTGCTCTCGAAGTCGGTCGCGACGCGCGACAGTTCCTTGCGCAACCGCTCCACCTCGTCGCGCTCGGCCTTGGGCAGCGCCAGGCCGGCGCGGCGGTAATCGCGCATCGTCTCGCTGAGCAACTTGGCCTCCTCGCCGTGCAGTTTCGGCTGGGTGTCGGCGTAGGCCTTGAGGGCGCGATAGACATCCTCGCGGTAATCCAGCCCCACGGCCCATTCCTGGAGTGTCTTGAGCGCGTCCGTCGTGGTGTCGCGCACGGCGGCGCTGGTGCTGGTCTCTTTGATCAGCGCGAGCCGGCTGGCCGTGGTATTGGCCGGATACATGATGTCGTCCAGGGCGCCCACGGTGTTGGCAAACGTGACCGCGCCGGGGTCGAGCTGGCCCACCGCGTCCAGCGCGGCGTTCGCAGTGGCGATGGTCTGGTCCACGGAGGCCTTCACCGCCTCCGGCGTCGTCTCGAAATCGGGCAGGAGCACGACGTTCTTGAAGCGGGCCGCGTGCTGCTCGAAGGCAGCGAGCGACCCCTGCGGGATGGCGTTCTGGGCGAGGGCGGGAGCGGAGGTTCTTTGCGTCATGGTGGAACAGGCGGTCAATATACAAGCCAGGGCCGCGGCCCCGAGCGATTTCAAATTCATGGGCACGAACGCTAACGGCGGGAAGAGTGAGCAGGCAAGCCGATTTGCCAGTCATGTCGGCGGGCGGACAAAAGGAGAATGGGGGCGCGGGCAAAAAAGCTGGGGATTACGCGCGATTTCCATGACCCGCTCTGTTGGCAGAACTTTTGAGGCACCACCTCTCACTTTGGCTCCCGCTCCGACAACGGCGAAACTGCGGCCAGGCGGTCGGGACGAGAAGTAGGGG
>VFSW01005993.1_pt1 | contig 17928 bp, 15 predicted proteins | sample 5358111 | NCBI WGS metagenome assembly VFSW01 (sample SAMN11554181, study PRJNA540505) | mine drainage metagenome | isolation source: sediment from site ElyBrook_90M | place: USA: Ely Copper Mine, Vershire, VT | collected 2017
GCTGAGGAGCTGGAAGGTGCGCTCCGCCGCGCGTTCGTCCGGAAGATTGAGCGCGATATCGGCCGAGACGACGCCCACGAGCGTGACCTGCGGGACGTCGATGCCCTTCGCCACCACGCTGGTTCCCACGAGCACGTCCAGGCGGCCTTCCGAGAAGGCATCGAGCACGCGCTCGACGGCGCCCTTGTGCTCGGCGACGTCGCGGTCCAGCCGGCCGATCCGAAGGTGGGGAAAGGCGGCACTGACTTCGTCCTCCACTCGCTGCGTGCCGGCGCCCAGGTAGCGGATGCGCGGGGAGCGGCAGAGCGGGCAGCGCGTGGCCAGCGGCGAAGCCGTCCCGCAGTGGTGGCAGCGCAGAGTCACACCGGCCTGGTGATAGACCAGGCTCCGTTCGCACTCCGGGCACCGCTGGACGTAGCCGCAATCGCGGCAGATGACTACCGAAGCGGTCCCCCGGCGGTTGATGACCAGGATCGCCTGCTCGCCTTCCGGCAGCGAATCGAGCGCCGAGGTGAGCGCGGCGGACAGAAGACCGCGGTTTCCGGACGCCAGCTCTGCCCGAAGGTCCACGACCTCCACTCGCGGCGGGGCGCCAGAAGGCCGGTCCGGGAGAACGGCCCGCACGTACGCCCCCTCACGAGCTCGGCCGACGCTCTCCACGGAGGGGGTCGCGCTGCCCAGGACGACCGCCGCACCAGCGATCCGGGCGAGCGCCCCGGCCGCGTCGCGGGCCTGCAGGCGGGGCGTTCGATCGCTCTTGTAGGCGGCGTCGTGCTCCTCGTCGACGACGATCAGCCCGACGTCGGCGAGGGGCGCCGTCAGGGCGATCCTTGTGCCCACCACGACGTCCGCACCTCCGGCACGGATCCGGCGCCATTCGTCGGCCCGCTCGCCCTCCCCGAGACCGGAGTGGAGGACGGCGATCTCCGCGTCGAGATCGGCCCGGAGACGATCCACGAGTGGCATCGCCAGGGCGATCTCCGGCACGAGGACCATCGCGGGCCGGCCGGCAGAGACGACCTCGGCGATCGCCTCCGCGTAGATGGTCGTCTTGCCCGAACCGGTGATCCCCTCGAGGAGCAGCGGCGTCGGGTCGTGGGCCGCGGCCGCTCGGAGCACCAGCGCGAGGGCAGCGGACTGCGGTTCGGTCAGCGCCGCTCCCTCCGGCCGGGTGCCGCGCCGGCCGGGCCGCCGGTGCTCCAGCGGCCGGCGCGGCCGTTCCCGTATCTCCGCGGTCACGAGGCCGCGGCGGACGAGGCTCGTGGCCGTACCTGAGCCGTGGCGCTGGGCCGCGTCCGCCGCGGCCACGCCGAGCTCGCCGGCTGCGGCCAATTCGATGAGGAGAGCACGCTGCCGGGGCCCCAGCCGGCCTCCGGCGGTGCTGCCGGCGGCCACGCCCGCGCCGCCGGCGCGCCCCTCGTCGGTGAGCTTGATCCAACGCTCGTAGCGCGGCCCGGCCGTGGCAGCCGTGAGAGTCCAGTCGAGTCGAAGCAGGCCCCGGGCGGCCATGGATCGCAGCCGCCTGAGGGTCGCGGCCCGGCCGTCGTCACCTTCGAGCTCCGGAACGGGCCGCGGCCCGTCAGCGAGCTTGTCCCGGATCGCCACCTCGGCGGCCCCGATCGGCTCGGCACCGAGGGCTCCTCCATCGGCTTCGGTCGGTGCCGGCGACCACTCCGCGACCAGGTCCAGGCGCTCGAGCATCCCCGGCGGCAGCATGGAGCGGAGCACGGCCGCCGGGGGCGCCAGATACTCGGCCGCGATCCAGCGAGCCAGCGTGAGCGAAAGCGGCGGCAGGAGCGGCCCGTCGGCGTGGACGCGCGCGAGCAGTGGCTTGGCGGGCGCCTCGCCGGCGGCGCGTGCCGGATCGGCGGCCTCGCCCATCACGACGCCGAGGGCTTGCCGGCCTCGCCCGAATTCGACCAGAACCGCCTCTCCGGCCTCGACTCCGGCGAGCCGTACCGGCACGGCGTACGTGTAGGTTCGCGACGCTCCGGGCGCGTCCACGGCGACCTCGACGAACGCCACCGCGCCCGGCTCCCGAGAAGAGTCAAGGGCATCGGGCCCGGGGGCCTCATCCTGCGCGGGTCCCAGATCCAGCCCCAGCTCCTCGGTTTCGCCGGTCACTTCACGCCCCCGGTCCACGCCGCCAGTGGAGGTCAGACCGTGACCACCCGTCGCGATCCGAGCCGCTCTTCCTCGGTGATGATCTGCTCGATCCGGGCCGCGGTGACGTCCACACGGCCCTCCTCGTTGACCACTACGTAGTCGTAGTCGTCCTTGCGGGCGAGCTCGATGGCCGCATTTCGCTGCCGAAGCTCGAGCTGTTCGGCCGACTCGGTACGGCGCGCCTTCAGGTGCTCGACTAGCGTGTCCATCGAGGGCGGAACTACGAATATCAGAAGGGCCTCGGGAACGCAGCTCTTGACGACCTGGGCGCCCTGGACGTCGATCTTGAGGATCGCGTGCTGCCCGTTCGCGAGAGCCCGCCGGACACCCGCGCGCGGGGTGCCGTACCAGTTGCCGTGGACTTCGTTGGCTTCGAGCAGCTCTCCCGCGTCCCGCAGTCGCATGAACTCTTCGATGCCCACGAACTCGTAGGAGACGCCCTGAACCTCGCCGAGGCGCGGCGCGCGGGTCGTGCAGGTCACGACGTAGTGGTAGGCGGGGACATGCCCGCGCCTTTGCAGAGCGGTGATGATCGTGTCCTTCCCCACCCCCGATGGGCCGGAGATGATCACGAGCATCGGGTTCGGGTCGCCGGGCTGGGCCGTCACCGTGGCCGAGCGCGGAGCTCGCAGACCCTTTTCCGGATCGGCCGCCGAAGTCTGCTCGAACGGGGTGCTCATGCGCTCGCTCCGTCCACGACCCGCCGCGGCAGGCCGGTGGCCACGATTCGCAGATCCTCGAGCACCGACTCGAGCTCAGGTGGCAGCGGCGCTTCGGCCCGGATCAGGTGGCCGTCGGCCGGCGCCTGCAGCTCGATCCGCCAGCTGTGGAGGAAGAGACGTGACAGACCTTCCGGGCCGCGCCGCGACGTGCCGGTGCCGTACAACGGATCGCCCGCGAGCGGATGACCCAGAGCGGCGAGGTGGACGCGGATCTGATGGGTCCGGCCGGTGATCAGGTCCAGCTCGAGCAGGGTCCATCCGGGCAGCCGTTCGCGGACGCGGTAGCCAGTCACGGCGTCTCTTCCGCCCGGGGTCACGGCCATCCTGGTCCGGTGGTGCGGGTCGCGGCCGATCGGGGCTTCGATCCGGCCCGCCGTGGCCGCCACCGCACCGAGCGCCAGACCCAGGTACGTCTTCTTGATCCCACGAGCCTTGAGCTGGGCCATCAGGCTCGCCTGGGCTCGGTCGTTCTTCGCGACCATGAGAAGGCCGCTCGTGTCCCGGTCCAGGCGGTGGACGATGCCCGGTCGGGCGACGCCGGCGATGCCCCCGTATTCCGTGTCGCGGGCGAGCAGTGCGTTCACCAGGGTGCCGCCCGAGTGGCCGGGGGCGGGGTGGACGACCAGGCCGGCCGCCTTGTCGATGATCAGCATGTCGTCGTCCTCGTAGACGACGGACAGCGGGATCGCCTCCGGCTCCAGCTCGAGTGGCTTTGGATCCGGGACGTCGAGCTCGATCACGGATCCCCGAACCGCGGCCTCGTTGGCCTTGACCGGATCGCCGTCGAGGGTGACGTGTCCCTCCGACATCAGTTTCTGGACGTAGCTGCGCGACAATCCGGACAAGTCCGCGACGAGCCGGTCGATGCGGCCGTCGGCCGTATCGGGCACGGCGATCGTCAGCCGCTTCATCGGCTAGCGGCCCTCGCCGTGTGGGGTCCGGTCCCGAACGACCACCCCGGCCTTCGCGTCTTCGGCCGCCACCGCTTCTTGATGCCGCGCCGCCTCCGCCGCGTCATGCCGTGCCCCGGGCACGTCGAGATTGACGTGGAGCCCGATGAAGGGACCCAGTATCCAGATCCCGAGCATCAGCAGGATGGCCACAGTGACCGCCGAGTCGGCGATGTTGAAGATGTAGAAACGCCACGTCCCGATCCCGATGTCGGCGAAGTCCACCACGTAGCCAACGGTGATCCGATCGATGAAGTTGCCGATCGCACCGCCAAGGAGCAATCCCAGCGTCACGGTCACGATCCAGCTGCGCCAGCCCGAACTGAACTCGAGCCCGGCGAGCACGGCCGCCACGGCGAGGGTGATGAACGCGAACAGGAGCGCCGAACCCTGAAACAGGCCGAAGAGACCGCCCCGGTTGTGGATGTAGTCGATGCGGAGCCAGTCGCCGATGACCGGGCTCGGCACATCCAGCGCGTAGTTGGCGACCACCCAGTGCTTGAGAAGCTGGTCGCTGACCGCGATGGTCAGGGCGATGAGCAGAAAGGCGGTCAGAGCGGCGCGGCGTCGAAACCAGGAATCGCCTTCCTGAGAGCTCGCCGCAGGCCTGGTGGGGTGCGCTTCGCTAGGGTTCAGCTTCCTGCCTCCAGAGTGTTCCGCAAGCTTAGGGGCCAACGGTTCCGGGCATCAAGCCGACCCGGATCGTCCCGCTGTCGAGATCGATCGGTTGGGCATGAGCCGGCGCCTCGCCGAACTCGATGGTGCTGCGCGTCTCGGCCGAGACGGCGGCCACGAAGGGCGCGAGGGCTGCCCTGATGGCGGCCGGCGCTTCGACTCGGATGCGCACTTCGTCGTCCAGCTCGACCCCGGCGTCCTTGCGGGCGTCCTGGATGGCCCGCTGTAGTTCGCGGGCGTCGCCTTCGGCCCGCAGCTCCGGCGTGAGCTCCGTGTCGATCACGACCACGAGGCCTTCATCGTGGGCAACGGCCGTGCCCGGCCGCGGAGTGGCCTGGATCTCCACCTCGTCGGGCGCGAGCGTCACGCCGCCGAGCGTGACCGAGCCGTCGGGGAGAATCTCGAACCGCCCCTCGCGGGCCGCCGACATGACCGCCGGGATCGCGCTGCCGAGCTTGCGCCCGATCCTGGGCAGGAGCGGCTTGACTCGCCGATCGACCAGCTCCGACTCGTCGCCGATGAGCTCGATCGACTTGACGTTGACCTCGTCCGCGGCGAGGGCCAGCAATTCGTCCCGCTCCACCAGGTCCGCGTCCGGCAGCGCGATCCACATCCGGGCGAGCGGCTGGCGGACCTTGATGCCCGCCTGGCCGCGGAGCGTCCGGACCAGGTCCACCACGCGCGTCACCACCGCCATCGAGGATTCGAGGCCCGGGTCGCGCAGGTCGGAGAGCTCTTCGTCCGGCCAGCGGGTCAGATGGACGCTGTCGGGCAGGCTCGGATCCACCGAGACGATGAGGTTCTGGTAGATCGACTCCGAAAGGAATGGCAGGATCGGCGCGAGGATGCGGGACAGGGCCACCAGAGCCGCATGCAGCGTGGCGAAGGCCTGCTCGCGATCGATGGGATCGGCCGACGGTCGCATCCGGTCGCGCGATCGGCGCAAATACCACGTGGACAGCTCCTCGACGAAGCGGTCGATCGCGCGGGCGGCATCGAGCCCGTCGTACTCGGCGAGGTCTTCCTTGACCTCGGCCGCGAGCCCGGCCACGCGCGAGAGGATCCAGCGGTCGAGAGCCGGCCAGGCCTCGGCGTCCGGCCGCGAGCCCACCTCGCGGATCTCCGCGACGATGCCGCGCTTGGGCTCCCAGCCCGCCAGGCGGGCGTACGTCACGAAGAACGAGTAGACGTTCCACAGGACCAGCAGCCGGCGGCGCGCTTCGTCCGCCGCGTGCCAGCCGAAGAGGATGTTGTCCTCCGGCCGCGCGTTGGCGAACATCCACCGCATCACGTCAACGCCCATCCGCTCGGCGGCCTCGTCGAACTCGATGGCGTTGCCCCAGCTCTTGTGCATCTGGCGGCCGTCCGCGCCGAAGACGAGGGCGTAGCCGAAGAGCGTCTTGAACGGGGCCTCGCGGCGCAGCACAGTGCTCATCGCCAGCAGCGAGTAGAACCAGTTGCGGAACTGGCCCGGGAAGCTCTCGGTCACGAAGTCGGCCGGGAACCAGCGGCTCCAGTACTCGGGGTCCGAGCGGTAATGGACCGTGGAGAACGGCACGATGCCCGCGTCGAGCCACGGATTGCCCACGTCTCTGATGCGCGACACCGGGGCGCCGCAGTTGGAGCAGGCGATCTTGACCGCGTCCACGTACGGCCGGTGGGGCGTGTGGCCCTCGAACTGATCCCAGCCCTCGATGGCCCGCGACGCGAGATCCTCCCGGCCACCGACGACGGTGACGGTCCCGCACGCGGTGCAGTCGTAGATGGGCAGCGCCAGGCCCCAGTAGCGCTTCTTGGAGATCATCCAGTCGTGCATGTTCAGGAGCCAGTCCAGCTCCCGCTCATAGCCGAAGCCAGGGATCCACTTGATCCCGCCGATCACCTCCATGATCTGGTAGCGGAGGCTGGCGTCCACCTCGGCCTTGGTGAGGCTCTCGCGGGGCTTGTCGTAGACGGGGCCCATTGAGATGTACCACTCGTCCACGAGTCTGAAGACGAGGGGCGTGCCGCAGCGCCAGCAGTGCGGGTAGCGGTGAGTGATCGTCTCGAGGCGGTAGAAGCGGTGCTCGTGCTTGAGGCACTCGACGATGGGCTCCATGACGTCGCGGACGTCGCGGCCCGAGTAGGGGCCAAAGCCCGGGATGACGATGCCGTTCTCGTCGAGCGGCGCGATCATCGGCAGGCCGAGCGACTTGCCCAGGGCGAAGTCCTCGGCGCCGCAGCCGGGGGCGATGTGGACTATGCCGGTGCCCTCTTCCTCGCCGACCTCGTCCCAGAGCACTACCTGGTGCTCGTAGTCGGCGCCGCCGAGTCCCGCGCCGGCGAAGGCCGCCTGGACGGCCGGCAGGTTGTCGAACGGGCCCGAGTACCGCCAGCCGGCGAGCTCGCTGCCGGGGTGCTCCTCGACCACCTTGAAGTCCCCTGCCAGAGCGTGCTTGAGGGTCCCTCGCCCGAGCCAGAACGTCTCGTCACCCTGCTGGACCTTGACGTAGCGGAGCTCCGGTCCGACGGCCGCCGCGACGTTGGAGGTCAGCGTCCAGGGCGTGGTGGTCCAGACAAGGAGCGCCTCGCCGGGCCTGTCCAGGAGCGGGAGCTTGACCGTGAGGCCCGGGTCTTCGCGATCCGCGTAGCCCTCGGTCATCTCGTGCTGGCTGATGCCGGTGCCGCAGCGGGCGCACCAGGGCATCGAGTCGTGGCCCTTGTAGAGCCACCCGCGCCGGTGGCACTCGGCCAGGAACGACCAGATCAGGTAGTTGTTCTCGTTGGAGAACGTGAAGTAGCTGCCGCCGGTCTCGGGCAATCCGAGCCGCCCGACGATCATCTCGGCCGTGTCCGTGACGGGTTGGCCGTCGGTGCTGGTGGTCGTGACGGTCTGGGCGGGGTTCTCGGCGAGCAGGTCGCGGAGGCGCCGCAGCTCGTTGGGGTCGTTCCAGTCCATCCACATGCCGAGGCGGATCGACTGCTCGGTCTGGCGTGCCGCGTAGGTGAGGACTCGCTGCTTGCACAAGCTCACGAAGGCGGCGATGCCGTAGTCCTCGATGTCGCGCTTGTTGGTGAAGCCCAGATCGCGCTCGACGTTGACTTCCACCCACAAGCCCTGGCAGTCGAAGCCGTTCTGGTAGCGCTGATCCTGGCCGAGCATGGCGTGGAAGCGCTGGAAGAGGTCCTTGTACGCGCGGCCCCAGGCGTGGTGGACGCCCATCGGGTTGTTGGCCGTGATCGGGCCATCCAGGAAGCTCCAGCGCGGGTTCCCCGCGTTCTGGGCCCGCAGCCGCGCGAACGTCCTGCGCTCGCGCCACAGGGCCAGGATCTCGTGCTCGCCGGCTACGAGGTCAGGCTTGGAGCTTACTGGTCGAAACATCGTCCTCGGTTCTGTCGCGTTGATGCTATGGCCCCGCTCGGGGTCAGCGGCGCTGCGTCGCAGATTCGACGATCCCCTCGCCCGCACGGAGTGGTCGAGCCGACAGCTGGGCTGGCCCTTGCCCGCGGCGAGGGGACGTGTTGCCCCTATCCTAACGGACCGACCGCCCGCGGCGCGGCGGCGTCGGGTCCGGGCCGGACGCGAGGGCCTCGCAGGCCGGCCTCCGGGAAAACGTCAGGCCTTCTCGGTGACCCGGTACTCCAGGTAACGGCCGGTGAGCAGCCTCGTCTGGGCGTCGAGAGCGGGCAGGTTCGTGAAGATGGCCCCTACCACCGGCAGGGTGACCCACTGCACCCACGAGACGATGTACATCCCAATCCCCCACTCCGGCGGCCGCGGCGGCGCCAGCTGATCCTCGATGAAGATCAGGACGATGAGCGCCGCGAGGGCCCCGGTCAGCAGCCACGAAGCGTAGATCGGCAGCTGCTGTCCGAAATACGACTGGGCGAAGGTCTGGTTGAGGGCGACCGGCAGCGTCGCGCCCAGGACGATGACGAACGGGGCGATGGCCCAGTTGATGTGCTCCACCCAGAGGTCGACCAGGCGCGCTATCCGCTCTCGCAACGGGATCTCGTTGTGGGTGAGAGCGTTGCCGATGAAGAACGGGATGTCCGTAACGCCCCAGGCCCAGCGTCGGATCTGGGTGTACTGCTGCATGAGGCTGCGCGGGTACGACCTGGCCCTGACGGCATCCCCGTATACCGGGATGAAGAGGGGCTCCGCGCGGAATTGACCGCTGTACCGGAAGAAGCTCTTCCAGTAGAAGCGACTGTCCTCCGGGATGGCGTCCGTCGCCCAGTAGTCGACCTCGTGGACGGTCTGGAGCGAAACCGCGTAGGAGCTGAAGCTCACGAGCCGTTCGGGGGTCAGGTGGTGCCACATCTGGACATGGGTCGATCCGACCGCGATCAGGCGGACAGGCAGCGGGCACTTCCAGAGGTTGTTGTGGAACATCGGGACGGGCTGGTAGAGGCGGCGATACCGGTCGCGATTGGTGATGAACTGGTGTGTCAGGTAGCCGAAGTACTGGCGATGAACCCGGTAGTCCGAGTCGAGGTCCGTGACGATGACCTTGCGAGGGTCGAAGCCGAGGCGGGTCAGCTCCTTGTAGAGCCAGCGGCCGCCGTAGGCCATCGCGCTCGACTTGCCCACGACCACGCCGGGCTCCAGCGGATCCAGGATGTGGAAGAAATGGCGGAACTGCGGCCCGAAGACCTCCTTGAGCCTGGCTACGTTCTCTCGACCCTGGAGGTCCGTCTCGCGGGTGATGATGGCCACCATCCGCATGTCCTTCGGGTAGTCCGAGTCCGCCAGTGCCTTGACCGTCTCGTACAGTTTCTCGTAGGGCTCGGTGTACGTGGGGATCAGGGCCACATGCCATAGCTCGTATGGGTTCGGCAACTTCTCGTCGAGCGCCAGCAGGCGTTCCAGGCTCCGCCTCTCCTCGATCAGGCGATGGAGCTCGCGCCTGCCACCGCGCGCGGCCAGCTTGTTGCCCGCCGCGTCGAGCTCCGCGATCCGCAGCTGGACCATCTCGATGAGCACGCCCAGCTCCGCAAATCGGCCGGGCGGATCGGCAAGCGCGAAAGCTCGCTGGCGCCAGTCGACGGCCACGACCCTCCGGATGCGGCGGAACGAGATCGCCACGCTGACGGACAACGTGACGGCCCGGTAAAGCCAGTAGAAGTCGAACGAGAGGACGAAGATCCCAAGCGCATACGGCGCTTTGATGGCAAGCGGAACCATGGCGAGGATCAGTACCCACGTCACCACGCCCGGGATCTTCTCCAGGACGAGAAGCGAGGCTCTTCGTCTGGTCGCTGCCGGCTGGTTCTGCGCAACCGCCGGCCTTAGGGCCGAGGAGTCTCGCGCCGCTAGCTCGCTCACTTGTAGACGGGTAGCACCCAGTGCTTGAACTCAGGCAGCCGTCCGCGGACTGCGTCGAAATAGGTCTTGCCGATATTCCGCGCGATCGGACCGACGTGCCCGTCTCCGACCGGACGGTGATCCACAGATGCGACTGGCGAAACCTGCGCCCCGGTGCCGCACAGGAAGACCTCGTCGGCGATGTACAGCTCCGTCCGGTCTATCTGGCGCTCCCTGGTGGGGATGCCCAGGAAACCGGCGATTTCGAGGATGCCGGCCCGGGTGATGCCTTCGAGGATGTCCTCGCTCACCGGAGGCGTGATCAGGACGCCGTCGCGAACCATGAACAGGTTCTCGGCGGAACCCTCGGCCACGTGGCCGTCGTTGGTCAGCACGATCGCCTCGTCGAAGCCGTTCAGCATGGCCTCGCTCTTCGAGAAGGCGGGGTTGACGTAGCTGCCGGTGATCTTGCTGCGCGACGGGATGGACACGTCGCTGGTGCGGCGCCAGGAGACGGTGCAGGTGGAGATGCCCTTCTCCGTGTCGATGTAGTCGCCCATGGGGATGGCCAGGACGTAGAAGTCGTGGGTCAGGCCGTGCAGGCGGACACCGATCGCCTCGGTCGTCTTGTAGACCGACGGGCGGCAGTAGGCGTCCTCTCGGAAGTTGTTGCGGCGCAGGACCTCCAGGACGATGTCGGTGAACTCGTCCACCGAGGGCAGGTCCGACATCAGCATGATCTTGCTGGAGTTGCGCAGCCGAACGATGTGCTCCCTGACCCGAAGGGCGTAGAGCTGCTGCTCGTCGGCATTCCAGTAGGCTCGAATGCCTTCGAAGACGCCCGTCCCGTAGAGGAAGGCGTGGGTCATGATCGAGATGCGGGCGTCGCCAAGCGGTACGTAGTTGCCCTGGAAGAAGCAGGTGTAGCTGTTCTGATTGGGCTTTGCCGCGAAGTTGGCAGCTGTGGCCTCAGCATTCTCGGTGACCATTTCTTGCCGCTCCCTGTACTTGAACCGCCGGCTCTACCGGCGAAGGCCAAGTATACCCAGCCCTCGCCCCCACTCGACCGGGCCGCCTGGCAGGCTCGTTCGCAGTCCGCCGGTCAGGCGCGCGTCTGACCGAGCGTGAAGACGACCAGGCTCAGGTAGGCGAGGTAGAAGATCCCGCCGACGAGCAGGACCCTGGCGGTCAATCTGTTCCGCCGGGCCATGGGCAGGAAGATGCAAGCGGACGAGGCGAAGGCGATGACGGCCGAGGTGAACGCAACGCCCGCTCCCACAACCGTCCAGGAGGACGCGGCGAACACCAGCCCGATAGAGGTCGGGATGGCGCTCTGGAAGACCATTGCGCCGGTGATGTTGCCCATGGCCAGGGTGTCCTTGCCGCGTCTGACCCACAGCACACTGTTGAGCTTCTCGGGCAGCTCCGTCGCAATCGGGGCGATGACCAGCGCCAGAAGCGTTTCATCGAGTCCGAAGGAGGACGCGATGTCCTCGACGCCTCGGACGAAGCCGAAGGCGCCGCCGATGATGAGACCCAGCGAGAAGATGACCTGGACGGTCACGATGACGAGCCTGGGTGGCTCGGGGTGCTGGGGTCCGCGGCGATCCAGCTTGTGGAAACGAAGCGGAGCCAGACCCTCGTGTTCGGCGGCGTCGGCCCGGAGATGGCCCCAGACGTAGTAGACGTATGTACCGAGCAGGGCCAGGGCGATCAGGTGCCGGGGCCATTGCCACTCGACGGGGAGGAATGCCGCGCCGATGGCGATCGCGTAGGCGACCGCGAAGTAGGCCATGTCGTGGCCCAGCACGCCCGTGTCGACGCTGAGGGTCTCGCCGGTGGACCGTTGCCGCCGCATCAGGATGATGGCCGCGCCGGTAACGAACATGGCCAGGGTGCTGAGCATGAACGGGGCGCCGAGGATGGCCCCGACGCCCACTTCGCTGCCCGATCCGCCGCCCCCGAAGACGATGGCGATGAACGGGATCATCGTCTCGGGGAGGGCCGTCCCCACGGCGGCAAGTACCGACCCGATGGCACCCTCGCCGAGCTCGAGCTTGTGGCCGAACCACTCGATGCCGTTGGTGAACAGCTCCGCGCCGGTCAGTATCACCGCGAACGACACGACGAGGATGACGATGTCCATTCAGTCTCCGCAAGACGCCGTGGATCAGGGATCTCGCCATTCGACCGCACGGCGAGATCCATGCGGGGCTCCGTCCACGTGATCCCCAGCCGCTATGGCGAGCTCAGCGCCAGGCGGAGCCGAGCAGAGAAGCGAGCGGACTTCAACGTCCGTGAGCGAGCCGCGCAGGCGACAACGCCGCGCTGAGCCGTCAGAGCGGCTAGGGGCGGACGTGCTGGGGGGCGTAAGGGAGGAGGGCTACGATCCGCGCCCGCTTGAGGGCCACCGCCAGCTGGCGCTGGTGATTCGCGCAGGTGCCGGTCTTTCGGCGGGGCTCGATCTTGGCTCGCTCCGACAGGTAGCGGCGAAGCCTGTTGACTTCCTTGTAGTCGATCATGACCGTCTTGTCCGCGCAGAACGTGCAGACCTTGCGGCGGCGGCGATCGCGGTAGTACTCGTCACGCTTGGTTCGGGTCTTCTCTCGGGTGCTCGGGGGCATATTTCGCGTTCCTTTGTCGTGGACCGCGTCAAACGCGGCGGTTTGGTCTCGTTGCCGGCGCCGATCGGGCGCCAGGTGCGGCTAGAAGGGCAGTTCGTCCAGGTCGCTCGAGCCGAAATCGTCGCCCGATCCACTCGGTGCGCCCGATTCGCCTGGTCCGCCGCTCCGGCTCGGTCGGGCGCCCGCGAACTCGGGGGCCCCTTCCTCGCGCGGCCGCGGATCCAGGCCGGTGACCGTACTGGCGATCAGCTCGGTGGTGTAGTGCTTCTGGCCGTCCTGGCCTTCCCAGTTGCGAGTCTGCAGGCGTCCTTCCACGTAGACCTTGCGGCCCTTGCGCAGGTACTCGGCGGTCCGTTCGGCCAGGGGTCCCCAGGCCACGACGCGGAACCACTCCGTCTCTTCTTTCCACTCGCCGCTGGCGTCTTTGTAGTTGCGGTTCACGGCGACCGTGAACTGCGTGACGGCCTGGCCGTTGGCGGTATACCGCATCTCCGGATCGCGGCCGAGATTGCCGATGATCATCGCCTTGTTGAGCGACATCGAGCTTCCCTCCGTACCGCTGCGAGCGGTTCTAGTCGATCGCGGCTGGCGCCGCTTCGCTCTCCGACTCGTCGATGAACTCGCCCTGATCCTCGGGCTCTTCCTCGTCGGCGGGCAACGTCACATCCACGTCGGCCTCAGCCTCGGCGCCGCGGCCGCGAGCTGCCCGGACAGGCCGCTCGACGCGCGTGACGAGATGGCGGAGGACTTCCTCGCTGATGAGGAGACCGCGCTCGAGCTCCGAGATCGCCGTCGCCGGGGCCTCGAAGAGCAGAACGTAGTACGACCCTTCGCGATGGTGGTCGATGGGATAGGCCAGTCGGCGGCGGCCCCACGGGGCCTGCTTGACGATCTGGCCGCCGCCGGCCGCGATGGCTCGGGCGGTTCGCTCCAGGGTCCCCTGGACCTTGTCGTCCGGCAAGTCCGGACGCAGGACGAGCATGAGTTCGTATCGGCGCATGCGCCAGTGTCTCCTTCCCATGGGTATGCCCCGATGCGCGAGCGGCAACGCCGGTCGGTCGGAGCCGAAAGGACCGGCGAATGATACCAGGCTCGGCCCTCTGCGGCTCCTCGCCGGTTTCGGCGACGGCAGCCGCTCCGTGCGTGGAGGGTCGGTGGCGCAGCCTGGCACCACCTTGTGTGCTCCAATGGTGCGAGTACCCGTGGCAACGGGCAAGGCCGGTACGAAAGTTATGGCGGCGGGTCCCCGGCCGAGGCCTATGCTGCCATCTGGGATGCCGGGCCAAGTTCATCATTCATCCAGGCTCGGCGGCCCGAAGAACTGATGCCCCCGCGGATCAGAAAGGAGGCCTCGTTGTTCTCGGTCCTTCGCCGCGAGGAAGGACAGGGTCTCGCGGAGTACGCACTCATCCTCGCACTCATCTGCCTGGCAGTCGTGGCGGGAGTCATGGCGTTCGGAACAACCGTGCAGTCCATGATGAGCAACATCGCGACCACGTTTGGGACTCTCTGAGTCCAGCTCAGGCTTCGGAGCAAGCGGCGGGCCGCCTGGAAGGGCGAGCCCGCTTCTTGTTTGTCTGGGGGTATGCGGGGGCGAAGGCTCCTCGCTCGTCGCTGAGCCGGCAGCCGTCATGCCTCGCCTGGTGCCGGAGCAGGGTCTCGAACCCTGACGCCCCACTGGGGGGCCGCGGATTTTAAGTCCGCCGCGTCTGCCAATTCCGCCACTCCGGCCGGAGAGGCAAGGTTAGCGTGGCCGCGGCCCGGGCGCGTGTCGGAACCCCTCGGAGCAATCGGCCGACGGATTGGGCTACTGCCGGCGCTCGAGGATGCTGTCCGGCTCGCCGGCACCGGCATAGGCGGCCAGGAAGGCGTCCACCGCGTCCGGATCCCACTGCTCCCCTCTTCCGTCCTCGAGCCGCTGGAACGCCTCCGCGACCGGCAGCCCCTCCCTGTACGGACGATCGGTCGTCATCGCGTCGAACGAGTCCGCGACCGCGACGATGCGCGCCGATAGCGGGATTTCGTTCCCCCGAAGCCCGTACGGATAGCCCGTCCCGTCGAAATGCTCGTGGTGGTGCAGAACGGCGGGCTCCGGCGCCTCGAACGAGCGAAGGGGCCGGACGATCTCCGCGCCGGCCTCGGGGTGCTTCCTCACAAGGGCGAACTCTCGGCGATCCAGGGGACCCGGCTTGAGCAGCACCCGATCGGGCACGGCGATTTTGCCGAGATCGTGGAGCAGACCGCCCATTCGAACGCCTCGACCTCGCGCTCGGGCATGCCGAGCCGACGGGCGACTTCGACCGCCCGGTCGGCCACCCGCCGAAGATGCCTCTCGGTGTAGTTGTCGCGAGCCTCGACGGTTTTGGCGAGCGCGATCACGACGGCCTCGCTGCTGACCAGGTGGTCGGTCGCGCGCTTGGTGCGGAGCAGCGATCGGACGCGGATGAGCAGCTCTTCGATGTCGAACGGCTTGCCCACGAACTCGTCGGAGCCGGCCTCGAGCGCCCGCAGACGTTCTTCGCGGACCGTCGAGCCAGTTACGTGAATGATCGGCGTCAGGTACATCGAGGGGTCGTTCTTGACCGCGCGGCAGATCTCCACGCCGTCGATGTCGGGCATGGAGATGTCCAGGATCAGGAGGTCCGGATGGCTCTGCCGCGTGGCCTCGAGGGCGCCGCGGCCGGTATCCGCCTCGCTGACCTCGTAGCCGGCCGGCTCCAGGATTCGCCGCAGCAACCGGCGCGCCAGCGGCTCGTCGTCGGCGATGAGGATTCGGGCAGGCCACGTCGCCCTGAGCGGATCGGTGGTGGGCATCCCCCTACCTCACCTGAGGTCGTCGCAGCATCGGCCGATCGTAAGGGCCGCAACCCGGCGCGCCAACCGGGTTTGATCTGGTGGAACGACACACGAACGGTGCTCTCTGGCCACGCCTTCGCCATGCCCTCGACGACGCTGACGACACGTCGGTGCGGTCAGGTGGAGTTAGCCAACTTCCACGCGCCACGAACACTCTTTCATACTTGCCGAGTTCTCTGAAAGGAAGACCGGTGCATGCAGGTGGGGACGTGACGGAGTATGACCAGGAACCGACGATCGCCACGCAAGTGAGCCTGGAGACGCTCGCCGGCGACGAGTGGCACTCCCACCCGGCCGTAATCGCGGATCTCACCCGCCAGGAGCTGTGGGTCGCCATCGACCACCAGCTCGGCGACCCGCTCGACCCCGGGCGGCAGGTCCGGCTCGTCCTCCGTCATCCGAACCGTCCGACGCAGACCGCCGACACCGTGGTGCTGTGGCACATCGGCCGAAACGGCGCGGTCGTCGTCCTCAAGCGGCCGCGCCTCTGGGACCCTCCCTCCCGGCGCGAACACTCCCGCGTTCGGCTCTCGATACCGCTCTACCTGCGGGCCGACGAAGGCGCCGACCCGGTACCGGCAATGAGCACCAACGTAAGCGTCGGCGGCGTCTTCTGCATCGCCGAGCTGCCCGTCATGGTGGCCCAGCGGGTGGACGCCTCGCTCCAGCTGACTCCCGAAACGACGTTCGACTGCCAGGCCGAGGTCGTCCGAGTCGACAAGGACCCCGACGATCCGTCCGGTCGGCAACGCTTGATCGGACTTCATTTCCTGGGGCTCTGCCAGGAAGACCAGGCGTCGCTCGCCCAGGCTCTGGCCGAGTTGGCCGAAGACGTGGACGACGAGTTCGTTCCGCGGGCGTGGAGACCGGAGGCTACCGAGGCGGACGCGTAGGGGAATCGCGCCGCTGATCCGGGAGGTCTGGCCGGGTCCAGGGCAGGGCGCCCAGCCGGTTCGGACGGAGCTCTGTCGGGCCCCGGGGCTGTGCTAACGTAGCTCGCCGCCTGGGCTCGCCGTCGAGCCGCTCGAGAGGACAGTCGTGGCCAGCACCCGCCTCCATCCCCGCAAGCCGGATATTGCGCTCGCGTGGAACACCTTCGTTCGCCTGTCGGTCCCGACCTGGTTCGTGTTCTGCATGGCAACTCGGGCCATCTACATCCTGAACCATCCGGCCAGCTCGTCGGACGACGCGCGGCTCTACTTCCAGGCCACGCAGGCCTGGGTCAACGGCGGAGACCCATGGGCCGTGCGAAGCAGCGCCGGCTTCCTTTTTGCCGCGCCGCCGCCCTGCCTGCTCCTGAATCTCCCGCTGCTCCCGTTCGGCGAGACCGTCGCGGCAGTTTTCTGGCCGATCGCGGGCCTGGCCAGCGTGGTCCTGGCCATTCGCCACTACAAGCTGCCCTGGTGGTGGATCATGTGGCCGCCCTTCACCGGCGGCATCTGGCCGGGCAGCCCGGACGTGGCCCTGCTGGGACTCACGCTCCTCGGCGCGGGCGCCATCTCCGGGGCAACGAAGGTGTACTCGCTGCCGGGGATGCTCGGCGAGGGTAGATGGCGCGCGGCTCTGGGCGCCGCGGTCCTCGTGGCCGTCACCTTCCCGTTGCTCCCGTGGAGCCGCTTCATCTCCGAGTTCGGGACGATCTCGTCGACGCTCGCGGCCCAGTCTCCGAGTGGGATCCAGCTGCCTCTGATCGCCATACCGCCGATGCTCCTGCTGCTGCTCTCGCTTCGCCGGGCCGGCCTGCTCGTGGCGACACCGGCTCTGTGGCCGCACCCTCAGGACCACTACTTCATCTGGTCTATCGAGGCCGCCCGACGTTCGAGGGTCCTCGCCATCGCCTTCTCGGTCCCGGTGTTCGCCCCGTTCGGCGTCGCCATCGTTGCCGTGCGGCTCCTCGTCCAGCGCGTCATCGAACGGCGCGGGTCCGGCCAACCAAATGAATCGGGTGGTCGGCGGACGCCGGAGGGATTTGGAGGCGACGAGCGGATTCGAACCGCCGAATAGGGGCATTGCCGTTGGCGGTGCACACGCCTGGCGGTGCATACGCCGACGGCCGCTGACGGCGCACCCAAACGTGGAATCGGCCTCTTGACGGCACTCGCGGCCGGGCATGGGCTTCCCGTTGGCCACCGCGGTTGATACCAGGCGCCACGTCCGTCTGCGATGGCGACCGGAGGCCGAATGGGCCCGGATTGTGGCCACCACCCGCGCCAAGAACCGAGTTGTGCTCCTCTCCGCTGCCGGCTCCATTCGGCGGGCCAGCAAGTTGTGCGCCCGGGCGCAATCTCGATCGCCCGACTCCCGAAATGCCGGAATACCGATGGTGGCGGTGCAGCCGGAAAAGGGACGCGGTTATGCTGCGGTAGTCATCCGCATCGCCGATTTGTCAGTCGTAAGCGGCTAACATGACGCTCAAATTGGGCCAGAAACGGACGGCCATGCAGCCGCCGCCCCATCGCAGCCCTGCGTTGGACCGCCCCCATCGGTAAACCGGGAATCCCGCTGAGGTGGGAAGCACGCCGGGATGCATGGAGTGGCCGATTCACGTTGCTGCCGGCATGGGGCACAGTGGGGCCCAGGATCCGATTTCACGAGGGGAAGTTGGAGGCGACGAGCGGATTCGAACCGCTGAATAGAGGTTTTGCAGT
>VFSW01005994.1_pt1 | contig 17926 bp, 13 predicted proteins | sample 5358111 | NCBI WGS metagenome assembly VFSW01 (sample SAMN11554181, study PRJNA540505) | mine drainage metagenome | isolation source: sediment from site ElyBrook_90M | place: USA: Ely Copper Mine, Vershire, VT | collected 2017
ACTGCCGACCAACGGTTTAGGAAACCGCTGCTCTATCCATCTGAGCTACAGGGCCACGTGTGGAGTAAGCCAATTATCTCACGTCAATTTAATAAGGCGGCCACGGCTGAAGGGTGCTCGTTTACTGCCTCCGAAGCTGTCGGGTTAGGATTTCGGCAGGTTGTTCTTCAGCTTCGACCATCGCGTGCGCTGCTTTCCTACACATGCAAGAGCCGAGCCGGCCTGGTCGGCACAGTCGTTGCTGAGGTTCAAGTTTGACTGGCGGTTGCCGCCGGAGTTCTTGTCGTCCACTGCTCTCGATCTGCCTGGGTGCTGCCCGGCATAAGAAATCGCGTGGGTCCTAGGTCATCTGTGAGATACGCCTGCAGCACGTCGGCCACGGAGCCGCTAACGAAGGGGACAATGCTTATCCCCAGGTTTACTAGGCTTTCGGCAAGGAAACGCGATACCGCCCCACAAATCAATTCTCCGACCCCTAAGGCCGCCAGGCGATGCGCGCGGTGCAGAGGAAGCTCGTCCGGAACAGAAAACTCAGAGCAAGAGATTTCCCGGCCGTCCTCGCAATCGATGAGCAGGAAACGACGTGCGAAGTCCAACGCATTGGACACCCGATCCCCGGAAACAGGAATAGCAAGCTTCATGGCGAGTCTTCTCTTCGCTTGAGCAACTACTTTGCCAAGCTGGACTGGTGAAGATTTGTCCCGCGAGAAAGCATTGCGGCAATAGGGTTGGGCTTGAATAGTGGGGGATTGGGGGTAGTGTTCCGGGATCGGGATTGCAAAGATGCAACCCTGCAGGGCGGGCAGAGTAGCGTTATGGGTACTTAAGGAAGCCTTGATCGGGCTGGAACGAAGTCCCTCAGCGGCTAGACGGGCCGCTGAAAAAGTCGAAACCGCAGATCCCTCGCGGGCTGAAGCCCGCTCGGGATGACAAAAATCAGGAACTTATCGGCACGACGAAAGTCGTGTCCTGATACAAGACATTCGAAAGTAGACCCTTTCAGCGGCCCGTAAAGCCGCACGATTTCTGTTGCCTCGAATAGACGGCCCAAATGCCGTCCCCTTCAAAGCCGGAGTTAATCAGAGTCGCCCTCACAAGCGGCAAGCCCGGGAATGAAGATACCTCTCGGCTGGCAAGCAGATTGCTCCATCAATTTGTGAATCGCCTCAGGAATGTGCCCGATGGGACACAATCGAAGGAGGAGCCACGCAACCGACTACCCCGCTCGAAGCAGATTTGGCAGACCTGATGCACATGGCCTCGGCGCGTTGCGAGCAGCGGCAATGCGAGGAAGCTATCGGCCTGCTGGAAAAAGCCAATCGTATCGCACCGGCGAACCCGGCGATTTGTTTCCATCTGGGATTCTGTCATTCGGGCGGCTGCACGCAGCATTCGCTGGTGGATCGCGCAATGGCGGCCGCCTACCTGCGCCGCGCACTCCTGCTGGCTGAAACCGGCGCTGACCTCTTGCTGCGCGCAAGAATCCTCAATGCTCTGGGAAACGTCTACTCTCACTCCGGTGCCGATGCAGCGCAGCTCCGGCAGGCAATTGAATACCACAGCGAAGCGGGGGAAATTTATGCTCGCCTCAGCCAGAGCGATGAATGGGCGAGAGAAGAATTCAACCAGGCGGGCGCCTGGTGCGAGCTGCCGGAAGGGCAGTTCCCGGACAAGTGGGCACGAGGGATTGAGCATTACGAGAATGCATTGACGGTTCGCACCCGGAGCCACGATCCGCAAGCGTATGCCTCGACCATGCTGAACCTGGGCACCGCGTTGCGGCAGTTGCCGGCAGGAGAGAAGCGGCAGAATGTGCTGAAGGCGGTCCGCTGCTACCGCCAGGTCTCGCGAGTGTACAAATGCAAGACCTCGCCGAAGCAATTCGCGGAGCTCAGCAACAACTTGGGTACGGCCTGCATGAGCTATCCCAGCCAGGATGAGGCGGGAGCAGCACGCCACGCGCGTTATGCCAGGCGGCATTTCAAGCAGGCCCTCGAGATATGGAATTGCGCCGAATATGGCTGTTACTACGCTCTGGCGCAATACAACCTGGGATGTGCTTACCTGAAGCTGCTCAGCTCGAGTCGATGCCTGGAAACAGCTATGCGCTGTTTCGTTGCCGCGGTGGATTGCGCCAAGTCGTGCGGGCAGGCGGAGGTGGAACGGCTGGCGAGCGCGCAGTTAAAGACCTTGGTAGCTGGGATGACAAAAACCGATAGCACTTGCGCTGCGCCGGTTTCGCAGTGCAAAGGAGGAGAACAATGCCAATGACCGATGATTTGAAAACTCTGACCGCCGATAGGACGGTCGATGCACGTGGGACCGCCTGCCCGGGTCCGCTGCTGGAAGCCAAAAAGGCAATCGGCGCGGTACGCGTTGGACAGGTTGTGGAAGTGCAGTCGGGTGATGTTGCTTCGCGCGATGACATTCCCACGTGGGCAAAAAAAGTGGGGCACGAATACCTGGGCATGGTTGAGGCCGACGGCTTCGATCGGCATTTTCTGCGGCGCAAGAAGTAGCCACGCTCATGACCTCCGCTGAATGGGAACCGAAGATACTGGTACTGGCGACAGTGGCGTGCGCCTATCCCGGCGCTGATGCGGTGGGCAAGGCGCACCTGGAATATCCCACCAACGTAAGCATTCTGCGAGTGCCGTCGCCAGTCTTGTTCCCGGAGGATTTCTACTTGCGCGCGTATTCCCGCGGCATCGACGGCGTGATCATCGCCGCCTGTGGCTCGGATTGTCCCTACCAGGGCGCTTACCCCAGGCTGGCACGCCGCGTTGACCGCCTGGTGCAAAAAATGAAGGCGGGCGGGCTGGAAATCGAGCGCATGCGGATCACTGCAATTTGCACGGTTTGCACCAAGGCATTCCTTAATGAAGTTAACCAGATGAACGAGAAGCTGAGAAAGATCGGACCGGTCAATCGCTCCACTGCTGCAACGCTTTGGGAAAATTCGCGGCAGGAGTTGCTGGCCGGGCTGCCGCTGCTTCCTGAAGGAGCGCGCCTACGTCTGTGACGCAGCCCAGCAGCGAAGCCGCTCTTGCGCCGAAAGCCACATTTGATGCGGTGGTGGTGGGCGGGGGAATTGCCGGTCTGCAGGCGGCGCTGGACCTGGCGGACCAGAGCTACCGGGTCCTGGTGGTGGAGAAGCAGGCCAGCATCGGCGGCCGCATGATCGCGCTCAGCAAGGTATTTCCCACGCTGGATTGCGCCAGTTGCATCACCACGCCGAAGATGTCGGCAGCGGCGCACCATCCGAATATCAGCTTGATGACGTATACGACAGTGGACAGCATCGAACCGGCCGGCACCGGCCACCTGCTGACGCTGACTCGCAAGCCGCTGTACGTGGACACGACCCTGTGCATCGGCTGCCGGCTGTGCGAGTACGAATGTCCGGTGGAGTATCCCGACCCGTTTGAGGAGGGCATGGGATCGATCCGGGCTATCGCGGTGCCGTTCAGCAATGCGATTCCGCAATACGCCGTGCTCAATCCCGATTACTGCACCGCATGTGGAGCGTGCATCCGGGCCTGTCCTACGGACGCGGTGAAGTTTGACCAGGTGGCCGAGAGCTTCACGGTTGAGGCCGTGGCGGTGATTCTGGCGACCGGGTACAGGCTGAATTCCACTTCGCTGAAGCCGCAATACCACGCAGCGGAATCGAAGAACATTATTCCGCCGCTGTTCATGGAACGGCTGCTCGCGCCGCACGGCCCCTACGGGCGAGTGTTGCGGCCCTCCGATGGGAAGATTCCTGCGAGCATTGCCTTTGTGCTGTGCGCCGGATCGCGCGATCAGAGCATCGGCTTGCCTTACTGTTCGCGCATCTGCTGCATGTATTCCATCAAGCAGGCTATGTTGCTCTCGGGCGCCCTGCCCACTGCCGATCTCACCCTTTACTACATGGACATTCGCGCCTTCGGCAAAGGCTTTGAGCCCTTCTACCAGAATGCCAAAGCGATGGGCATCAATTTTGTGAAAGGGAAAGTCGCGCGCATCACTCCGCTGCACAGCGATCCTGCAACAGGCGCTGGCCGTCAAGCAGCGCTTTCCGCGGGTCAACGTTTTCGATTTTCATCAGGACATTCGCACTTATGGCCGCGGACATGAGGACTACTACACCCGGAGTTCCGCCGCCGGGATCGTGTTCCTGCGTTTTCATGGCGATGAACCGCCGCTGGTGGAAGCAGGCGATAACGGCAGCCCGCTCACGGTGCGCGTCAAAGACTGGCTCACCTTTGGGGAAGAGGTGGAAGTGCCGCTCGATCTGCTGGTGCTGGGCACTGGAATGGTGCCTCATCCCATCCGCGATTTGATTGACCTGCTGAAGCTGCCGGTGGGCGCAGACCGCTTTCTGCAGGAAGTACATCCCAAGCTTCGCCCGGTAGAAGTAGCGGTGAACGGGGTGCTGCTGGCGGGCACCGCGCAAGCGCCGATGAACATCGAGGAGACGCTGTCGGCGGCCTCTGCCGCCGCGTCGAAAGCCGCCATTCTGCTGACCCGCGACATGGTGGAGCTGGATCCGTTTGTCGCCGAGGTGGATGCCGGCGAATGCATCGGCTGCGAGCGTTGCTTCCCCGAATGCGCCTACACCGGAGCCCTGATAGCGGAAGACGGCGAGTGCAACGGCGCGCGGGTGAAGAAGGCCAGCGTCAATCCAGGCCTCTGCGCGGGATGCGGCGCTTGCGTGGCCGTGTGCCCGACGCGCGCCATCGACCTGAAAGGCTGGACGCTGGAGCAGTTCGACGCCATGGTAGATGGGCTGGTGGCGACGGTTCCCGGCCATGAACTGAACGTGGAGGAGACGAACTGATGCCCGGCAAACTCACAGAGACGCATCGGCAGGCGTTGAAGCTCTTCCGTGAACGGCATGGCGATGTGCCGGAGGCGGTGAAGCAATATGCGAAGGAGTTCCGGCAGCGGCGGAAGCGGATCACGGAAGCATTGCGGGAGGCGACGGCCACGGTGCCGGAGCTCGCCGCGAAAACAGGAATGCCTGCTGACCAGGTGCTTTGGCACATCGCGGGCATGAGGAAGTATGGCGAGGCGCGCGAGGCCGTCGCCGACGGCGATGAAGTCGCTGGTGAGATTCTCACCATGAAGCGGCACCGCGAATGCGACAACGACGCCGGCCCTCAGCGCTGGTATCTGACCCCGCGCGTGGTCCGCATCAGCATCATGGCCGGCTTCGCCGGATTGCTGCTGGCTACACTCTTCGACTTTATATTTGTGTACCTGCTGGGGTGGACTGCCTCCCCCAACTGCTCCTGTTGTGCCGCACGCCTGGTTGGGACGCTCTCGGGCCTGATGATGCTGTACGGGGTGCGCGTAACAATTTACCAACGCGCGCAGGGCCGGGCGAATCATCTGAAACATTCCGTGCTGGCTGACTGGTGGCTGCTGGCCTTCCTGCTGGTACTGGCAATTACCGGCTTTTGGCTGGAGATTGCCGTGCTGCTGCGCTGGGGCGGCCCGCTGCAGGATGCTGTCGTGTTGGTACACACCGTGATGGCGATGGAACTGGTCCTGCTCGCCATGCTGACGAAGTTGAGCCACGCGGTTTATCGTCCGTTGGCGCTGGCAATGTATTTTGCGCGCCGTCAGCAGAAGCCATCCGAAGCAATCTAATGTTGGCATTCATTCCATTCTTACCAAAGGGAGAGCTATGAGCGAGACGAAAAAAGAAAACATCCTTTATGTCATATCGAAAGGCGCCGAGGCGCCGGAGATTGTTTCCCTGGCCTTCGTGCACGCGGTGGGCGCGTTGACCATGGAGGTAGAAGCCAAGGTTGTATTGATGGCAGGCGCCGTTACCCTGGCAGCGAAGGGCACAGCCAAGCACGTGCATTACGGAAACCTGAAGCCGCTGGAGGAGCTGATGGCCGATTTCTTCAGCATGGGCGGAAAGATGTATCTCTGCACGCCGTGCTACAAAAACCGCAGCTTCGACGACAAGGCCGATCTGATTGAACAGGCCCAGCCCATCGCCGCGGCGACGTATACCCAGATGCTGCTGGACGCCAACGCAGTGGTGAACTACTGATCGACCGTCGGACACGCGGTGCGTGCATGGGCGGCATCCAGCCCTCAGGCTGCGTTACTTGAGCAAAGCCGCGGGCGAACCCGCTAGAATGAAAGAAGCGCCCGGACCTCGCGCAGTGCAGTTCTGTCTGCGCGAGCCACAGGCGAGCGGCAGATGCCTACCGACGGCGATAGCGACATACAGCGGACGGTGTTGGATTCCATCACCGAAGGCGTATTTACGGTCGATCAGAGGGGAACGATCACCTTCTTCAATCGCGCCGCCGAGGCGATCACAGGCATCCCGCGCGAGCGCGCTTTGGGACAGCCCTGCCGCGATATTTTGCGGGCCGACGTTTGCGACACCGAGTGCAGCCTGCGGCAGACCATGGAGACCGGCTCGCCGCTAGCCGGCAAAATTGCCCGCATCGTCGACGCAAAAGGAAATCGCACCCCTATCAGCCTCTCGACTGCAATCCTGAAAGACGGCGAAGGAAGCCTGGCGGGCGGAGTGTGCATTTTCCGCGATCTCACCAGGATTGAACAGCTCCGCAAGCAGATTGAACAGAACTACTGCTGCGAGGACATCGTTAGCAGCAACCACCGCATGCGGCAACTGTTCGAGATTTTGCCGGCCATCGCCGAGTCCTCCAGCACGGTGCTGATCGAGGGTGAAACCGGCACAGGCAAGGAGTTGTTTGCGCGAGCGATTCACAGCCTGAGCTCGCGCAGCCAGAAGGCGTTTGTCGCCGTCAACTGCGGCGCCATTCCCGACACGCTGCTGGATTCGGAGCTTTTCGGCTATAAAGCGGGCGCGTTTACCGACGCCAAAAAGGACAAGCCTGGGCGCATTGCTGGGGCGGAACAGGGCACGTTGTTTCTGGACGAAATCGGTGATATCTCGCCGGCGTTGCAGGTCCGGCTGCTGAGATTTCTGCAAGAGCGCGTCTATGAGCCGCTGGGCGGCACGCAATCGGTACACGCCGATGTGCGGCTCATCGCGGCCACCAACAAGAACCTGCAAGAGCTGGTGAAGGCGAACCAATTTCGCGACGATCTGTTCTACCGCGTCAACGTGGTCAGCCTGAAGATTCCGCCGCTGCGCGAGCGTATGGAAGACCTGCCGCTGCTGATCGCGCACTTCATCGATCACTTCAATGTTCTCCAAAACAAGGAGGTGACCGGCGTTTCCGATGAGGTGCTTTCCTGCCTGATGTCCTATCCGTTTCCGGGCAATGTTCGCGAACTGGAGAACATCATTGAGCGGGCTTTTGTGCTCTGCCATCGCGGGCCGATCGAGCCTCGCCATGTTGCGGACTTGCCCGGCTGCACGGGGGGCGCGCGGAAACCGGGTCTCAGCGGCCTGGATCAATTCGAAGCCGCTTTCCTCATGAGCGCTCTGCGGCGCAATAATTGGAACCGGTTAGAAACAGCACGCCAGCTCGGCATTCACAAAACAACCTTGTTTCGCAAGATACGGTCGCTGGGCCTGCGACTTCCACCTCGCGGTAGAGGACCGGCCAATTGAGCGATTGGTCAATCACAGAGGATCCTACGGTAAGTAGCCAGGATCGAGTTCGCTGCTCGCGAAGCTCACGACTGGACGCTTACCGGAGGGTGGGTCGTTGCGTCTCGCTGGCGGAGGCGAGCGGCGCTGCAGCGGAGTAAGGTCTCTCCGGAGAGGGGTGGGCAGTTTCTGCCAGCCAGCGCATGAGATCCGCCGAGCGAATGGGCTTGGCCAAATAGCCATCCATTCCAGCCCGGAGGCAGCGTTCGCGGTCGCCCGCCAAGGCATGCGCAGTCATGGCCAGAATGGGGGTGCGCGGCCGTTGCGTTGACTGCTCCAATTCACGAATGGCGCCGGTGGCGCGGAAGCCGTCCATGACCGGCATTTGCACGTCCATGAGGACAACGTCGAAGGGCTGCGCCGTCCATTGTTCCAGCGCTTCGGCTCCGTTCTCGACCACCGTCACCTGGTGTCCGGCTTTTTCGAGCAAGCGCACGGCCAGTCGCTGGTTGACCAGGTTGTCCTCCGCCAGCAGAACCTTCAGACGATGGGCGGGGGGCGTCGCCGCCGGCTGCGCGACGGCGGGCTGCGGTGATTCTTCTGGCTTACCCGCCAAAACCTTCAGTAAGCTCTGCAAGAGATCTTTCTGGCAAATGGGCTTGACCAGATATGCCGCGACCCCAAGCTCCCGGCAACGGGCCGAGCCAGCCAGTTGCTCGTCGGAGGTGAGCATCATGATGACGGCGCCGGACAGATACTCTCGCTGGCGGATTGCAGCCGCCAACTGCAGCCCGTCCATCTCCGGCATGCGCCCGTCAATGAGGATGGCGCGGTACGGAGCTTGGCGGCGGTAGGCGGCGTCCAGAAGCTCCAAGGCCATTGCACCGCTCTCCACGGCATCCGGCTCGGCCAGCCAGCGCTTCAGCATGGCAGTGAGTATGCGGCGATTGGTCTCGTTGTCGTCCACTACAAGGGTGCGCAGTCCGCGCAAGGCGCTGATATCCACGGCGGCGGTTTGCGCGGATTCCTGACCAGCTTCCACGCGCGCCGTAAAGTGGAAGGTGCTGCCTTCGCCCGGCTCGCTCTCCACCCAGATGCGTCCCCCGAGCATTTCTATGATGCGGGCGGAAATGGTCAGCCCTAGCCCGGTGCCTCCGTGCTTGCGGGTGATGGAGGAATCGGCCTGGTGAAAGGCCTGGAAGATGTCCTGTTGTTTGTCTTTGGGGATGCCGGGTCCGGTGTCGCGCACGCTGAAGTGCAGAGTAATGTCATCTCCCGCTTGCGATTCCGGCCGGACTTGCAGCACGACTTCTCCCTGGCTGGTGAACCGGATGGCGTTACCCAGCAGGTTCACCAGCACTTGCCGTAAGCGAGAGGAGTCGCTGATGAGCAGTGCGGGAATTGCAGAATCGATCTCGTAGGCGACTTCCAGATTTTTCTGGTGGGCCGCCAGCACAACGCTGCGCATGGCATCGGCGATCAGCGCATCCAGGTTGAAGGTGACCTTTTCCAGAGTCATTTTGCCGGCTTCGATTTTGGAGAAGTCCAGCACGTCATTGATGATCGTCAGCAGCGACTCGGCCGAGGACCGGACGGTACTGAGGTATTCATGCTGTTCCGGACTGAGAGGCGTTTCCAGAGCGAGTTCGGTCATGCCGATGATGCCGTTCATCGGGGTACGAATCTCATGGCTCATGTTGGCCAGAAAAGCGCTCTTGGCCCGGGTCGCAGCCTCGGCAGCGTCTTTCGCCAGCCGTAACTCGCTAGTCCGCGCCTCAATCATCTCCCGCAAACGGTGCTCGGTTCGCTTCATGCTGCGCACGCGCATGGCATAGGCCCCAACGGCAAGCAGTAATATGGCTAACGCCATCAGGATGCGAAACCAGAGCCTCTGCCACCAAGGCGGAATAATGGAGAACGCCAGCGGAGCAGACGCGGCGCCGTCTTCCCATGGCGTGCCGGCCATGTGCGCCTGCAGCTGGAAAACATAGTCGCCGGGGGGCAGGCCGGAAAAGTTGGCTTCATGCTGGTCGGTCAAAATCCACCGGTCGTCCAGGCCTTTCAGCCGGTAACGATAGCCAATCTGCTCTTCCTGGTGATAGCTGAGGGTGGCGAAGTGAACGCTCAGGCTGCGGTCCGCGTAATGGATGCGCAGGGGCTGAACGCAGGTGGCCATCTGGCAGGGCCAATAGGTCTTGCCGCCGAACTGCGCCTGCATAATTATCGGGGGAGGCAGTTTCGGCACGGGGGCGTCGAGGTTCATCCGGGCATGAGACAAGCCATCGCTGGTCGAGATCCACATCGAGCCATCGGGATCGGCGAAGATGCCGTTGGAGTCACAGTCTTCCCAGATGAGGCCGTCGCTACGGCCGAAGTGACGCCATCGGTTCTTGTACCACACGTCCAGGCCGCGATCGGTGCCGACCCAGACGCCTCCTTCGTGATCGGCTCCGATCGAGTAGGCCCGGTCGGACCACATTCCGCTGTGGCTATTGAAGTGCGTGAGTTGCAGCTTCGAGTTTTCAGGCACAATCCGGGTGACGCCCAGCGCCTCACCGTAGCCAATCCAGATCGATCCATCCGAGGCTTCCGTCACCATGGCAATCCAGTTGCCGCGCAATCCGTCTTTTGTGCCGTAGGATTTCCAGATGCCATCTTCGTAGACCAGCAGCCCTGTTGATGAAGGTATCCACACCCAGCCGCGAGAATCGACCAGAGGTTTCATAAAGTCGGTGCCAGGATTTCCGGCAAAGACCTTTTCGAATCGCAGACGCTTGCCCGACCCAATGCTGCGGAACAGCCCGCCGGTGGCGCCTGCCCAGATGCGCCCGGCGTGGTCCACGGCCAAGCCCCAGAACCGATCGGCGTCTAATCCCGATTCCTCCCCATAAGTGCGAATCAGCACCGGCTTGGGATAGGCGCGAAAGTGCGCCAGCCCGCCGGGAAAAGATGCGGTCCAGATCGAACCGTCCGGTGCCATGGCAACCGACATGACCACCTCGCCGACCAGCCCATCGCGCTCGTGCCACGCCCGCCAGTGGCGTAGCTCTGGATCCGACACGTTCAAGCCGTTGGTCGTGCCCACCCATAAGCGACCCTGCTGGTCTCGGGTCATGCCCCAGAAGGTGTTGTCGGAAAGGCCTTCGCTTACGGTCCAGGCTTCCCACTCGCGATAGCCGATCCAGCGGGCCACCCCGCCGCCGAGGAGAGAGATCCAGAAGGAGCCCTCATTGTCACAAAGAAATGCCGCCGCGCTCTGCCCAAGCCCGTTTTTAAGGGTCAGAAATTTCCATCCCTGGGCGGTCAGAATTGCGGCGCCGGGGCGGGTGGGCACGGCCAATTCGCCGGAGGGCAAAACGTACAACGGACCGGCGGAAGCGCCAGCCGAAGGCACCCCAGGTTCGGTAACGAAGACCGCAGCCCCCGGATTCAGCCGCAGCAGAGTCCACGCGCTGCGCACCCAGAGCCGTCCCTGGTGGTCGCGAATAATGCTGTCCCATCGGTTGAGAGGTACGCCCTGAGCTGGACCATACGTGCGTATCTGGTTGCCGCTGAGCTGGCAGAGTTGACGGTCGCAGCCGAACCAGACTGTACCATCGGCATCGCGATAGACGCCGTAAGCCGGCGAGTGGGTCAACCAGGTGAGCTGAAACTTCTGGGCATTCGGGCCGTACTGGAGGTAGGCGAGTCCGGCGGGGGTACCTATCCACAAGTGCCGGGCCTCATCGGAGGCAATGGTGCCCGGAGCCACAATCGCCAACTTGGCCGGCACCTGCGTGAATTGGCCATTTTTCAGGAGCGTCAGCCCCTGTTGTCCGCCGATCCACAGAATGTGGTCGCCGCTCTCATAAAGGCCACGAATGTCGGCGCTGGGAAGTTCTGTCCGGCCGATTTCCTCGAAGCGATACCCGTTATAGCGATACAGCCCGTTTTGAGTGCCGACCCAGATGAACCCAGCACGGTCTTGCAGCAGGGCGTTGGTGGCAAGATTCATCAGGCCCTGATCTTGCGCATAGTACTTGAAAATGTAGCGTTGCCCGGCGAGCAGCGGGGGGAAGATCATTGCGAGTGCCAGCAGCACAGCGATCTGCAGGGATCGTTCGAGGAGTGATCGTGACGCGTTCCGAGCCATGACGATTGCCATCAGAGAGCAATGCTCCCACTTGCTATGTATCGGCAGCGGCGGTGCACTTCGCTAGTGGGGAAGACAGGAAAATCGAGAAGGCAATCGATAACGGCTCCTGCAGCGTCCGCAGACGGGAAGTTTTCCGAAGGAAGATTGGCGTGCTGCCGCGAAGCGTAGGTGAGGAAAACCGGAATTAGCGTGACGGTTGGCTATCGCGGCTTACCGTTTCGCAGCTACCAGCCTCAGTCGCCTGTAGTCGATGGTCCACACCCCGTTGTGAAACAGCTCGGGAGCTGCAAATTGATCGACCACCCAAGTCGTGCCCGCATTGCCACATCAAGGAATGGCTGGATTGATAGAGTCCTGGGTCCCAAGGGTTCGGCGACGAGCTCATTCAGTTCTGGGTGCCCCATTCTGGCCCTCTTTTGGCCAGGGTGGGGCAAAGGCGCTGCGGGTCACTGCCCCCCGCCCCAGCCAAAAGATGGCTGGAACGGGGCACCCCAGGTGACTTTCGACGGAGTCTCAGTTTTCTGCGATGCCCGCCTCCCGGGCGCGGAATTTCCAGTAGTCGCCGGCAGTCTCACTGAGATCGCCGGCCGGCTTTTCACCGCGAAATACGCGCGAGACGCCACGTACGATGCGGCGCATGGGCAGCTCGCCATCCCGCTCGGCCAGGAACAGCTCGCCTACTTTTGCGGTGCGGTAGTACCAGCGCCGGAGTAGCGCGAGGTGCTCCATCCATTCCAAAGCGCCGCGCAGTTTGGGCGCTGCGACGGCCTGCAGCGCATCGCCAATTCGCGACTCCATCGACTGCGGCCTGGAACTGGGATGACTCCCGTCCATTTCGCCGGAGGAAGGCAAGAGAGGATGGGGCGCCTGGGCTTCCGCCCGCTTGCCAACCGCGAGCGTGACCGGCGCACAGATCTGCCCGGCAACGATCTTGAACAGCGCCACCGATTCGCGCTCGGCCGAGGGCTGGATCATCACGCCGTTCAGTTCGTCGAGGCGGCGGACAATTTCGGGGAGCTGCGCGATTGCCGGCTTCACTTTGTCCAGGCGGGCATGCATTGCGGCCGCGCCCTCGAAGTCGAGACTGGCGGAAGCCTCGTCGCGCTGGCGCTCGACCTCGCGCACCAGCGATTGCCCTCCGCTTTGAAAGAACTGCTGCACGCGCTCGACCTCGGCGGCATATTCGTCGTCGGTGCAGCCCCGGAAGCAGGGCGCCAGGCACATCTTCATCTCGGAGTAAATGCAGCCGGGAAAGGCGGGATCGGGATCGAGGTCGAAGGTGCAGCGGCGCATCTTGAAGAGATCGAGCGCGTCGTTGGCGAACTTTTCCGCCGCCACCCGCGTGGGAAATGGGCCGTAATACTGGGCTCTGCCTGTCCTACTGCTGATGCGCGTGGTCACGGTCGCGCGGGGATAGGGGTTGTCGAGGATCAGCTTGATGAGCGGCGCAAAGCGCAGGCGGAGGCGTTTGTCGTAGCTGCCAGGGAATTCACGCCGCAGGAGTTTGTAGAGCAGGAAGGACGATTCGAAATCAGAGCCGCTCGGCGTCCACTCAACGGAACCCACGCGGTCGCGCAGGTTCAGCTTGCGGCTTTGACCTTCGACGGTAGCGAGTAAGCGCTGCAGGCGGCGTCGGAGGTTTGAGGTTTTGCCAATGTACGGCTCTGTGCCTTCCGTGCCGCGCAGCAGGAAGACGGCGGCACTGGCCGGGGCGGCGGCGAAGAGCTCGGGGTCGCGATCGGGGAAGAACTCGAAGGTCTCTGCGGGCACGATACGCTCTATTTCACCACAGAGGCCCAACCGGCGCCGCAATGCGAAACTCCTACGGCAACCTGGTCCTGCGATGGTGCACTTTCGCCGCGCCCGCGCAACATCTGCCGTACGCCCGAGGACCGCTCGCGCTTCAACTCTGACTCGACCTGCTGCTTCATCTGCATCATGTGCGGCTTGGTCATTTTCGGAGCCGTCAAGCTTAACGCCAAGCTATCCTTGTGCGCCGCCACCGTCCTGGGCGAACTCCTGAGCAAACTCCACGATGGAGCGCACCGCAATGCCTGACGGCCCCTTGGCGATCCACGGCTTGTTCTCTTCCATCCAAGCCACGCCGGCGATGTCGAGATGCATCCACGGTGTGTCGCCAACGAATTCCTTCAGAAACATCGCCGCGGTCACCGCGCCGCCCCACCGCCCGCCGGTGTTCTTGATATCGGCGATATCGGACTTGATCATCTCGCCATAATCGTCCTCCACCGGCAGCCGCCACATCTTCTCACCCGACTTCGCCAGCGCTTGATTGAAGGGGTTGTAAAGCGCGTCATCGTTGGCGAAGACGCCCGCGTTCACCATCCCCAGCGCCACCACACACGCGCCCGTCAGCGTCGCCGCGTCGATCAGGTGGGTTGCGCCGAGCTGCCGCGCATAGTGCAAGCCATCGGCCAGCACCAGGCGGCCTTCAGCATCGGTATTGATGATCTCGATTGACTTGCCCGACATGGCAATCTGCACGTCGCCCGGCTTCTGCGCTTTGCCCGAAGGCATGTTCTCGCTGGCGCAGACGATGCCGATGACGCGCAAATTCGGCTTGAGCTGAGCGATCGCCCGCATCGCGCCGATCATCGCCGCGCCGCCGGCCATGTCGTATTTCATCTTCTCCATGCCCTCGCCAGGCTTGATGGAGATGCCGCCGCTATCAAAGGTAATTCCCTTTCCCACCAGGCCCAGCACCGGCTTCGCCGGCGCGCCTGCCGGTTCATAGCGCATAACGATCAGCTTCGGGTCTTCTTCTGAGCCTTGGGCCACGCTCCAAAAAGCGCCCATCTTCAGCGAGCGAATCTTTTCGCCGCCGTAGACCTCACACTTCAGGCCGACGTCGTCGCACATCTTTCTTGCGCGCTCAGCAAGGATGGTCGGCGTCATGCGATTGCCTGGCTCGTTGACCAGGTCGCGAGTGAAATTCTGCGCCTCGCCGATGATGCGGCCCTGCTCGATCTCAGCTTCGAGCGCCGTTTTGTCACCATTCGGCGCGACAATCACCAACTCCTCGATCTTCTGCTCCTTGCGGTCGCTCTTGTAGTAGTCGGGATCGAAGTTGCCGACCAGCGCGCCCTCGACCATCACCTTGGCCGCATCGCTCACGCCCGCAGGCATGACAAAGGCAAAGCTCTTCACGTCTTTCGCTTTGATGTTGCGGACCGCGGCTCCCGCGATTTTGCGCAGCTCGGCGGAGTTGAACTTCTTCGCCTTGCCACCGCCGATCAGCAGCAAACGTTTGGCTCTCAGTCCGTGCGGCTTGTGCAGGAGCGTGGTCTCCAGCATCTTGCCGGTGACCTCGCCGGAGGTGATCAGATCGGCCGCCGCGTCCAGCACAGCCTGGTCGTCGGCTTGAACTTTAGGATCGTGCTTGTCGGACTTGTCGCCGTTGTTGTTCTCTTTGCTTTCAGCCGCGTCGAGCACGGTGACGACGAGGCATTCGGTTTCCAGTTGGGAAGGAGATGCGAAGGTGAGGGTCGTTTTCATGGTCATGATTCCGTCTGTCTATCGTAACCCAGGAACCGCAATCCTAGCAGTCGGCCGCCGCGTCCGCGTGATTTCCTTGGCCCTCGCGTTACAATACCGGCGATGGCGGACTCCCTCTATCTCAGCCTCTGGTTTCCCAGCTTTCGCGAAGCAGAAATGCTGCCGCGTACGATCGCCGTGCTGCGCCAGTTTCCTTTCTCCGCGGTGCGCGAAGGCGTCACCTACCTTTCTGTCCATCCGGTGGCCTGGAGCGAGCCGACCGTGATGGAGCAGCGCTTCAATCCCGGCGTCTCTCCGGAGGCGGCGATTGAGCTGGCCAGCGAATTTGTTCATGACGACTTTGCCTTCGTCTTCGAGGCGTTCTGGGACCTTTGGGCGCCCAACGACGACGAACATGGCGAAAGCTGGGTGCAACGGCCCACAGCCGTGCGCTTCCTGATCCACGGCCTGCAGTTCGACGACGGCATCTACACCGATGATGGCCATATCGAAGTAGACTTCGGCCTGAATTCGTCTTTCCTCTACGAAGGGCCGCAGATCTCGCCGACTATCGAGCGATACCTGCGCGCCAATATCGCCAAGCTGGTGGGCTTTTCCAATGCGGTCGAAAAGAACTGCGCGGTCAGCGGACGCGTGCTGTGGTCCGAATCGGAAGAGAACCTGGCGCAGGAGCTGATCGCCAAGCTGCAGCAGACACAGTGAAAAGCAGTAGCCGGTTGCCAGGGGTCAGTGGCCAGTTATGGGGATTGTCGGTCGTCCCCTCGAGTTGCTTTAACGCAAACCAAAGAGGCCGCGCGAGCGGCCTCTTCTGACAACGGACCACCGACAACTACTTCGTTCTTCCGCCCTCCATCTTCAACTCCGCCGTTGCGCCCGCTTGCGCCGCGGCCAATCGCGCGGTCAGCACGCGGAAGGGCGAACACGAGACGTAGTTGAAGTTGAGGCTGGCGCAGAATTCCACCGATGAAGGCTCGCCGCCATGCTCGCCGCAGATGCCGATCTTGATCGTCGGTCGCGTCGAGCGGCCTTTTTCCACGGCAATCTTCAGCAACTGGCCAACGCCGTCGCGGTCCAGCACGGCGAACGGGTCCTGCTTCAGGATTCCCTCCGCGAGGTAGGCTTTGAGGATTTTGCCGACATCGTCGCGTGAGAAGCCGAAGGTGGTCTGGGTGAGATCGTTGGTACCGAAGCTGAAAAATTCGGCTTCCTTCGCGATCTCATCCGCCACCAGCGCCGCGCGCGGCAACTCGATCATGGTGCCCACCAGGTACTCCACCTTCTGTTCTTTCTCGGCGAAGACCTCGTCGGCGACGCGCCGCACAACCGCCGCCTGATTGGCCATCTCTTTGACTCCGCTGGTCAGCGGGATCATGATCTCCGGCTTCACCTTCACGCCTTCTTTCGCGACCTTTACCGCGGCCTCGAAGATGGCGCGCGCCTGCATCTCGGTGATTTCGGGATAAGTGATGCCCAGCCGGCAGCCGCGCAGCCCGAGCATGGGATTCTGCTCGTGCAACTGCTCCACGCGTTCCAGCAGCTTGCGCAGCTCTTTCAGCTTGGGCGAGCGCGGCTTGGTGATCTCCAGCTTGGTGATTTCCACCAGCAACTCCTCGCGGCGCGGCAGGAATTCGTGCAGCGGCGGATCGAGGGTGCGGATGGTCACCGGGAATCCGTCCATGGCGCGGAAGATGCCGACGAAATCGTTACGCTGATACGGCAGTAGCTTGCGCAAAGCGGCACGGCGGTTCTTCTCGTCACCCGCCAGAATCATCGCCCGCATGTGCGGCAGGCGGTCCTCGGCGAAGAACATGTGCTCGGTGCGGCACAGCCCGATGCCTTCCGCGCCGAAAGCCCGCGCCTGCAGCGCGTCGCGCGGAATATCAGCGTTAGCGCGCACGCCCATGCGGCGGAAGGGCTCGGCCCAGCCCATCAGCTTTTGCAGCTCAGGATCGTCGGGCCGCGCCGGGACGGTATTCAGCTTACCGTTGATCACGCGCCCCGAGATGCCGTCGAGCGAAATCCAGTCGCCTTCCTTCAGCGTCTTGCCGTGCACGCGCATCACCTGGGCCTTCTCATCCACTTCGATATCGCCCGCGCCGGCCACGCAGCACTTGCCCATGCCGCGCGTCACCACCGCGGCGTGGCTCGTCATGCCACCGCGCGAGGTCAGAATGCCGGCCGCGACTTCCATGCCGGCAATGTCCTCGGGCGTGGTCTCACCGCGCACCAGAATCAGCTTTGCCGATTTATCCTTGCTGAACTTCTCGACCGCGTCTTCGGCGGTGAACACAATCTGCCCAACGGCCGCGCCCGGCGACGCCGGCAATCCCGTCGCCAGCACCTCAACCTTCTTGCCTTTTTCGTCGAGGCTGGGGACGAGGAAGTCGTAGAGCTGGTTCGGCTCGACGCGGAAGATCGCTTCTTCCTTCGTGATCAGCCCTTCCTCCACCATCTGGATCGCCACACGCACCGCGGCGCGCCCGGTGCGCTTGCCGTTGCGCGTCTGCAGCATGTAGAGGCGCCCATCCTGGATGGTGAACTCGAAGTCCTGCATGTCGCGGTAGTGCTTTTCCAACCGGGTGGTGATCTCGTGGAGTTGGTTGTAAACGTCGGGCAGGATCTTCTCCAGCTCTGAGATGGGTACCGGCGTGGGCCCCCCCGCGGCAAACAGATAAGCCGGCGGGGTTAAAAGCGACAAGCCCGAGCACGCAATTTTTACCGGGGCCGGGGTGGGGCGG
>VFSW01005995.1_pt1 | contig 17922 bp, 10 predicted proteins | sample 5358111 | NCBI WGS metagenome assembly VFSW01 (sample SAMN11554181, study PRJNA540505) | mine drainage metagenome | isolation source: sediment from site ElyBrook_90M | place: USA: Ely Copper Mine, Vershire, VT | collected 2017
CCCTTCTCCGGCGGCGAAGTGGGCACGGGAGCATCACGCCCGGCATCGGACACGGACGCCAGCAACAATACATCCTTCGCCACCGTCTCCGTGGAGCAGCTTGTGGACTCGCCCATCATCATGGGCCGCTACTTCCGCGAGTTTCCACTGGCTCCCGACGTCACTCCAAAGCATTATCTTGACGTGGCCGCAGACGCACCTGCAGACCTCGAACTGAAGCCCGCGATGCTCGACTCGGTCGCGCGTCTGGTGCGCGAGGCAGGCACCGTCTACCACTCGCGGCACTACAACACCTACCACTTTCTCCTGAGCCTCAGCGACCAGATTCGTGGCGAGGGCCTGGAGCATCACCAGTCCAGTGACAACGGCGTGGAGGAAAAGGGCTTCTCTGACCCCAAACTCGCAATACTGAATGCGGACCTGCTCTCGCACGAGTTCACCCACTCCTGGAATGGTAAATACCGCCGCCCCGCCGGTCTTGCGACCCCCGACTATAAAACCCCCATGCAGGGCAACCTTCTCTGGGTCTACGAGGGCATGACGCAATACTGGGGAGCTGTACTCGGCGCACGCAGCGGCTTGTGGACACCGGAGCAGTACCGTGACGCCCTCGCCATGACCGCCGCAAGCATGGACAACCGCCCCGGCCGCACCTGGCGCAACGTTGAAGACACCGCCATCGCCGGACAGATACTCCGCGGCGGCAGCCCCTGGTGGAGCACATGGCGCCTTGGGCAGGACTACTACCCGGAGGGCGAGTTGATCTGGCTCGATGCGGACACCACGATCCGCAACCTCACGCACAATCAAAAATCGCTGAATGACTTTGTCGCCATCTTCCTCGGCAAGAACGGCAACACACCGCCGGAAGTGATCCCTTATACGCTGGACAATATCGTCAAAGACCTCAACATGGTTGTGCCCTATGACTGGCATGGCTTCCTGACCAGCCGTGTCGAGTCGCACTCCGCGCACGCGCCGCTGGATGGCATCACGCACGGCGGCTACAACCTGGTCTACACAGACAAGCCAAGCGACTTCCAGAAGGCCTTGCTGGCACGTCGTGGCGGCGTGGACGCCAGCGCCTCACTCGGCCTGCGTATTGGCAAAGAGGGCGCCATCAGCGACGTCCTCATGCACTCTCTCGCCTACCAGGCCGGCCTCGGACCGGGCGAGAAGATCATCGCCGTCAACAACCGCGCCTACTCTGACGACCACATGAAAGAGGCCATTCAGCAGGCGAAATCCAGCAAGAACACCATCGACCTGATCGTCTCCAACACGGACGAGTTTCAGGTAGTCCACCTTGACTATCACGATGGCGAGAAATACCCCCATCTGGAACGCATCGCCAGCCAGCCTGACCTGCTCAGCGACATCATCAAACCCCTTGTCCCCGCAACTCCTGATGCGCCCTCACCCACTCCAGCCAAATAGCCTCCAAACAAAATAGCCCGCACAGCGTATCGAGCCCCAATCACCTCGATGCGCTGTGCGGCAGCAATCCACTCATCTCCACCAACACCCATTCTGCCGTTCCGCTTGCGATACGATTGAAGCTATGAGCACGAACACTACCACCTATGAAGCCGCCATCCCAGCCGCCACCATGCCCGCCACCCGCCTTGCCATTCTTGGCGCAGGAAAAATGGGCGGCATCCTGCTGCAGGCCTTTCTCAAGAACCACCTCATCGCAGCCGACCATCTCTTCGCCACAGTCCAGAGCCCTGAGCGCGCCCAGGCCCTCTCCGCCCAGTTCGGGATGGAAGTCTCCGTGGATAACCTCGCGGCTGCCCGTCAGGCCGACATCATCCTGCTTGGCGTCAAGCCAACCCAGGTCCCCGACCTCATAGCGAAGATCCGTCCCGCGCTCTCCCCGGGGAAGCTTATTCTCTCCATCGCCGCCTCGGTCAAAACGCAGGCCATTGAGGAGGCGGCAGGCCAGGACATTGCCGTCATCCGCGCCATGCCCAACACGCCTTCCATGCTGGGCGCGGGCGTCACTGCACTCTGCCGCGGACGCTTCGTCACGGAGGAGCAGATTGCCGTCGCGCAGAAGATTTTCCAGACAGTCGGCCGAACCGTCATTGTGGATGAGAAACACATGGACGCCGTCACCGGCCTCTCCGGCTCCGGCCCCGCATTCATCTACATCATCATTGAGGCGCTCGCCGAAGCTGGCGTCAACGTCGGCCTACCCCGCGACGTGGCCACCATGCTCGCGGCGCAGACCACATTCGGCTCGGCCAAGATGGTGCTTGAGACCGGCTATCACCCGGCCCTGCTCAAAGACGCCGTCACCACTCCCGCCGGCTGCACAGTGGACGGCATTCTGGAACTGGAGGAAGGCGGTCTCCGCGTCACCCTCATCAAAGCCGTCAAACGGGCCACCCAGCGAGCCAAAGAACTCGCCAACGGCTAGAGCAGAATCAAAATGGCTGTGCCCGTATGCTTTACGCCGTCATCCTGAACGGAGTGCCTGAAAGGAGTGAAGGATCCCTGTATTTCGTCGTTGCCTGTTATCTGAACGATGAACAAGCGCGGCCTGCACTCGCAACAACGCTGAAAATGCTCGAACAGATGCACCCTCCCGACTGGAGCGATGCGTAATGGCCGGCGCTATTTCGCCACTGCGTCTTCCACCGTGTCGCCCTCGCCGGGAGCCAGAAACAAATTCGTCTCCACTCCGTGCTGGCGTGTGTACAGGTCGTAATACCGCCCGCCCAGCGCGTAAAGGGACTCATGCGTGCCACGCTCCACGATGCGGCCCTCTTCAATAACCAGAATCTGGTCCGCGCGGCGAATGGTGGAAAGCCGGTGCGCAATTACGAACGTCGTCCGGCCCTGCATCAGGTAGCTCAAGCCGTGCTGGATCATGGCCTCCGACTCCGAATCCAGACTGGAGGTGGCCTCATCCAGAATCAGGATTCGCGGGTCGGCCAGAATCGCACGTGCGATGGAAATCCTCTGCCTCTGGCCGCCGGAGAGCTTTACGCCCCGCTCACCCACAATCGTGTCGTAGCCATCGGGAAACTTCTCCGCAAACTCGTCCACGCGCGCAATCCGGCACGCCTCCAGCATCTGCTCCTCGGTCGCACTGGGGCGGGAAAACATCACGTTCTCGCGTATGTTCCCATCGAACAGGAACGACTCCTGCAGCACCACGCCAAGTTGCGCCCTGTAGTTGCTCAGCTTGATCGTGGAAAGGTCTACCCCATCTACCGTCACGCGGCCCCGGTTAGGCGTGTGAAAAACGCACACCAGGCTGATGATCGTCGACTTGCCCGAACCCGATGAACCCACCAGCGCCGTCACCGTTCCCGGCGTCGCGGCGAATGAAATCCCGTGCAGCACCGGCTTGCCCGCCTCGTACTCGAACTCGACGTCATCAAACCGCACATCACCGCGAATCGGCTGCACAGACTCGGTGCGGCGTGGATCGCTGTCCTCTTCCGGCTCGTTCATGATCTCGCTGGTACGATCCAACCCGGCAATTGCCTCAGTCAACTGCGTCCCAATCGCCACAATCTGGAATACCGGCGCAATCAGGAACGCGAGGAACATCGTGTACTGGAAGTACTGGCCCTTCGTCATGTGGCCGGCCAGCACCTGCGTCGCGCCAAAGTACATCACCAGCGCGCCCACCACTCCCAGCACCACGGTCGAAGCCAGACTCATCAGCGACTGCGCCGTAAGCGAACTGATGACATTGTCCAGCAGACGCTTCACGCCACCGGCAAACACCGTCGCCTCGCGCTCTTCGGCATGGTAGCCCTTCACCACGCGCACGCCGCCGAGCGACTCTGTCAGACGGCCCGTAACCTCAGCGTTGATCTTGCCGCGCTCGCGAAAGATTGGCCGGATCACCTTGAAAGCTCGCTGCAGAATAGCGGTAAAAATCGCCATGATGACAAACGCCAGCAGCGTCATCTTCACGCTGATGGTCATCAGGAAGACAAACGCCACAATCGCCGTAATGAAGCCGCCGACGAACTCCACCAGGCCCGTTCCCACCAGGTTGCGAACGCCTTCCACGTCCGTCATGATGCGGCTCACCAGAGTTCCTGTCCGGTTCGTGTCATAGAAAGACACAGGCAGATTGCCGATATGCCGCTGCACCTGCATGCGCAGGTCAGAGATCAGCCTCTGGGCCGCCTTGGAAAGAAGTTGCGTAACGGAGAAGGACGCGATGCCCAGTATCAGCGTGGCCACAAGCACCGCGCCCACCAGCAGAGGCAGTTTGCCGGACTGCCCTTTGCCCATCACGTTGTCCACCAGGAACTTGGTGGAGTAGGGCAGCACAAGGCCGCTGACGCTCTTGATGGCCACCAGCACCAGCCCGGCAAGCAGCAGCCACTTGCGAGGCAACACCAGCGCCTTGATCTCCGGCCATACTTTGCGCAGGCTCGGCTTGGGGCGCGATACTCCCAGCTCATGTGCGGCCCTGCCGCCACCACGTGAAACAGAATCGGCTGGACGCATGCGTGGTGCTCCTAACGATGATTGACGGAATCCCGACATTGTCTATTGGACGCGACGTCCGCGCACCGTGACTCTATTTTTGTGGCTCTATTTTTACGTATGCCCGCCCGGTCGCGACTCAGGCCGCAGACGTACGCGCTTTGCGCGCAGCGATGAACGAGCGCACGCACAGTACAACATACACCAGCATCAACACCGCCATTGCAGCCGTCTCTTGAAATGCCACAGGCCGCAGCAACGTCTCCCCCTTGGCCAGCTTCAATACGTCCAATCCAGCGCGAAAGCCGGGGAAAAGAAAACCGATCAAGCCCACCGTCACGGCAATGTGCATAATCAGCATGCGCTTCTTCGCGTCGTCCGTGTTCGCCAGCTGGCCCAGTATCCCAAGCAGAACACCGAAAAACGCCGGAATCAGCGCAGTGGGAGCATGGCTCCCTGTTGCAATAAAAACCGCCACTCCCAGCGCAATCAAAATCAAACCAAATGCAACCGTCATCTTCGCCATCTACAACTCCTTTAGCCGTTCGCTGGAAATCTTATCAGTCTGCTAACAGCATAGCCTTAGCTCTGGTTTCGGCTCACAGCTTTCTTCACCACCTCCACCACGTCAGCCGGCTTCCAATCGTTCGTGGGATACCAGGCAAGCACCTTGCCGTCCTCGCCAATCACCACGGTCGAGAGTGAATGCGTCAGCGTCTTCTTCTCCCCCGGCGTCACACCAACGTCGAAAAATTGCGTGACATCCGTCAGCTCTTTCTGCGGCGGCGCGGCAAAGTCCCAGTGCTTGAACAGCTCCTTCGTATACCGGCCGGTGTACGCTCCACCATAGCTGCGAAGCACCGCGGGCGTGTCATACGCCGGGTCAAAACTGATGCTCAGCAAATGCGTCTTCTCTTTCAGCGAGGGATCAGCAGACAGCGTCTTGTCCATGTCCGCAAAGTTCTGGCTCATCCTGGGGCAGTAGTCAGACAGCGGGCAGCGCGTGTAAATGAAGGTAATCAGCAGCACCTTGCCCTTGAATTGCGCCAGATGGATCATCTTTCCATCCTGGTTCAACAGCTTGAAGTCGGGCACCGGATCGCCCGCCTGCGGCACGTGAAACTGCTGCGCAGGCTTGTAGTCCGGCCGGGCCTGCGCCACCACTACAATCTGGTCCAGCACCGCATCCGTGTCGCTCACCAGCAGCTTTGCCGTTATCACGTCGCCAGGATGCAACTCACTGATGATGCTGGGGTCTTTCAGCTTGTAGGGCATGGTCATGGCGTCCATAAAGCCCTTGATCGCCTCATGGTCCAGCGTCACCTCACCGGTGGCCGCATTGGTGGAAACCACCTTGCCCCGCACGTTATAGCTCTTGGTGGTGCTTGCAGCCTGCGTCGCATCCTGTGCCGCGGGCACGCCAGCCTGTTGCTTGCACCCGCCCAGCGCAGACATAACAAACAGGCCAGTAAAGAGCACTGCGCACCGGACGGAACATGTCTTGCTGTGAATGAATTTCATAGGCCCCTCGCATCCTGCAACAACTAATAGTGGAATCTATACCGCACTTGAAATGCAAGCATCCGCGGATCGGCAAAATGCGAACCGCCAAAAGTGTTGCTGGTATCAAGCTGGTAGCGCTTGTTGGTAATGTTGGTGCCAAAGACGCGCAGCGTAAAGTTCTCCCCCAGGCTTTTGCTCACAGACAGGTCCACCGTGCGGTAGCTGGGCAGGTGGCCGGGGCCGTCGCCATTCAAAAAACCCGACCCATAGTTGAAGTCAACAGCAGCGTACGTGTGCCAGGGCAGCGATCCGTCAACCCCTGTAGCCAGCGTATTGCGCTGGTCGTGGTCGAGATAAAAGCCGCCCGTCGCCGGTGGCGCAAAGTTCAGCAGGCCGCCCGTCACATTGCCAAAGCCTTCCGCCTGCTGGTTGGAAAACACAAGATGCGCGTGATAGCGGTCCAGCACCAGCGGCGAACGCACTGACGCCTCGTAACCGTTGATGCGCACCGCGCGGATCGTCAGCGGTAGAAAAATGTTTGAGTTGCCGATCACGTCATGGTCGAAGAAGTTGTGCGCGCCGGTGCGGAAGTAGGCGAAGTCCGCCACCCAGCCGCGAACCGGAATGGTAAGCCCCACCTCATGTTGCTCATCCCTCTCGCCATGCAGCGGCAGAAACTCCGCGCCCTGCGTCGCCGCATACTGCAACAGTGGCCCGGAGAGCGTGTCCAGCGGCGGAGCCTGGTAGAAGCGCGAATACGCACCGCGCACTGCCCAGTTCAGGCGAGGAATACGGATGGCAATGGCTGCACGCGGATCGGCCGCATTCTCATTCAGCAGGCCGTCAAAGTGAGTCAGCCGCACACCGCCGCGTAGCGTCAACCAACTGGTTGCCTTGTACTCATCCTCCAGGAAGGCCGCCTCCAGATTGCCGCCCGGCTTCACCCGCTGGGCAAAACCGAAGCCCGAACCATCATTAGCCACCACACTGAAGAATGTATCGCTCTGCTGCGCAAAAGCGTAGACGCCACCACTGGCGTGGTTGTTCCCATTCACAGCGGAAACAGTAAACTGCCCACCCTCATAACTTGATCCGTTGTTGTCCGTCGCCACCGGCACATCCAGCGCGCCACCCTCAAACGCTGCCCGGTTGAAGTGGTAAAACGGTGAGGTAGTCAGCAGCACATTGGGTGAAACCGTGTGCGTCCAGGAGAGGATGCCGAACGCATCCTGTTCGCGCTCACGGTCGCGCACGCCCGCTGCCTGCAAGGCCGCATCGTTCGGCACCTGGTAGTAGTCGGCGCGGAAGCCACCATCAAAATGGAGCTGGTCGTTGGCCGTCGCGTTATAGATCAATGAAGTGAATCCGCCCCCGCCAGAGGCAAGGTTGTGCAGGTTCAGGCTCGTCGGAGGCTCCCGCCCATAGTCAGAGCGGCTGCCGTTGCCGCTTGCATAGTAGGCAAACTTTTCAGTGTGGTCGCCAAAGCTGATCTGGTCATCGGTGGCGTTGTAGTTACCAAAGCTCGTCACAAGCTCGGCCTGCCGCTGCCGCTCAAACCCATTACGCATCGCCACGTTGAAGATGCCGTAGGTGCGGTCGCCACTGGCCGCGCTGTAGCTGCCGCTCTGCTACTCAATCTGGTCCACATCCTTGGGGTTGAACTGCGGGCCAACGTTTGCCGCAATGTTAGTGTTGGGCAGCGGCACGCCGTCAATGGCCCACGTCACCTGGTGGCCTCCGCGAACATGCAACTGGTCATGCACCATGTACGCCCCGGGAATGAACTCCGTCACGATACGGAAGCTGTTGGTTTCATCCGCTCCGGCATAGCGGGCAATGTCCTCGCGGCTCACCACCGTCGTCCGCGTTCCCGCTTCCGTAGTCAGGTCTTCCACCTCAGCCGCCACTTGCACGGTCGTCCCAACCGCCGCAACTTCCATTTGAAAGTGCAGCACCGGCGCGGTTCCGGAGGTCAACTCGATACGTTGCTCCTGTGTGGCAAAGCCCCGCACCTGCACGCTGACGGTATAGATTCCCGGCTGCACGGCAGGGAAGGTGAAGACCCCTTCGGAATCCGATAAACCATCAAAACTCAGGGCCGAGTCAACCGATTGCACGCTCACACGTGCCCCTGCGATCGGCCTGTGCTGCGCGTCATGCACCACGCCGCGCAGCACGGCCATTACCGTAGCCTTGGCCTGCAACACAGCAACGCAGACGATGGCCGCCATAAGAAAAAACCTGATTATCCGCATACCACTTTCCTTCTTTGCAACCACATGGATGGTTGCCAGGCGCACGCAGTTATGTTGCGCGGTGCGCAAGAAACGGCCTGTTGACACGTGCCGAGCAATCACCGCGGCCAGCACCATTCATTCCGGAGAAATTTATCTATGCGATAGGGGGAGCACGCGGATTACGGTTCGCGTAGATGCTGAATTCAGGATGAGAGGAAGGAAGGCCAAAGCCACGCCGCGTAACCTCCAGCGGCGAATCGAAGGCCTGCGCAGCCCCAGGCAATGCCCTGGCCACAGGAAAATTCTGCGCACTGGCATCGTAAGGGCACTTCGGACCATCAAGAGATGCGCCCTGCGCGCCCTTGACTGCCGCCATCATGCGCGCATGCCGCGACAGCAGGCAGTGGTGCTCGCCGTTCGCCCGGCAGCAGGCTGGCAGCTCAGCATCAGGCTGAGACGCAGCCAGCAGCGGAGCAGCAGGCTGCAACATGCCCGCCAGAAGCAACAATACGACCATCACCAGCTTCCGCATACTTCGATACTACACACAGCGCCGCGCCGCACAAAATCGCGTCTCCCACCCGGACCGGCAATTTCTGGCCCCCGCAGCGTATAAAGTTTGCATAGGGCCTCTTCAAACAAATGTCAGCCGCGACGCAACAGGACAACAACGCTCGTCACCCACTCCTGCCAAAGGAGGTTGAGGATGCCCTGACACGCGGAGCCACCGTGCTCACCGCAAATCAGCGCTCCGCACGGGCCTTGCAACGCTCCTTCAGCCATCAGCAGATCAGCCTGCAAAACAAGGTATGGGCGCCGCCAGACATTCTGAGCTGGGGTGCGTGGACAGCCTCACTTTGGCAGCGCCTGGTGCTGGACGGGATCGAGCAGAGGCTGCTTCTCACCGCACTTCAGGAACAGGCGATCTGGAAAGACATCCTGCTCGCCGACAGGCAACTTGCCACACTGCAAAGATATGACGCTCTGGCCGCTCTGGCCCAGCGCGCATGGGGTCTGCTCGCCAGGCACCACGGTCTTCCTCGCCTGCGCGAGTGCACTGGAAGCCTTGATACTGAAACATTTCTCCGCTGGGCCATTGAATTTAACCGCCGCTGCAAAGCACAGCTTTGGCTGCCGGAATCACAACTGGAAGAAGCGCTGTGCGCGGCCATTGAGGCAGGCGCTCTGCCACCCGGCAAAGCCGAATTTGCTCTGGTTGGCTTCGACAGGATGACGCCGTCGCAAGCCGCTCTCCGCGATGCAATCACAGCCGCTGGCGGCTCTTGCGAAGCCCTCCCGCTCACGCCTCCAGCCGGCCTGAACCAGCGCATCATCCTCAGCGCAAACGATCAAGACGAGGAGGCCCTTGCCGCCGCCTGGTGGGCGCTCGCGCAGCTTGAGGCCAACCCGACGGCCCGCATTGCCATCATCCTCCCCGATGCCGCCGGGCGGCGTACTCAGATGGATCGCGTTTTTCAACATGTGCTCGCGCCTGAACAGACCTTTATCGCAGACGCAGAGAGCAAGCTCCCCTACGAATTCTCACTCGGCCTCCCGCTGGCCCACGCTCCCATGGTCCGCACGGCCTTGTCTATTCTGCGATGGGCGATTCAACCACTCCCCTTTGAACAAGCATCGAACCTGCTGCTGTCGCCCTATCTGGCAGATGGAAGCGCCGAACTCCATACGCGTGCCCGCTTTGACGCGAACACATTGCGTTCTGCAAATATCCTGCAACCGGACATCGCGCTCGACTGGTTGATTGATCAACTCGAGCAGGAGCCAGGCCTCGCCAGCCTCCAGCGACAACTCACAGCGGCGCGGCGTGTTGCTCTGGAGCAGGGCCTGCTCCGCTCCTCCGCGCAACACAAGAGCCACGACGAATGGGCCGACTGCATGCGCAGCGTCCTGCAGGCCGCGGGCTGGCCCGGCACGCAGCCCTTGAGCAGCAGCGAATTTCAGCTCCTGCATAAGTGGCAGGAGCTGCTTGACCAGCTCTGCACGCTCGACTTCGCAAACTTCGAGGCCACATCGCCTTCCTCCGGCAACGGCTCCAACCCTCCCCGAATCGAATATTCTTCCGCGCTGCACACCGTCGAACGTATGACGTCGGAAACACTGTTTGCGCCTGAATCCCACGACGCGCCCATCCAGATCATGGGCGTGCTGGAGTCTGCCGGGTCCGTCTTCGATGCCGTCTTGTTCCTCGGTGCGACCGATGCCGCCTGGCCTGCATCCGCCCACACAGCTCCCCTGCTGCCGTGGCAGTTGCAGCGTTCGCTGCGCATGCCGCATTCCGACCCGGCGCAGGATTACGAACACGCCCGTGCCGTCACCCTGCGTATCGCAAGTTCTGCTCCTGTCGTCTGCTTCAGCCATGCCGAGCGCGACGGCAAGGCGGAATACCGTCCATCGCCGCTGCTGTGTGAACTTGAATCTCCCTCACATCCGTTTGAGCATATCCGCGCGGAGGAATGGATCAAGGAAGACTGGTTCGCCTCCATACCCGCGACGGAGCTGGAAGTCTTCAATGGTGACGGCAGTATTGCCCCTTCGCCAGACGTGCTTCTCCGCGGCGGAGCCAACCTGCTCAAGCTGCAATCGCTCTGCCCATTCCGTGCCTTTGCAGAGCAGCGCCTGGGGTCTGCCGACCTCCGCCAGGTCGAGGCCGGCCTCGATGCCATGGAACGAGGCAGTCTGGTGCACAGTGCGCTTGAGAAGTTCTGGAACCGCGTCAGCGACCAGCAATCACTGGCAGCCATGCCTGACGGCGAGCGCCACAGCCTGCTTTCCTCCATCGTGGATGCCGTGCTGCTCAAGCGACTGCGGCCGGCAACAGAATGGGACAGGGCCTACCTGAATATTCAGCGGCAGTGGCTGGTGCGCTTGCTGGAGCAATGGCTCGCGCTGGAGTTGAAGCGGCCACCGTTCAAGGTGCTCTCCAATGAGCTTGAACGGACGGAAGTCAACATAGGAAAGCTGCGGCTCAAAGTGCGTCCCGACCGCGTGGATATTGTGAATGACGGCGAAGTCATCGTGGATTACAAGACAGGCCAGGCCTCGCCCCGGGCCTGGGAAGGCGAGCGCCCCGATGAGCCGCAGCTTCCACTCTACGCCACGCTCGCCGACCCCTCGAAGCTGCGCGGCGTCGCCTTTGCCCAGGTTCGATGGGGCAAGATGAGCCTTCGAGGATACGCAACCGATGCAGGAATACTTGAGCATGCGGAGTTCAAGAAAAACGGCGATCCAAGAAACGGAAGCAAGGTTGGCGACCTTGCCGCACAGGTTGAAGAATGGCGTCGTGTTCTGGAATCACTGGCCGATGAATTCCATCGCGGAGTAGCCAGCGTCACGCCAAAGAGCTATCCCGGCACATGTAAGCACTGTGCGCAGCGGCCCTTCTGCCGCATCTCTGAAAGCAGTCTCGCATCCGCCCTCTATGAAGAGGAAGCAGGGGAGGAAGAGGCAGATGAGCCAAATCAGGAAGGTCATGAGGGACAGCATGAATAATTTCCTGGCTGCTCCTGATCAGCAGCAGCGCGACGCAGCGCTGGACATTGGCCAGTCCTGCATTGTTGAAGCGCCCGCCGGCTCCGGCAAGACCGGCCTGCTGGTTCAGCGCTTCCTGAAGCTGCTTGCCTACGGCGACGTTGATTACCCTGAGCAGGTACTGGCCATCACCTTTGCCCGCGACGCTACGGCGGAGATACGCAACCGTATTAGCGTGGCTCTGGAACAGGCAGCCCGCAGCGCGCCCTTGAAAAATCCCGGCGATCCGCACGAGCAGCTCACGCGGCAGCTTGCCAGTGCTGTGCTCGTGCGCAACCAGAAACTCCAATGGCGCTTGCTGGAACAGCCGCAGCGGCTCAACGTGCGCTCCATCGATGCTGTCTGCGCGGAGATTGTGAACCATCTGCCAGTGCTCTCCCTGGCAGGCGCAAGGCTACAGCCCATGGAGAATGCGGCGCCGCTCTACAAAGAGGCCGCACGGCGCACTTTGAAGTTGCTGGGGACAGCGCAAACCGGAGCCGCCGCTCCCCTGCAGGATGCCCTGACCACGCTGCTGCTGCACCGCGACGGCAACCTTGCGGACTGCGAAGCCCTGCTGGCGGACATGCTGCAGTGGCGCGACCAATGGGGCCGCCTGGTTCCGCTGGATGAGGACCTGAGCGATACCCGCCTTGACCGCGAGATCAAACCCAAGCTGGAACGCGCCTTGCAGCACTCCATCTGCCAGGTACTGAGTAAAGTCGAATCGCTTTTTCCCTCCGATGAACTGCACGAACTCGTAAAGCTGACCGTGGGCGCTGCGCGAGTGATAGAGGAACAACAGAAGCCATCCAAAATACGCACATGGCTGGGCCGCACCCATGCGCCGGGCAGCACACATGATGATTTGGAGGCGTGGCGCGCCCTCGCGCACCAGTTGCTCACCACCACGGACGAATGGCGAAGCCCTAAAGGGATCAACATCAAACTAGGCTTCGTCGCGAAGTCCAGGGAGGCTGCAGCCAAGAAGGAGCTGCTCACCAGGCTTGCAGGCAATGAGCCTCTGCGCCACGCACTGGCTGCGGTAATGCGCCTGCCGGACGCGGAGTATCCCGCCGAGCAATGGCACGTGGCCAAGGCGCTCTTTCATCTGCTCCGGTGGAGCATGGTTGAGTTGAAGCTGCTCTTCGCAGAGACGGAACAGTGCGACTTTGCTGAACTCTCTCTCGCAGCCCAGCTCGCGCTCGGCCAGCGTTCCGGCATGCACGATCTTGAAGCCTCCATGGGCATGCGCGTCCAGCACCTGCTGGTGGATGAAATGCAGGACACCTCAGTAAGCCAGTACAGCCTGCTGAGAGACCTGACCTCCAGTTGGGACGGCCCCAGCCAGACTGTTTTCCTCGTAGGCGACCCCAAGCAGTCCATCTACCTCTTCCGCCAGGCGCGCGTGGAACTGTTTGAGCAGACAGCACGCCATGGGCTCGGCGACATACAGCTCCAGCGGCTGCAGCTTACGGCAAACTTCCGCTCACAGGCACGCCTGGTGCGGCAGTTCAATGAAGACTTCGCGATGATTTTCCCACCATCACCTGCTCTCGGTGAGGATGTGGCCTTTGCCCGGGCAGACTCTGTCCGATCAGCCTCCTCCAGCGGAATCGCCTGGCACTCCCACCTTTACCGCGAGGAAACAATCAAAGTGGAAGCGGGCAGCAGCCGTCAGCGCTGGATGGAGCAAGAGGCAGCCGGCGTCATGGAAATTCTGCGACAGCACCATGAGACAGCAGCGGAGCAGCAGGTTTCCCCTCCGCGCATTGCCATCCTGGTTCGAGCGCGCAACCATCTGCGGCCCATTGCCAGCGCTCTGCGCAAGCACGGCAAAATCCCGTTTCGAGCAGTTGAGATTGAGGCGCTCAACGAACAGCAGGAGGTACTCGACGCCCTGTCGCTCACCCGCGCCCTGCTGCACCCGGCGGACCGCGTCGCATGGCTCAGCCTGTTGCGCGCTCCCTGGTGCGGCATTCCACTGGCGGAGATGCAGGTGCTGACAAGCCGCGACGCCCTTGAAACCAGACACTCCACCATCGCCGAACTGATAGACACCAACCTTGATCAGCTAAATCAGGATAGCCGGATGCGAGTTGAACGCCTGCAGCAAACCATGCGCGCAGCGCTGGAACAACGCCACCGGATGCCCTTGGCGCAGTGCGTCGAACGCACCTGGCACACACTCGGCGGCCCCGCCTGCACAGACGCGCAGGGCCGTGCGAATGTGGATGCGTTTCTTCGGCTGCTCAGCAAGTGCCAGGACGAAACGCCGGACATCGATGCCGGCACACTGCAACAGCGTATGGAAGACCTCTATGCTGCTCCCCTTGTCGCGGATAAACACGCGGTCGAACTGATGACCATCCACAAGGCAAAGGGGCTTGAGTGGGACGTAGTGATCGTCCCCGGCATCGAACGCAGGCCGGCATCCCACCGCAGCAACATGCTGGAATGGCTTGAACTGCCGGATTTCGAGGCCGCCAGAAATGACTCAGACGATGACCTCACCTTCTCCATCCTCGTCCCCATCCAGGCCAGGGGAGAGAGCAACGCGCGCCTCAACGCGTGGGTGCGCGGCCTTCGCGAGCAGCGGGAGACAGCCGAACGTAAACGCCTGTACTACGTGGTCTGCACGCGAGCACGGGAGGAAGTACATCTGTTTGGGAACATCCGTAAAAATGACAAGGGATACGCCCCGCATCCCTCCAGCCTGCTTGCGACAGCCTGGCCCGTCGCGCAGCCCCATTTTGAACGCAAGGACAAGGAAGCCAGTGAAACAACGGAAGCGCCCACGGCCCAATCGGGCACGCTTCTCACAATGCCATCGGCTGAGGCTGTTTCCGATGAATCGGAGTTCGGCGTCATCGCCTCACTTGCGGCAGCTTCTGACTCCACAGGCAGCGCGCCCATGCAATCCTCGTTGCGCAGGCTACCTTCCGGCTTTGATCCTGTGCCGCGGCAGTCTGGAATAGTGGCGGGCACAGCCAGCTTCTCCCGCACAGCCCTGCATCCGCACACTACGAGCGCTCAACCGCCATCGCGCCCGCAAGGCTCGCTCGCGGCGCGTGCTCTCGGCAATGCCACTCACGCGTTCATCGACAAGCTCACCTCGCACTTTTCCAGCGGAGGTACCCTGCAGGACGCGTCACCATTGCCTTCCCTGTGGAAGCCACGCATCCATGCATTTCTTCGTGGACAGGGACTTTCTCCTCGGCAGGTGGAGACAGCCACAGCCACCACCGTTCATGCACTCACACAAATACTGGAAGACCCCATCGGACAATGGATTCTGTCGGCTCGCAAAGAGGCCCAGTCGGAGGTGGCCATGCAGGGCCTTGACCTCACAGACGGCCTGGACCCCGCCAGTCTGCTCTACATGCGGCTTGACCGTGTATTCCGCGCCGGGCTGGTTCCTCTTGCCCACAGCATAAACGGCGAAGAGCGCATATGGATCATCGACTACAACACAGCCGCGCATACGGGAACGGGCCTTGCCGAATTTCTTGAGCAGGAGAAACTGGTCTACAGGCCGATTCTAGAGTCTTACGCGCAACTCATCCGCATGCGGCAGGGCGAGGATGCAAAGATAAACCTGGCGCTCTACTTCCCACTTATGAAGGAGTTCATCTGGTGGCCATACGAAGCTGGCGCAACCACCACCCAGCCTTAGTCAACCGGGTGTACCAGCAATTCATCGATCAAACGTGGCATCCCGAACAGAGCGTAGCGGAGTGAAGAGCCAGCCTGAGCTAGGCGAAGCCGAGTCGAATGGAAACTGTTTTTCGCCTCAGCATAGAGCCTGGAAAAGGCAGGGAGCCTGGAAAAGCAGAACATACACCATCGGCCCAACAAAATATGCGCCGTTAGGCTATGCGCCTGTGACAAAGTTATGGCGGACGTCAGCGCCGCGCACCCAGAAGATCACATCCTCCGCGATGTTCGTTGCATGGTCGCCCACCCGTTCCAGGTTGCGCGCAATGATGAGGGCATTCAGCGCCTGCGGCGTCAGCTCCGGCTTGTCTTTGATGAGCGTACTCAGCGCATAAAATGCGCCCTCATTCATCTGGTCCACCTGGCCGTCCATCGCCAGCACAGACTGCGCCATCTCCGCATCGGCCTCAATGAAGGCCTGCAGCGCCTTGCGAACCATGGCCGCCGCAAGCGTAGCAAGCCGCGGAATATCGACAGGAAGATCGACGTTGGCGAATGCCTCCATCTCGCGCACGCGCACGGCAATGTTCACCGCCTGGTCGCCAACCCGCTCCAGGTCGGCGTTGATGCGGATCACCGACAGGATGAAGCGCAGATCGATGGCCATGGGCTGCTCCATCGCGAGCAGGTCCAGCGCCATCTGGTCAATCTCGCGCTCCAGCCGGTTGATGGATGTTTCAGAGCGAAGAACCAGATCGCAGATAGTCAGGTCGCGTACGCGGTACGCCTCAATGGCGCGCTGAATCGCCTGCTCCACCATACCGGCCATCACCAGCAGCTTCTCTTTGAGGTCGTCGAGACTCTGGTGAAATTTGATCCTCGTCATCCAAACCTCCCGGTGATGTAGTCTTCCGTTCGCTTGTCTGTCGGGTTGGTGAAGATCTTGTGCGTCTTGTCGAACTCGACCATTTTGCCGTTCAGAAAGAAGCCCGTGTTCTCTGCCACGCGCGCGGCCTGCTGCATGTTGTGCGTCACGATGACGATGGTGTACTGGCTCTTCAATTGAAAGATCAGATCTTCTATTTTGGAAGTGGACACAGGATCCAGTGCGGACGCCGGCTCATCCATCAGCAGCACCTCAGGGTCAACCGCGAGTGCGCGCGCAATGCAAAGACGCTGCTGCTGGCCGCCGGAAAGACTCGATCCGGATTTCTTTTTAAGGTCGTCCTTCACCTCGTCCCACAGCGCGGCGCTTTTCAGCGAACGCTCTACGGTCTCGTCCAGAATGCGCCTGTTCCTGAACCCGTTCAGCTTCAGTCCGCTGGCCACATTGTCATAGATTGACATGGTGGGAAATGGGTTTGGCCGCTGAAACACCATGCCAATGCGGCGGCGGATCTGCACAGGCGCCGCGTCCACATATATGTCAAGGTCCCCCATCATCACCGAGCCGGTCACCCGCGCGATCGGATTGGTCTCATGCATCCGGTTCAGGCAACGGACAAAGGTGGATTTGCCGCAACCGGAGGGGCCAATCAGCGCCGTCGCGTTGTTGGCCGGCATGTGCAGGTTGATGTCCTGAAGCGTGTGCGTATTTCCGTACCATGCATTCAGGTTGGTTACTTTAATCGCGACGCCCACTTAGCTTGTCCCTTTCAATATGCCGCGGCTGGCCACAAAACGCACCAGCGAAACCGAAAACATGATCATCACAATCAACACCAGCGCGCCCGCCCAGGCAAGCCTGTGCCACTCGTCGTAGGGCGAGATGGCATAAACGAAAATCTGCAACGGCAGCGCCGCGATCGGCTCGTTCAGTTTGATACTCCAGAACTGGTTGCCGAATGCGGTGAATAGCAGTGGCGCCGTCTCGCCCGCAACACGCGCGAACGCAAGCATGCATCCGGTAATAATGCCTGGCGAGGCTGTCTTCAGGCTGATCGAAACCACCGCGCGCCAGGCAGGCACGCCCAGACCCAGCGCCGCCTCGCGTATGGCGTGAGGAACGGTTCGCAGCATCTCCTCCGTCGTCCGGACCACCGTCGGGATCATCATTATGCCAAGCGCCACGCCGCCGGAGAATGCCGAAAAATGCTTCTGCTGCAGCACAATCAGGGCGTACACGGCGATCCCCATCACGATGGACGGAACCCCATTCAGCACGTCCGCTGTAAAGCGCACCATATTCGCCAGAAAGCGCCCCTGGCCATACTCTGAGAGGTAGACGCCGCCCGCAATGCCCACAGGTATGCCAATTGCGCTGGCGATGGCCAGAATAATGCCGGACCCCACAATGGCGTTCGCCATCCCGCCGCCCTCTTCGCCCACGGGCTTGGGGATCTGCGTAAAGAAGGCCCAGTTCAGCGAACTCGCCCCCTTGTACAGCAGGTAGGCAAAGATAGCCACCAGCGGCGCAATCACCAGCAGAGTGCTGCCCACCGCCAGCGCCGTGAACATGTGGTTCACAGCTGTGCGCTTGATGGAGTTCAACCGGGTTGTACTTGCTTTGTGATTCATCGCATTCCCGCCCTGCAGC
>VFSW01005996.1_pt1 | contig 17920 bp, 12 predicted proteins | sample 5358111 | NCBI WGS metagenome assembly VFSW01 (sample SAMN11554181, study PRJNA540505) | mine drainage metagenome | isolation source: sediment from site ElyBrook_90M | place: USA: Ely Copper Mine, Vershire, VT | collected 2017
TTTATTTGTGTATTCTCGAGCCTCTGGAGGTGAGAAGTGGCGAAAACCAAGCCACGTTATTCACAGAACAAGTGGACGAGAAAGAAGAAGAACCCCGTGTGTTGGCCCTCGATCCAGGAGTCCGTACCTTCATGACTGGATATTGCCCAAGCGAAGGAATGTACGTGGAATGGGCACCTGGTGATGTTGGAAGAATTGTGCGGCTATGCCAACATTTGGATGACTTACAATCCCGATGGCCCCAGAAGGAAGTCAAACACAGGAAACGATACAAGATGAGACGAGCAGGACTGAGAATGCGAAAGAGGATTCGTAATTTAGTGGATGAGCTGCACAAGAAGTGTGTCTGGTGGATCGTACAACATTTCCAAGTCGTGTTACTACCCGAGTTCAAGACCCAGGGGATGGTAGGTCGGACTGGAAGACGCATCCGCTGCAAGACAGTACGATCCATGCTTGGATGGGCCCACTACAGATTCAAGCAACGATTGCTCAACAAGGTACGAGAACATCCATCCTGCCGTGTCATTATCTGTGATGAACACTACACCTCCAAGACCTGTGGCAATTGTGGCAGGCTACACGAAACACTGGGCGGGAACAAACACTTCAAGTGCAAAGAGTGTTTGACCGAACTGGATCGAGACGCCAATGCCGCAAGAAATATTCTTCTTCGTTTTATGACACTCAATCAATCGAGCCAGATGAAAGACTCTGGCATTGGGACTTGTCCCCTCTCTCTGTAAAAAGGAGAGTGCATGACCTATGCGGAGAATAGGCTTGTCTAAGTTTATTCAAGGATGCACAGGTTTTCAACCAAGCCTTGTTTATTTCGTTGTTACAAGTGGATGCGTATCAAGATCTGCGAACTTGTTTCGAATGGCTTCTTTGTCCAATATTTCACGTTTTTTGAAATGGGATGTTTGTGGATCTTGAAGAAATTGAAGAATTTCACTTGTGTGTCCATCCATAACTTGGATCACATATTGAATGAATTCATCTAATGTGTTTTCACGACATTCAAATAAACTCAATTCAGTTTGTACATCCTTTCGTGTGGCAAGATTGTGAAATGCTTTAGGGTAATTGTAAAGCATCATGTTGTCAATATCAGATGGTACAAAGTATTTACGATCACCTTTCCGTTTTTGAACTTCTTCTTTGGTCATTGTTTTCTCCGGGGTAGGATATGTTTCCATAGCTTTCCAAAACCCATAAATAATGGGAATTTGTTTTCGGAACCATTTCTCATCAAAATCAATCTCACGAATACATAAAATACCCATTTGTTCGTTACGTTGTTTTGGAGTTGTTGGTGGTAAATACGGTTTGAATTCCACATAATGTGCTGTGTGGAAATCTTGAAATCCCAAGATAAACATTTGCATTTGTACTTGACAATAGTAATACAAAGGCATACCTTGTGTTGCTTTTGTTTTTTGATTCCATGCATCCATTGAAATCTTTCGAAATATGGGACATTTGATTTCAACGGGAATGGGATAATTCTTCAAAAGTCGGTCTGGTGTACCACCTAAGAAATGGAATCTTTTATGTCGAAAGAAACCAATTTCCTCTTCAATGACTTTGTATCCTGTCAATGCTTCGTACAAACAGGCAGCTACAGGTTCAAAGGTATGACCATGTTCACATGCTTTCGCACCAGATGCGTTCATATCAGGTGAAGCAAATTTGAGTTTTTTCTTAAATATCTCTGTTGCTGTTTGATAGGGATTAAATCCCAGTATCGAGGCAACTTCACTTGCAGTGAGACATTTTTCACGTTTCTCAAACCATTCGGGTGTATGAGCAGCCACACGTTTTGTGTTCATAATTTCTTGGACGGATTTGTTCATATCTTTGTCGATTACTGAAGAGCGTGGTTTTGTGGGTACGCCTTTCAGATCTTCAACAGTTTTAGGATGGCTGAATGGGAAACGTAATTTCCGGATATCGCCGCGTGTAAGTTTTGGTGTTTGTTCGTAATGCTCGTACAATTCACGCGCAGATGAATCTAATTCGCATTTCTTACGACTTGGAAACCAACGAAAGAACCCCTTAAAGAATCGCATTGAATCGTCTTCCTTGTTTTCCGCTTCTTCGTCTTCTTTTTTTGGTTGTTGTTGTTGTTGCTGTTGTTGAGAAGAAGAAGGAGGAGGAGATATGGATGAGTTCTGAACTCGTTGCTTTTTTTTGATTTGCTCCTCTTCTTGATTATCTTCGCATGTTCGTTTGTTCATTATCTAGGGATAGAACAAAAACAATGAATGGACTTGTGTCTAATGTAGAAAAAAAAGAAAATGAACAAAAAGTCCAACAACATGAACAACAACAACAACAACACTACCCCATTGTTCCTTTCGTTCAAAAGTATGCAGACAGTGTGTATGATTCGTTGAAGAGTGAGTTATATTGTCTCGCATATCGTCCATGTTGTTTTAAAAATCCAAGTACTGTCTATGCTTCGAGTATGTTACTTTACTTGTGGAAATCTCTCATTCGTTTGTGTTCATCCAAACAACAATGCGTGAAAGAATGGGATTTGATGTTTCTTACTTATTCATATACTCCAGTTCGCCATTGGTTTGTTCGAAATGAATTCAAACAACGTTTGGAATTTGTATTCCTTTTGTTTTGTGGTTACTATTGTAAAGGTGTTGGATATTGTGTCAAACGTGAATGTGTCTCTGAGTACGTCTATACCAAAGATAGTGAGACATCTCAGTTGATTAGAACCCCGCGACATCATTTATTACAATGCGACCAAACTCGATTGGAGTTGATGATTCAAACTCTATTTTGTCAATTTCATTACCTTACATGCAATTGTCGGACAATGTCGCCGCTTGGTATGGCTGGGTTTGAAACATTGTTTAGTACGTATTATCGGTACCATCCGTGTCATCCTGAGAAATCAGACCTCATTTTGAAATATGTTCTTAGACGTGTTGTTTTTGTTCATGACACTGTACAACCAAACCCGTATGGGGATCTGTATGAACAGTTGTACTTGAATGGACATCTTCACGAACGACCATTAGGATTGATGATACGTCTCAATGTATTCGAAAAGGAGGATATTGTATGTTCCGCTAATCATATTGACACTTTATTTGATTTGGGGATCATACGTCGATTGCAGAACTTTGAATACAACATTCCATTTATCGCGTATTGTCACAAGAAACAGTTGAATGCTTTATCACGATTGTTCCTGTTACGTACCATGCAAAGTGATTTAGATTGGTGTCAAGCAAATGGATATGCGATTATTCTTCAAACAATTACTTCTACATTTGAACAATTGACAAAAGAACAATACGCATTTGTGGAATCGTTATTTGTATTCCAATTTCTTAGACTTGCTTCGCCTTTATTGTACGGTGCTTTTATGTTACATCGATGTCGATTATTTGTTCATTGTTTAACGTTAAAACCAATCACTTCTTATTTAAATTACCAAAAGTTGACAACTCGGTTGGAAGATATCACAATAGAAAAAGTTGAACTTTTCGATTCAGAATCAAATTAAATAACGTCTTTTTTTTCTCTTGTCTTTTACTTTTAAACCGTGTCAACAACAACAGTCAGTCAGTCACACAAACCCCCTAAAAACTCACAAGACTACGAAGAAGAAGAAGAAGAATTGAATCAACCATGACACTGGGTATGAGTGATGAACAACAGCGTCATCATGAGGAGTATCGATCGAGTCCATTATTCAATTTGATTGTAATGGTAAGTGTTATCTTGGCATTTACACGTCGTTCATTGAAACCATTGGGATATGGTGCTGGTTTGTTTTTATTGATGAAATGGATTCAATATGACGATAATCAAATGTATGGCGCATTTAGGAATCGTCCTAATCATAAACATCCTTACAAGGGTAAGAACCGGATTCGGTCGACGTTGTCAGATGAGGAATTGTTGCGTATGTACACACCTCAGAATGCAGCATCACCACTTGCACCTGCACAACCTGTACCAATCAATTCTCGGGCTATTCCCGTTCCAGCAATCAACAAAACGGAAGCAACAGTTTTTCCAAGTACTCAAAAACCCGATCAAATTTTATTGGGCCAAAACGTGAGTGTCTACGATGCTCCTGTTGCTCCCTCTATTGATCCATTTGCAAGAAAGACATTACCCCACTTAACAAAAGCGGATGAGAAAAAATTGTTGTATTCTGTTCGTGATCAACAAAATGTTCGTGGAACAATTCAAGCTAGTTTCCAGGATCAGATCAATCAAACAAATCCTAAACCAGCTGCAATTAATCCTGCTTTTCAGGATATTTTCGGAGGTGGTACAGCTGTTGGTGTTGATAAATTTGTATCTCGGCCAACACAAAATTAATAAAATAATTTCCTCGAATAAATAGATGGAATTGCTCTAAATTCAATTCGACCAATTCTTTTTTCCAATATCGTGTGAATTGTCAAAGCAATTCCAATCTTTCCTTCTGGATTCTTTTGGATAATATTCTCCACATAATAAAACACATCATCTTTCACATTTTCCAATGTTGCAGAATCCAGTACGATATCTTCGAGTTTTCGAATCCAATCCCAAATCATTTCTTGTATTGCGCATATTTTCACACCTTGTCGCCAGTGAAATTCTCGATTGTATTCCCCTGGTTGATACGTTGTTCGAGGATAAGCAGGAAGCGGTGGCACGTGTTTTACTTGGTGCATCGTGGAAGAGCCTGTGTTAGCTTTGTTATTCTGTTTCGCAAATGAAACATCGGACAAAAAAGTCCAAAATTTTTTATTTCCCACCAAACTCAAAATCACGAGAATGGAAGGGGGCTTGGATTAGGGTTAGGGTTGATTAGGGTTTACAGTGCTAGGTCTTTCAAAACCCTAAGCCCTAAGACTGTAAGCCCTAAATACCCTACGACTGTAAACCCTAAATGCCCTAAGACTGTAAACCCTAATTACAGGACACTTCTCTCTCACACTCAGGTGCCGACGTCGGCACTTGGACGATCGATATTTTCTGGAAATACTCGGTTTTATTTGAAACTCAAAAGTTGTGACTGTTCTCCTTAACGAGAGGAGCCAGCGGTTGATCGGGTTCGGAAAACATATTGAACTTCTTTCCAATATCAGTCGGCTGTGCGTATTTCTCTTCCGGGAGAAGTTTAATTTGCTCAATGATGAGAATCGATTTGCTCACAGAGCTAGCAGCAGTGATAGTGATTCTTCGTCCGGTGTATACGCCAGCAAAAAGAATATGGGATCTTTTTGAGAGGTCTTGGATGGTAAAACCTTCGAGTGCATAGCCGTTTTCATCAACAAACTCGATATTCTTCGAGGGAGAAGCATTGATAAACCCATCGCCATTGACGGTATGATGGGTTACGACTTGATCTTGAATCTCTTTGTTTTCTTCGGTTGCAGCGGGGTCGTTGATAAAACCTTCAAAGGGTTTATCGAGGAGCTCACGAAGAAACCCAAGAAATGCAATTCCCTCTGGTTCGTATCGTTTTGAATCGGCAATTTTGAGGTAGAGACTTTTCCCCTGGGTGTCAAGGCCGATGAACTCCATCGGGCAAGAAAGAAAATGGATTTTGTTCTTTAGCCATGATGTGTACATAGCTTTGATATTCTTGTTTGGTTTGACAGCCTTTTCCCAGCTTCCAAACTTGACATCTTTGGGGTTTAGTGCAACAGCGCGTGAAAGTATTCTACCATCTTGATTGATGTAGACGCGTTGGAACTTGAATGCCGCTTCGTTTTTGGTTTTGGACTCATTGCTTTTTTCATCGTGTTCTACTATTCCATCATCTCCATCATGAATCTCTTCGGTAGAATCGCCTGAAGCAGGACTACGAACAGCAACAGTCGTAGCAGCATGCGGAAATTCAACAGGTGGTCTTTCTGGCGATTCAGTGCCATTTTCTTGTTGTTTTTTCTCATCTCCGATCATTTGTTTCTTGTTCGCATGTCCTATCGTCGTCGGCGTCGTCTTTTCTTCATTGTCGTCATCGGTATCACGCTGGTGTTTGGTTTTGCTTCCCTTGGCGCGTTGGAGAGTCATCTGGTACACATTTGTTTGGTCAACAACAGGCAAACGATTTGGTTTTCTTGTATTGCTCATTTTTTGTTGTTGTTGTTGTTATGAACGACGACGAATCGGGTTCTGGTGAGAGGGAGAGAAAGGGTAAGGGGTAGAGAGGGAGAGGCGCTTGTTTGGCTTGTTGAAATTTTACTGAAATGACAAATGTTCATTCTTTTAAGAGGCATTTTTCTCTCTCAAACAATCCGAGTTCTTTCTTTTTGTCGCGTGTTTAGGTTTTTATACGCATTACGAATTCATGTTTGTCATTTAGAGGTTTTGTTGACATTCCACACAAGCGCAAGTGTGTGTGCGTTTCCTTTTCTTTTATTTTGTTTACTCTCTCTGTGTGTGTACATAGACACGTGTGTTTTTGTTGTATTCAAAATGTCATTGATTTGTTCGTCGTCGTCATCATCTTCACCATCTTTTCTTGGTGATGATGTAGTTGTTGGTTTTGTTTCGAGTGAACCTTCTGTATTTCGTGCTATTTTTTCAGCATTGAGTGATACACTTGTCAATGGTGTAATTGTATTGGATGAAAATGGAATGAGTATTTCTGGTCTTGGAAGTTACAAGACATGTGTGATGAGTGTTCGTATTACCAAATTTACTGAATTCCGACATGGTGGTCGAGGTCCCTTTCAAATTCCAATCAGTTTTATGCCATTGAAAACATGGATACCTGTTAATCAGAAACCTGTTCTTTTCTCTATGTTTATGACAAAGAAATCCGAAAAGGATAACATTGTCAATTTTGCAACAACATATCCGGATGGAACAACTGCACGTATTTTACAACTTCATCTATTGAACCTAGATTCGGATCCATCTATGCCAGGTTATACGGATGATGATTTTGATCCTAAAGTTATTCACATTGATTGGGATCAAGCATTTCAAATTCGAAAACCTGTTATTGAGAATGTTGTTCGTGCTTCTGCTAAACATGGCGCTGAAGTCTACATCAATTACACGAAAGAAGAAAAGAAACAAGATACGAATACCCGTTCAAATGAAGAAAGAGACCAAAATACATTGACTACATCTGTAAAAGATGATAAAGCAGGTGGTTTGTCATTTAAGACGTATATTGCTGAACATCAATCACGTACCATCAATTGGTTTCAATGCTATTACCCGGAATATGTTCAACCAATTTCATCTACATCTCCGCCAGCAGTGCCAGTAGCAACAACAACAACAGCAGCAGCAGATACAAATATCCACATTGAGCAAGAAGGACAAAGAGAAGATGTCAGTATGAAAGATTCTTCTTCTTCTTCTTCTCCACCGTCGTCACGAGGTGAATCAGCAACAAGTGCGGCACCGTCTAAATTCACAAAGGAAGAGATTGAATCTGAACGTGATACTACTCAAATCATTAAAATGTTGAATGCATCAACATCTTCAACTGATGAATGCAAGAAATGTTTTGTTTTAAATCCAAAACGTGTTGATCTTCCATTCTATTATCCCAAGAATACGGAAGATGATGATTCTTCTACAAACGCTAAAGATTCCCCCGAACAACGAGAAGGAAAAGAGGACAGTTGCGAATACGAAGATGATGGTCATGTTCATTACAGTATGACAACATTGGCTATTGTGACTCGTTTATGTGCTGTTTCGGATGAAGTCATCTTATGTCGAAAAGCTCGATACGATCCCGGGAATGGTGGATATCAACCAATGGCATTACGTTTCTTTGTTGGTGATTGTGGTATTGTGGATTGTATGATCTCAGGCAGACGTGATGAAGAATCAGATAACTTGTTTTCCTATTCTTCAACTATGAGCAACAACAGTACCGATTCTTTGAATCAAGTTCGTCGATTGGTAACTACATCAAATGAATTGATTGAATCACAACGTCTTCGTTTAGCAACAGAACAAGCAAGACAGGATGCTGTTGAAGAAGCTATTGATGTATCCGAGAAACAAGTTCAACAATTTCGAGATGCAATTCATCATCGTATTGAAGAAGAACAAGAAGATACTGTTGAAACCCGTACAGCTAATATTGTGTACACAGATGAAGATGATGTTGAAACTGGAAAACAAAAGAAATCAACGAAACGAAAAAGTAAACCCAAAACAACAACAACAACAACAACAGGAACAGGATCTACTGCAAAACCAAGAAAACGAAAACAATCAACAAATGCATCATCCGGTAACAGAACAAACAAGAAATCACTTCCAATCAAATTTACAACAATCGAAACAGATGAACCATTGTAAAAAACCTTTTTTATCTGGTTGCAAAAGAATGAAAAAAAAACGTGGTTTATTCATTAACGTCGATTGTTGTTATTATTATTGTTATTGTTGTTGTTGTGGTTGGGAATTTGATCCAAGGGAACAAGCTCCAATCCTATGAATTTACAATCTTGCTCCCGTGAACCACTTGGAACAATTCGAACATCAAATCCTCCGTGTGTTTCCTTGACTTTGGCAAATACAGGTTTGTAGAGACCGATATCGGTAAAACGTGGACATGCAAGACGATTGTGACGTCTTTGGAGATATTCCTTGAAATGCTTCACGAAATTACGTTTGTTTGTTGTAGCGGTATTCGTGTATCTGACCCATCCATTTGTTTCATCAAGAAACTTGGAAAGTGGAGAATGAGCGACTCCATAGTTGGTAGCATTCTTGATGAAATAATCCGAGATGAGGGGAACAAATGTGGTCCATTTGTTTTGTCTCAAGTAGAGAATTCCTCCAGCATAACTCAGCAATGACTTCAAGACGATATTACTCAGTTCGTTTTTGAGAATATGGCTATCAATACCGTCAAACATTGCTTCTGGTGACTCTTTGAATTCAACAATGAAGAAACGTCGAGACCATCTTCCTTTGTACCAGACACCTGACATGTCTGAATTGTTCAAACGCGGCCAATTGTTACTTGCAATAAGAACAGAAGCATCCAGTTTAACGGTTTTAGAACTCTCGTGTTTGCGTGTAGTATCCACGGAACTTCCAGCGATGATATTTAGCATGACTCCTTCTGGGATAACTCTTGGAACTGTTTTCTCAATCTCGTCAAATACGAAAACATCCTTGTCTCGGCCTTCTCCAAGAATAAAATTCGTTTGAGAGCTTTCTTGTACTGAAAGACAACGCTCCTTAGAGAAGATACCTTCCAGGATATTTAGAACGGATGATTTTCCTGTTCCAGCGGTTCCGTGTAGCAGAAGAGCCTTTTGCCATCCGTCAAGATAGTTTGGGAAGAACATTCGACCCATCATCATGTAGATATTTCGCATATTCGCTTTCTTTTGCTCCGTTGTCATATGTCTAAACTGGTTATTGAAGATACCCTCAAACTTTGGTGCCTTCAATTCGTCCATGTAGTCCGTTGGCATCCTTCGACTTGGTAGACTGTTGTCATTGTGAAAATTACGCAATTCTCCCAAGACTCTACGTTCTTCTTTTCTGTCTGAACGTTCGTGTGCTTTTTCGTTGTTTTCCGGTTCTTCATCTTCTTCACCAGGGAGTAAAACAGCATCAATGTGTTTCCTATCCATGAAATCTTGTCCTCCTCGGTATTGGTTTTCTTCTTTTTCTTCTTTTTCTTCTCCTATCTGGTCTCGTCGGGTCGGTGGTAATTGTAGGAACTGGTCGTCTAATGCCACCATTGACTTCCATTGTTGAATTCGGCAAATCTCGGTATGGGCTTTCATTACATCCATCAGATTGTTATATTCAGTAAGAGCTTCAAGTCGACTCTGAGATATGGTGAAATCCTGCTCGTGAAGAACACGAAGAGATCCTCTTTCCATATCGTAGTCACGGTACGGTGAAAACTTCAGAAACCTTTTATCGTTGCCAGGGGGGATGACAAGATCTTTGTCTTGAAGAACCTTTTCCAATCCGTGAAAATCAAGAAATCCGTTATTGAAACCCACTGCAGTCTTGTTCTTTTTGTCGACGGTAAGTCCTCCCTTGAGAACATGTTCAACAATCGTAGAGGAGTTGAGTTGGCCTTTCACAAGGCTGTTCATAAGTGTGGCACTTTTCATTATGATTCCATTCACGACTTGACGAACATCTAAGTGTGGCACATAATATGGGTATGTTATGTTATTTTTGTGAAGAGGTGCAAGAATTGTAGAATCTTTACCAAATCCAGAAATGCGTAGACCTTGTGTACGAATGGTTTCTTGAATCATATTGACAACGGGATGAAATCCATTGTTCGTAATGTTTGCTGTACATTTTGCAATACTTGCTGTTTGGCAACGTAGAAGAAAATGTTTGACAAATTGATACAAAGAGAAAGCATAGGCTCTCAATTCCGGAAAGGGTGAAGTAACAGCTGCAAATTCGTGATCTGATCGAAGTTGTGAAGTTTTAAAGTCGCCTCCGTTGAGATATTTTTCGTATGCTTTTGTCATCCAGGTCCTGTATTGTGATTCAAACCTCTTGTAATGATGATCAATCAGGATGATGTTTGTAGCTGATACAAAATCTCTTGCCCATTGCGATGCAGATGTTTTCATTGGGAAGATAGATCCTCCATCAGAGATAATTTTTTGATGCGTTGCCTTCATACTAGCAGCTTCGATGCTCAATTCTTCCAAGTAATTGACAAATTTTTCATCTGCTTCATCTTGATCCAACATATCAACCGGGCTGTATCGACGTCTTGGTGGTGGTGGTGGTGATGGCGAGGATGCCATTTCAAAGCTTCTTCTTCTTCTTCTTCCTCCTTCTCTTGATTCCTCTCGAAGTAACACCGGTGGAGATCGTGGCGGCGGTGATGGTGATAACGATTGAAAGGGACGCGGGGATAGGACTGCAGAAGATCGGGGCGGGTTCAATGCTTCGTAACGACGTTGTCGGGGCTGCGAGAATGACGACGACGACGATGATGATGATGATGATGAAACAGAAGTCGAGACGGAGGAGGAGGAAGATATTTGACTAAAAATATCCTCACTTTCGTTGTCGGAAAGAACTGATTTGATTCGGGGTCTTCTTTTGAGTGATGATGATGATGATGACATTGACGAACGTGTTGATCCTTCTCCTCCATCTTGAGAGAAAAGTAACATACGGGCACCAGTTTGACTTGTACGAAGGGCAGTATTTGTCGATTTCTCTTTCACTTGTTGTTGGTGGTCATCGATGCGCAAGTCTTCACTTTGTTCTCCTTCTTCTTGTTGAGAAAGAAGTTCCATGTATCCAGCATCATCAAAGTCATCATAATGCGTTGTTGTTGTTGCGTCTGCTGCTGCTGTTGTTGTTGTTGTTGTTGCTGCTGGAAGACGATCCAAATAGGCAAACTCTTCATCGAGGTCAACGGCTTTGGGATCCATTTCGTTTTTGTTTCGAATAGAGGAGCAAGTTTTCTTTAACAAAAACGAGAGAAAGAGAGTGAAAGGAGACAAAATGACAAAAAATCACGGACTTTTTTGTGCAGAAGGCAAAAAAAGAAATGGTGGAAGAGAGGGGGAGAATTTGAATGTTTTGTGGTTGATTGGATGTGAGCCTTTTGTGAGATTTTTGATTTTTTGATTTGTTTTGTTTTTATTTGCAAAAAAATCGTCACAATTTTGAATCAAACTTTTAGGGTTTTGAGCGAGAATCCAGCGTTTGGGGGTTCCCATATAGACTGGTTGGGGTAGGGGGTTTGATTGGCACAAACCCTTCACACTGACCGCCAACGGCCAAACGCCAAAAAAATTTTCGTTTGTAATGACTGTTGTCGTTGAATTTGCACTGTAAAAAAACATCCAACCAACGACAAAAATATCATCAGCCCTCCACTTGTGTCAGTTGTACACACGACATACCCATAAACCCTAAACCCTCACAGCCAAACCAAGAATGACAAAAACAGCACCACCACCACCACCAACAACAACAACAAAATCGACGTCGTCGTCATTGAAATCAAAATCGATTTCAATCATGAAACCTGGTTATCTTTCGAAAGCATACGATGAATGTGTGTTATTCTTTTCGAATGCAACAAATTATCAGAATTTGTTGAAGATTGTGAAAAGTGACAATAAGGACAAAGAACGTATTAGCTTGCGTACATTGGATTACTTTTGTAAGAATTACATTCAAAAGAATCAACATTGGATACGTCAAGATGGTAAAAGCTTTCGTATGTTGTACCATGAAAAATTGAAACAATATCACAAACGTAATTTTGATCCATTCAATCGTCAATCCAATCAACAGCCTTTCTTGTTTCAAATCAATCCAACTGATCCCATTCATTTTCCTCCAATCAAAACAACATTTGCACAATTACTGTATTGCAAATTCTTGATTGAAACAAACATTTATTCCATTGTTCGTCAAAATCTTCCTGCCATTCAAGCAAGTATGAAGAAACGTAACAATCAAACCAAATAAAACAACATCTTTTTTCATTGTGTGCGTTTGTATGACAACATTGTTTATTTTTTTTCTTTCTCAATCAGATTAAGCCCACCGAATCGAAGTTTTATTGTTCTTTCCTCTTCTCTCGTTCTCATCGCTTTTTATTTTCTGAAAAAAACTCTTCTCCTGAAAAAAAAAAGAACTCCAAACAAAATGGCACTTCAAGTAAACTCCAAAGGTTACGCTGCAAAGAACTCTGGTCCTCTTATTACTTCTGATATCACAGTCGGAGGAAAGAGTCAACTATGTGTTGTAGAGGGTTTGGTGAACTTTGCTACTTCTAACTTGGCAACTGGAGGCAAACTTCAATTCAAATTGACTCCTTTTACCGCTAGTGGAACCAATTATTTGACCCTGCCAGCAGGGGCTCGTATTGTTGACATGGATGTCGTCGTTCATACTGCCACTACCACTGACACCACAACCACATTGGGTCTTTCTTATTCTCCTGATGGCACCACCATGACAAGTATTTACGCACCGGCTCTTTTGAATGCAACTGCTTGGCAAACACCTGGATTTTACAAGGCCAGTACTATGTTCACAAGTGCTGGAAGTTCAACAGATGCTATTGTGCAAAGCAAACAAAATCTTTCAGCTGCAACATCCTTCTATGCTGTTGCCGCCGCTGGTACCGCGACAATCAGTACTGGTATTGTCTATCTTAAGATCAAGGCCTTGATCCCATAAATGTAATGTCAGAAAGAATACAACAAAACAACAAGTAAAAGCGATTAAGCATTTCGAAAACACAAAACAACTTCTTGATGATTCTTTGTTTCTTTTTTATTATTTTCTACTCTTTCGTTTCTTCTTTTGCGTTGTTTGGTTTGGGGGACTTCTTCTTTTTCTTTGGTTTGGTAATCACAATATCATCCGGATCAACAGCAGCAGCGGCAGGCGGAGTTCTTGGTTTTGCTTCTTCTTTAGAAGGTTCTTCTTGTTCTTCTTTTTTGGATACAATCTCTTCTGGTACAACAAGATCAGTGTAAGTAGATTGAGATGGTGGTGTAACTGGTTTAGGTGCTTCTTCTTTGAATTCGGCGAAAATGTTTCGTTGTTTTCGTTTTCTTGGTGTGACATAGATTTCACCATCATGATCGGATTCTAATTCACTCTCACTGACGTCATCATCATCATCGTTGTCGTCGGTGTCGGTTTCGGTCTCGGTTTCAGTTTCTGTTTCATCTTCTCCATCAGTGTAGTCAGTGTCGTCATCATCACTGTCGCTGCTATCGATGCTACTGTCCACATGATCAGTCTCATCTGATTCTCCATCACTTTCATCGCTTTCAGTCTCACTGTCCGCAGATAGTTCGTATCGGTGGGGCTCGCAAATCGGGATGACAACTGGACAACAATCTCTGTGAGCACCTCCACGAATTTGTTCTCTAGCTTGTTGTATGGTAAGATCCCATACGTCATCAATGTATGATCCAAACCACAATTTGTAAACAGCATAAACAACAAACCAAGATACACAACTTTGAACGAATTGAATAAAGAGGATGTTAATGAATTGAGGATTGAGAGGGAAATAGAATTGAAGGGCTACACCTAACACAACCAAAACAAATGCAGCCAGGTGACCCCGGTAAGGAAATACACAACAATTCGCCATCTTTTCCGCGTTTTACTTTGTATGTATGTGTGTGTGTGATTGGAATGTAAACAGAAAACAGAAATGAAAAAGAGTGAAGCTTGAAATGTATTAGAAAAGAAAAAAACAAAGCTCTCATTCGTTACAGTCCCGAACGTCGTTTTTATCCTGAGATGATCCAACGCTCGATTCTGAGCCAGTGTACGCTATTTCAAAAAAGATACTTGGAAAATGGTTGCGCTTTCTCTCTTCTTTAAATTGTCCCAATTCTTTCCATTGTTTGTTTAGTTGGTCCCAACACTGGTTCAATTCATCCCAACACTTGTTCAATTCTTCCTTTGTATGTAATACACTTGATCTTTGCCAAACCACTTCATTGTTTGGACCTACAGCGCGAATGTTGAATTTGCGTCGTATTTCGTTTTCTTCCGCGGTAGTAGTAGTAGTACCTTTTTCGTCTTTTCCGAATAGGGCGTCTTTGTGTTCGTTTTGGATGTTTGCTGATGACATATTGGAACGGATTGTTTCTTTTGTTTGGGCTTCTGTTGTTGTTGTTGTTTTTGAATGAGCAACAAGAGGTCTAATCCGTTCGTCAAATTTAAGTGCATATGAACGAAATCGGTTTCTGGGTGTGTATTTAACCCGTTCAAAAATTCCCTTTTTCTTTCAAAAGATAGGAATGTCAAAGAACAGCAGCCTTCATTTTCCCTCCTCTCTCTCTCTCTGTCACAATGTCTTCGTTGTTACTCGTAAATCAAATCGTTGAATGGATAGCAATAAGTGACCGATACGATACGTTGACAAATACAAGAGGTGATTCTTATGTGAATGAATTGAATGCTTTGTGTAATAGTAGTAGTGTTGGTAGTGTTGAAGAAAAAAATTTCCTACTCTCTCCAATTGTATCCAATACGGATAAAAAAAAACGTATTTTGAGCGTATTGTGTACTTATTTGGGAATACAATTTGCCAAAGGATGTAATGATGAAGATGTGAATACATTGGATACACAAATGACAATGGGAGACTTTTGGAAAAAACATCATCGTGTGCTTCAAATGATTTCTAAAAGACGAATGTGGAATGGTATACGATTACATTTCCTATTTCGTCAATTTGTTGTCAATCCATTACGAAAACGTATTGATGAGAAACGTCGTGGTAGAATATATTTACGTCAATGGTTACGTCGTCGTTACTCCAATCGTTCATGTCCTATCTGTTTACAATCCTTTCGTTTTGAGAATCGTCGTTACATTCTACGATTGGTATGTAATCATACAGGTGTTGTTCATGGTATTTGTGCTATTTGTTTAGCATGTTGTTTTATTAGCAAATTGAAAGCTGTAACTACTTATCAAACACGTTACACGTGGTTACCTGATCAACAGAAATCAAACTTTGCATCCTCATCATCGTCATCGTCGTCGTCGTCATCGTCATCACCAAATACAATAGATGTTGATGATTTTGATACAGACAATGAAGAAAAGATAGAATTTGATAGTGAATCTCATTTTACCAATACGTTAAAGAATCCATTGACAAGACGTCCTTTACTTTTACCTGAATTACGACGATTGGATGAGATATTACATCGTTTTGGATTTCAGGATACTTTTCCATCGTTTTATTTGATTGGGTTGAAACATTACACATATCCTATTTTGTTGAGAATGTTAATGACGTATTACAATCGTGTTCTGAATTGTGTCATTTCTCCATTTGATTTTGAGATTTTAATTGCACCACCTGGAAGTACCAAAGAACAGAAGAGTTATGTAGCCATGAACCTCAAATTGTTACATACTTCAGCTCATCTCTTATCTTATTGTTATCCAATCTCTGCATTTCATCATTTGACAAAATTGGAAGAATTCTCTTCATTTCTGAAAACAATGATTCATATTATGGGTTATTCGTCATTGAAATCGCCATTCTTTTTAAATCCTTGGAATGGTGGTGATTCTTCTTCAAAAGGTTTAACAATTGGACATCAAACAATGAGTCATGCACGTTGTATTGTAAAATATTTGGATACCTTTTTCGAACAAATTACTCTTCAATTTGTTGATGTGTTTAAGGTATTGAAAGGCAAACTTCCTCATCATCCAATTCACAACAATCATGAAGATCATCAAACATCATCGACAACTCGTTCGCCGTTTAGTAATGATCATCATGGTGATGTCTTTTTCAGAGTCTCGGAAAATGGGCATACCGGAGATCCATTTCTTACATTAGAACTTCCATTAAACCCCCTACTACTGAGTCGTCAAGAAATGGATGAAGAAAAACGACACAATAACAACAACAACGATGATGATGATGATGATGGTGATATTTTTGCTGATGTGTTTGATCCAAATGGTATTTCACGTCCACTCAATCATGCAATGATTGAATTGTTACGTGATCATTCTGCTACTCCTAATGTGTTAAGCAATCATAATCCTTCCATTGATTTACCATTTGAAAATGGTATTACAAATTTACATTCATCACAAAGAGGATCATCTGTATCACACATTCCTCCTACACCTTCTGATGAAAGCGGTGAAGATTTGGAAACAATACCATCAAATACAAACCAAAACAATATCATTGACGATGACGATGATGACGAATTTGTACCAAGTTTATTACCATTGTCTCGTGGTTCAACAACAACAACGGGGGGAATATTAAATCCCGAGCCAAGATATGTAGAACAATTTGAAAAGAAACAAATTCTTGCACGTGGTGATACGATTACACCTCCCCATTTTGAGGATTTCTTTCATGGTGCTGTAATAAGTTCCGACACACCCAACATAGTACAGCCAGTAAACAGAATACCCACAGAGATAAAAACACCAAATACCCAACAGCCGTATCGTCTTGGATCAAATATGGCATCGTCGTCGTCGTCGTCTTCAAATAGTGGGAATCGTTGTGAAACAGTAACAAGAAAAGAAGAATATGGAATGTCTGTGTATCAATGTGCTCCGTTTGCACAAAAATTACTGAATGACGATCGGTATTTGAAAGAAAGATTCTTGGATCAGTACGATGTCAAAATGTCAGAAATGGAACATCAAGAGATTTTGATGCATATTGCCAAAAATTTGAAAGATTATCGCGAATTTATTTTGGTCTTTAACTTGGCAGAGTTTCATCGTCTCTGAACCCCTAGACCCGGTGCAAAATTACGAAATAAATTGACACACTTTCTCATTTTTGTTTGATTTCAACATTTCGCACCAACAACGCCCCCTCTTCTCCTCTCCCCTCCCTCTCTCTCTCTGAACTATGACGGAATTCCGGGCAATCTCTCAACCAAGCGAGGCGTCTTCTACCGCCACCACCACTCGTTCTCCTCTTCTTCGCGCGAGAAATCTAAGAAGGAGACGCACCTCTGCCACTGAAAAAGATCAAGCCTCTATACCCTCAAAACGTCACTACACTCGAAGAGTCCAACAGCAGCAACATCATCAACAAGAGCAACAAGGACAAAGCGGAATTCAACGACCTCAAGCTATTAGACGCGTGGTTACTGCTATACCAGCTGCTGTATATGACCCATTAAGCGAGGGGGTTCTGACCGCAAACGAAATTGTTATTGCTACAGCTGCTGTCCAAGATCAAGTTTTTACAGATCATGTAGCTGCATTGAAAGCCATGTCTATTGTGATTTTGGCTGAAAGAGAACGTCGTCAAGCTGCTGAAAGACGTGTGGATAGTGCTTCTTTATTACTTTGTCGTACGATCGCAAGAACAGAAGAACTAGAGGCACAAGTTCGTTCTCTGACACAAATTTTGATCCAAGCTACATCTCCACCACCACCACCACCAGCACCATTACCA
>VFSW01005997.1_pt1 | contig 17915 bp, 18 predicted proteins | sample 5358111 | NCBI WGS metagenome assembly VFSW01 (sample SAMN11554181, study PRJNA540505) | mine drainage metagenome | isolation source: sediment from site ElyBrook_90M | place: USA: Ely Copper Mine, Vershire, VT | collected 2017
GGGGCGTCCACCCGGGCGCCGCGGGGGGGGGGGGGGGTGTCGGCCACCCCCTGCTCCCCCTTCTGCTCGAGCCTGTGGCCGGCGTCGCCGCCGGCCGCGGCGCCCGCGACCGTGGCGAGCACTTTGCCGCTGCCGCCGCCGATCTCGTGGCCGAGCAGGCCGCCCACCACCGCGCCGATGCCGGTGCCGGCCAGGCGATTGGTGTCCTGCACCGGCTTCTGACGGGTCACCTGCTCGTCGTGGCACTCCTGATGGGGGGTGCGTACCGTCCGGGTGATGGCCCGGGCGCTGATGACCTCGGCCCCGCGATTGGCGTCCATCATGCGGTAGCCGGCGAACGCGCCGCCCGCGGTGACCACGATGGCGCCCAGCACGCCACCGACGACGAATGACTTGTTCATCCCTTGGTTCCTCCTCGACGTGATCCATGATGGCGGCGACCGCGCGCCATCGCGCCGCCCATCGCCGCGCGTCGGATGGTATGGATTCGCCCGCCCCGGGCAAGTGTCGGCAATTGTCGACAGTCGCAGGTGGCGGAGATATCCTGGAAAGCCCCGGAAGCCGCAGCCGTGCCGTCACGATGAATCAATCGATCCCGAACCCACCGCCGCGCCGCGCCTCCAGCGGCTTCGGGCGCGCCTTGCTCGCACTGCTGCTGCTCGCCGCCGCGGGGCTGGCGCTGTGGACCTGGCTCACGCTCTCATGGCCCTACTCGGACGGGGTGCGCGCCGGGGTTCTGCAGAAATTCTCGCACAAGGGCTGGCTCTGCAAGACCTACGAGGGCGAGCTCGCGCAGTTCATCGTCGCGGGCGTCTCGCCGCAGATCTGGGAATTCAGCGTGCGCGATGCCGCCGTGGCGGCCGAGCTGGCCAAGGACGTGGGCCACGGCGTGCGGCTGCATTACACCGAGCATCGGGGCGTGCCGACCGAGTGCTTCGGCGAGACCCGCTATTTCGTGGACGAGGTGACCATCACCGAAAGCGATCGCGCGACCGAGCCACCTGTTCGGTGATGCTCACCGCGGTGCGCAGCGCCGCGAGCCCGTCCTCGCCGCTGACCGCCGGGGCCGTGCCCGTGGCCGCCGCCGTGAGGAACGCCTCGATCTCCGCCTTGAGCGCATCGCCCTGCTCGTAGCTGGTCTCGTCGATCGCGACCTGCGGCATGCCGTCCGCACCGATGCCGGCGCCCTTGCGGATCACGGTGAGCACCTTCTGATGCAGATCCACCGACACGTAGGCGTCGTCCTGGAACAGGCGCAGCCGGCGCTCCGTCTTCAAGCTCACCCGGCTCGCCGTCGCGTTGGCGACGCAGCCGTTCTCGAACCTCAGGCGCGCGTTGGCGATGTCGATCTCGTTGGAGAACACGCTGGTGCCGATGGCATCCACCGACACCACCGGGGAGCGCACGATGCTCAGGATGAGATCGATGTCGTGGATCATCAGATCGAGCACCACGTCCACCTCGGTGCCGCGCTGCTTGAAGGGCGCGAGGCGCGCCGATTCGATGAAGCGCGGCACAGCCAGGATCGGCTGCAGCGCCTGCACCGCCGCGTTGAAGCGCTCGAGGTGGCCCACCTGCAGCACGCGGCCCGCGCGCTGCGCGGCGCGCACCAGATCCTCCCCCTCGGCCACGGTGACCGTCATCGGCTTCTCGACGAGCACGTGCGCGCCCGACTCGAGGAACGCCTTGGCGATCCCGTGATGCAAGGGGGTCGGCGTGACCACGCTCACCGCATCGACCTTGCCGAGCAGTTCCCGGTAATCGGCGTATGCCGGCGCGCCCAGTTCGGCGCCGACGGCGTTGCGCACCGTCTCGGACGGATCGACGACGCCGACCAGCCGCGAATTCGGCAGCGAGGCATATTTTTGCGCGTGGAACCGGCCCAGGTAGCCCACGCCGATGACCGCGGTGCGCATCATGGGCGCTTCTCCCGGCGCCATTTGCTCCTCGCGCGGTAGTCCTGCCGCATCTGCAGGGTCGCACCGCCGACGATCGCCAGTGCGGCTCCGCCGAAGCACAGCAGACCCCGGGTGACGGTCCACAGCCCCTCGGCCAGCGACCAGAAGGTGGCGCCCAGGGTCGCCGCGGCGCCCAGGCCCACCAATACCCAGGGTTTGGCGTCGTACACGATCTTCGGAATCCAATGGCGCATCGGCGGATTCTACCGCACCGCGGGCCGGGTCCGGATTCGTTTACACTGCCCGCATGGACAAGGCGGCGGGCACGGACCAGGAGCACACCGGCCGATCATCCGCGACGCGCGGTGGCTGGCGGCGGGAATTCATCATAGCGCTGGCGAGCCTCGCCTTCGGCGCGCTGCTCATGCCCGCGCTCATCTTCTACGGCGGCGCGTCGCTCCTCGGACGCTACGAGGGCGCCGCGCTCGGGCACCTCTACGGCACCATTTACGCCGGCCTCGGCCAGCGGTCGATCCCCTCCTGGATCGTGGTTCTCGGTCCTTACGGCCTCTATCTGACGTTTCGCGCCCTGCAAGCCGTGTGGCGGCTGGGCGCCCGGCCCGACTGACGGCACCGCCCCGCCCGGGCGCTTAAAGTCCTGTGCCGCCCGGCCGCTAACCCAGGGTAACCGGGAACGGTACCGTCAGCCTTCGTTGGAGTGTCGCGCGTGAACCCCGAGATCGAAGCCCATCTTCGCTCGCTCGTGAATTTTCCCTCACCACCGGGGGTCGCCACGCACATCATCGAGCTCGCGCGCGACCCGGACATCGAGATGGGCAAGGTGGCGCGGGCGCTCAGCATGGATTCGGCGCTGGCCACCAAGATCCTGCGCATCGCGAACTCCCCCTTGTATGCGCAGCGGCGCAAGAGCGACAACCTGCGCCAGGCGCTGGTGGTCCTCGGCCTGAACGCCACGCTCACCCTCGCCCTGAGCTTCTCGCTCGTCAAGGCGTTGCGCACCGGCCGCGCGAACGGGCTCGATCACTCCTGGTACTGGCGCCGCGCGCTGCTCGCGGCCACGGCCGCGCGCGCCCTGGGCGATGCGATGCATCAGACGCTCGCCGAGGAGATCTTCCTGGCCGGTCTCCTGCAGGACGTCGGCATCCTCGCGCTCGATCAAGCCCTGCCGGAGCTGTACCGCGGCTGCGACCAGCTGCAGCGCAACCACGGCGCGCTCGCCGAACACGAACGGCGGGCCCTGCAGACCGATCACGCCGAGGTCGGCGCCTGGCTGATGCGCACCTGGAATCTGCCGGAGCACCTGCATCGGGCCATCGGCCACAGCCACCACCTCGATCCGCAGCCGAGCGCCGATCCGGTGGCGGTCTTCCTGCGCTGCGTGTCGCTCTCCGGGCCCGTGGCGGACCTGTTCCTGCTCGATCCGGCCGATCGGCCGTTCGCCGAGACCGCGCTCGCCGCCGAGCGCGCCCTGGGGCTCGACAAGCTGTCCTTCGGCCAGGTGCTCGGCACGGTCGGCGCGATGATCCCGGAGACCGAGGCGATTTTCGAATCCGACACGCTCGCCCGTCAGCACCCGGAGCTGATCCTCGAGCAGGCGCGCGAGGTGCTGATGCTGCGCAGCCTGCACGCGCTGCGCGAGATCAACAATTTGCGCGCGGCCGCCGAGAGCTCGAGTTCCCGCGCGCTCGAACTCGAGGAGGAGACGCGGCGCGACGCCATGACCGGCGTCTACAATCGCGCCTACCTGGACCAGGTGCTCGCACGCGAGTTCGAGAATTCCACCCGGCACAAGTGGCCGTTGAGCGTCGCCTTCGCCGATCTCGACAACTTCAAGAGCATCAACGACCGCTATGGCCATCAGGCCGGCGATCGCATCCTGCAGGCCACGGCGCGCATCCTGCGCGGCAATACCCGCGAGACCGACATCATCGCCCGCTACGGCGGCGAGGAGTTCGTCGTGGTGCTGCCCGCGACCGACGCCGAAACCGCCCACAGCATCTGCGAACGCATCGTCATGGCCTTCCAGAACACCGAGCACGTCATCGGCGCCGAGCATGCCCACGTGACCGTCTCGATCGGCTGCGCGACCCACGGCCCGGAGACCTCGTTCGCGAGCGCGGCGGAATTCGTCAACGCCGCGGACCAGGCCCTGTACACGGCGAAGCTGCGCGGCCGCAATCGCAGCGTGCCCTTCGACCGCCGGATCCCCGGCGCGCTCGCGGCGCTGAACTGCTGAGCGCCCGCGGTCCTGTGCCGGCCGGCGGCCGTGCACCGGCCCGCAGGCATGCAACATAAGTGCGCCGCAGGTAGGACCTCCGTCACGAATTTCGGCGCCGCGGCCTCGAAACCCGTCGCAATTTGGGAACATGGGCCGTCCCATCAGACGGAGCTCACAGCAATGGCCGGCACGAATGAGTCGAAGAACTCGCCCAATGCGGACTTCGATTTCGCCGTTCACGAACTCGAGGAACGCGAACGCATGCAGGATGCGGCGCTGCGCCGGGTGTTCGAGACCGTGGTGCGGCCCGCGGCGGCGGATGAGTGCCCCGGGGTGGACCCGTACAACACCTCCGGAAGCTTCGACCGGCGCAACCACTGGAAGCGCGTCGGCCGGCGTTAGTCCTCGCCGGCGCGCGCGACGGCCCCACGGCCCGTGCGGTAGTCGCTCTGCGGATACCAGCGCGGGAAGCGCCGGCTGTGCGCCAGGCGGCTGCCGATGTCCTCGTACAGGCGCAGATCGTCGAGGGTGCCGCGCACGTCCCAATCCTCCTCGTACCGGTCCGCCGGCTGGCGGTAGCGATTCGCGAGGTAGTCCTCGAGGCGCGCCTTGCCCCAGGCCGGGCCGCGCGCCGAGTCGTCGACGCCACCCTTCGCGTACACGACCGGCACGCCGCGCCGCGCGAAGCTGAACTCGTCGGACCGGTAGAACCAGCCCTGCTCCGGCGCCGGTTCCGGCCTCACCTCGCGTCCCTGCAGCAGCGCCGCGGAGTGCACGAACTCGTCCATCTCGGAATTGCCGTAGCCGAACACCGCGACGTCGCGCGTCGGGCCGCCGATGCGCAGCATGTCCAGGTCGAGCGCCGCCACGGTGTCGCGCAGCGGGAACACCGGATGATCGACGTAGTAGGCCGAACCGAGCAGTCCCGACTCCGCGGCCGTGAATGCGATGAACACGATCGAGCGGTCCGCCGGCGGCTGCGTGCGGCTGAGCGACCGGGCGATCATCAGCAGGCCGGCGACCCCTGCGGCGTCGTCGACGGCGCCCTCGCGCACCGCGCCGCCGAGCGCCGCATCCGCGCGCCCGAGATGATCCCAGTGCGCCGTGTACAGCACGTATTCGTGGTGCCGATGCGCGCCCGGCAGCCACGCGACCACGTTCGAGGAGTTGAGCTCGCGCAGCGCGCTCGTCAGCCGCACGTCCGCGGTCAGGCCGAGCGGCACGGCCTTGAAGCCCGGCCGCGCGGCGGCCGCCGACAGCGCGTCCAGATCGAGCGCGGCCTGCGCGAACAGCGCCCGCGCGCTCGCGGCGCTCAACCACCCCTCGACGGCGGTGCGCGCGGCGGGCGTCGAGGCCGCATTGCGCAGCACGAGCCGCGGTCCCTCCCAGCTGTTGCGGACCGCGTCCCAGCTGTAGCCGCTCGCCGCGGCGTCGTGGATCAGCAGCACGCCGGCCGCACCCTGCCGGGCCGCTTCCGCGGCCTTGTAGCGCCACAGGCCGTAATAAGTGGCCGCGTTGCCCTTGAAGAGCTTCGGATCCTTCGATCCGTAGCCCGGATCGTTGGCGAGCACCACCACCGTCTTGCCGTGCACGTCCAGGCCGGCGTAGTCGTTCCAATCGTACTCCGGCGCGACGATGCCGTAGCCGGCGAACACCAGGTCGCTGCGCTCGAGACCGGTCTCGGCGACCGGCCGGCGCGTCCAGAGCACCGCATCGCGGTCGTAGGCGAATGAGTGCGTCGCGCCGCGCCCGGTCACCGTGAGGGTGGCGCCGCGGTCCGCGGTGATCTCGGTGACCGGCACGGACTGCAGAAAGCTCGTGCCGTTGCCGGGCTTCAGGCCGAATTTGCGAAATTGCTCGACCAGGTAGGCGACCGTCTTGTCCTCGCCCGGGGTGCCCGGACGGCGGCCCTCGAACTCCTCCGACGCCAGCGTGCGCACGCGATCTCGGAAGCCCGCCTCGTCGATTTCGGTCGATGGCGGCGGCGCCCGGTGGCCTGCGCAGCCCGCCAGCAGGCAGACCGCCAGGACGGCGAGACCACGAGTGCCGATGCGGGGCATGTCGGTCCGGTTCCCGGGCGTGGTCAGGCGCTGCGCGGCCAGTACAGCCAGACCAGGCCGAGCACGCAGACGACCGTGGCCGCATGCGCCCGCCGGCGCCAGGGACGCCCGCGGATCTCGCCGGTGAAACTACCGGCGCTGGCCGCGGTCAGAACGGCGAAGGCCGCCAGGCTTTCGAGCAGGTGCGGCATTTCGGCCGTCAGCTCCGGGTTCTTCCCCCGCAGGATGAAGAAGATCACCAGCACGGCGGCCAGCCCGAATGAGATGGAGGCGGCCGACCCCAGGACGATGCCGATCAATACCGTTAAAGGACGCATGCGCTCGGGCTCATATACAATTGGACGGCGGTTCCGGCCCTCGAGCCACGCGCTCGGGAGCCGCGGACCGAAGTCTACAGGAGAACCGGTACGGTGATGACTATCAGGCCTTCGGCCAAACGCTCTCGCTGGCTCAGCGGCGCCCTGGTGCTCGCAGGCGCGATCGGGCTCGCCGCCCTGCTCGGCGCGGCGATGACGCCGCCGGCCGCGGCGCCCGGCGCCCCGGCCGTGCTCGCGCCGACGGAGCAGGAGAGCTACGTCGCGCGGCGCGTGAGCGACATCATCGCCCGCGAGCATTACCGGCGCGCCCCGCTCGACGATCATCTCTCGAGCCTCATTCTCGACCGGTACCTGGACTCGATCGACGGCGGCCGCAGCTATTTCTACGCGAGCGACATCGCCGAATTCGACCGCTACCGCTACGAACTCGACGACGCCATCAAGGCGGGCGACGTCGACCCCGCCTTCGTGATCTTCCGCCGCTACCAGCAGCGCTGCCGCGAGCGCATGAACTACGCCATCGAGCTGCTCGCGAAGAAGCCGGATTTCGACATCGACGAGTCGTTCAACTTCGACCGCGAGAAGGAGCCGTGGCCGGCGAACGCCGCGGAGATGAACGATCTGTGGCGCAAGCGCGTCAAGAACGACGCCCTGTCGCTCATCATCGCCGGCAAGCAGTGGCCGGAGGCCGCCGACGTGCTGCGCAAGCGCTACGAGCACGTCGCCAAGCGCATCGACCAGAGCAAGCCCGAGGACGTGTTCGAGGCGTTCATGAACGCCTTCGTGCTGTCGCTCGATCCGCATTCGAACTATTTCTCGCCGCGCAACTCCGAGGAATACAACATCCAGATGAGCCTGAGCTACGAGGGCATCGGCGCATCCCTGCAGCTGACCGACGACTACGTGACGGTCATCGACATCATCCCGGGCGGACCGGCCGCGGTCAGCGGCAAGCTGGCCGCGAACGACCGCATCACCGCCGTCGGCGAAGGCAAGAATGGCGAGCTGGTCGACGTGATCGGCTGGCGGCTCGACGATGTCGTGCAGAAGATTCGCGGCCCGGGCGGCACGATCGTGCGCCTGCAGCTGCTGCCCGCCGGGGCGGCGCCGGGTTCGGTGCAGAAGGTCGTCGAGTTCACCCGCAACCGGGTCTCGCTCGAGGCGCAGGCTTCGCACAAGAGCATGAAGACCGTCGAGCGCAACGGCCGGCAGATCAAGATCGGCGTCATCACGGTCCCGAGCTTCTATCAGGACTACGACGCGAGCCGTGCCGGCGCGAAGGACTACCGCAGCACGACGCGTGACGTGCAGCGCCTCATCGGCGAGCTGCGCAAGGAAGGCGCCGAGGCGCTCATCATGGACCTGCGCGCGAACGGCGGCGGCTACCTGCCGGAGGCGGAGTCACTGACCGGCCTGTTCATCGACCGCGGACCGGTCGTGCAGCTGCGCGATACCACCGGCCACATCGAGGTCGACGAGGATCCGGATCCGGCGATCTTCTACTCTGGACCGCTGGTCGTGCTGGTCGACCGCTTCAGCGCCTCGGCCTCCGAGATCTTCACCGGCGCGATTCAGGACTACGGCCGCGGCCTCATCGTCGGCCAGCAGACCTACGGCAAGGGCACGGTCCAGAACTCGCACCCCTTGAACTACACCATCTTCGGGCGCAAGCCCGAGCTCGGCCAGCTCAACGTCACGATCGGCAAGTACTACCGGATCACCGGCCAGAGCACCCAGGATCGCGGCGTGACGCCGGACCTCGCGCTGCCCTCGCTGATCGACGCGAACGAGGTCGGCGAGAGCACCCGCGACCGCGCGCTGCCCTGGGATCACATAGAGCCGGCGGCATTCAAGGTCGAGGGCGACCTGAAGCCGCTCATTCCGGAGCTCGAGAAGCTGCACCAGGAGCGCACCGCGAACAGCGCGGACTTCCGCTACCTGCGCGAGGACATCGCCGCGGTCCAGGCGATGCGCGCGCAGAAGAGCCTGTCGCTCAACCTGAAGACCCGCGAGGCGGAGCGCAAGCGCCAGGAAACCCAGCGGCTCGAGCGCGAGAACGACTGGCTTGCGGCGCACGGGCAGAAGCCCGTGACCTCGCTCGAGGAGATCAAGGACGATCCCGCCGCGGGCATCCTGCTCGACGAGACGTCGCAGATCGCCGCCGATCTGTCCCTGATATCGGCGCGCAAGAACCAGCCGACCCAGGCGCACCGCATCGAGGCGCACTGACCTCGGGCTCGCCGCGCTGGCCGCGCCGTCAGCGCAGCAGCACCGAGTACAGGTCCCAGTAATCCTCGGCGAGCACGTTCCAAGGGGCCGCCGCGGCGGCCTGCCGCGGCGCGCCCGCGAGCGAGTCGACGGTCGGCACGGTGTCGGCCGAATTCCGGTAGGCGCTGGCGGCGCGCAGCCGCTCGAGCCGCGGCTTGAGCGCGGCGGTGAGCCGCTTGCGGTCGGCGATCGAGGCCAGCGCCTTCTGAACGCGGCGCATGTGATCCTCGCACTCGGCGCGGTCCCCGAAGCTCATCTCGTGCACCCGCCTCGCGACCGCCTCCTTGGCCCGGGCGGCGAGGCCCTGGGCGTCGACGAGCTCGCACAGCAGCTCGGCATAGCCGATCACCACCAGATTGATGTTGCGCCGTGCGCCGAGCGAGATGCCGGGAAATTCCGCGAGCGGCTCGGCGGCGGCCGCGCCCCGCTCGGCGTGCAGCTGGCCGACCGCCGCATCCGCGACCTCGACCGCCTGCCGAAATCCGCCGAGCGCCTTCTGCCGCCGGCGGCGCTCGAAGTAGTGCCAAAACGCGGTGAGCCGCGCGATCGCCTCGCGCGCCTCGCCCAGCCTGCGCCGCCTGAGATCCGCTTCGGCGACCGCCTGGCGCAGCCGCGCATCCATCTCCGCGAGGATCGCCGCCCGCTCGGCCTCGCGCTCGGCCGTGTGCTTGGCCGTTTCGCGCGCCTCCTGCTGGCGCATCAGCTCCGTCGCGAAGTCCGACAACTGCTGATGGCAGGCCTTCCACAGCCCCCGCAGCTGATAGAACACGAGGGCGCTGAAGCCGGTGCGCGGATCGGCCAGGAGACTGCCGAGCGCCTCGAGCTGCTCTTCGACGCGGATGGTCGCGCCTTCCTGCTGCTTCAGCCGGTCGCGCAACAGGTGGAACTCGTCCTGCAGGTCGGCGTAGGCCTTCTTCAGGCCCGCACGATTCTGGAAGAGCTGCATCAGCCGCTCTTCGTCCGGACGAGCGCCGCGCGCTTCGCCGCCCATTTTCAGGAAGCCGAGCTTGTCGATCAAAGTCCCGCCTCGAAACCTGCTCCGCGAGCGGGATCTCCCGTCAGGCACGCACGGTCAGAACCGATGCCCCCGCTCGGCGCAATATTCCAGCCACTTATTTAACATCATGTTGCGGCTCCAACGCTGATCCAGTTCACGCTTGAGTCCCGACTCGAGCCGCGCGAGCTGCGGATGGCGCCTGAATCCATGGAAGCTGCGCACCTCCGCGAGGCGCGCATCGTGATATACGCACACCTCGAGATCCGGATCCCGGATGATCTGCCCGGGCGATTCGAACTCGTAGGTCAAGCGCAGCACGCTCGTGTAGCGCGCCGACTCGACCGGCATGAGATGCAGGTCACAATCGCGGGCGACTCGCGAGACCATGCACTGCCCGATCCTGCGCAGATCCGGCACGAGCCAGCCGAGCCGCACGAAATTGCTCTCGTACAGCGTCATCAGGCTCACGAAGCTGCCCGGACGGGCCCGCCACGAGGTTTCGCACCACTGATCCGCGATCATGGACCGACTATAGCATGCACACGGGGCGCGTCATGGGCGCAACCGCCGCTCGATCCCGGTGCGGTCGAGTATGCGGCTCGATATTTCCTCGATCGAGCACTCGGTGGTGTCGATCACCGGTATGCCGTGACGCTCGAACAGCGATTCGGCGGCGCGCACCTCGAAGGCCACTTGACTCGTCGACGAATAGCGGCTGTCGGGGCGGCGTTCGTTGCGGATCTGTTGCAGGCGATCCGGATGAATGGTCAGGCCGAACAGCTTGCGTGCGTGCGCTTCGAGCGCCCCGGGAATCTTGCGAGACTCCAGGTCGTCCTCGGTGAGCGGATAGTTCGCGGCGAAGATGCCGTACTGCATCGCGAGGTACAGGCAGGTCGGCGTCTTGCCGGAGCGCGACACGCCGACCAGGATCACGTCGGCGCGCTCGTAATCGCGCACCACCGAGCCGTCGTCGTTCGCCAGCGCGAAATTGGTCGCATCGATGCGGGTCGCATAGGCGTGGGTATCGGCCATGCGGTGCGTGCGGCTCATCGCGTGCGAGGATTGCGTCTTCAGCTCCTGCTCGAGCGGCGCCAGGAACGGGTCGAAGAAATCGAGGAAAAAACCCTTGCTCCCGCGCACCACGTCGCGCACGCGCTCCTGCACCAGCGTGCTGAACACGATCGGCCGGACACCCTCCTGATCGGCCACCAGGTCGATCTTTCGGACCGCCTCCCTTGCCTTGTCAACGGTGGAGATAAATGGCACAGTGACCTGCCTAAAATCGACCCCGTCGAACTGCGTCATCAAGCTATGGCCCAGCGTTTCCGCGGTGATGCCGGTCTGGTCGGAGACGAAGAAAACGGTACGTTTCTGCACGGTAACCTCAAGATTCGGCGCATCGCCGCCCGAGTGTTCCACTTAAACCTTCCCCGGACAAGCAACCCTTCATGAAGCCCTACATCGTTTCCTTCGACAAGCTCAAGAACAAGGACATCGATCTCGTCGGCGGCAAGAACGCGTCCATCGGCGAAATGATCTCGGAACTGGCGGGCCTCGGCGTCTCGGTGCCCGGCGGCTTCGCGACCACCGCGCACGCCTATCGCGACTTCCTCGCCCAGGGCGGACTCGACGAGCGGATCCGCGACACGCTCGCCACGCTCGACGTCGACGACGTGCAGAAGCTCGCCGCCGTGGGCAAGCAGATCCGCGAGTGGATGCTCGCGACCCCGTTCCCGCAGCGCCTGCAGGACGAGGCGCTCGCCGCCTGGCGCGCCATGGGCCAGGGCGAGGAGTTCGCGGTGGCGGTGCGCTCCTCGGCGACCGCCGAGGACCTTCCGGAGGCCTCGTTCGCCGGGCAGCAGGAGACCTTCCTCAATGTCCGCGGCGAGCAGCACCTGCTCGAGAGCATGCACGAGGTGTACGCCTCGCTGTTCAACGACCGCGCCATCGCCTACCGCGTGCACAACCACTTCGACCACTCCGCGGTCGCCCTGTCGATCGGCGTGCAGCACATGGTTCGCAGCGATCTCGGCAGCTCGGGGGTGATGTTCACGCTCGACACGGACTCGGGCTTTCGCGACGTGGTGTTCGTCACGGCCTCCTACGGCCTCGGCGAGACCGTGGTCCAGGGCGCGGTCAATCCGGACGAGTTCTACGTGTACAAGCCGGCGCTGCGCGCGGGCCGCCGCTCCATCGTGCGCAAGAACATGGGCGGCAAGGCGATCAAGATGATCTACGGCGATGCCGGCGCGGCACAGCGCGTGCGCACCGTGGACGTCGAGCCCGAGGCTCGGCGGCGCTTCTCGCTCGAGGACTCGGACATCGTCGAGCTCGCGAAGCAGGCGCTCGCGATCGAGGGCCATTACGGCGTGCCCATGGACATCGAGTGGGGCAAGGATGGCGCCACCGGCAAGATCTACATCCTGCAGGCGCGGCCCGAAACGGTCCAGAGCCGCACCGGGCGGTCGATCCAGCGCTTCACGCTCAAGTCCCGCTCGAAGGTCCTCGTGAGCGGCCGCAGCATCGGCCAGCGCATCGGCGCCGGACACGCGCGCGTGATCAAGGACGTCAAGGAGATGGCGCGCGTGCGCGCCGGCGACGTGCTGGTGGCCGACATGACCGATCCCGACTGGGAGCCCATCATGAAGCGCGCCTCGGCGATCGTCACCAACCGCGGCGGGCGAACCTGCCACGCGGCGATCATCGCACGCGAGCTCGGCATTCCGGCGGTGGTGGGCTGCGGAAACGCGACGACCGCGATCCGCGAGGACCAGCCGGTCACGGTGTCCTGCGCCGAGGGCGACGTCGGACAGGTCTACGACGGCATGCTGGAATTCGATCAGCGCAGCATCGAGCCCGGCTCCCTGCCGGAGATCCCCGTCAAGCTCACGATGAACGTGGGCAATCCGGACAGGGCCTTCGATTTCGCCGCGATCCCCAACAAGGGCGTCGGCCTCGCCCGGCTCGAGTTCATCATCAACCGGATGATCGGGGTGCATCCGCGCGCCCTGCTGGAGTTCGCCAAGCAGAGCTCCGAGATCAGGGACACCATCACCCGGCAGATCGCCGGCTATCCCGACCCGGTCACCTTCTTCGTCGAGAAGCTCGCCGAGGGCATCGCGCAGATCGCCGCGGCATTCGCCCCGGAGATGGTCATCGTGCGGCTCTCGGACTTCAAGTCGAACGAATACGCCAACCTCATCGGCGGCCGCCAGTACGAGCCGCACGAGGAGAATCCGATGCTCGGATTCCGCGGCGCCTCGCGCTACATCGACGCGGCCTTCCGCCCGTGCTTCGAATTGGAGTGCCGCGCGCTGAAGCGCGTGCGCGAGGAGATGGGCCTGACCAACGTGCAGATCATGGTGCCGTTCGTGCGCACGGTCGAGGAAGCCCGCGCGGTGACCGGGCTGCTCGGCGAGAACGGGCTGAAGCGCGGCGAGAACGGCCTGAAGTACATCATGATGTGCGAATTGCCGACCAACGCGCTGCTCGCGGACCGCTACCTCGAATATTTCGACGGCATGTCGATCGGCTCGAACGACCTGACCCAGCTGACCCTGGGGCTCGACCGCGACTCGGGCGTGGTCGCCAAGTCCTTCGACGAGCGCGACGAGGCGGTCAAGGCCCTGATGGCCATGGCCATCAAGGCCTGCCGCGCGCAGGGCAAGTACGTCGGCATCTGCGGCCAGGGCCCCTCGGACCATCCCGAGCTCGCGCGTTGGCTGGTCGACCAGGGCATCGAGAGCCTGTCCCTCAATCCCGATACCGTGATCGAGACGTGGATGTTCCTCGCGAGCGACCGGCGCGCCTGAGGACGCCGGTCAGCCGATGCGCAGGAAGTTGTCGCGATAGTACCGAAGTTCGCCGATCGACTCGCGCACGTCGTCGAGCGCCAGGTGCGTCGAGCGCTTCTGCAGGCCCTGGGCCACCTGCGGCGCCCAGCGCTGCGCGAGTTCCTTGAGCGTGCTGACGTCGAGGTTGCGATAGTGGAAATGCCGTTCGAGCGCGGGCATCAGCCGCGCGAGGAAGCGGCGATCCTGGCAGATGCTGTTGCCGCACATCGGCGAGCGGCGCGGCTCCGTCCATTTGTCCAGGAATTCGAGCGTCGCGCGCTCGGCCGCCGCCGTATCGACGTCGCTCGCGAGCACCCGCGCGCTCAGGCCCGAGCGCCCGTGCTGCGTGCGGTTCCATTCGTCCATGGCGGACATGACGGCCTCGCTCTGGCGCACGGCGATCACCGGGCCCTCGACGAGCACATTCAGATCCTTGTCGGTTACGATGGTGGCGATTTCTATGATCAGATCGGATTCCGGCAGCAGGCCGGTCATCTCGAGATCGATCCAGATGAGGTTGTCGGGGGATTTCACGCTGTCCGCTGATCTCGATGAAAACACGATGTTAGCAGAGCGCGCGCCGTGAATGGCGCGCGCCTCGGCACGGTGCTCGCCAATTACGGGCGCGGGGTGCTGGTGCAAAGTGACGGCCGCGCTCTGCATTGCGCGCTGAAGGGCCGCAAGCAGCGCCCGGTCTGCGGCGACCGGGTGAGCTTCAGCGTGGACCCCTCGGCCGAGGCCGGCACCGTCGAGTCCGTGGAGCCGCGCCGCAACCTCATCGAGCGGATCGACGCGCGCGGACGGCCCGAGCCCGTGGCCGCCAACCTCGACCGCGTGGCGATCGTCGCGGCGCCCGAGCCCGCCCCGGACTGGTTCCTGGTCGACCGGTACTGGGCGGGCGCCCGTCTGGCGAGCGTGCCGGCCGTCCTGGTGGTGAACAAGACCGATCTGGGCGCGCAGCCGCTCGCCGCCGAGATCGCCAATTACCGGCGCCTGTCCCTGCGCTGCGTCGAGGTCGCCGCGCGGTCCGGCGACGGCCTGGAGGCGCTGCGCGAGGCGCTCGCGGGCGGCGCCACGCTGCTGGTGGGCCAGTCCGGCGTGGGCAAGTCCTCCCTGGTCAACGCGCTCGTGCCGCACGCACAGGCCCAGACGGCGGAACTGACCCGCGACGACGAAGGCCGCCACACCACCACGACGGCCCGCTGGTACGCGCTCTCGGAGGGCTCCGCCCTCATCGATGCGCCGGGCGTGCGCGACTTCGCGCCGCCCGCGGCCATGACGCGCGCCGCCGAGCAGGGCTTTTCGGAGATCGACGCGCTCGCCGGGCGGTGCCGCTTCAACGACTGCCGGCATTACGAGGAACCCGGCTGCGCGGTGCGCGCCGCGGTCGCCGCGGGCGAGATCGCGGCGCGCCGCTACGAGAGCTATCGGCGCCTGTTGCGCCTGTACGAGCGGCTGGCCGAGCCGGGCTAGGAGACGCTGGTGCGGCCCGCGAGGGCATGCGCCAGCGTGCCCCCGTCCACGTATTCGAGCTCCCCGCCCACCGGCACGCCGTGCGCGATGCGCGATGCCTTGATCCCGAGGCGCAGCGCCAATTCCCCGAGATAGTGGGCGGTCGCCTCGCCCTCCACGGTGGGATTGGTGGCGAGGATCACCTCGCGTATCTCGCCCTCACCGAGCAGCCGCTCGAACTCGTCGAGCCCGAGCTCCGCGGGACCGATGCCGTCGAGCGGCGAGAGGTGCCCCATGAGCACGAAGTAGCGGCCGCGAAAGCCGCCGGATTGCTCGATGGCGACCACGTCGGCGGGCGACTCGACCACGCACAGCTGCGCCGCGTCGCGCTGACTCGATGCGCAGATCGGGCACAGACCGGCCTCCGTGAGCATGCGACAGCGCGAACAATGGCCGACGTCGGCGATCGCCTCCGAGAGCGCCTGGCTCAATGCGCGGCCGCCGTCGCGATCGCGTTCGAGGAGGTGAAAGGCCATGCGCTGCGCCGATTTGGGGCCGACTCCGGGCAGGCAGCGCAGGGAATCGATCAGGCGCGCGAGCTTCGGCGTGTATTTCATGAGCGCCGCGCCGACCTCAGAACGGCAGCTTCATGCCCGGCGGCAGATTCAATCCGGACATGAGTCCGGAGTATTTCTCCTGGCTGCGCGCCGCGATCTTGCGCACCGCATCGTTCACCGCCGCGGCCACCAGGTCCTCGAGCATCTCCCGATCCTCGCCCATCAGCTTCGGCTCGATGCTCACACGCTTGGTCTCGTGACGGCCGTTCATGACGACCTTGACCAAGCCGGCGCCCGACTCCCCGGTGAACTCCAGATCCCCGAGTTCGGCCTGCGCCTTCTGCATGTTCTCCTGCATCTGCTGCGCCTGACGCATCAGATTGCCCAATCCGCCCTTGATCATGTGGTGCTCCTCGACCTCGCTATTGCGCGGGCTTGACCGAGCCCGCCTCCACTTCCGCGCCGAACCGCTCGCGCAATCCCTTCACGGCCGGATCCGCCTCGAAGGCCGCGCCGGCCCGCAGCAGCCTGTCCTGTTCCTCGAGCGCGCGCTGGCGCGCCGGCGTGTCCGGCGCGGCCTGCGTGGTGTCGTACACGATGCGCACCTCGCGACCCAGATACTTCGACAGGCTCTGCTGCAGCTTCTCCTCCATCGCCCGCGTGCTCCGCTCCGCGACCGCCGGATCCACCTTCAGCTTGAGCACCTCGTTCACGAACGAGTCTGGCACGCAGTTGAGGGCGAACTGCCGGACCATGCCCGCGAGGCCTGCGCCATCCACCACGGCGGCCCAATTCGCCGGGCCGACCTCGAGCGGCGCCGCGGCGGTCCCGGAGCCCGCCCGCGCACCCGCGGGATCGCGGTGCTCGAGCGGGGCGCGCGGCGCCGGGCTCACCGGATTCGCGGCGCCCTGGCCGGCCGCGTTGGCCGCGCCCTGGTGGGCCGCGCCCTGCCCCGCCGCCGCGCCGCTGTCCGGACGGAATGCCAGCATGCGCAGCAGCGTCATCTCGAACCCGGAGCGCGGCTCCGGCGCCAGCGGCAGATCCCTGCGCCCGCCGAGGGCGATCTGGTAATACAACTGCAGGTCCTCGGGCTGGATCGCGCGCGCGAGCCCGTCGAGCGTCCGTCGATCGAACTCGCCGTCCTCGCCGGCCGCGTCCGGGACGATCTGGACGATGGCGACCCGCTGCAGCAGCGCCGCCAGTTCCACCAGGACCCGGTCGTAGTCCGGCGCGTCGCGATCGAGTTCGCCGACCTCGGCGAGCAGCCGGGCGCCGTCCGCCGCCGCCAGCGCCTCGGCGATGCGCGACACGGCGCCGCGGTCGATGGTGCCGAGCATGGAGCGCGCGTTCGCCTCGGTCACGGAGCCGCCGCCGAAGGCGATGAGCTGATCGAGCAGGCTGAGCGCATCGCGCATGCTGCCCTCGGCGGCGCGCGCCACCAGCGCCAATCCCGCCGTCTCGCAGGCCAGGCCTTCGGCCGCCGCGATCTGCTCCAGCCGCCCCAGGATCAAGCTGCTCGGCAGCCGCTTCAGGCTGAACTGCAGGCAGCGCGACAACACCGTGACCGGCAGCTTCTGCGGATCGGTGGTCGCCAGCAGGAACTTGACGTGCGGCGGCGGCTCCTCGAGGGTCTTCAACAGCGCGTTGAACGAATGATTCGACAGCATGTGCACCTCGTCGATGAGATACACCTTGTAGCGGCCGCGCGTCGGCGCGTATTGCACGTTGTCGAGCAGCTCGCGGGTATCGTCCACCTTGGTTCGGGACGCCGCGTCCACCTCGATCAGATCGACGAAGCGCCCCTCGTCGATCTCCCGGCAGGCTGCGCACTGCCCGCAGGGATTGGCGCTCACGCCGACTTCGCAGTTGAGCGACTTCGCGAAGATGCGCGAAACCGTAGTCTTGCCCACCCCGCGCGTGCCGGTGAACAGGAACGCGTGATGCACCCGGCCGCTGTCCAGGGAATTGGCCAGGGCGCGCAGCACGTGCTCCTGACCGACCATGTCGGCAAAGCGCTTGGGCCGCCATTTTCTTGCGAGGGCGATGTAGCTCATGGGACTCAAGTGTAGCCGGGAACCGCGCGCGCCGACGCGGCCGCAAGCGGGGTGGCGGCCCGCGCCAGCAGGACTTCGGCGCCCGACGTGCAGCCGCTACCGCTGCTCCCTTCCGGGCCTGACGGGGTTCGTGGCCAGTCGTCGCGAAGATGCCAACGCGAGCCGCCATAGACCTCGGCTGCCGGGGCGTGGCGGAGAGGGAGGGATTCGAACCCTCGAACACCTTTTGGGGTGTTACTC